>Ga0210240_100635_pt1 | contig 30533 bp, 13 predicted proteins | sample ChrtobMetP5a_4mM_FD_155463 | JGI IMG/M metagenome (GOLD analysis project Ga0210240, IMG submission 155463) | Chrysochromulina tobin associated microbial communities from unialgal haptophyte culture, Seattle, Washington, United States - P5a_4mM | ecosystem: Host-associated > Algae > Haptophytes >...
GTACGGCTGGACCCAGCTCACGGCGCCAGGCGGACTGCCGTTGCGGGTGCACATTGACGAGTCGCGCCGCGACCCGTTCGAGTTCGTGGCGCTTCGCACGAGCAGCCTCAAGAGTAGCGTGGCGCACTACGAGAGCCTCGGCCTGCGCAAGGTCGACGAAAAGTCCGGGCGCAAGGTCGAGCTCTCCATCAACAAGAACACCATCTTCGAGAACTCGGATGCGTATGAGCCAGACCGGGAAGTCGGCTCCATCCTAATGTCATATGGAGACAAGAAGGCGGAGACGGGCGTGCTGCTGCTCCCGCCCCTCAAAGGTGCGAAGCTCATCACGGGCAGCAACGGCGCCGCGGCGGACCCGATGCCGCCGGTGATGAGCTTCGTGGGCGCGCCAGCCATCGTCGATCGCCCGGGCCCGGACGGCGTGCTCAGTGTGTTCACGCCCATCGAGGAGTTTGAGGCAAGCCTTGTGAAGACGGCCTAGGCTGATGCACGTAGCCCCCACCCAAAATTGCATGCAAATTATTGTCATGAATTCCATTTGAAAATTCATACAAGCGGGTCGCGGAACTTCACTCACAGGATTCCAGCACACGTCGACCCCAAATCCCCATGTGGTCATCTCTGACTTTGAGCACAGCTTCATCTGGCACCGTAATCGTCAGTGCCGCGGTCCGTGCTCACCCGTGACTAAGAACGCGATCCGCCCACCAGAGGAAGACGCCGACGATCACCGGATCGTAAGGGAAGTGCCGTGTTTTCGACGCCCTGGTCGTGGGATGCGTGGTTTGTAGCCGAGATGATGGTCCAATGGAGTCTACTCTCGCTGGGATGCGCCCGACTCTCGCTAGTCTGTTGGATGACTGCAGCAGCGTACTTGAAATTCAATGGACCAAGAGTTCCCGCGGCATGGACCGGAGACGGGGCGGCTTTGCAAGTGAGGCGCGGCGGCTTTATTCGGCAGACACGCACGTATGTGCCTCGGCCCGCTACAAGAACGCCACGCTGAAGCTGCAGAGCGCCTTGCGGGACCACGCCACGTTTGCAGCCTATCTCGCCGAGCAGACCGCCAGGCGGACGAGTCAGCTCTTTGGCCATGCGTTCCTCTCGGGGTACGCGCAGTTAGGGGGGCGAGGGGTCGAGTTGGTGCGGCGGCTCGCCGCTCGCGGCTTGGGATCCTGGCGAGCGCCTCTCCGCGAATGCGGCGCTCAAATCAGAGTACTTCGCTGCACTCGATAGCGAATGTCCTTCCGCTTCCCAAGCGCCAAGGTTAGGAACTGCCGCTGACCCACCGAAGCCACCGTCGAGCGTGGACTCGCCGTGAGTATCCCCCGTCAAGCCCTGCCGTCAAGACCCCTGCTCGCTCCCGTGAGAACTCATGCGTGAGAAACAATCATAGCTTCGCAACGCCCGGTAAGGTAACAACATAGGGGTTGAGGAAAATCCATGAAAACGCGGCCTCGCGTGCTGAAAAACCTTCCTTCAGTGCTTTCTTTCGTTTCTTATGTACACGGTACCGTACATGGTACCGTACGAAGAGGAACATGTACCTGGATTGTGTTCGCTACATACGAGGCACACATGCAATGCTCTTGGACGCCTGTACACGCGAGTGGATGGTTCAGAACTCCTGCTTCTTCGCCGTCAGCGTGCCATTGGCGAAAACGAAGACGTTCATATTCTGGTACTGCAGCTGTGGCAGCTCTGCAAAGCGCTTCTGGCAAGAGCCGCTGTTGTGGCCAAAATTGCCCTTGAGGGCGATCATCTGCCACGGCGTCTCGAGGCCGATGGTGTATCTCTGGACGAGCACACGCAGTTTCTGGTCGTCGTCGGCGGTCCAGGGCCGCCTGCTCACGGAAGTGCGACCATGGAAGAGGGTGAGCAATAGGTGAGACGTCGGACAAGGCACATTCGGTAAGGTAGTAAATTCACCCGTCCTCCGGCGCCCAGACAGTCTGTTCAGTCGGGGCCCGTTTGGCTTTGTCCAGCTTCTCTATGTCGACGACGGCGCCCGTCTTCGACATGGCAACGAACACCAGGAACGCGGGTGGCCCGACAGACACCGACCCGACGCAGGTGCCCGTGAAAGAGAAGAACTTCGACTTGCCTAATTCGTCCAAGTCTCTCAGTTCTAGCGCTCACATATTTATATTTTTTCTTCAGAACTCGAAACTTTTCCTGATCACTGTTTTCATCTTCCATTTTCACACTTTGCGCATGTGGTTGCTCCTGTCGCAACTATTCGTACCGATCTCAGCGATGCGAGTGCTCTGCTTACACGGCAAGGGCGGCAGTGCTGCCTCATTTCTCGACGACCTCCAGCCGCTGCGCAGCGCCTTGCCTGCAATCGAGTTCCAAACCATGGATGCACCAGGAGGCACGCGCTCGTGGTGGACATACCCGAGAGGCGAGCGCTCGTTTTCTGCGTCGTCCTTCAGCGGCGACGATGTAAGTATCGCTGCTGTCGAGGCTGAACTAGTCAAAGGCGGCTACGATGGCATCTTGGGCTTCTCGCAGGGAGCCATGTTGGCAGCCGTCGTTGCTGCGAGGAGCGCGCTGGGCCAAGGGCCGCCGGACTCGAAGCTCAGCCTTACTGTCTGCTGTGGTGCTGCTCTTCCAAAGCCGTTCGAGCCACTCTTTGCGGCGCTGCGCGAATCAGGCGGCGCGCCCGCCATTCGCTCGTTGCATTGCTTGAGCGCCGTTGATACCATGAATCCGCCGGAGCTGGGCAAGGCTCTTGCCACCAGCTTTGGAACTTCCGCATCGCTGCTGTGGCACGATAATGGGCACACTTTGCCGCCGTCAGAGAGCCTCGGTGAGCTGGTCGCATTCTTCGAGGCGCATCCTGCGCCAGCATGAGTACTCAGCTATCCTCGGGATGCGTGAACCACGCCGGATGGAGACCCGGCGCGTGAAAACGTACGAGACGCCCGAATAGGCTGTGCGCGACTACTAAATGTAATGTCCATGTCGCCCCCGTTACCTCTGGGATCATGTGGGAGCCGTCGTCCTTAGGAGCCCTGTTTCTATCGTTTCGGAGATGAAATCCGCAAGATGGCGCAGCCTTACGCCTTCAATCTCCTGATTATCGCTCTTGCGCCATGCCCGACGACTCGATGGGATGTCACCGACGTACTCACAGCCCCGCGCAGCAGCAGACGCATGAGTTTCTTGCAATCTGTCCACCGCCCGAACGACGTGGACACAGAAGATGGGGAGATAGAGTGGATCCGTCAGAATGGCCAGTTGCTCATGGAGACGCTGCACAGCTGCGGGGCTATACACTTTCGAGGCTTTGCTTCGCCGAGAACAACAATCGGTCTCCGCCAATTCTGCGAGGCGCTGCCGCTGATTCCATGCAAGGATCCGCTCACTAGCGTCGGCGTGCGGGGCGCACTTGGGGATGGTGTCTACAGGGCAGTGGACTCTGAGAGCTTGTCCAAAACCTTTATCGGATTGCACAATGACGCCACCTATCGTCTCGCCGCGCCATTTGCTGCATTTGCTTGCTTCCAAGCTGCAGACCGCGGCGGCGAGTTCCTCCTCGCAGATGGCCGCGAAGTTTTGAGTGCGCTCTCACCGAGTCTGCTGCAGCAACTTCACGATCGAAGGTTGCGCGTGCGCGTGGCGGCGCTGCCGACTGAATGGCTGGCACATGGGGGGCCGATGCCTCCGACGGTGCGCACACTGCTCGCGTCCGTCATCGAGGGTGTTATTGGCGCCGCGTTGGCCGTCGGTGTCCCTCTAGGGCTTGAGCTCGCTTGGAGCTCCGACGGGAAATTGCTCCAGATTCTCGAGCCCACCAAGTCTGCCTTCAACCGTCACCCAGTCAGCCGCGAGCCCACGTTCTTCAGCGGGGTGCACTCACAATCGAGATACCTTCAGCAGGCTCGCGCCGCCGATATGTTTGGCGGCGTCGGCGTCACCGATGTCTTGGACGGCGATCTCGCGCCGCTCGAGATCGAGCTGCTCGACGAGATCGAGAGCGTGATGACGAGACTCACGCGGCGCGTGCTGATGCAGCCGGGCGATGTCGTGCTGCTCGATAGCTATCAGACCCTTCACGGACGCGAGACATTCGAGGGCCCGCGCCGGCACGGGGTGCTGTGGCTTACCTCGCGGTAGACAGTATCCTCCACGCGCAGCAGTCGGCCGACGACGCATGTCAGCCATCATGGGCTGTCGTAGAGTCATCAGTTGATTTGTAGAGAATACAGTAGGCTGTGTAGGGTTACCACCGGGCTATGATATTGGCACACATCACGTGGCAACACACATTAAGATGATTGTTCTCTCTCTCTATCTCAATCTCTAACTCGGTGTCTCGGACCGGACTAGGCCACGCTTCCTATGATCATTTATCTCACCAATAGTCGCGGAACGAATTGAAGTTGTCAAAACGGCGCAGCAAGCTCTGCGCGACCCTGGAGCGTTGCGTGGCACTCAGCCGGGCGCTGTCAAGAAGCACCTGCGCGTCTTGGAGCATTTCTCTGCGCACGATGCCCCGCAGCCACTGCGCACCCGTCTTCCGTAGCCGTTGCACACGGAAGACAATTTCGCCAACGTCGCCGAGCTCCATCGGCGTCACCTCGAACTGCGAGAGAGCATCGCGTTGGAAGCGCGGCACCGCGCCGGCGGCACGTTGGGGCGTCCACTCGGCGCCGATGAGCAGCGCGTCGATGGCGAGCACTTCGGCTTGCATCGTATCGAGCGGGTCGCGCAGTGCGCGGTCGGCGGAGCGTACCTTGCGCCAGCCCGTGCGGAGCAGCCAGAGCAGCGCGGACATGAGCATGAGCGCAGGCAGTGTGGCCATCAGCTGCATGTTGAAGTCGTTGCGCTTGAGCATCGAGTCAATCGCCTCGACCTCTTCCTCCATGAGCAGCCGCAACTGCTGCACCAGCAGCAGCATCGAGCGGATGAGCTGCCCATTGAGCAGGCTGCTCACGGGCGCCTTCACCTGGTTCTCGAACGCGATGGTGACCGCCTCCATGGATCCTTGGCCCGCGCGCCGTAGAGCCTCCTCTAGGCTTCGGTCCGAGGAGCTCGGATGCGTGTCGCGCACGAACTCCTGCAGCATGCGTGCGAGCGCGGCCTTGGTCTGTGCCACCTGCGCCTTATCGATCGTGCTCTCGTAGCCGTGGAAGAGTTCCCGAGCGATCCCTCCGAGGGGCTCCGTCACGTGCGTCGACCAGAATCGTCGCGCGTCGGCTGCGACCTTGATACTCGCTTTGATGGCGTCATGCCGTGCGGCGAGCAGCACGGGCAGCCAGTGGGCGTACCCGTCCACCAGTATCAGCAGCAGCGCCGCCCACACGAGCGAGTGGCGTGCGAACACGTTGGGCGGTAGCAAAGCCGGCGGCGGCCGCCCCTCCCGCACCGCTTTGCGCACCATCCAGAGGTCGTCCAGCGCGTCGCGTGTGGTGGCGACGAGCGTGGCGCGCCGCGACGCGAGCGGCTCCACGTCCACGCTGCCTCGCGGGAAAGGCTCCGAGTACAGGGCGTACGGGCCCAGCCGGTGGAGCGTGGCAGCCGTAGCTCGCAGCTGTGACGCGACGCGCGCGCAGATGCGTAGCAGGTACTCGTGCTGCGTGCGGCTCGGCTGCACATCCCACGGCATGGAGGCGAGCGGCGGGCCGCCCACCCACCGGCCCAGCTCCAGCCACTCGCCACCCGCCTCGCGCAGTGCCACGCGTAGGTCGTGCAGGGCGCCCGCGTGGCACGCGAGAGCGCGCTCCGACCGCAGCAGCGCGCGACGCCGAGTGCCCAACCCAATTCGCGTGAGCCGGCCTCCGAGCGGCTCGTCCAGCTCGCGGTTCGCCTGGCTCGGCGTGGGTACGTCGTCGCGTGACGCGGCGGGCAATGCACCGCCCTCCTTGTCATCTGACTCCCACTCATCCTCCAGCTCCCATCCATCCTCCGCCTTCTTGCCCTTTCTCTGCTGCCCCTTGGTCTCCTCGCCCGCCTTGCGCACGCTTGTCTCGTCGCCCGCTTTGCGCACACGCGCCTTGGGCGGCGGCGTCACGAGGCGCCGGAGCTGCGAGACGCCACGTGCCACGGCGTGGTTTGCCGCCAGCGAGGCCGAGGGCCCGGCGACACGTCGCCAGCGGAGCCGCACACGGCCGACCCGCTCGTACGCCTCGCCGAGCTCCTTGAGCATCCCTTCGATACAGCCCAGCTGCGATCGGCACAGAAGCCAGAGGGATTCATAGTCGGTTTGCTGCGTCGGCCATCTTCGGCTCTTATCTTCGGCCAAGCCATCAACCTTTAGCCGCGACAGCAGCTGCGCCAGCATGAACTCGCCGCGGCGCGTGTGCCACTCAGCGTGAGGGCTCTCGTGGCGAAGGGACGTGGTGATCTCGCGCAGCACCACCTCGCGCATAAATGGGGTGATGATCGGCGGTAGCGGTGCGCCTCCAGAATCAAGGCCGGTGGCGCGGTCGAACGCCAGCAAGAGCAGCAAAGCCACTGCTTCGCGGCGGCCGCGAGGTGAAGGCGAACCCATCGACATCACACAGGGGTTGAACTCAATAAATCTCGCGTTTCTCTCGTGAATTTGAATCGACGGGAAGTACGCGGAAGAATGTCGGACGCAGCCGAGCGCCACGAGCGCCCGGGCGGCAGATGGCTGCCCGTGGCCGTCCTGCGTCCCTTTGCCCCGGCGCACCTGCCCGATGTGGAGTGCATCTCCCGCATGGCGGAGCTCATGCGCCAGGTACGCGTCGAGCGGCGTGGCAGATGGCCCACTGCTTGTTGGTCCTGCCTCACCGCCCCGCTCGATCGTGTGACAACCCCGCTCACCCCCCCTCGTCACCTCGCCACCGCACCCGCGCCGCCATTCAGGACGGAGGTGTGTCCGTTGTGGACGCGCCAAGGGACGCGCATCCAATGAGCGGCCACCTGATCATTGCAGCCTCTGGGGTAGGCCTTGTGGCCCCGATCGAGCTCTCGTGTCCAACGGTACTCTCGCGATGGGCACAGTGGGTCAAAGAACAGGTCGGCACCCGCTGAAAAACAGCGAGCAAACTCTACCGGGAGTGGAAGGAGAGGGCGGGTGGCATGGCGACGGTGCACAGCCGTCGGAAAGGTGGACGGGCGTGTGGCGGTCGCAGCGTTATTCGGCCATGTCGAGGGCCCACGTCGCGCGAAACCAGGCCAGGGCCCTTTCACCGAGCTATTGTTTCTCGCGCGAAACCAGGCCAGGGCCCTTTCACCGAGCTATTGTTTCTCGCCGCAGCGTTATTCGGGAATTCGGCCATGTCGAGGGCCCACGTCGTGCGAAACCAGGCCAGGGCCCTTTCACCGAGCTATTGTTTCTCGCCGTCGTTCCTGAAATGGAACGGAAGGGATACGGCCGGGCCATGCTGTCGCACGTGCACGGGGAAGCTTCACATGCAGGACGTGATCGTCGGGCGCGAGTCCGGCGTCGCGGATCTCATCTGCGCCCTGGTGGCAATGGTGACTGCGTACGCGGGCCCAATGCCCGACGGCTTCCTGACGTCCACCACGGACACCACGATGATAACGTACCAGAAACGTACAGTGGATCCCCTCACGCATGTCGCGACCGTGGCTAACGAGACGAGGCCGCCGTGCCTAGACCTCGAAGGCAAACAATGGGAAGGCGAAGGTGGCCGCGGCACCAGCTGCAGCCAAGACGACAACGAGCCGCAAGAGGGCACTGGCGGCTCACATCCCCCCTGCCGCGTCCATCTTGTCGACGACGTCCACCGCCGCGCCCCCCGCCGCGCCCTCCGCACCTGTCCCGCACTGGTCGTGCTCAGCTTGGAGCACCCAGAGCCAAGACTTGAGCACCCAGAGCCAAGAATAAGTCCAACGGCGTTGCAAGAACCTCCACCTGGCGGACGCGGCAGCGCGCGAAGCGCTGCACGGCACCACCATCTACAAGCAGGTGCCCCCCGAGCTCAGCAAGCAGTACATGTACAAGGATCAAAGGTCTTTTGTGTTTCCGTAGCACAGAAATTTATCCAGGATATGTGCAATGTAACCGCTCACGGCCGAATGCGTTCACCCTTCCCCCCTCTTCCCCCCCTTCCCCCCTCTTCCCCCCTTTTCCCCCCTTCCCCCCTTGAGCATATAAACATGAAACTGTGCTCGCGAGGACGCGCATTTCGATGGAGGCGTCGCCCTCCGAGCCGTCGCCGAGCTCGCCCGTCTTCGACGCGAGCGCGCCTGAGCCATCCAAGAAGAAAAAGTCGCGTGGCGCACGGCTTAGCAAGGCGGAGCGCGAGGCGAGGCGCGAGGCGCGAGAGGCGGCTGCCGTTGAGGATACGGCCGGGGCATCAGGAACGTTTGAGGTGCGGCGCAAGCGCCTGCAGCTGCTCGTGTCGCGCTCCGAGTGGGACGAGGCTGCAAGCCTGGGTGGCGAGTCGCTCCCTCTCGCGCGTGATCTTGTGCGAGCGCTCGTGAAGCTCAACCGTCACAAGCTGCTGACGCACTGTGCGGCACGGGCAGCACGCACTCTGCCCGTGGAGGCACTTGCTGAGCTTGTGCAAGAGGCACTTGACGAGGGCCGGCTGGCTGCGGCCGTGGCGCTCGCACGTGGTCTTGGCGTGCTCGAACGCTTCGCCTTTGCCGAGCACGCGCTCATCGCCTACGAAACGGGAGCGACGCAGGAGGCGGCGGACGCGCTGGGCAGCGAGCCGCAGCTGCAGCTGCGCACACTGCACGCGATGCTGGCGACATCGCGCTGCCTGCAGTTTGCGGTGCAGTACCTGCCCGCACTACGCCAGCTGCCCGCGCCCGATATGCCCACGCTCGAGCGCGTCGGAGAAGAGGCTCTCGCCGCCGCCGCCGCCGCCGCTGCCGCCTCGACGACTAGCGCCCAGGGCGGCGCCTCGGCCTCTTCCACAGCCTCGGCCTCTTCCACAGCCTCGGCCTCTTCCACAGCCTCGGCCTCTTCCACAGCTCCGGCGGCGTCCATAGGCCTCGCCGCCGAGGTGCGTGCACGGCTCGAGGCGGCGCTGCGCGCGCGCTGGCCCGATTGCTCTGTGCATCTGTTTGGTTCGAGAGCCGTTGGCCTCGCGAGTGCGGCCTCGGACGTCGATGCATGCGTTCTGCTGCCCTCGATGCCCCTCGCGCACTGCCGCGACGCTGCGGGGCGCGCGCTCGTGCGCCCGCTGCTGCCGCTCGCCGCCGAGTGCGTGCGCGCATGCGCCGAGGTGAGCGGCCTGCATCTCGTGCCCACCGGACGCACGCCGCTTCTCCGATTCGAGTTTGATGGCTCAACGGGCCTGTGCGCCTCGGTAGAGCTTTGTGTGAACAACACGGACGGCCTCGCCAACAGCGCCGTGATGCGCGAGCTGCTCGGCGCGGACACGGCGGGTACGTCGCAGCCGCTGCCCGCGCTGGCTGCCGCGGTCCGTCGATGGGCCCAGCAACGCCTCCTATGCAGCCTCCCTTCGACCCTCAACAGCTATGCGTGGACGCTCCTCGCTGCATCGACGCTCCAACAGCTGGGCGACTTGCCAGTGGTTGCGGGCTCGTCAGCTGAGTTTGCGGCACAGCTGTCGCCGCCCGCTCTGGCAGACGTGGCCATGGACGATGGAAGTGGGCACGCTGGCGCCGCTGGTGCACGCGAGGGAGCTGATGCGAACATCAACCACGCGAGCGACCGGGCGGACATGTACACGGCAAGGGAGCGTGCGTGGCGCGCGATGGCTGCGGCTTCTCTCGCTCCGAGTGGTGATGCGCCACGTGGCATGGCTGATACACTGCTCGACGGCATCCGCGCCGCATCCCTCGCAGGCACCTCGCCCTCTGCCGCCTCGTTGCCACCGGCACCGTCCATGCTTCCACAACCAAGTTTGGCAGCGCCACGGCCATCGGTGCCACTTCCGATTCCGCCGTCGCCGCCTCCGGCATCGACGCTGGCGGCTCCGGCGGCTTCGGCGTCGGCGCAGCGCGCGAGGGCCATCGGGTTATGGGTGTATCACTTCTTCCTGCTCTGGGGGTATGACTTTGCCTACCGACGACGCGTAGTCTCGCTGCGCCAGCCACACACGCTAACGAAGCTCGACAAGGCGGCGGCGGACGAGGCGTGGCCGCGCCGACGCGACGAGCAAGCACTGATGCTCGAGGACCCAATTGAGACGCAGCGCGATCTCGGCCGTCTCGTAGGCAAGCACGCGCTCCAGGCTATCCGACTTGAGGCCGCCTGGGCGGCCATCCGTCTATCCGGGGGTGCCTCGCTCGAGCAGCTTTGTGAGCCGTTCGACTGGCGGTTACGCCCATACGCGAGCCTCCTCGGCCACGAGCGCCTCGCGCCATTGATGGCGCTGCGTGCGCTAGGCGGCGCGCCGCCTCTCTACGTGCACGATCAGCCCACCTGCGAGGCGATGCTCGTGTCCTTGCCGCGCGCACGCATTCTGGGGCTCGACTGCGAGGGTGAGCAGCTCTCACGGCATGGGCGGCTGTGCCTGCTCCAACTGAGTACCGACGCCGGCCAAATCTTCATCGTCGACATGCTTGCGCCGTGCGCCGCGCGGCTCGTCGATGCGCTCCGGCCGTTTCTCGAGTCCCCGCAGGTGCTCAAGGTGGCGCATGACTGCCGCAACGATGCCGACGCACTTTGGCACCAGCACCGTGTGCGCCTACGTCATGTCTTCGACACCCAAGCCGCCTACGCCGTCCTCAAGCGCAACCGCCGAGCAGGCGGCATCGGCGGCGGCATCGGCGGCGGCGAGGGCGTCGGCAGCAGCAGGAGCCTCGGTGGCGGCGACTCAAATTACGCTCCCAATCGGAGCCCCGAGTCGAGCGATTGTGTGTCTCTGGGTTCACTCGTGCGCCGGATGCTGGGGCACGCCGCCGCCGCCAAGGGCAACATTAGCGCGCAGATGAGCGAAGAGCCTAGCTTCTGGGCGCGTCGGCCGCTGCGCCCGTCGCAGCTACGCTACGCCGCCTCAGATGTGGCGCATCTGCTGCCGTTGCATGCGCGTCTACTGCTCGAGATGGACTTTGTGGCGGCCGGCGGCTGGCAGAAGCATCGAGTGGCATGCACAGCGACGGGAGCGGCGTCGGCGGAAGGGGCATTGATGATGTGTGCGTCTGCGTCGCGGGCGTCTGCGATTGGGGCGGATGAGGCCATGGTGGCGGGGCCACCCTCGGCCGCCGAGGCGGCGGCCGCTGAGAGCGAGCGCCTTCGTGCAGCGGTGACAGTCCGGTCGGAAGCGTACCTGCGCGTGCGTGAGCAAACGTATGGCGTCGCGAGAGCCGAGGACATCCAGCTGCACGCCGTGCTCCCGGGGCTCGTGACCAATGTGTCGCGCTTTGGCCTCTTTGTGCAGGTGGCCGAGGGGGTGGTGGGGCTCGTTGGGATCCCAGAGCTCCTTGGTCCGTCGGTCGAGGAGGCAGCGGCGATGATGACGACTACGACGACTACAATGAGGGCCGATGTGAGCCCGCCGCCTCGGCTGCGTGCGCTCAGAACGGTGCTAGCGCCGTATGACGTGGCGCAGCCGGTGACCGTGCGTGTGATCAGTCTGCGCCACATGGGAGGACGGTTGCAGGTCGGGCTCTCGCTGCATCTCGCACGCCTCAACCCGACGCTTGAGAACCCCGAACAGCTGACACAGGGGCCGACGAGCGAGGACGGTGGCGGCGGCGGCAGCGGCGGCGGCAGCGGCGGCAGCGGCGGCGGTAGCAGCGGCGGTGGCAGTGGTGGCGGCGTCCCTGAGTGGTTCTGGGGGCGCGTGCTGCTCGTGGAGTCGCGCCGTGCGACCGTTGGCCTTGAGCTGACCCAACCTTTTGAGCTGCCCCTCGCTTTTGTAGTCGATGCGGCCACGGGCGAGCGCGCGGCCGGCACGGCGTCGGCTGCAGCGAGCGCGTCGGCCGGTCGCACGCCCGGCGGCCTGAGGCTTTGCGTGCAGGTCGGCCAGCTCCTTCGTGTGACGGTGGCGCGCCGTCTTCCCGGACGCGTCCAGCTTGGCACGCGGCTTGTGAGAGCAGTGGCCGTGCTGGAGGAGAGGACGGAAACGGCTGAGAAGGCGGCTCAACTCGGCCTGTCAACCGCGGGGTCGCTGTCGGCAGCACGGGTGTCGCGGGACCAACGCTCGCCAGCAGCAAATGCGGCTGAAGACGAGATGGATGGCGATGATGAGGCGTGGAGCGCCGACGCTGCGATGGCGCGCATTGACGCGGGCGTCAAGCGCAGCTGGTTGGCGACGTGGGAGGAGGGCAGCGACGACGACGACGACGACTTTGAGGGTGAGGGCGAGGACGAGGACGAGAGCGATTGCGAGGACGCTGACGAGGCAGAGGAGGAGGCTGATGGTCGCCGCAGCCGATCGAAGCGCAGGCGGTTGGTGGCGAGTAGCAGCGCTGTGTGAACTGTGATCCTGTGAGTGTGCCCCTTCGGCTTCGCGTTTATTTTGCCACAACACAAGGAGATTCGGTTTTTACCAAACACAAACAACCACCAGCGGCGCGGGGGCACCGCACCCATGGGTATGCGATGGACGCCCAGCTGGACAAAGTACGGGCGGGAAATGGACGTCAGGACCACTCCACACCACGCAATACGACACACCACATCATTGCCGTGCACATTCCACCAGCTCAGAGCTCAACACCACCGCCATCGCCGCCCACACCTCACACCTCGCTCACTTTGCTCACGAGAGTAAGCCCAAACACCAAGCACGAAAGAGACGATCGAACGAACAGTGCCAACTGGAATGGCCGTCACAGAGCCGACAGTGACCCTACGCTTAGAGATAGCCCACGGTCGTCCACGAGGCGGCATCGAGTGTAGCGCCTCTTGCAGCTGCGAAAGCGCTGGCGCACACTCGACGAGCACTCGTAGCGAACCGTGCTTGCCGATCCCCCAGCTCAGTAATCTGCCGTGTATGAGCTCTGTAGGCACGACCCCGATCAGTTAGTGTTCAGCTGGGCATTGCTGAGGAAGTGCGAGCCGCCGTTGCACCGCCAGCCATCCCCCTCACGATGCCAGTCAAAGCCGGCGGGGCAGAGGCACATCTCCTTGATTTTCTCGCGCACGGCGGCATCGATGCGGTGCTGCTCCGTCTCCGCCTCCTTGATCGCCTCGCGCATCGACGAGAGCACCGCGCCCACCTGCGCACGTAGTTCGTCGATGATGTCGCGCGCGTCTCTGCCCGTCTTGCTGCAGACCAGGCCCAAGATATCTGGTGGGAAGTCCTTGGAGCCTTCGCAGCCGCTCAGCTTCGTCACGAGCTCGCGGCGCTTTGCGTCCGACTCGTCATAGCCAAGCTCCACGCAGGCCTCCTGAAGCGCCGCCGCGACGTCGGGGCTGCAGTCGCCGCAGGAGTCCTTGGCCTCGATTTCAATGATTCGGATCTCCTCGCGCTCCTCCTCCAGCTCACGCGCCGGCGGCCCACCCTCGCGCATAGGCGGCAGTAAGTCGTCGTAATCCTCGGCGCCGCTGTTGATGGTGGTGCTCATGCTAGACCCCATCGAGAAGGCCTTCTCGAGATGCGGCGGCGACGGCCGATGTCTGTCGAACGAGTCCATCGCGCTGCGCGCGTCTTCCACGGTGAACGAGGGCTGGCCCTCATCGACGCCTCGGACGGCCGCGGCCGCGAGCCTCTGCGCGCGCATACCCGCGAGCTCGTCGTACACCCACTCGGCGTCGCGGGCGTTGGCCCATCCCGGCCGCTTCTGGATGCGAGCCAGCCGCTCGCGCAGGACCGCCTGGGCGTCCTTGGAGAATGCAAAGCCCTTCCGGTTGCAGCGCTCGAGTAGGTACGCGACGACGTCGTCGGCATCCCAGTCCGGCAGTGTGATCCGCTGCTTGAAGCGCGAGCGGAAGCCGGGATTGGCGCCGGCGAGCATCGCATCCATTTCCTTTTCGTAGCCGGCGAGCACCACGATGCTCTTGCCCTTGTATTGAGGCGCGGAGAGATTGAATGTGAGCTGATCGACGGCCTCTTTGGCGTACAGCCCGCCGCGCATGCCGCCGCCGCCGAGGTTGTATGCTTCGTCGATGAATACGAGGCCGCCGGGTGCCGACGCCATGAGCTCATCCACCTTCGTCTTCGTGTGACCGAGGTACTCGCCCTGCAAGTTGAGTGCCGACTGCTCAGCGAAGCCGTCGCCAACGAGCACGCCCTTTGCGCGCAGCCACTTGCCAAGCACGCGCGCAAAGGTAGTCTTGCCCGTGCCCGGGTTGCCGACGAAGACGTAGTTGCCCACTTTGTCGGCAGGCATCGAAGGGTCGAGCTCGCCGTCCGTCTGCAGCTGCGCGAGCCGCGCAGCGAGTGCGTCGAAGTGCGCCCTGAGGCCGTCGGCCTTGAAGAGAGTCGCCATCTCTTCCTCCACCTCGTGCAGCAGAGAGGCCGTCTTGGCCGTGCCGCCGCTCGCGCCCTCGTGGAGCCCGAGGTCAGCGAGAGTGATGCTGCGGGCGTCGCCCCGCCCCGCGAGGGACTCCTTGACACGGCCCATGAGCGAGTTGACGGCGCCCGCGTTGCCAAAGTGCGGCTTGATGCGCTCCCGGATGAGCAGATTGAGCGCCGCCTTGCAAACGGAGCGTTTGGCCCAGCGCAGGCCGGCGGCAGTGGCGGCGAGGTGCAATAGCTCCTCGAGCTGCGAGTCGGTGAAGTAGGCAAAATGGAAGGCCGACTCAGGCGAGAAGCGGCGCATGAGCCCCGGATTGACCTCGCGGAGCATCTTCATCATCTCGTCCTCGTACCCGAGCAGCAACACAGCGATGTCCTCGCCCGGCGAGTTGTGAACCTTGGAGACGATCGTGTCGATGGCCCGCGCACCGTAGAGGCCTTCATGCAGCCCGTAGGCCTCGTCGATCACGAGCACCTTGCCTTTGCAGATCTCGAGCAGTGCCGCTGTCTTCTCCTCGGTGCCCCCCGCCGCCGACGCAATCAAGTCCGACGGGGTGCGCACCTCAACCGAGCCGTCGCTCAAGTAGCCAAGGCCCTTAAGGATGCGCCCGTACACCTTGGCGATCGTCGTCTTGCCGGTGCCAGGGTTGCCGAGGAAGAGCCGATTGAGGGGCACGAGGTGCGGGGGCTCGCAATTGAGCTCGCGCTGGTAGTTGATCTGCGCGAGCTTGATCAGTGTTCGCGCCTGCTCCTTGACCGCCTCGAGCCCGACCTGCCGATCGAGCTCGGCGAGAGCAGCCTTCAGATCGGGCACATGCTCGACCTCTGGCGGCGGGCCGAGCACGTCGACCACCCTCATGAGGAGCTGCTCCGGGTCGTACTTGGATGGCGCGCGCGTCGGCATGAGCGTGTTATCGTCGCCAATCGCCGTACTAGTCGCGCCATGCGCGCTGGCCTTGCGAAAGGCCACCAGGGTCACCTTCGACCGTGCGCCCGAAAGGTGCTTCGCCAACCAAGTCTTGACGACCCCAGGCATCGGTGCGCTCGAGGGCACCTTCGCTGCGAGTGCCTCGGCAATTTCAAGCACGCTCATGCCCGCGGTGATGCCCTGGCTCTTGTACCAACTGCCCGAGCCTGTACCCTCGAGCCTGTAGTAGCCACCGGAATCGTCTAGATCGGGAGGCTTGTCGCTCGCTTGAGCATAAATCGAGTGCGTGGCAGCCTGCCCGCCGGACGCATCGAGTGCGAGCTGTAGCTGGGCCCCGTCGCTGCCGTGAAATGCTTTGAAAAGCTTCTCTGGCCAGTCCGACGACGCTTTGCTGGTTGAGCCTGGAGGCTTGAGCGCACCCAAGACCTCCTTGCCATCGAGCGTGAGCTGCCCGTCCACGATGCGGATTATGTCGCCAGTCGCCAGCCGGCCGTCTTTCGCAGCGGGCGAGCCTGCCTTGAGAGAGGACACACAGAGGCCGCCGCCGCCAATCATGGCGTCCACCGCCTTTCCCTGTATGCCATACGAGCCGTCAGCAGCGGCGTGCAGCTCGATCTCGAGCTTCGTCACGCCTGGCCGCACGAACAGGTCCTTGGAGTCGAGCAGGTAGACAGGGCCAGTTCGGCCGCCCAGCTGAACGTGCACGGCGGCGGCATCACTGACGTTGAGCACGAGACCCTCGAGGCGGCCGTCAGCCGCATGGCCGGCTGCATTTTGCTTTCCGTTCGCCTCAGGAGCGAGGGTCTGCTCGATGTTTTCGACGTAATCGGCCGAAGTGTACCAGGTACGCCCGCCAAAGTTGACCTGCAGGTCGTCGCTCACGCACACGACAGTGCCCTCCATGCCGACGACGTCGATGTCCACCCCCTGGCTCTCAATCCCTGGCAGTGCGCGCACGCGGTCGCCCTCCTTTGGCTTCGCTGGAACTTTTGGCGTCTCCTGAGGGTCCTTCGCGTCCGCCTTGGAGTGCATGACCTCCATCTCAGAAGACTTGCAATTCCATCCTGTAGTGGTGCCTGCGAAGTCAACCTTGAGGTCGCCGTCGGAGTCGATTCTAGTGACGACCCCAACCATGCCATGCTTGACACTGCCCCAGCCGTATGCTGGCCTAGACACGCTCTGCTTGACGCTTACCCGTGCGCCCACGCACAGCTTGCCGCCCGGCGCCATCGTGGGCGTCGTGGGGCACACTGCGTGTTCAGGTTTGGCGCAGCACGTGGTGCACAGCCCGCAGTGTTCACAGCCACCCGGGCCCGTCTGCGACGACGGGCCGTGCATCCCGCACTTGTGGCAGCGCACCGAGCCGCTCCAAGCCTTTTGCGTGTGCACTGCCCGCTGCGGCCGCGGCAGGATACTCTCATGGCCCGGCACGAGTGCCGGATCGAGGAGCACGGGGCAGCCCACACAGAGCTCACAGAGCTTGAGCGGCTGCGCACCCTCAACCGAGGCGGCAGGCACCTCAGGCGGCTCTACGGGGCCATGTCCCTTGCGCCGACCTTTTGCGCTCATCTTGGTCCCCTTGGTCGCCTTGGTCGCCTTGGTCGCCTTGGTCACATTGGGCGGCGGCGGCTGCGGCGGCGGCGGCGGCGGCGGCGGCAGCGTCTGGCTTGTGGCGAGCTCATGGACGCGCTTAGCAGCCTGACGATCCTTCTCGATGCGACCGAGAGCGCGTGGGTACACCTCCTCGAAAAGGTTCCGCACGTCGCGCGCGTTGGCAAAGCCTTTGACGCCGCGGCGACGGGCGATGCGGCGCGACGCAACCTCCGCAACGTGCGGCTCGAGCCGCCACGAGTGCTTCTGCGCGATCTCGAGCCAGATCTCCTTGAGCTCGGGCTGTGTGAAGTCCTCAAAGATCAGGTCGCGGAAGCGGCTCTTCATGCCCGGGTTGAAGCTGTACAGCTTTTCCTCGATGTCGTCCTTGTAGCCCGCGAAGAAGATGGAGAGCCGGTCGCGCTGGTCCTCGGCGGCCGTCATGAGCAGGTTGATGATGGCCTTGCCCGCCGAGTTGGACCCCGGATCGAGAGAGTAAGCCTCATCGATGAAGAGAATGCCATCTTTCGCCTTGTCGATTAGGTCAGGCACATCGGCCGGCTTCATCTGGAGCAGCTTCTCACCGGTCGTCTCGATGAACGCTGTGCCCGTGCGCAGGCCAAGCTCGTGGAGCAGCTTGCCGAGCAGCCGCGCCACGGTCGTCTTGCCCGTGCCCGGGTTGCCCATTAGCGAAAAGTTGAGCGATGTAACGACGCGCATCGACTCGGGCAGCCGCCTTTCGGCAAGCACCCGAGTTTGCAACTGGTACGCTACCGCCTTGACCTGGTGCAGCCCCCGGAGCGCCATCAGCTCGTCGAGGGCTTTTGATTCGGAATCACCGGCCTTCGTCTTCGCCACTGACGCCTTGTGGCTGGTACCTTTCTGCTGCTCGTCTTTTGACGCGTGGCGGGAGGGCACAAGTACCAGCGGCGGCGCATCCGGAGGCGTTGGTACTGCGGTGATCTCTAAGATGCGCTTGTTCGTGTCCGTGATGAGCAGGTGCAGCTCAGCCTCAGTCAAGAAGCTTTCCCCGTGTTCCACGAAGGCTGACTTGACGCCGGTCATCGGCGCGTCCAGCCGCTCGGCGTACAGCGCAAGGCACGAGTACAAATGCGCTTGGCCTGGCCGGAAGTCACTAGCCTTGTACACGCCGCCGTGATCGAGGCGCGCGAGCACCAGCAGAAGGAGCGGATCGAGCATCCTGTCAGTCACCATCGCCCCATCCGCGACGTAGCCATCAAGGATCTCGCTGGCTTCGGTGCGATAGGGACTGGCCTCGTCCGATGCGAGCGCAAGTGCGTACAGCAGATCGACCGCCGACGCCGCTGCCTGCATCGCCACCACGGAGCCACGGATCATCTCGCGCGCCTCGTCGAGAGCGTCCGCCGCCGTCTCCCACGCACCTGCATGCAATGCAGCCAAAGCGCTCTCGACCTTGCGCCGCACCTCAGCGGGGAGCCTCGAAACGTCGGGCACGAATGGGGGGCGCTGTGGGGATGCAAGTCCGAGAAGGAGCTTGTCGACGGCTGCGCCATTCATCTTCAGACGCGTCGCAAGGTAGCATCGCGCCGCACGCACGCGGTGCGCGCGTACTAAAAGCGCTGCTGCGTCATGCGCTTGCGGCTCGTCGGCAGCACCCAGCTCAGCAGCGTTCGCGAGGGCACCACCGAGCGCAAAAACGGCCATGTCATCGTCAGACTGGGCGGCAACCACTAGGTGAGAGACATGGAGCCACGCCTGTTTGCGGCGAAGCTCGGTCAGTTGGGGCTGTGCCTCTTGCAAGAGGGCCCAAGAGCGCTCGTGTACCTTGCGCTTGCGCAGCCGCCGTAGTAGTAGAAAGAAGCGCACTGCCGCGTGCATCATGTGGCACGCTGCCCGAGCACTCCGTGAGCGGCGCAGCCGCCACCGACGCGTCGTGGACGTGATGTGGCGCGCGGCCCCCAAGTAGGCAGGTGGGAGGAGGGCTGACGTGTGGCAGAGCATGCCAAGTGCAGGCAGCGATGGATGCTTGACGTACGCAACGCCCGAGGTGGCATCTGCCGCGAGCACCTCGACGCATGCATCAAGGAAGCGCAGCGAAGGAGTCTTGCGCGCAGCACGCTGCAAACGCGTCTCGTGGGTCTCAAGGCCGCCGTAGAGCTCGATCCCGCTGCACCCCAAGCTATTGGACACAGTGCCGTCGGCTTTGGGCTCGCCCGATGGAGGGCCGGTCTGCAGAAGGCGGAAGTGGCGGAAAGCCTGGCCATTGAAGAGGGCGGCATCGAGGCTCCATTTCGCGAGCGAGTGAGGATTCTCAGCAAGTGTAGTGTCGTTGGCGTGCTTTCGCAGCGTCACCCACGTCGTGCCTTCGACGGATCCTTGCAGCTGCCAGTGGCGCAGCTTGCCCTTCGCTTGCTTCGTCGAACGCACCGCGTACGCCTCGGGGTAGAGCATTCGTCCCTCACCGAGATCGATCGAGATCCACGAGCCCACACGATTGTCGGTCGAGCAATCCTCGAGCTTCCCGTTGCCGTTGTGCTGCACGAGGGCTAGAGGTTTGCCCTCGCCCACCGATGACCGGCGCGCTGTCACGTCGCCGGCCTCCTGTGGGTTTTGGTAAGCACGCGTGCCACCCCGAGTGCCGAGGTAGTGGAGCACGCCGGGGTAGAGGCCTGGCCCTGCCTCTGGCGTGGCCTGAGCCTGTCTCCCGGCCTCTATCCCTGCTGCTGGCGTGGGTGCCACGTAGGCTCCGTATGGCTCCACGTCCGCCAGCTGCGCCACTGCCGCCCACGCTCGGCAGAGCTCATGCCGCTTGAGAAGTGCACGTCCGGAGGCGAGCATTGGGTCCGGAAGCACCAAGACCGCGCTGCTCACCTCGAGCGGCGCACCCAGCGCGCCCATCGTGCCTCGCGGCAAACGGTTGCCTTGCGCCGCATCGCCAAAGAGCGCCAGAAGTGCGAGCGCCGCACCAGCTGTCGCGTCGATGGGCGCCCCCGTCAGGTTCGCAACTCGAGCTGTCCGCTCAGAGGGTAGTAATTCGGGGCACTCTGCCATCGAGAGCTCGGCTTTGGTTGCATGGGGATTGTCGGTTGAATTGTTATTGCCGACGCCGTGCTCGTCATCAGGTGGCGTCCACGCGATGCAGCGCAGCTCCGGCTGCTCAATCCATTTCGCGCCAAAACCGGCGTTTGCTCTCCACGTTACGCTGCTAGCGTCAGGGAACGATGCATCTTTATCGGGGAGGTGCAGATTGCCCTTGTCCTCACCAAGTGATTTCTCAGGCTGTGCTAACCAAGATGACTTCGGATTGAACGCAATCCAGAGAGTCTTATCACTCGTGTGCTGAAAGGCGGGTCGGCCGTTCACAAGCTTGCTGTCATCGCGCCGGTAGGTACCGAGGTACCTGGCCGCTTGCTCAGGCAGCGAGCTGCACTCCACTTTCAGCCCAGGAGGTGGTGAACCAGAGCCCGCACCACTCTCGTCAGCGTACTCGTACTCAAGATCGAACTTCTGGCTCGCGCCGACTCGATAGGAATTCTTGCGGCCGCTGCCATCCCACTTGACCTTGATCCAGCCCACGGTGTCATCGCTGAAAGTCGTGCCCATTTGCTGTTCGCCTTCGTGGTGATCCTGCTCGCCCCAGCTCCAATCGGGTCCTCGTCGCACCCGCACGCCCTCCTTCTTCTCCTTCAGCGTGCTCCACCTCTTCTCCGTCGTGGAGCACGGCTTGCTTGCTGCCTTGGATTTCAGTTCCTTTTGTTTTTGGAGCTCCCCCACCTTGAACCACCACTGTTCGCCGTCACTGAACTTCACCTTGAAAGGGCGACTTGAGTTGTCATCCTCAATCAGCCTGCCTGTCTTGCCAACGGTCGGCTTCGTCGCCGAGTCGGATGCGCTGAGCACCAGCACCGTGTCGCCCACCTGCAGTCGCGCCCCTGCGCCGCCCTCGTCGACCTCCTCCGTCGTCTCCTGAGACTCCACCTCGGCCTCAGAATTCTCCTCAGCCTCAGACTTCTCCTTTGCCTCTGACTTCTCCTTCGCCTCTGACTTTTCCGCAGGCAGCTTGCGCGACGGCACGGGATGTGGTGGGTAGTGACCAAAGCAGATGTCGGCCGCGGCTGCGTGCTCCGCCTTAGATCCGGCAGCGTGGCCGCGCTTCCACCACCTCATCCACTCTTGAGCGTCACCTGCGAGAACATCGCCTGCTGCCGCCGAGCCCGGCCCATTTGCGCTCTCGGCGGCGCCAGCCATTGCCAGGGTGGCCAGGTGCTCGAGGAGCCCCTCACGCGTGCCCGGGCACAGCAGGTCGAGGTCGAGCAGCAGATGCGCATGCTCGGCTCCGAGCACGTGCGCCATGCGTGCAACGCAGACGATGCGAGCGGCGGCCGTGTCGCGCCCCCGAAGGAGGTTGACGTCGAGCACTCCCTCGATCCACGTGGCCCATGCCGCCTGCCGATCGGCGAGTGCAGCATTTACTTTGGATGCGAAGGCCAGGGCCGTGCTGTAATTGAGCTCGACGCCGTTGGAGCTCGTGCGCTTGAAATCAGCCATGATTGCATGGATGGATGCAGTGTGCTCCTCGAAGGGCGTGAGAATGATCGTCTTGGGGGAGCATCCCTGAGTTCTCGCCGGTGAGGCGGGCGAGGAAGGCTTAAGCTCCAGCTCGGTTGCAGTGCCACCACAATGGTCGTGATCGAGCGCGTCGTGATACTCGCTTCCGCCGCTGCTGCTGCTGGTTGTGCGCTCTGGGCTCACGGTGGTCGCAGTTTGTTCATTGCCCGTGCCTTCATCCCGGAGCTTCTTGTCCTTGTTCTCATCTTTCGCGGTGGTGTCTGCGGTCTCCTTATCCGCCATCGCCATTTCGTCGCTGAGCTGCTCTGAGAGTGTGCGTGCGAGGAAAAGGGGCGTAGCGGCGGCCATATCAAGCTCGGTCATCTTAGCGAGCGCGCGCGCAAGAGTCTTCGGAACCACAAGCTCGGTTTTTTCAACTCGGCCTCACCCCCCTTGGTTTTTTCCAGGACCCACGCGAATCAGATCGCGCGGGGCTCGAGAATTCAGTTGACCCCCCCCCGCACACCCAACCTCTTTCAACAGGTCTCATAGCCTCGACGCTTCGTCTTCGTCAAAAAGTTGGAAGCCACTCCACCCTGAACGGCGTACTGCTGCACGTGCACAGTACACACAAACGAAACCGAGCTTCTGGAGAACAGCCCGACGTCCTCTCACAACGGGATGTTGCCGTGCTTTCGCCAGGCGCGCTCCTGCCGCTTGTCGCTGAGCAGCTCCAAGCTCTCCCAGACGAGCTGGCGCGTCTCGCGAGGCGCGATGACCGCATCGATGAAGCCGCGCTGCGCGGCCACGAGCGGGTTGGCAAACTTAGTCTCATACGTAGCCGTGTTCTCGTCGACGTTCTTGCCACGGAAGATGATTTCGACGGCGCCTTTGGCGCCCATGACGGCGATTTCGGCGGAGGGCCACGCGACGTTCACATCGCCGCGAAGGTGCTTGGACGCCATGACGTCGTACGCGCCGCCGTACGCCTTGCGCGTGATCACAGTGACCTTCGGCACGGTCGCTTCCGCGTAGGCGTACAGCAATTTCGCGCCGTGCCGGATGACACCACCGTGCTCCTGGCCGGTGCCGGGCAGGAAGCCGGGTACGTCCACGAAGGTGAGAAGGGGGATGCCGTACGCGTCGCACGTGCGCACAAAGCGCGCCGCCTTGACCGCCGCGTTGATGTCGAGGCAGCCCGCGAGCTCTTGCGGCTGGTTGGCTACGATACCGACCGTTCGGCCGCCTACCCGGCCAAAGCCAGTGAGGATGTTCTTGGCGTAGTCGGGCTGGAGCTCGAAGAAGGAGCGCTCATCGAGCACGCGGCGCACGAGCGCGCCCATGTCGTACGGCACGTTCGGGTCTGCGGGCACGATGCGATCGAGAGCCTCGTCGGCGCGGCTGATCGGATCCTCCGTGGGCAAGACGGGCACCGGTTGGCGGTTGGAGGAGGGCAGGTACGACATGAGCTGACGTGTTGTGGCCATCGCGGCGACGTCGTTCGGGCACGCGAGGTGCGCCACGCCCGACGTGCGCGTGTGTGTACGCGCGCCGCCCAGCGCCTCCGCCGACACCTCCTCGTTGGTGACGGTCTTGACAACGTCTGGGCCGGTGACGAACATGTAGCTCGTGTGCTCGACCATCACAGTGAAGTCGGTCAAGGCGGGCGAGTAGACGGCGCCGCCCGCGCACGGGCCCATGATGATCGACAGCTGCGGCACCACGCCCGAAGCGTCCACGTTACGCTGGAACACCTCGGCATACCCAGCGAGGGAGCCCACTCCTTCCTGGATCCGAGCGCCGCCAGAATCGTTGAGGCCGATGACGGGCGCGCCGACGGCGAGTGCCTTATCCATGATCTTGCAAATCTTCTCAGCATGTGCCTCGCCGAGGCTGCCCCCGAAGACGGTGAAGTCCTGCGAGAAGACGAAGACCGTCCGCCCATGGATCTTGCCGTGGCCGGTCACCACGCCGTCGCCCGGAGGCCGATTGCTTCCCATATCAAAGTCTTCGCAACGGTGGGTCTTGAGCTTGTCGTATTCGCGGAAAGTTCCCTCGTCGAGCAGCAGCGTCAGCCGCTCCCGCGCCGTCAGCTTGCCCTTGCGGTGCTGCGCCTCAATCCGGGCCTCACCGCCGCCAAGCTTCGCCGCCACCTCCGCTTCCTCGAGCCGTGCCCGCACTGAGGCCGCCTTGGCAAGCGTCTTGGGTGGAGGGGGCAACGAGCAGAGGCTGCGCGGCAGCAGCGCGTGGCGTGCGAGCCTGGGACGATCGATGACGAGACGTAGCATCGATCGGCGTCCGCAGAGGGCTTGCGGCTCGGCCGCGGTTGCGTCAATTTTCATCGATAGTTCCGATTTCACAACGACTAAGTTTTTCGTGTGCGTGCACATGCGACACTGAGTGTACCTCATGCATCTTCTCATGTGTCCAGCTCCGCAAAGGCGGCAGCATGGGCGAGGCCTTCTCCGAACATATCGGTCTCCTCATCGGGCGCGTGTACGATGACCGCGAGCCGCTGTCGGAGCGCCGCCTCTGTGAGCATGCCCGGAGGTGGCGGCTTGCCTAGCCGCAGGTCGCGAGCGGCACGTTCCTCATCTGTGAACGCACGGAACGGTGGTCCCGCCGCTCGATTGCGATCGAGCTTGGGCGGCTCTTTGCGGCATGCCGTGGACCATTCCTTGCAAGCGTCGGCGCGCAGTTGCGAGAGGCTCGCTCCAGAGTACAGGGCCTCACTCAGCTCGTTATCCCAGCCCTCGTCGAGCAGTGCAGCGCATGCGAGCTTGATGGTCGCACACTCGCGGCCGCATGGCCCATCCTCTTTATGCCGCTCAAGCTCAAGCCGGTCACCACTCTCGACCAGATCAATCGAACGCATCCAACCACCCGCTGAGGATTCGGGGTTTTGCACATCCTCGAGCGCGCTGAGGATGGACGCCTCCTCTTTACGCAGCCCAGGATTGCGCTCGAGATGGCCGTGCAGCTCACCGATCAGCAATTCGCAAACGCCGCAGCGAATGTACTTCACGTCCCCTTGGATGCCCTGTGACGACGCCAGGCTCGTCTGGAGCACAATGATCATGCACAACGTGCGGCGCATAGGGGTCCCGAGAGCGCTTGTATCGACGCGCACACCGCTAGCGCTTTGGAGACGAGTGAATCCACTTTGTGTGAACATGCTGCATGAACATGCATTTCTCTTCCGCTGGACCCCAACAGTACAAATGAACAGAATCCTAGGGTGTGTCCGCATGATCTCGCCAATACTTTGGCTGGGATCGCAGTGGGGCTTCCGAACCTCGGCGCTGGAGCTTCGTAGTCGTAGTTGGCGAGCTCAGGAGCGGCTCAGGAACGAGCTCAGGAAGTCGGCGACCTCGACGTTTGGGTGGTGAGGGCAAGGGCGGTGTCGGCGGCGGCGGCGGGGCGGTAGGAGGTGGTGAGGGCGGGGGCGGCGGCGGCGAGGGCGAGGGCGGTGTCGGCGGCGGCGGGGGGGGAGGAGGTGGTGAAGGCGGGGGCGGTGGCGGCGAGGGCGATGGCGGTGTCGGCGGCAGAGGTGAGGGTGGCGGCGGCGTGGGCGGAGGTTGCGATGGATCGGACGACGGTGCAGATGGGGCTTGGCCACTCTGGTCAGCATCCCGCTCTCGGAACAGATCCACGGCCTGAATCTCGGCCTCGAGATAGACCTCTTGAACATCCCCAGTCGCGGTCCGCTGAAAGGTAGCAGCGGGGTCGGTGGAGCAACTTGTGCTCGTCACGTTGTACTTAGAAGACGCCAGGGATGCCGTGCCGCCGAGCATGATATTCACGCCGGGGGATCCCATCGGCTTTTCGGACAGTCCGACGAGGTGAAGAGCATCGCCGAGGCACTGGTCAGCACCTGGAGCACCGTTCCAGCAGTCCTCGACGTACATCGTGCGGTCGGTGTAGCTGCTCGACACGGTTGCAAACGGGTTCGGGGGGCGCACGAAGCTGCAGTCGAATCGTGAGCCGGACACACTGAATCTGCGGAAGATGGAGAACTGCCTATCAACCTCCTTTCGAATGAGTGTGAACGTCGCGACCTTGGGGTTGTCTCTCATCGAGCTGAGCTCCTTATTCCACGCCTTCATCGCCTTCTCGTTACGCGTGATCGTGCAATTCGACGCCGCATCGTCCTTTAAGTACGACGGGCCCGTATTCGCGTTGACCCACTGTGGGAACATCTTGACCGTGATCGTGCAGTCCGATGGGAGGCATACGTATGCGGGCACGCTCGCACAGACTTGGTCGCGGATGCGGACAAAGTACTCACCGAGGTCGTAATGCAACCCCTCATACAGCAATGGAGACTCACCGACGAGACTCTTGTCCGGCTGCATGCCCATCGGCTTGGATCTGAGCTTCCCGATCCTCTGAGTCAGCTGCGTGTTGTTCTTCTGTATGAGTACACCATTGTCCGCGTTGAAGATGGATCCAGGAAACACGCACCCAGGGGCCGCATTCGTCGACCACAGCCCGCTGGGATTCGCGAACGGCTCCCCAAGGTCGAACATGCACGGGTGGGTATTGAGGGCTGCCCCAAAGTCCGTCGTGCCGCTTCCGTGGTCAGAGACAATGACGAGCACCTGTGCGCGGAACGGATCCGGTGTCGGTGCGGGGGCTTCCTCGTCTGCAGGCTCGGTCTTCTCGGTCTTCTCGGTCGGAGGCTCGGTCGGATAGCCAACATCCCACGGGTAAATGATGGGCGGCGATGGCGTTGGCGTTGGCGGAGTCGGCGGTGCTGGCGGTGGCGGTGGCGGTGGCGGCGGCGGCGGGCGCCGCGGCGGTGGTGGCGGCGGGGGAGGCGGCGGTGGTTGGCGCAGCAGCGACGGTGGCTGGCGCAGCAGCGACGGTGGCGGCGGCGGCGGCGGCCTCGCTGCAACTGGTTGAGGCTCTGCTGCATGCTGCTGAGTCCACGCAGCCCTGCAGCAGTGCTGCTCAGGGCAAACGGACGACGCGAAGTAGCCAAAGCTGCACGCCGCGTCGCCGATGTCATATCCTGGGCGGCAGCACGCACCACCCGTGCCGCAGAAGCCTGGGCAAGCGCCACCCCGATGGCTGCAGTCGTTCCAGCATTCGCTGTTGCTGTTCAAGACCGGACCGAAGGGCTGTCCTGGGGTGAGTTCTGGCTCCGGTATCAGTGTGACTGTTGAATCCGGATCCGGTAGTTGCGCTGGCAACGGTGCAGCTGCGGGTGCCGGTGCTGGTGCCAGTGTGGGGGGTGGCGCTTCTGCCACATGCTGAAAAGGCGGCCACTTCGCGCAGAAGTAGGAGCCGCAGCTGCGGCTCGCCATTTTATGCTCTCGATCCGGATATAAATCCCCCGAAATCTCGATTGGCACGCCGATGAAGAGAATGGGGATGAGCAGCATGATGGGAACTGTAGAGCGGTCTGAGTTCCTTTTTAGGATTCGAAACATCTTTCTCCTTTTTAGGTTTAAAAACGTCCTGGATGGGTCCTGGAGGGGTAGGTGAGAGGCGCGTGGGTTTGGCTTGGCAGGCGAGGTCGCATCTACAGTCAGCATGGAGGGGTTCATCTTTGATCCACGAGCTCTCCGGGAGAAGCACCAAGAGTTTGAGACGCAACAGACGGGGTTCCGCATTATGGGGTGCCGGGCGAACCAATGAGCAACATTCACGCAAACAACATTCATCACCACAAACCACCATCACAAAGCCAAAACACATGAATACATGTAGTAGCATGAATACTGCATGAAAAGGTTGCACCGAGTCTTTCCGTTTCGTAAGAGAAGGTGGAGATTTTCAAACTCGCGGACATTCCGATTTTTGCATGCACGAACCAGATCGTTGGTCTTGTCTTCTCCGTTCATGTGAATTTTTGTTGGCTTCACTGCATTTTTCGCTATGTTGGCTTCCACTGCAGCTTCCACGACGTTTGAGGCCCTAAGCGTAAACGAGTTCTTCGACGCGTGCCCGAACAGCATGAGCACCACGGACACGCGCACTGTCAGTGAAATCTCAGACTACCTTGTGCAAAAGTGCACGTTGGAGCATGCGACCCAGATACTCTTGGTGCTTGACCTGAACAAGGACGGGATCATCGGCCGCAACGAGTTTGTCAAAGGCCACAAGGCGGGCACCTTGGCCGTCATAAAGAAAATAGAGAGAATGGCTTCAGGCAGCCTTGAGGCACTTGTGGCGCTCACTCGCAACGGCGATGCTGAAGATAAGACGAGCGCAGCGGGCGCGTTGTCGATTCTGGCGCGAGACAGTGCTGCCAACAAGGCGGCGATCGTGGCGGCGGGCGGCATTGAGGCGCTTGTAGCGCTCACCCGCGATGGCGACGCTACATGCAAGGCGGCCGCAGCTGGCGCGTTGGCAACTCTTTTGTCTGGTGCTGAGGCGATTGCATAACACAGGACGCAGCCACGAGGCTCACTTCACACCTCAGTGTGCTCATCAGGCTCAGCTCAGGTTTTGAGTGACGTGAGTTTTGTCTTGAACAAGCCACCCTCTAGTTCAAAGGACCTCCCGTAAACCTCCCGGTGTGTGGTGGGAGAATTTTAGGTGCTGCGGGCGTCTACGACGTGAGCGTCGAGAGCTCGTCACTACGTCGTCAGCCGGTGCGCAGTTGGTTCTTGTATCATGTTGTATCGACGGATGTATAGTACGAACAATTGAGGTTTTTGATCCGCCGCTCGTCAGAACGATCGCCTGTGAGAGCTCACTTGACATACAGCCTCTCCAAGCATCGCCCCACACAAATCTTAAATCGCGCCTCTCCTCACGGCCTCTCCTATCCTCCCTCTCATAGTCCTGCGATGCCGATGCCGATCATGCCATTCGGGCAGCCCAAGTCAACAATGCGGCCCTGCTTGAGCAAGGCGTTTGCCAGGCCGTTGTAGCTGTTTGGGTAGTTCTCGTCAAATTTGAACCCGTCGTGGAATTGGTGATAGGGCTCCGCTTGGTAGAACGGAAATGTGTTTGTGTCCATGATGAATGCCACCGCGCGCGCATCGGGGTCGTCGCCCTTGCCATTGGCGAAATCCAGCTTGTCGCCGTTGGCGATCGATGCCTTGACCACGGCCTGAGCGAGCGGTGATTTGGTGCCGCCCGGCAGGCCGACGACATTGCGATACTCAAGGCCACGGTCCCCAAACTGGTCAGGGCGATTACCGTTCTCATCAAAGAGCTTGGCGTACTCGGCCGCGAACTCCGGCACGCTGCTCGGTGGGATCCGTAGGCGCACCACCTCCGCGTGGCCGAGCGAACCGTAGTCCGACACTTGTAGCGCATTGTGGTAGCACACCTTGCCATCCTTCGCACCTGCTTTGCCGCCAGCATAGCCCACCAGTGCTGTAAGCTCACTGTCCTTGCGGCCCAGAATGCGACGCTCCGCCTCCACAAATTCGTGCTGAACGTGCCAGAAGCCTGCGAAGGTCAACACGAGTCGAGAGAGGTGGAACGGCACAATGAAAGCGTGTGAACGGCACAATGATAGCATGGGAGTCTGGGAGTCTTGCATCGCTCACAGCCGCAACCAAAGTAGACGTCGATCAGCTCCTCGTCTGCAGCTCGTGCAGGCATACAGGGCGCAGCCAGAGCCGCAGCAGCGGCCGACAGTGCACCACGGCGACTGATCAACGAGGTTTTAGCAGCAGCCGCACTCGCGATAGCGACCAAGCATGAGAAAACGCGCATCTCAACAGGAAACTTCATGTAAATGACCTGGTGACCTGTGCCGCTGGGCTGTGGGAATTCAACTCACGTGATTCACGTTCACGTTAAATTGCCCTCTCGTGAGAATTCAACTCTAGTGATCGGAGAGCGCCGAAGGGCTGATCATGTGGGGAAGCTTGGGCTGAGTGATGTGTGAAACATCTCAGTGTGGAACCATTGGCATTGTGGGTGCCACTACTGTGGAACCCAATTGGTGAGTGAGTGAGTGAGTGAGTGACGAGTCTCGAGTGAGTGAGTGAGTGAGTGAGTGAGTGAGTGAGAACCATTTCAGACAGCTCTGCCGAGTTGACCCTGGACTGTTATCTGTTCAGTGCCTGACATGGTCAATAAACCTACCCATTGCTCCGCGTATCTGCCGACGGACGGAAGCCACATGGCCAGTGAGAGACGCTATAAAAATTGTGAGCTGACTCAGGGAGCAGGGACCGTGACCTGCTAAGAACTTACAAGCGCTGCACGCTCGGAGACGGCTGTGGCTGCGTGCTGGCGAGGCAGCTGTCCGCACTTTGGTCGCGGCGCGGGACTTGGCCGGCGACTTCGCAGGGGCCGGGGCGCCCCCGGCACGCCCATGGACCAAGACAGCGGCCATCGCGGCCACGGCCTCCAGCTTCGCTGGTTTGAACGAGCAAGACGCCTCGTCGCCGTCTACTCAGTGAGCCCGGGCTTGAGCTGCGCACTCGCGAAGCGGCTAAACATGGAGAAGCAGCCGAAGAGGCAGATGGCCATCACGACCTTGGACACCAGGTTGGCTGTCGAGTCCTCCGAGGCCTTGCCCGCAATGATGTTGGCGATGCTCCCCGCTGATGAGCCTGCAAGGACCCACACTCCCGACCACATCGTGTTGAAGAACACGGCGATGAGTAAGTACCGGCGCATCGTGACGAGCTCGGGGGGGAAGATGCTCAGCGCGTAGAGTTTGAAGGGCGTCGGCATCGGCGCCGCGCGGAGCGTGCTCATCGTCTGGATCGGAAGCTCATGAAGCTCCCGCAGCAGATGCTTGTGGTATCTTCGCCAGCTGGGCCGTGAGTCTAGCTGGCGAAGAATCAGCGGCTGCAAGAAGGTGCGGCCGAGGAACAGCGCGAGCACGTTGCCGAGCGTCTTCCCCGATGCGGACGTGATCATCGCCACATGCTTGCTGAAGCAGAAGCCAGCGGTGAGCTCAATCGGTGTCGTTGGAAGGCAGAGCGCGGTCCACGCAGAAAGTGCTAGTACGTAGCCGATCTGCCCGGGCAGGCCGAGCTTCGAGAGGTTTTCCAGTGCTTCGAGCACGGGCGCGACCAAAGCCGCCATTAGGAAGGTGTGACACACAGAGTGAGTCGCGGCGGGTAAGTGAGTCGCGCGGGGATCCCCCGCGAGTCGCGACGCGGGATCGCGCCGTTTCCGCGCGCGATCTCGCGCGCGGGCCGCGACGCGATCTCGCGCGCGGGCCGCGACGCGAG
>Ga0210240_100641_pt1 | contig 30395 bp, 10 predicted proteins | sample ChrtobMetP5a_4mM_FD_155463 | JGI IMG/M metagenome (GOLD analysis project Ga0210240, IMG submission 155463) | Chrysochromulina tobin associated microbial communities from unialgal haptophyte culture, Seattle, Washington, United States - P5a_4mM | ecosystem: Host-associated > Algae > Haptophytes >...
CAGACGGGGGTGGCGAGGGGGGTGGCGGCGGCGGGGGCGGCGGCGAGGGCGAGGGCGGCGGTGGCGAGGGCGGCGGTGGCGACGGCGACGGTGGGGGTGGCGACGGTGGCGACGGCGGCGGCGGGGAGGGCGATGGCGGAGGCGGTGAGGGAGAGGGCGGCGGCGGCGACGGCGGCGGTGGGAAGGGCGATGGCGGAGGCGGCAGCGAAGGTGGTGGGGGTGCTGGGCAAGTTGAGACTGTGCCAGAGACGCCGGTGAGGGTCGTTGACCAGGAGCAGACGGTGCCTGCATTGACATAGACATTGGGCCCCTGGGTGGGAAGTAGGGGATGCGAGATCACAAAGGAGGACACAAAAGCAAGGCATCCCTTGGGGCGATGGGAATGCCCTTGGGGCGATGGGAACTTTTGAGCGTGAGCACGCACTGATACAGCTGTGTTGCCAGTGATGGTGCACGATGAGATGGCCACTGTGCCAGAATAGACATAGACACCACCACCCTGCAAGCAATGAGCGAAACCTGAGTCTCCCATGGGGGCGATGGGAAACTTTGAACATGAGCACGCACATAGTCAGCTCTATTCCCACTGATCAAGGAAGACGTTATCGTGACCGTGCCAGAATAGACGTAGACACCACCTCCCTGCAAACAACAAGCAATTTTGTGAGTTTCCCATGGGGGCGATGGGAACTTTCGAACATGAGCGTGCACACATTTGCAACTGTGTTCCCACTGATGGTGCTAGATGAGATGGTCACTGAGGGTGAACGCTCTGTGTTCCCACAGATGGTGCAACCCCCTACATTGACACCGCCGCCCTGCAAACAACGAGCAAAACGTGAGTTTCCCATGGGGGCGATGGGAACTTTTCAAGGAATGCGGCACGTACATACTGTAGTTGACCGAAGCGTTCGCAGTTGTGCAAGCGTGAGTCGAGGCAAGCGCGTCAGCAATTCTCCCATTGGGGCGATGGGAACTTTTGAAGTTTCAGGCTAGCACGTACTCCATCCTGGTAGTTCGAGGCAGCACCCATCATAAAAGATGAGAATCGAAATGGACATGTCAACAAGGCATTTTCCCATCGGGGCGATGGGAACTTGCAGTACGCACCCCCTGTGGTTGACAGCAGTTGTACATCAAGCGTGAGTCAGGGCAAGCATGTCAGCAATTCTCCCATCGGGGCGATGGGAAATGTTGAAGATGAGCGCGCACATCGCCAGCTGTGTTGGAGTAGATCTGGGAGTTATTCACAATTGACACTGTGCCAGAATACATGACATGGACACCACCGCCCTGCAAACAACGAGCAAAACGTGAGTCTCCCATAGGGGCGATGGGAACTTTCAAGTTCTCTGCGGTAGTTGAACGTACCCCCTGTAGTTGACCAAAGCATGAGCAGTTGTGCAAGCGTGAGTCAGGGCAAGCACGTCAGCAATTTTCCCATCAGGGCATTGGGAAACTTTAGGTCTCTGCCGCACGTACGCCACAGTTATAGCACTGCGCAAGCGAGAGTAGAGGCAAGCGCGTCAGCAATGTTCCAATCGGGACGATGGGAAACATTTCCCATGGGGCGATGGGAACTTTTCAAGGTCTATGCGGCACGTACATACTGGAGTTGACCGGAGCGTTCGCAGTTGTGCAAGCGTGAGTCGGGGCAAGCACGTCAGCAACTTTCCCATCGGGGCGATGGGAACTTTTGAGCACGAGCACGTACATAGTTAGCTTGGTTCCCACTGATGGTGCACGATGAGATGGTCACTGTGCCTCCCCCGACATAGACACCGCCGCCCTGCAAACAACAAGCAGAGAACAAACGTGAGTCTCCCACATCGGGGCGAACTTTTGAGCGTGAGCGCGCACATTGCTAGCTTTATTCCCATAGATCGAGGAAGACGTTATCGTGACCGTGCCGGAAGAGACATGCACACCGCCTCCCTGTAAGCACAAGTGCAAAACATATGTGAAAATCCCATCGCGCATCGGGGCGATGGGAACTTTTCAAGGAATGCGGCACGTACAAACTGTAGTTGACCGAAGCGTTCGCAGTTGTGCAAGCGTGAGTCAAGGCAAGCGCGTCAGCAATTCTCCCATCGGGGCGATGGGAACTTTTGAGCATGAGCACGCACATTTCTAGCTTGATTGGAATACACTTGGGAGTTGACGATTGAGACAGTGCCGGTTAAGACAAAGACACCGCCGCCCTGCAAAACAACGCGCAAATCGTGAGTCTCCCATGGGGGCTATGGGATTCTCGAAGGTCTCTGAGGCACGTACGCAACACTGCGCAAGCGAGTCGAGGCAAGCGCGTCAGCAATCTTCCCATTGGGGCAGCAATCTTCCCATTGGGGCGATGGCGATTTGCAAGCAAGGCTGGCACGTACCCCTCCCTGGTAGAACAAGATTTGATCCCAATTGAACGGCGAGAGTCGAATCGCATGTCAGCTGGGAAATTTGCAAGGTATCTGTGGCACGTACATTCTGTAGTTGACCAAAGCGTTCGCAATTGTGCAAGCGTGAGTCGGGGCAAGCATGTCAGCCATTTTCCCATTGGGGCGATGGGAAGTTTTGAACATGAGCACGCACATCTTCAGCAGCTGTGTTGGAGTAGATCTGGGAGTTCACGATTGACACTGAGCCTCCATAGACAACAACACCGCCGCCCTGCAAACAACGAGCAAAATGTCAGTCTCCCATCGGGGCGATGTGGGAACTTTTCAAGGTCTCCATGGCACACACCCACTGAACATGTAGTTGACCGAAGCGTTTGCAGTTGTGCAAGCGTGAGTCGGGGCAAGCACGTCAGCAACTTTCCCATAGGGGCGATGGGAAACATTGAAGGTCTCTGGCAGTCTCTGCGGCACATACAGCCTGTAGTTGACCGGAGCGTCGGCCGCAGTTGTGTGCAAGCGTGAGTCGAGGCGAGCACGTCAGCCATTTTCCCATCAGGGCGATGGGAACTTTTGAGCGTGAGCGCGCGCGCGCACATAGTCTGCTGTATTCCCGTAGATCGAGGAAGACGTTATCGTGACCATGCCAGAATAGACGTAGACACCGCCTCCCTGCAAACAACAAGCAATTGTGAGTTTCCATGGGAGCGATGGGAACTTTGAGCATGAGCGCGCACATTTGGAGCTTGGTTCCCACTGATGGTGCACGATGAGATGACCACAGATGTGCCACCCTGGACATAGACACCGCCGCCCTGCAAACAACGAGCAACACGTCAGTCTCCAATGAGGGTGATGGGGAATCTACAGGTCTCTGCGGCTGCCACGTACATCTACAGGTCTCTGTACGTACCCCCTGGTGATGTTGAGCCCAATCAGTTGCACGACGACGCCCAACGAGCCCGGGTTGATGTACAGCACGCGGCGCGGACTCGAAGAGCTGGCTTGTGCATCCAGCACGACCGAGCCTGCCACCGCCGCCTCGAGGACGACGCTCCTGGTGATGCTGAGCTCGGCATTGAGGAAGTAGGTGCCGGGGGCAAGGACAATGCGGTCGACGGCGGTGTTGGCGAGTGCACTGGTCAGGCCTGCGCTGGTGCTCACCGCGGTCTGCAGCTCACGGCGGTGGCTGGGCACAAGCTGCATGGAGTACAGCCCGGGAATGTCGCTGGCTTCGGTGCAGGGCAGCACGGTGCACGGGAGCGGCGGAAGCGGCAATATGGGCAACGAGGGAGGCGGCTGGGACTGCATCCGAACGTGTGGAGGCGTTGGAATTGGTAATGGCGGCATGGGTGGGGGCGGTGCCGAGGACCAATGCGGAGGGCCAGAGTCTGGAGGGTACAAGGATAGCGTGGATGGAAGCACAGATAGGGGTGGAGTTAGGCGTGGCAGCGGCCGTGTCGGGGATGGAAGCGGCGTTGATGGGGATCGCGGGAACGGAGGGGCCGCAACGGGGCTGCTGCCTGCAGAGGTGCTGAGTGCGCTGGTCGGGCTGGGGGCGACGTCGGCCTGGGCCTGCTGCGCACGACGGTGGTTGAGCTGCGCTGCGTGCATCCCGACAGCAAGAGCGCGATGGCTCGTTTCGGCGACGGTTGAGACCACCACGCCCGGGGGATCAGGCGGGCACGTGCCGCACGCGACCGGGCAATTGGTCCACGCCAAGGAATAGGAGGCACACGCGGAGGGCTGTGCTTCAAAGTAGGAGCATGGTAGGGGTGCGCCGGTCGCGTCCAAGGCGCCGCTGTTCACATCATCGGCGCATAAGTGAGTGGGCGGCGGCGGCCGCGGTGGCTGCATTTGCGCGGACTCTGCCCGATGCGCAGCACCAGTCCCATCGCCATCAATCAGTGCCGTCGTCGCCATGGCGCTCACCCCGGGGACGATGAGGGCGAGGAAGGCCAATATGACCCACTCGTTACGGGAGGAGCGATTGTTCTTCGACCAAATCACAATGTGCGTGTTCCGGCCGGACCGTTCCTGCTCCGAGCAAACTGCATGGACGAGCAGCCCGCCGAGCCTGAGCAGCAAGAGCGCGCCGTCGAGGCACTTTACCCACCGTAAAGGCGCACCGTTCCTTTTCGCCCCTTCATCGACGGGGACGCCCGCAGTGTCCTCGTATGGGAACGAGTACTTGACGTCGGCGTTCCAGAGCTTGCTCTCGATGAAGAGCTCCTCAATTGCGATCTCAAAGACCTGGCGCACGCCCTCGCGCAGCCCGTTGTCGGCCGTCATCGAGTTACGCCCGGCGCAAGTGCATGCAGCACCGTGGTAGATGGCGCACGGGTCGATGGTGGAGTTGCCTGCCGGGTTGCGGTGGAGGTCAGTGCCGCCGACCGGGGTGGATAGGCACGGGCACAACACCATGTTCCGGCAATCAATCTTAGAGATGATGGAGAATGGATTCGAGCATATGTTTGGCGGTGGGTTGGGTGCCGGATGCACTGCTGGTGACCGTGGAGGCGGCGTTGGCATGGAGACGCGCGGTTGAGAAAGCAGTGGAGAAGGCGGTGAAGAGGGCGGTGGAGAAGGCGGTGTTGACAGCGGCGGTGGCGGTGGCGGCGGTGGCGACGGCGGCGGAGGCGACGGCGGATAGGCACACGTTGCGAACTCTGACCCAGGGCCGCTGCCGTCGTCGCTGCACGAGCTACCGCCGTCGTTGAGGCAGTTGTTCATGCAGACCGTGGCAGGGGAATGTGGCGGGGGGGGCGGCGACGCGCTGCGCACGCCGCAGTCGCCGCAGTCGGTGCCGACCACGCACATCGGGAACTCGGAGCCGGGGCCAATGTCGTCGCAATCGTTGCAATTGTTGTCGGAGAGGAGCACGCTGGTGTCCAAAGACAAGAAAGACGGCGGGGCGGACGAAGTTGCACCGAGGATGGGCTGACAGCCTCCCCGCAGGGGCATCTTATCCCCGTCAAAGGGTGTCGAGGTTGCGCCAAACTCCTCCGTGGCCGACTCGAGCTCGGCCTTGAGCTCGTGCACGGCCTTGAGCTCGTGCACGGCGACCTCGTCGAACAGCTTCTCGGCCTTCATCAGGCCAAACTTGGCCGCGGTCAGGGCGACCTCCTTGTAGGCCGCGCCGGGCTTCTGCGAGAGCGTCACGACGACATTGAGCGCCGGCAGCAGGGTGCACAGCGGCTCGACGCCGAAGCGCTCCGGGAAGCCCGAGGGCTGGCCCAGCATCGAGATCACGAGGAGATTGCGCCCCTTGATCTGCTCGTGCGCAAAGGCCATCGCGTACATCTTCTGGAGCTCCTTGGGGTACGCCCTGACGAGCGCGCCCACCGCCAGGTCGGTCGACATGTCGACGAACGTGCTCTCGACGTTGACGTAGCGCGTGAGGAGGGTACACGTGACGTCGATGGCGTTCTCGCGCAGGCCCTTGGCGTACTTGTCGATCTGCGCCGTCACGGGCGCGATGATGATGCGCACGTTGGCCTGCATCGACTCAAAGGGCGACTTGACGAACTTCCCCACGACGGCGCGCACCTTGGCCACCAGGTTGTCGTTAAGGTTGTCGGTCTCGGTCGAGTCCATGCCGTTCAAGTGCTCGGGGAGCGTGGCGGCGTACACCTTCTGCATCATCGCGTAGAGATCCATCGGCATCTTCTGGCCGAGAGCGGACGCAGCATCCTTGATTTCCTCGATGGGCAAGCTAATCGACGCGAGCGCCGAGAGCATGGCCTGCACCGCGGGCTCGGCGTCGAGCACGTAGCCGTCCATCACGAGCTCGAGCGTCTTCTGCGCCTTGCGGAAGCGCTTGAGCGTGGCGGAGCTGGCGACCATCTCCTCACCGGTCGCGTACTCGAGGGTCCCGCTGAACGTGCCGATCTTCTTGACGCGGGGCGGGTCCGCGAGCGTGAGGGAGGCGAGCAAGTCGCCCTGGTTGATGATGGAGCCCGCGGGCTTCTCGTGCTTGATCACGTCGCCCTCGTGCTTGTTCGCGCCGCTCTCGGTCGCATTGAGCGTGATGATCATCTTCATCGCCTTGGCCTCCAGGAACGTCTCGCCCTTCTTGACGCTGGCGCCGTCCTCAACGGTGTTGCGAACGAGCTTGCCGGTGATGTCCGAGCGCGGGTCATACAGGGTCGGGAGGAGCACGGCCACGTCGTGGAGCACCATGCGCAGGCCGAGGGCCTCTTCCTTGGCGAAGACCTGGTGCGACTCAACGCCGCAGGCCACGTACATGGAGCCGTCGGCCAGCTCGCGGTAGCGCCCCTCGATCGACTGCGCTCCCATATTGAGGACCATCTTGTCTGGCGCCTTGGGCGTCACCCGGAACGAGTACTTGACGTCGGCGTACGTGATGTCAACCGGGATCGACTGATGCTCCTTCAGGGGCAGGGTCGAGAGCTGGCCCTTGCCGAGGTTGTCCTTGAAGTTGGCAATGCCGCCCTGGATCATCTGCTTGTAGGCGGGGAAGACGGCCGTGTTGATCACAGCCGAGGAGGGGACGATGGTGATCACGTCCGACTTATGGACGACAATGCCGTCGAGCCACGCGGTGTCGATGGTGATTGACTTGAAGGCATCCGTCTCGCCATATGAGGGCTTGCCTTGGGATGGCTGCGCGCAGGCACGAGGAACGTGTCTCAGCTGGGGCAGGGCGTTGGAGCTGCAGCGGGCTGCAGCGGGCTGGAGCGTGGCAGGCGGTAACGTGTGTGTGGTGTGTGCGGTGAAGTTGAAGGTGTAGCAGAGGCGCTGGGGATGCAGAGCACAACCCATGATGGATCTGTGCTCTCGCTGAGGTGGCGCTACAAGGCGGGTGAGTGCAGGCAGGGGTACACGGCGGACGGGATGAGCATCGCGCCGACGCGCCACGCCGACAGCGCCGGCGCCTCGAGCATGATTGAGTCCGACTCCATCTCCGTCGTCAGCGACGCCGCCAGAGGCGACAAGGCAAGTGCAGGATGAGGATCATTGCCCCGAGAGGCCGCGGTGGTGCTTGTTGTGGCGGCCATGGCATCGATGATCAGGCCGGAGCAGACGGCGCTGCACTCCATGGTGAGTACATGGTGAGCGGGTCGAGCAGTGCGCCGACGGGGCCGCAGCCTCGAGGACGACCGCGCCCGGCTCGCTACAGGTTCACAGGCACAGGCTTCGCGCCGGGCGTGACGGCGGCCGGATCATCGTGACCAAGCTGTCGACGTTGTGCCTGCCGGTCGTGGCGGAGATGTCGAGGGCGCGGTGGCAGTCGCGCGCTATCGATCGCCGGCGTGCAGCCACTGGGTTGGCTCGCGCGCGTGCGCGCCCAGCGAAGTTGCTCGGCGCGGGCGTGCCCAGCAGCGCAATTGCTCGGCGCGGGCGCTGCGGGGCTGGCGCCAGCACGCGCCACGGCGCTGGGCATGGGAGCGATGATGGTACGCGTCTGCGCTCGGGGCCAGGCCAACGGTAGTGCAGACGGATACCTTTGCGCGCGCGCGCAGCTTATGGGCAGGCAGCTGCGTGCCGGTGCACACCAAGAAGGATGAATCGTGCACACAGTAACAAGTGTTACATGTAGGGGACTGCTGCTGTTCAACACAACGCGCGCGCGTGCGACATATGTAGGGGTCGTTTCACAGGATTGGACTTACAACATGACTTCCAATTCGAGCCCAACCAAAGCTAGGGACGCACCGGGTGACCACGTGATAAGTGAGACTGACCCACCTCCCCCTGTGGTGCAGGAGAGATAGAAGACATAGTGTTGTCCTTGAGCAAAGAGGGGTAAGACGACAAACCCGCGCAACACTACCGCGGCGCTTCGCACGCGTGACCACTCCGAGGAATCACGTTCCACGGAAGATCCCACAGGGAACGCACCGGTACAACGCGACACACACAGGTGAAACGACAAGCGGAATGGGGGGTTCGGGAAATGTAAAACGACAGATCGGCTGTCGGGGGACACTGTCGGCAGTCACTGTCGACCTCGACACCGTGAGTCAGTCCCACATATTACGGACCACCCTGAGTGGTCTCGGCTATTTTTTTCAGTTACCGGCTATGAAAAGGGTGTAATTCTAAAAAGCATGTCTGCGCATTGTCCGCTCACAATTCTGGCACGTTCTGGATGACTGTCAAACATCATGTTTCCTGCGAGAGCCTCTCGCTCTCTCAAAGGGTGACGAAATCGTGGGCGGTGGCGGCCCACTGCGTCTTGGCGCCGCTGAGTATGCTCGGATCGACTTGGTAGAAGCTGGCGCGCAGCCCGGCCATCCACGTGTCGCTGTTCTGCGGCGGCCACGACTCCTTGGTGGCGATGGCCACGTTGCCGTTCACCACCAGCTCCTGTCGTTGTAGGGATGCCTGGAGCCCTTGCCGGCGCCACTGCTCGATCAGGCCCTGCTTCTGCAACTTGTGCTGCTTGTCACGCGCGTCCTCGCGCTCGAACTGGTGGCGCAGCTCCTCTGCCTCCTGGTAGTGCTCGCTCAAGATCCGGTGGAGCTTCAACCGTTGACCCTCCTGCTTTTGGCGTAACGTCTCCCCGGCCGTTTTCGCACGCGTGCCGTAGAACTGGCAGTGGCGCTCGAAGGCATGCGCTGTCTTTGTCTGGATCTCGCCTAACAGCTGCGCGCTATTCGTCGCCGCCTCGGCGCCCGTCGCATCGCGGGTCGTGGCCGTCGTCGGCCGCGACGGCGGCGCATTGATCGGACCGAATCCAGGGCGGAGGTCTCGCATCCACCGGTCAGAGTCCTGTGGAAGCCACGTCTCCATCGTCATCGCGAGCTCCGACTTCGAGGGGCGCCGCTGGAGGCCCGCGGAGGCCGCCCGTGTGCTCAGGTGCGACACGATCTCCTGCCTCGATTCCTCGTGCCGCTTCTGCGCCGCCTCCAAGCGCTTCTCCAGCGCGTGCTTCTGCGCCCGCGTCTGCTCATGGTGCTGCTGCCATTTCTGCTCGACGCGCGCGTGCGCTTCCTCCTGCTGCTCAGAAAAGCGCGGATTTGAGCGGCTCTTGAGCAGCTGCGAGCGCTGCTGCAAGGCGCGCTCCTGCCGCGTCGCTATCACGTTCGCCAGGCTCGCCGCCGACTGATCGAGCGTGCTGAGAGACAAGCCGACGTGCAGGGTGTTGAATTGATCAACCTTTTTGGCGAGGTGTGCGAGTCGCTTCGCGTCACTCGCCGAGCGCACCCGATCCGGCGTTCGAACAAGCTGCAGCTCCTTGGGGAGCGTGACGAGTCGAGCGTCCACGGCCATTCGTTTCGTTCGCTGGCCCCCTCTCTTCGCCGATGCCCGAAACCGCTCGGAAATCGTCTGGACGTCACGGCGCCTTTCGAGAAGCGCAGTGGACCGTGCACATTAAAGTCACACTCGCGACACAGATCGCGTGCCTCTCTCTACGTTCGCTCCCCCTTTGACAGCCCACAAGTTTCACGCAATTTCGGGAGCGACTGTTCTCGCAAAACGCGCCATGGGTATGCCCCCCCCGCGCCCTCCAACATTTTCGCCCTGCGCCGCCTCGCGAGCCCGTGTGGCCGCGTCTCTCTACGAGTCGTTCTGGAAGAGGAGGCAGACGGCGGCCAAAATCCACTTGTGCGCCGGGTCGATAGTGCGCATGGGCGCGGCGAAGATGAACGTGGGCCCGCGGATCGTCGTGCCATAGATTGGGCAAATGTACACACCCTTGGTGACGACGTTCGCCTCGGTGACGCCTGTGATGTGCATGACCGGCAGCATCGGGTGCAACTCCTTGGGACGCGACTCGGCCATCGCGTTCGTCGCGACGTCCCACCGGCCGCCCTCGCAGTACATGCCGTGCACGTAGGTGCCGTTCTCGGGCTGCGCGGTGATCTGATCGAACCTCTTGTCCGTGATCTCCGTGTGGATGCGCATCTCGTCGAGCGCGAGGCGCTGCTGGCGCGCGGTCGTCTGCAGGCACGCGGTCACGTAGCCCATCGAGTTGTACAGGCCGGGCAGCCAGAGGGAGGGCGGCACGATCATCGCGTTGCTCGACCAGGTGCCGAACTGCTTGTGACGGAGCACGAGATCCGCAAACCACGAGGACATGGATTTCTTGTTGTACGTGCCGGTCGGGCCGATCTGCGCGCACATCTTGAGCCACAGGGGCGGCACCGAGTTGCCTGCGAGGTTGATGATCATCGCGTCCATCACGTCGGAGATGTTGAGCGCGCCGGCGAGGCCGAGCTCGAGCTCCGAGAGGGCGCGGTCCATCTCGATCAGTACGGCGTTCACCTTCTCGAGCTCCTGCAAGCCGCAGATGACGTACGGCGTCATCTCCTTGATCATCGCGCGCACGTCGAGCATCTGGAACGGCTGGGGCAGACGCTCCTTGATGAACGTGAGCGCGTCCGACGCCTTCGACTCCTTCGAGCCGCCGCCGCCGCCGCCGCCGCCGCCGCCGCCGCCCGAGAGCACCGAGACCTGGAAGAAGAGGTCGGCGGCCTGGGTCTGGAGCAGCGAGATCTGCGAGTTCGGGTGCAAGCCGAACTGTAGGGGCGTCTCGACGGGCAGGTTGTTCTCGATGTAGGCGGCGTAGTCGACCCAGTTGCCCTCGCGCGGGCACTTGTATGCGGGCGCGAGCTCGTGCTTCGAGTCCGCCTTGAGCAGCTCGGGCTCGAGGAGCACCTGCAGGTACGTGTTCGTGATGCGCCGATCCCACGGGTCCGTAATGTGGCCGCCGTACATGATCTCACCAAAGTTGTACTTGATGTCGGCCCAGGGCACCTCGTCGTTGTCGCGCAGATAGTTGAGAAGCACCTGGGCGCACACGGTCAGGTCGCCGTTGTTGAACGGGTACGAGCGCGAGAAGCCCTGGAAGCCAAACTTGCGCCGGCCGAGCGCGAGCGAGTGGAAGAAGCAGAGCGCGAAGAGCATCGGGCGGAAGGACTCTGGCTTCGTCGAGGCCTCGAGCGTCTGCTGGTTGAAGAGGGCGTACGCGCCGCGCAGGTTGGACTTGAGGTCCGAGGGCGGCTCGTTGGACACCTTGATCGACGCCTGCAGGATGCCCTCCGGCACCGACTGCTGCGTGGGCAGCGGCGGCGCCTCGGCCGACAGGTAGCAACGGAAGTCGTCGTGGCCCGTCTCGGCCGCGATCTCGAGCGCGCGCTCGAGCTTGGGCAGCCACGTCTCCATCAAGTGGATGTTTTGCAAAAAGAGCCAGCCGCCCTCGGCCGCGTACTTGACGATCGCGTCCTCGGCGTTCTTCTCCTGGCCCTGGCCCATCGAGATCGACTTGTACCGGCCGTTGGACTCGGTGAAGCCGAGCTCCTTGCCGAGCTTCTCAATGTCGCCGCCGGGGTCGACACCTGGGAAGAGCACGAAGAAGAGCGGCGTGGGCGCGGACGAGTCCTCGTACGTCTCCTTCATGTTGAACGTGGGCTGGTCGATGTAACGGTTGCCCATCATGACGCGCACGAAGCCGGCCATCGCCGCGGTCACGCGGTCGGGGCGCATGACGCGGATGAGCAGCAGGCGCTGGAAGAGCGTCAGCTTCTTCTCCCACTCGCCCGGCAGCTGCCCCTGCACCTTATCCTCCGGCAGCTCGCTCTCGACCCACTCCTTCCACGCCTCGTAGTTCTGCTCGAGGTCGTCGATGAGCGGCTTGAGCGGCTCGACGATGGCGACGAGCGCGAAGACGCCCGACCACTGCGCCTCCGAAATGTAGAGGGCGACCTGCGTGGTCATCGGCGGCGAGTTGGCCTTGAGGCCCGGCCCGGAGAGCAGGAAGGCGACCTCGGAGTCCTTGAGCTTGCCCTCGCGCGAGAGCACCTTGATCGTGAGCTGCGTGGCGAGGATGAGCTTATGGCGGTCGAAGAGGCCGCGGCGCGAGAAGTTGAAGACCTGGTACGTGATGTTCTCGAGCAGGTAGTCGAGGCGCTTCTGGAGCTCTTCGGGCGATTGGTTGGACGCGATCACCTTCTTCAGGTTGATCTTGCCGAAGAGCCCCTTGCGCTTCTTGGGCAGGATCATGTCGAGCAGCGCGTTCCCGGTGGTCGACCAGGTGACGCGCGTGCGCTTGCCGGTGACCGCGGTCTGGAAGACGATGATGAACGAGTTGAGCGAGTAGTGGTGGAACGTGTGCATCTTGTTCAGCTCGGAGAGCATGAAGAACATGAGCGCGCCACGGCCAGCGACCTTGCGGTACGACTCGCGGCTGATGTTGATCCGCTTCTCCGTCTCGACGGCGATCGCCATCTTCTCGGCGATCTCGGTCGAGACGCGCTTCGAGTCCTCGAGGTTCTCGATGAGCTCGATGTTCTCGGTCACGTCGCCCGTCGCCTCAGCGAGCTGCTGCAGGATGCCGTCCTCGAGCTGCTTCATCTTGATCTTGTTCTCGTTGTTGGCCGCGATGATCTCCGCCTTCTGCTCCTCGAGATCGGGGCGCTCCTTGGAGACGGTCAGCGCGAGCAACTGGTCCTCGAGGCCGTCCTCGGTCACCATGAAGTTGACCAGCGTCGTCTCGGCCTGCACCTCGGGCGGATAGTGCGGGTTGGACAGCTTCGTCTGCAGGTACATTTTGAACGACGCCTCGTAGTCCACCTCCTTATCGCCGAGCTTGACGAACGTGGCGCGCCCGCGACGCATCACCTGCCGACCGACGACCGGCGCGAGCACCGCATCGTACGAGAGCCCGAGGTTCTCGATGACAAAGGGCTTGCCGCCCGAGAGCGCCGCCTCGAGCTGCGGCATCAGCGTCTTCTGGCCGAGGCGCGCAATCTTGACGCCGTTGGCCTCCTCCTTCTTCTTGATCCAGGTGATGCCCTGCAGCTGCGGGTCGATCATGAGCGGCCAGCGCGCGCAGCTCGTCACGATCGCGCCGTTCTCGATCGAGACGCGGTCCGACGGCAGGTTCTCGCTCGCCCAGCCCGCCCGCTGCGCCTCGGTCGTGAGCATGTTGAGCGGGTCGAGGCCCGACTCGGACATGGGCACACCGCCCTTGGCCGCGGGGATGGAGCCCGACAGGTAAGGCACGTACGTGCCCGTCTGCAGCAGGCCGCGGAACTTTTTCGAGAAGCAGCCCGAGTACGAGACGAAGGCGGCAGCGAGCAGCACGTCGCCAGGCAAGATCTCGAGCTGCCCATTGAGGTACACGATGGCAGACTCCCAGCGAGTGCCTTCGGAGCCGAGGGCGGACATGAGGCGCAGCGCGAGCCCGAGCTTCTTCTCGTACTTTTGCGCGGCCGCGATCGTGTCTTCCTTCTCCTTGACCGCCGCGTTGTACTCAGCCGTCAGCTCGGCGACGGTCGCCTCGGCGGCCGCCTTCTTCGCGAGGGCAGCCTCCTTGGCGGCAACGGCCTCGTTGAGCGCCTTGGTCGCCTCCTCCGCGGCGAGGCGCTTCGGCTCCACATCCTCGTTGATGTCCCAGTACACGGTGATGTTGATCACAAAATCGGTCAGGCCGGCCGCGGCCGACGACTTCTTGGTCATCGTGGCTACGTTGAAGTGCTCGAGCGCGAGCAGCGGCCGGATGTTCTTGAAGTTCTGCTTGGGCACCTGGCCACCGTCGATGCGATCTTTGTACTTGAGCAGCGTGTCGAGGAAGCCGTTGACATCCTTCATCATGCCCTGCGACGCCTTCCACGAGACGTCAATCTTGCCCTTGGAGCCATCGTGCAGCAAGTAGATGCACGCGCCGGTCACGTCGTCGATGCCCGCGGGGGGCGACTTGAGGTTCTTGAGCTCGCCCAAGTCCTTCTTGTTGATCGAGTCGAGCGCCGCCGCGGCCGCGATCAGAGCGGGCTCGGCAGCCTCGAGGTCCTTTTGGATCGAGGCCTTCATCGCCAAGACCTCGGCCTCCTTCTTGGTGGCGGCGTCGGCGATGATGTTGGCGCTCGCCGCCTCGGTGCTCGCCTTCTCCTTCTCGGACTCGAGCTTGGGCACCATCACGTTCACGGACTGAATCTTCTCCTCGACCTCGATCGCCTTCACCTTGAGCTCCTCCTGCAGCAGGCCGACCGACGCGGCCGTCGTCTTGAGCTTATCCACGCCGTTCACGTAGCGCGTGATCATCGCCTCCGTCTCGGAGCGCCGCACGTTGAGCATCGCGCGGTAGAGCGAGATGAGCTCGAGGAAAGATTTGGGCGTCGTGTAGTTGTAACGGCCCTCCTGTGAGAGGTACTTCTCCGAGACCTTCTCGACGGCGATGAAGGAGAAGGGCATGAAGCCGATGACCGACAGCTTGGTCTCGTCGGTGCCGAGGTCGTCGCCATCGAGGAAGCGCTTCGAGACGGAGTAGAGCGCGTCCTCGGGCCACGGCTGGAACCAGTCGATGACGACGCAGTTGACAAGCGAGGGGAAGCGGCGCGCGCGCACCCGGATCGGGTCGCCGATGGGCGAGAAGCACAGGATGACGTGCAGGTTGGCGCGCACCTGGTTGATGAAGTAGTCCCAGCAGTTGTCGCGCGTGTCGACGATGCCCGATCGCTTGACGGCGGGGCGCACCGCGTTGATGATGTCGTCCTGGTCCTCGGGCGGGAAGAGGCCCGGGATGTTGCCCGACGACAGCAGATCGTTCATGAAGACGAGGAAGCGCTCGTCGGTGATCTGCGAGTCGGTGAACAGGAACGAGATGCCCTCGCCCTTGACGCCCGCCTTCTTGTACATGATCTGGAGGTCGTTGCGCAGGTCGTTGACGCCATACGTGGCCGAGATGACAATCTGGAAGACGGTGAAGCCGGCCACGAAGGTGGCGAGCTTGGAGAGCGATTGCTTGCCCATGCCACCCACGCCGACGAGCAGCGCGTGCCCGCCGGGCGACTCGATGATACGCGAGATGCGCGCCACGTGGCGCATCGCGTCCTCAAAGAGCACGAGGTCCATGACCGCGTTGATGTCGTTGTACTCGCCGAGCGCGCCCGTGAGCAGCCCGGACAGGTCGGCGAAGGTGCCGATCTTGTCGTAGATCTTGTCGCCCACGCCCTGCGCAAAGTGGCAGAAGATGAGCGGCTCGGGCGTGAGCGCCGTGGGCGACATCTCCTTGAAGTACTTTTTGGCCTGCTCGATGGCGCACTCCTTGTACTTCTTCTGATCCATCAGGTTGACCAGCCGGTCGCAGTAGACGCGCTCGGACTCGTGCAGCCAGAGCTGCACCAGCCGGAGCGAGTCCTTGATCTGCTCTGGCTTCGACATGAGCATGCCCTGGAAGACGCCCGCCATGTGGCGAATGTTGAACTCGTAGTGGAAGTTGAAGGCGGTCTTGCGGAACGTGCCCGCGACCTTCTTGTGGTTCATGAGGGCCGCCTGCACCACCTTCTTGCCCTGCTCCTGCACGTCGGCGTCGAAGTTCTTGAGGTGGCCCGAGAGGAAGGTGTTGTAGATGGTGTTGAGCGACTCGGCCGAGGGGAAGCCGATGGCGAAGGCGGCGAAGAGGCGCTGGAGGCGCGGGTTGATGACAAAGGAGCCTGCAGTCGGGTTCATCGCCGAGAAGTACTGCGTGTTCATCAGCACCTTCTCGGTCAGCTTGTTCAGGTCGTAGATGTGGCCGTAGCCCATGTGCTGGCGCATGAGCGAGATGTTGGTCGCCGTGTTGTACTTGTCGAGGGCGGCCATGTTGAGGTCGTCGACAAAGTAGATGAGCTTCTTGTTGCCCGGCGGGCCGTAGTTCTTGCCCGCCTTCTTCTCGAGTGGCCCTTCGAGCTGCTTCATGAGCGAGAGGAAGTTGGTGAAGTAGTTGATGTTGATCGTGCAGAACATGTACTCCTCGCCGAGCGAGCGCAGCTTGCCCATGATGATCGCGGTCTTGCCGACGCCGGCCGAGCCGAGGAGCATCGCACCGTGCTTGCGCACCATCAGGTTGTCCATCCAATAGTTGATCGAGGCGGTCTCGCCCGTGGGCACGGTGACCATCGACATGGGCGTGGACGAGTCGTACGAGATCGTCGAGACAGACTCGGCCCACGGCACGAACTCGAGCTTCTTCTTGTCGACATAGTAGTCCCACACCTCGCCGCGCGCCGGGAAGCGCACCCTCTTCCACGTGTCTTTCCACCACTTGGAGAACTCCTTGCGGACGTCCACGCCGGACGAGATCGACATGGCGGAGCCGCACGCCCAGACGCACGCGAGCACAAAGTAGATCTCGAACGAGTTGGCGTCCTTGGTGCCCACGTTCTCATTGGAGAGCAGCCCCTCGAGGTAGTAGCACAGCGACTGGGCCATGTTGAAGTCGAGGATGGGCACGAGTGTGGGGAAGTTCTTCTTGATCTCGAGCATCGTGGGCGCGCAGTAGACGCCAAAGAGCTCGCGCAGCTTGTCGCCGCGCAGCTTGCGGATCTCGGGCGTCATCGCCGCGATCTCGTTGCGCTCACGCTCCTCGATCCATGAGGCGACAAAGTTGCGCCACTGGGCCTCGTCCGAGATGTAGAGCACACCCGCGCGCGTGACGGTCGCGGGCGACGCGTACGCGAGGTCGCGGATCTCGAAGATGAGGCGCATGTGCGCGAGCACCTTGATGCGCTCATTCGAGGGCAGGGTGAGCGTCTTGTTGTCGTCCATCACCGAGTTCATGTTCTCGATCCAGTTGGCGTCGAGGTCGCCGTCCAGGATGAGCCACTTGGGGCCCTGCGACGGGTCGGCGTTGGCCATCTCGCGCATGGTGCACGAGAGCAAGCCGTCCTTCCAGTCGCGCGTGGCAAGGTTGACGAAGCCGTAGAGCTCGTTCGAGGTGAACGCCTTCGGGTTGACGTCGTAGTACTTTGTCTTCTTGCCCTGCGCGGTCCAGCAGTCTGCGAGGGTCTTCCAGCTCTGCGACTTGTTCGATCCGGACAGGCCGATCGCAAAGACCGAGTGGCGGATCGCGAGCAGGTCCTGCATGTCGACCACGTTCTGCACGAAGTAGTCGACGGGCTGCAGACCCTTGGCGAGGGCCTGCTCTCGGATGAGCTTCTCGAACTCGTAGTCACGCGCCTTGGGCATCCGGTCGAAGACGTCGGTGAAGAGATCCTTCATCAGGCCCATGAAGACCACCAGGTCATCGCCCGCGATCTTTGGCAAGTTGAAGTCGCGCAGCGCGCGCATGAGCAAGCCAGCCTCGGGCGCGATCTCGCGGTCCATCTCGGCGCGAAGGAAGGTGCCCGCCACCTTGAGCACCGAGCCGATGGCGCGCAGGCCCCAGTCGTAGTGCAGCTGCTTACCGGGCGGCGACGGGTTGCCGCCGAGCAGGTCGCCAGAGAGCTTGTAGAGCGTGAAGAACTTCCACGAGAGGTACTTGGCGGTCAAGTAGCCCTCGGCCATCAGCATGTTCTCCATGATCATGCGGAAATCGGGGACCATCACGGTCACGGGGCGGAAGAGCACCTTGAGCGACTCAGGCAGCTCGGCGCGTCCGAGGTAGCCGGGGTTCATCGTGATGAACGACATGCAGCCGAGCGGGTGGTTGTAGTACGAGACGCCCTCGTAGATGAACTGGTCGAGGCCGCCGCGCATCGCGTCGAGCACCGCCTTGTACTGGACCGAGCACACCGAGAGCACCTCGGGCAGCAGCCGGTTGAACTCGTCGAAGCAGCCCCAGGAGCCAGACGAGCCGAGGCCCTTGAAGATGTCGCCCATCGTGCGGTAGTCCATCTCGGGTCCGCAGTTGAAGACGAAGACGGGCTTGCCGAGGGCGGCAGAGAGGTCCTTGGTCGACTCGGTCTTACCGGTGCCGGCAGGGCCCGCGGGGGCGCAGCCAAGCATCAGGTGGCTCGCCTGTGTGGCGGTGATGTAGATGCGATCGGTGAGTGGCGTGATCACGAGGCGGCCCGGGTTGCCGAGGTACTCGAACGAGTACTGGAACGTGGCGTCGCAAATGTCGGCCCAAAAGTCCATCTCGTCGATGCCCGTGCACTCGCGCTTCTCATAGCGTGTCTTCATCTGGCCCATCCACTTGAAGCAGTCCTTGACGTCGTACCCCTCCTCGATGAGCTCGAGCACGATGTCGCGCGAGTGCGTCTCCATCGTGATCAAGTTCATCGCGGTGCGGCGCGGCATCTTTTCAAGCGTGGGCGACTGGACAGTCTGGATGAGGTCGTTCATCATGTCGATCTGCACCAGGTTGTACTCCTTCATCGCGTTGCGGTTGCCGAGGGCCATGCCGTCGAAGGCGATCTCGACGTCGCGAGTCCACGCCCATTGGGTGACGACGATGCAGAGCTGGCCGATGTGGTCAAAGAGCCAATCCTTGCGCTTGCGCCCTTCGGTACAGTAGTCCTTGATGGCCGCACCACCCTGCGCGAGCATCTCGTGGCGCACGCGGTCGACGACGGTCTGCAGGTACTTTTCGGGCTTCCCCTCGAGCTGGCACTTGCCCGTGTGCTTGAGGTGGAGCATCTCGCCCTCGTTGGACATGGAGGACTCCCACACGTTCTTGGGCTCTCCCGTCATCGTCATCGACTTGATGCCCTGGAGCATGTTGTTGATGTGCACCATCACGAGCCACGGCCGGTTGCCGTTCGAGAGGATGTCGAGCAGGTAGTTGGTCGCCAAGAAGTAGAAGCGCGGGAAGATGCGCCGCTTGGACTCGAGGAAGGCCGCGAGGTCCTTCTCGCACACCTCGAGGTCCTTTGCGAGCACCTCGAGCGTCTTCATCTGCCCTTCCGACGACGGGCCGGAGGTGGCGAGCACGCAGTTCTTGGCATCGTGGATCTTCTTCAGGCAGACCTTGAAGGACTTGTCGATGCCCTCGAAGACCTTGGTCGACTCGGGCAGCTCCTTCTTCACCTCCTCGGAGCCGATGAAGAGGGTCTCGAGGTACGCCCACTTGCGCTGCACCTCGGTCATCTGCGCGAGCACGTCCGAGATGTTGCCGAGCTTCTTCTGCCAGCCGGTCACCTCCGCCTCGAAGGTGGCCAGGTACTTGGACGCCATCATGCCCTGCACCACGAGCTGGTTGTCCTCGAGGCACTCGAAGTCCTCCTCCTTCATCGAGATCAAGTGCACGTCGCTCTCGCGGTGCTGCTGGAAGACGAACTCGATCGACTTCCACGTGTTCGCGAGCTTGGCGAGCGTTTGCTCCATCTTGTCCTCCTTGGTGGCCCGATCGACCACCTCGCCGACGTCGTCGACGAACCGGTGCAGCTCGAGCGCGAGCAGATCGGCCAGCTTGAACTTGTCGCCCATCTCGAAGGTCTTGCCGGTGATCTTCATGAGCAGCGCCCAGTGACGATCGCGCATCGAAGGCGAGCGAAGGTCCGCGACGCACGGGAGCGTCACCATGAAGTTCTTGAGCAGCGTGTCGATCCCCGTGAACGCGTCGAAGTCGCGCAGCCGCTTGTCGAGCGCCTTGATGGTCTTGGCGAGCGTCTTCGACTCCTCGTCCATGAGCCCGACGTTGATGGCCGTCCAGAGCGTCTCCTTGAACTCGGCGAGCGTGGTCATCACGAGCGCGACCAGGTCCCACAGCTTCTTGATCAGGATCAGGTCCTTGCGCATCGACTTGACCATCTCGTCCGTCTTGGCGACGAGGTCGGGGAAGTCGAAGAGCACCGCCAGCTCGTAGAAGCGCTGCGTGCCCTTCTCGAGGTCGAGGAGGTCGATGTGCATCGCGTCCATGCGCTCGTACGCGGCGAGGTTGCCCGTCTCGTACATGAAGACGGACTCCTTCTCGAAGACCTTCTTGTGCGCCTCGACCTCCCCTTGGAACGTCTTGATCTCGCCCTCGATGCGCGCGCCGTGCGAGTCGCGCAGCGGCTTGAGCGTCTTGGTGAGCACGGGCTTCTTCTTCTTGGCCGCGCTCCACGACTCCTTGAGCTGCTCGATCTTCTTCTGGGCCGCGGGCACCGGGCCGCTCTCGCCCGTCGTCATCAGGTACGCGGACAGGTCCTGCAGCGAGTCGAGCTCGTACTCAATGTAGTCGCCCTTGGTGCTGATGTCGTAGATGCGCGCCATGGCCGCGCGCAGCCCCTCGAAGTCGTTCGGATCCGGGGAGGCGTCCATGCCGGACGCGATGTGGTCGACCGTCTTCGTGATGGCGGTCAGCCGGGTGCGCATGTCCGTGATCATCGTGTTCGCAAAGTGGTCCGTCGTGTCCGCGATCTCGGCAATATCGATCTCCTGCACGAGGTCGAGCAGCCCTTGCGTTGCCGAGGAGACGCGGATCAGCTTGCCCGCGCAAAAGGTGGCCTGGGCGCCGTCGGCCGCGAGCTTGTTGATGGGCTCGGCGCGGTGCACGCAGCGGAAGCTTAGCTCGGGCAGCTTGATCGCGTACACCTCATCGAACGTTTCGCCGTCCTTGTTCTTGCCGCCGTACATGTAGCACCCCTCCTTGGTGATCTCAAACTTGGGCAACTTGCGCGGCGCGGGCACCTCGCCGGTGGCGCCGAGCTTGACAAAGTCGACACGCTTGAACGGGTTGAGCAGAGCCTCGGCGGTCGCCTCGGGCACGCCGGCCTTTTTGAGCAGCTTCATCTGGTCCTTCTCGATCGCGTCCAGATCGGGCATGAGCTCGGGCGCCCCTGGGATGATCGACCACGTGGCCGACTCGATGTCGAGCATCGCCAGCTGCTCCGGAGGGGGCTGCACCGGGCGAGGCTTGCGCTCCTTCTTCGCAGGGGGCGGCGGCGGCGCAGCCGGCGCGGCCGGCGGCGGCGGCGCGGCCTCCGCGGGCGGCGCCTCGGCCGCCGGCGCGGCAGCCTCGCCTTCAGCCGCCGGCGGGGCAGCGTCGCCCTCGGCAGGCGGGGGGGCGGCCTCGCCCTCGGCGGCGGCGGCGGGAGGGGCGGCGGCCGACTGGGGGCGGCTCGGGGGGGCCGAGCCCGAGGGCTCCTCGGCGGCGGCGGGCGGCGGCTCGACTGCTGCGGGCGGCGCCGCCGGCGCCGCGGGCTTCTCCTCCTCCTCCTCCTCCTCCTCCTCCTCCTCCTCGTCCCCCTTCTCCTCGGGCAACACGTAGAGCTTCTTGCCGATCGCCCAGACCTTGACACGGTCCTTGGCGGCCGGCGCGGCGCCCGCGACGGCGCTCTCCTTCCACGAGTCCTCGATCGAGACTGTGAAGGGCGAGCCGCGGATGTGAAGGTACGTATCGTCCGTGTCGAAGGCGTTCTCATCGAGCGTGACCGCGATCTCATACTTGCCCGTCGTGGGCGGCTGGTACGTGATCTTGTAGTTGCCGTCCTTGAAGTCATGAATGTGAACAGGGACCGCCTCGAGGAGCGCCGGCGTCGTGCCCACGTGCACCTTGATCGCGTCGTCGCCGGACGTGCGCATCTTTCCAGTCGAGTCCTTCGCCTGCATGATGAAGGCCACCTTGCGGCCCGCCTTGCCAGCGGTCGGCAGCAGGCCAGGTCCAAAGGCCATACACTTGGCGGCCTTGGTGTTCACGAAGAAGGTAAACATCGCCTTGTTGACGGTGAACGGGTCGCCCTTGATTGCCACGCGCACCATCACCTCGAGCGGGCCGAACTTTTCAAAGGAGGGCGTGTTGCACTGGAGCTCGGTCGGGCTGATGAACTTGCCGGGCACGGTCGCCTCGCGACGGCCGTCTGTGAACCGCACATCCCACTGCTTGCCATCGATGAAGCCGATGCCGTGGATCGAAATGGGCGTGTTGCCCGTGATCGGACCCGTCGTCGGCCCGATCGACTGCACGGCGTACGGCGGGCCGACGACGCCGGCCACGTTGAGGCACCAGAGGTCGTCCATCCATCCTTGCTTCCAGCCGCCGAAGAAGACGAGCCTGCACGACTTCGTGTCGTATGCGATGCCGCAGTCCTCGCGCGCGCTCGGTCTCTCCTTCCCTTCCGGCGCGAAGTTCACCTGAGTGAACTGCATGCGTCCCGTGTCCAAAATGTGGAGCTCATCCGAGTAGGAGAACTCGGCCTTCTGGCCACCGAAGACGAACATGCGGAACGAGGGCACGGACTCGACGCACAGGGCGGCGTGGTTCCACAGGGTGCCCGACGGAAGCCCGGGCCACATGGGCAGCGAGTCGCCCTCGCCCAGTCCGGGCGGCCGAATCCACTCCTGCTTGCCCAGGTCAAGCACGTGGACGTCGTCGAAGTAGCCGCTGAAGGCGGGCTTGGACGTCGACGAGCCGCGCCCGCCGGACAGGATCAGCAGGTTGCCTGCGACGCTCACGGTGTGGTCGCCACGCGGCTTGGGCGCGGGGCCCTTGATGCGCGTGATCGCGGACCAGGTCCAGTGGTCCAGGTCGAAGGCGTGCACGTCCATCGAGAAGTCACGCGACGAGCCGTGCCCGCCGTAGCCCCCGATGATGAAGACCTTCTTCTCGGCGTCGCCGTCCTCCTCCTCGTCAAACTCGACGAGGGTGGCCGTGTGGTGCGAGCGCGGGTGCGGCGGCGTGCCGGCCACCTCCGCCGGGCGCCACTCTTGCCGCGCCACATCGAAGATGTGGCTGTCGTTGTACCTCTTGCCCTTGCACAGGCCGCCGAAGACGAAGATCGAGTTGTTGTCGGGCAACAGCGTGGCGGTGTGGCGCCAGCGCGGCGAAGGCACGTCGCCCAACGCGTCGATCTTCTGAAATCGAAATTGCTCCGAAATGTGCAGCAGGTACATGTCGTTGAAGACGCTCGGCGCCCCGTTCTCCACGCCGCAGCCGCCGAAGAAGTAGGCCTTCTCGTTCAGGCATGTGATAGTGTGGCCAGAGCGCGGCGACGGGCGGCCGGTCGACTTGGGGTTCTCCTTGGGCTGTTCCCAGATCACCTCGCCCGACTTGACCATCGCGCTGAAGCTATCAGCGACGGCCGGCCGGGTCCTCGCGGAGCAGCAGCAGCAGCAGCAACACCCGCCTTGCGAGGCGACCTTCTCTTGCACAACGGCGTCGAGTCGTCTGTGAATGAAACGACCGCGAAACCGCCGAACCGCTGAACGTGCATGAAAATTAAAACTGTAGGGCCGCGATTCATTAGATCAGAACTCGTCTACCTACGACACTCTCGGTAGGGTCGCGCCCACGAGGGGCACGCCTGGCGGGCTGCGCACTCGAGCTACTCGCGTCGCGCCGGGCAGCTGCTGCGAGGCGCTCAGCGAGCCTGCGAAAGAGGTGAAGGGCCGTGCCGACGATGGCGCCGGCGTCGAGCTGGCCGGTGGTGCCGTCGCTCCGAACCCCACGAGCAGCCCGCGCGCGGCGCACAGCTCCTCCAGGAGGCCCGCATCCACAAAGGGCTTCGTGTGCAGCCGTGACTGCGGCCGCGGACTGAAGGCCGCCGGGCTCGTGCGCTGCCGCTGCCGCGTGCTCGCGCGCAGCTTGTCGCTCGCGCTCGCCGGCGTCGGGAAGCAGCCGATGGAGAACTCCGAGTCGGTCACCGAGTACAGTCCGACATGGTAGAGCCCGCCGACAAAGTGGTGCTCGTTGGTACGAACCACAAGCGAGCCGAGCTTACTCTTCTGAGAGTCCACCAAGAGCGTCCACTGGCAGTTGCGCGGGTCGGGCCGCGCCGAGCAATTGCTCGCGTACAGGCACACGGAACCGGTCTCGCACACGACGGAGAGCCTCAGCTCGGGATAGTGCGCCGGTAGCTTGAATGTAAAGGAGCGGTAGTCGCCACGCCGGAGGGCGTGACTGACGGCCGACCCGTAGCGCAGCGGCAGCGGCACCGAGGAGGAGTGGGCGGTGGTGGAGATGGGAGTCGCGGCGAATGAGGACGTGTCCATTAAAAAAGTTGGTCGACCCGCCGTAACAGACCTGTTGTCTTGCAACGTACTACATCTGATAGTAATTCTTCTGTTTTACACCATGCGCCATACATGCGCCCATCACGACGGACTTTACTATCCATCTACTTCAGAAGCCAGCATCGTCCTCCACCACGCACGTTTTTTGCAGTGGGGAAATCGTCTCTCGCGATGGGGGTCCACACTGGTTCCTGGCGTCTTGCCTGGGTCCTCGGCTGCTCCTGGTCTCGGCGCCTGTCGTCGCGATGCCTGACGACGACCAGCTTTCAGATCTAGCCAGCGTGCAGATCCTCTCGCATCCACATCTCGCGCAGATCCGCTCGCGCAGTCACCAATGGCCACCGCGCGCCACCGTACCTGACGGCCCCAGGCCGACGGCATGTGGACCGACCAATCGTCATATGTTGTAAGGTGGCAGTGTGTGTGCGTCCTGTACATAACCAGTCTAAGAACAAAAGTTCTAAAGGAAGAGCTACACACCACCGAAACGACAAACGGGGGTGGGGTAGCCGGCGGTAGTGATGAAGGCGTCAATTGGAAGGCGTCAACCGCGCGAATCGATGTGGTACATGTCACATGTGACACAGCCCTCTCGCAATCGCGCCATGAGTCGCGCGCGCGCATGATGGTCACGTGAAAATTATTCATTCATGATTTTGGCCTCAGGGTCCGTCTAGTATTGTAGTATTTTGGACACAAATGGAGATGGCCGTAGCGTCGACGAAAGTAGAGGCGTTGCCGGCAGAGACGGCGATTGAGACCAACAACTCGATCCTCGAGGTCGGCAACTCCATGCTGAACGCGATTGTGCTGGCCCTCTCGCCGCGTGGGCCGCTTTCATCGGGACCGTCGAGCGTTCCCGCGCATGCGCTTTCAAGCGCGCGCACTGTGGAGGCGGCTGCGAAACAGACACTTCCAGAATCGCCCACTGAGGTTGAGCTGCCGACGCTCAAGCCAGAGTCTGCCGCTGCCTCTCACTTGGCGCCGCCGCCGGCGCGCCGCCACCCAATGGGCCCCACGCGGCCCGATGCCTTGGAAAACGGGGACGACACGAACCTCGACGACATCGACGACGATGCTGTGCGGCCCTTCGGAGCCTGCTGCAGGCCTTCGCGTCGCGAGCGCCGCCCTACGCGCAAGCTCGTCGACATCGACCCCGAGGTGAAGCGCGAGTTGAGTGCGCTCGACAGCGATCTGGCGGAGGTGCTCGGACGCGGCGATATTGCGCTCGTGAGCGCGAAATGGCTGAAAGCCCAGCTCGCCCGGCAGCCAGACTACCGCATCGTCCGCCGGCAGGACCTCAAGCCTGTGGGCGGGATCAAGCCACATCTGACGCCCAAGGAGGCCAAGCGACTCCTTATCGAGGGCAGGCGCGCAGTCGGCGCGTTCTCTCTCGGCTGGCCCACCCAAGGCAACCCGGACCCGACTGGCCACCGCATCCAGGCCTTTTGGCGTGCCCTTGTAGAGCGGCCCGACATCGAGGCCTTTTTCTGGGATTACCCATCGCTGTACCAGAACAGTGACCACAGCCCCCGCACCAATGAGCAGGAGCGCGCCTTCAAACGAGGGCTTCGCGTGGTAAGGCGCTCGCGATCAGAACGCTCCTCCGGAACGCCCCACGTCATGCCCCCCTCCTCTCTTCATGCTGTCCTTTGCACCGCCTCGCTGAGAGAATGCCGCCCACCCCCGTCGGCCTCTGCGCCGTGCGTGCGTCCTCGCCGCAGATAAACAGCCTCTATGGCTCCGCCATCGGCACGACCGTGCTGCAGCTCAAGGAGCTGCCGCCGCGACCGCGAGAGTACGATGGCAAGCTCTGCCTCTTCAACGTCGCCCCGGGCGTCGACGAGGCGGCGATTGAAGCGGCACTTGTGCCCTACGGCGACATCGTCAGCTGCACGCTCGGCAAAACTGCGCGTTCTGCGTCCGTGTGCTTCGCGACGCAGGCGGCGGCGCAGGCGGCTAAACGAGCCAAGGCGCAGCTCGTGCATATCGCCGGCGGCGTGGACACGCTCTTCAACGAGCGCTCGTACGATGGACGGCACGGCGAGGCCGGCTTCGACGATGACGAGGGCCGCGGCTGGTGCATCTTCGAGTCGGAGGTGAGCGGCGAGCTCATCCTGCGGCTGTCCGTCGTCCCGCGGCTGAAGGCGGAGCTGGATAAGCTGCCGCCCAAGATGCTTCAGGTCCGCAGCGGGCACTCCCTCGAGCCCGTCGACTTGAGCGCCGGCCGGCTCGAGATGCGCGTCGCCGACGTGATTGCCCGCATCGAGGGAGCCACCTTCACTGCCGGCGCTGACAAGGCCATCGTCATCGGCCTTTACAAGAAGTATGTGGATCAGATTACGGTCGCCCTGCAGCGATTGTTGCCCAAGATGCTCGCGTCCCACGGTACGACGGCCGCGCCGCCGGAGCCGCTGCCGCAGGTTGATGCGCCCGCCGCCGCGCCGCTGCGCCTCGCCTCGGGACAGCCACTGCTGCTGCTCTCTCGGGACGCGGGCGGCGGGCCGCGCTTTGGCGTCGTTGATGCGACCGGGGGGCGCGTCGCCGCCGTCATCACGGGCGGCGACAACGTAGAGCTGGCCTACGACCGTTGCAGCCAGGCGGTGCTGCCGTGGCGCCCGCCCGCTGCCGGCTGGGAGGCCGCATTCGTCGGCGATGCGGGTGTGTTTCGAGACCTCGCCGAGCCCGCACGCCGCCTGGCGGACGATGCTCGGCGGATGGAGTCGGAGTCGGCGCTGCGTGCCGTGGGCGAGCGGGCGCGCGAGATCGCCCACAGCGCGGCGCGGTGCCAAACTCTTGCGCACGCGGCGCGCGAGGCGGGCGGCGCCGTGCTGTCGTGCGTGGACGCGGCGGCGGCGCTCTTCCAAGAACAGAAACAGGGCGATCGCGCGCAGCTCCAAGCCGCGCTCGGCAAGGTGCGCGAGGCGGTCGAGAGGCTGCAGCTCGAGGCGATGGTCACTACGGCGCTGCGCTCCAGCGGCGCGAGCGGCGCCCGGCGCTACGCCGCGGGCCAGCCGCTCACCGTGCGTACGGCCGGCGGCTGGCGCGATGCCGACGTGGCAACGGTCGGCGCCGACGGCCTCTGCCACGGCCTCACCTTCTTGGAGGGCAGCGGCGAGCCACCAGCCACGCTGACGCTGCACCCGTGGAACCACGCGCCGCGCGAGCTGCCGCAGGTCGCCTTCGAGGCGCTGCGCGCGTGGTGGAGGCGGGGGCTGCGCGCGCAGCACGGGGGCATTGCCGACGCGCTCACGGGCCACCGGCTCGATGCGCTGCAGCAGTGCGTCGCCATCAGCGTGACAGGGGATGCTGCGGCAGAGGCGGAGGCGGCTGCCATCAGCGACGCGCACGGCCTGCTCGGATGGTTGCTTGCGCAGCACAGCGCGCAGCTCGAGGGCCGCACAATGGAAGCGCCACGCGCGGCGCTGCTCACCGCCGGCCCCGCGAGCGGCAAGACGACGCTGCTGTCGCAGGTGGTGACGCTCGCGCTCCAAGACGAGCACACGGAGCTCGTGCCCATCCTGGTCAAGGTGCAGGTCTTGCAGCAGCGGCTGCTCGACGCGCCCGATGCCTTCGCCTCCGCGTGGAACTACATTGACGCCTACCTGCGCCTCGAGCACGAGGCGAGCCGCCCCGCGCTCTACCGCATGCTGCGTCAGGCGATGATGGCGCGTCGGGCGCTGCTCCTCCTCGACGGGCTCGACGAGGCCGGCGCCAAGCGCGCCGACATTGAGCTCCACGTGGTCGAGGTGCTCGCGCCGCAGGGCCACGTGCTGCTCTGCACCTCGCGGCCGGCGGGCGTCGACGAGGCGCGCTTCGCCGCCTTCCGCCGCCTCGAGCTCGCGCCGCTCTCGGACGCGCAGCAGGAGCGCGCGCTCGAGCAGCGTCTCGGCGCGGAGCGCGCGGCCGCGCTGCTGCCGTACGTGCGCGACACCGTGCCGCGCGATGACAAGGGCCAAAAGGTGACGAGCAACCCGCTCATGCTCTCCATGGTCGCCTCCGTGTACGAGCTGCGGCAGGGCATTGGCATGCCCGCCACGGTAGCCGAGCTGTACGCGACCGCGTCGGACGCGATGCTCGCGCGCGGTGGCGTCGCGTCGGCTGAGCTCCTGCGGTTGCTGCAGCGCATCTTCTTTGAGGCGCACGTTGCGCAGCGCCGCCTCATTGAGGACCGGCAGCTCGACGAGGCGGCGCTCGGCCTGGAGGCGCCCGAGGCGCTCGCAAAGATCCGGGCCAAGGCGGCTGTCTGGGAGCCCTTTGGCGGCCGCGCCGAGATGGGTCACTATGTGGAGGTGACGAAAGAGGGCGAGCACAAGGGCAAGCGCGGCGTGATCACGACCGACGACAAGACTGGGAATCCGTACAAGGTGACCTTTGCCAACGGCACGGTGAGCGGCTGGCTCAGGCCCAACGAGCTGCGTTCCTCGGGCCTCGCGGGCGAGACGGCCGTGCTCCAGCGCGCAATGGCGGCGAGGGCGCCCGCCGTGCGCGCGGCGTGCGAGGCGCGCCTGTCGGTGGCGCTGCGTACGGCGCTGCGCACGGTGCGTGAGCGCGTGCTCGTCGACGCGCTGCCGCTGCTCAGCCTGGTGCAGTCCGAGCCGCTGCGGCTGCAGTCGTCGCACCTCTCCTTCCAGGAGTACTTTGCCGCTCGGGTGCTGTGCGAAGAGGGCACCAAGCTCTCGGGCACGCCGCCGTGGCAGTGGCCCGCGTGGTGGGCGAACGCGGTGGAGCTCGGTGCCCAGATTCCAGGCGACGGCTTTGGCCGAGGGCTGCTGCGTGGGGCCGGGGTGACGGGCGGCACGCTCGACCTCTCGCAGAAGCTTGGCGGCGACCCGCCCACCGTGCGGCGTGTGCTGGCGGCGATGATGAAGACCACGGCGCTGAAGAGTCTTTCAGTCGCCAACAACAACATCGACGGAGAGGGGGCGCAGCAGCTTGCAAAGGCAGTGCTCAACTGCTCGTCGCTCGAGGTGCTCTCGGGAGTGCCGATCAAGAAGCTGCGCGCGGGCAAGCTGACAAAGCTCGACCTGCAGGGCAAGGGTCTCGGGGCGACCGAGGGCATTGTGCTGGCCGAGCTGATTCAGCTCAGCCAGGTGCTTGAAAATCTCTCCGTCGCCAACAACAACATCGACGGGGAGGCGGCGCAGCAGCTCGCGAGAGTAGTCCTCAGGAGCGCATCTCTCGAGGTCTTCTCGGAGATCCCAATCAAGAAGCTACGCGCGGACGCGCTGACGAAGCTGGACCTGAGAGGTGTTGGGGTCTCCGGCGCCCTCGTCCTCTCTGATCTGCTCAAGTTCAGCGCGGTCCTGACCGAGCTGGACCTCGCAGGCAACAACATCAGTCCAGAGGGAGCCGTCGCCATCTCGGAGGCGCTGAAGGTCAACGCGGTCCTGACCACCCTGGACCTGTTCAACAACAACATCGGTCCAGAGGGAGCCATCGCGATCGCGGAGGCGCTGAAGGTCAACGCGGTCTTGACCCGCTTGGGCTTGCAGAACAACAACATCGGGTTCGAGGGTGCCAAGGCGATCGCGGAAGTGCTCAAGGTCAACGCGGTGGTGACCACCCTCGTCCTCTCGAACAACAGCATCGGGGATGAGGGTGCCAAGGCGATCGCGGAGGCACTGAAGGTCAACGCGGTCGTGACCACCCTGGGCCTGTACAACAACAACATCGGTCCAGAGGGAGCCATCGCGATCGCGGAGGCGCTGAAGGTCAACGCGGTGATGACCACCCTCGTCCTGAACAGCAACATCATCAGGAATGAGGGTGCCATCGCGATCGCCGAGGCGCTGAAGGTCAACGCGGTCCTGACCGAGCTAGTCCTCCACAGCAACAGCATCGGGGATGAGGGAACCAAGGCAATCGCGGAGGCGCTGAAGGTCAACACGGTCCTGACCAAACTGGACATCCGGTACAACAACATGGGAGATGCAGGGGAAAAAGCGGTGCGAGATGCGGTGAAGGGCCGGAGTGGATTCCTGTTCGAACTGTAGCCTGTACTAGAAAATGATTGTGAGAGCACTGTGAACATGTGTGGATCGCTGTTTTGGGTTCTGTGAAGTTATCATGGTCATACCGTACTGTGAACATCATGTTCACACCTCACTAGGTCCCGCAAGAAGTCTTGCCATTCAGAGCTACCAGAGTTTCAGAGAGATGTTAAATATGCTACAAGCATCATTTTTCTCACTGATTCCAGATCAGCACTCAGCTCAACCGCATGTTATCATGGTCGTACCGTACTGTGAACATAATGTTCACACACGTGCGTGACTGTCGTCGTTGATGAGTCGGGTGGCTCGTCATTGAGAGCTACCAAAGATGTTAAGCATCATGCTAAGTCAATTTCACGTATATATTGATGATCTGAACCCAGCACGGCGCGAAGTTATTAGGACTATG
>Ga0210240_100645_pt1 | contig 30303 bp, 22 predicted proteins | sample ChrtobMetP5a_4mM_FD_155463 | JGI IMG/M metagenome (GOLD analysis project Ga0210240, IMG submission 155463) | Chrysochromulina tobin associated microbial communities from unialgal haptophyte culture, Seattle, Washington, United States - P5a_4mM | ecosystem: Host-associated > Algae > Haptophytes >...
GGGGGGGTGGGTACGGCGACGGCGGCGGCCGCACAGCGGGCGGGGACGACGGCATGTCGGGCGGCGGCGTGGCCCACGCGCAAGAGATGGAGAAGGCGGAGTGGTAGTTGGCCGCTGTGGGGTCCGTGCAGCCAATCTTGGCGTACCTGCACGTGCCCGCGTTGAAGGTGGCTCTCGGGTCGAAGTTCATCGCAAACGTGTCGTTGCACCCCGTGCCCAAGAACATGCAGAGCGCAGGTTCGGTGGCATACGACTCATAGTTGTCAGCGAGCGGGTTCGTGCAGCCTGCGTATGCAACGCGGCAAGTCCACGGCGCGTTGACGTAGCCTGCGGAGAGGACGATGGGGGGCATGCAGTAGCGGGGGCGCGGCGCGGGTGAGGCAGCAGGTTCGCGCCGGCGGCGGATGCTCCAGGAGCAGCACGCGCGCAGGTGCGCGCAGGCCCTTGGCCCCCAGGGCAGAGTAAAGCGCAGAGAGAGACTCGTGCGCATTTGCGAACACACGCAGGTGCGAGAGCGCGGTGCAGCACGGCACTCACCAGGCTGGGGGTTGGCGTCGTAGTTCGTGGCGGTGGGCTCGCCGCAGTAGAAGCCCGCAAAAGCGCCCGAGGTGGCCGCCACGAGCGTGGCGAGGCAAGCGGAGCGCAGCCCCATGGCACGCGGGTTCCTGGCAACTGACAATCCGATGCGCGGAGATGCGGTTCTTGGCGCGTTTTTCATTTTGCGCAGGTCAACCCGCACAAAGAGCACAAGTGTGAACGTTACATGTAACACGACAGACGCGACAACGGTGCTACGGCACTGTTACTGCCCGCTCAGAATACACTCACCTTACATGTGTGTTGAAGAACATCTCGAAGGAGGCCTGCACATGGTACTTCCAATCTCATCTTTTAACAGCGTCAGGAACCAACAGCCGATGGACAACTGTGGTGTGCTAAGGTCACTCCTGTTCACAATCAAAGGTCTCTGACGTCACCTCCCCTTCTTGGCCGAGCTCTGCTGCACGAGCGGGGTGCCGCTCGCGCTCGCGCTGCTGCGCACCGCTCCGGAGATCGAGTCGCCCTTAGAGTGCTCGCCCCCGCGCTCCGCCTGGTCCTCGGGCTCGGTGCCCGCGCCCTGGCAGCCCTGGCACCAGAGAGCGCTGCAACCGCTCAAGCAGCCCGCGCACGGCGTGGCCTTGGCGTTCTGCCGGTAGCGCTGCAGGTAGCACAGCGGGAGCGCGTAGAGTGCGCCCGTGACGACGGCCTGCCACTTGGTGAAGCTCTCGAAGGCGAGCACGTCCGGCACCAAGGCGCCCGAGAGGAGCGGCCCGCAGAGCGACCCGAGCATGGCAAAGGTGACGTTGGCGGAGGAGAGCGCCGACGCGACATCTTGCTGCGCGAAGCCGGCATCGGAGAGCACTCGCAGGCAGAGCACTGACTGGGTCGGGCCGATGAGGCCAACCGCCACGAAGCATGCAACGAGCTGCGCGTGAGGAGGGGCGAGGGGGGATGAGAACACGTACATGGAGGGCACTCGAGGAGGGCACAGGGGGAAGAACGGTAGGGACAAGGGCGGTAAAGGGCGGGGGTGTTCGGTGGATCGGGAGGAGCTTGGGGGTCGAGAGGCGAGGGGGGTCGAGAGGCGAGGGGGGTCGAGAGGCGAGGGGGGTGGGGCGGCTCGGGCGCGGAAGGCGGAGGGGTGGGCTACGGCGCCGTGTTGGGCGGGGGAGGGGCGGGCGCGGGAAGGCGGAGTCGAAGGCGGAGGGGAGGGGAGCGGCGCCGTGTTGGGCGCATCGGGCTCGAGCTTACCGCGCCGACGAAGAGGCTCACGTTGGCATCGAGATGGAAGCCGGGCTCGGGGCCGAGGAAGGGGAGCGCCGTGATGAGCAGCACGAACCCGACGGTCTGCTGCGAGTAGGCATCGAGCATCCGAGAGAGATGGCCGGAGAGAGACATTGTGAGCACGAGAGCGCCGGTCGCGCTCGAAAGCACCAGGCCGACGTTGAGCACGGACAGCTTGTACGGCGCGCGCGCGAGCTGGGGCTGGTACAGGGGCTCGAGCGCCATGGTATTGAGCCATAACAGGAAGATGCACCCGAGCATCCACGGCATGCCACGCACACGTACGAGCGTCCAGACGGTTACGTCTCCGGGCGGCGGTGACACGTCACCTGGCGTCGAGATGCCTACGTACATGGTCAGGCAGCCCAGGAAGAGGTAGATGCAGCCTGAGACCATGAACGGCAGAGGGAAGCCGCCGGCTGTGTACAGGGCGCCGCCGAGGGCCGGCCCGATGAGCATTGCGGTGAAGCGCGACGAGATGATCATGCCGAAGGCGAAGCCGATGGCATGCGTGGGCACCACCCGCAGCGTGATCGCCTGCGAGGTGGGCTCGTTGATGCCCGACATCAGCCCGAGCATGAAGCGGTTGATCGCGGCGCAGCAGATGAAGGGCACCGTGCTCTCGATGCCCCCTGCGAGCCCGAAGCCGGAGATGAAGATGGCCTGCAAGAAGAGGGTACGCTGCAACAGGACAAAGGGCTCGATGTTGCGCATGAGCCAGGGCGCCAGGTGCGACGAGATCCCGAGGGCGATCGGGTGGCACGCGAACAGCACGCCCACGAGCTCGGGAGACACTCCTTTATTCTTGGCCACGAGAGGAAGGAAGGGGGCGAGCATCCAAAGCAGAAGCTCGGAGGCGAAGCCAAGCACGCACGTAAGGACGAGGAAGCGGAGCTTGGTGCGCTTGAAGTCATGCCACTCGGCAGCCATTTCCTCGGGTGACTGCGGCTCTGGCTCCCTGGTGCGCGGCGGCACGGTCGCGGCTGCTTGTTGATCGGCGTCGCGCAAAAGCTCCGCCATTGCCTTGCCCTTGGCGTGCTCGAGCCGCTGCTCTGAGAGCGAGCGCGCGAGGCTGACGGGCGTTGCGGCGGCCACCTCTTCCTGCGCGAGCTTGGCATCGAGCTCTGAGAGGCGCTCGCTGAGCTCGGAAAAGTTGGCGGCGCGCTTCATCTTGGTCTCGCGGCACTTGTAGCCGAAGGCGACGTCGCCGAAGAGCACCACCAAGGACAGTCCGAGCACCGCGTACAGAGCCCCCGAATGCACGTCGTCCGGCAACTCCTCGGTGATCTCCTGGGTGATCGATGTACCCTCGAACTCTGCAAAGTTCTCCCACGAGAAGAACATGCCATGGTGGTCGCTCGCGTTGAAAAACAAGCCATTGTGGTCGCTCGCATTGAAAAGTGCCTCTACGCTGGCCAGCGTCCGTACGCTGTGAGCGACAGCCACGCTCGCCGCCGCTCTCGCCACCACGGGCGCGTGATTGCGTGCGCTGTTTACCCACGAATTGGTAAGGCCGCGCAACGCAGACGAGAGGCGTGGATGTCGATCGAGGATGGGTTGCGCCATAAAAAATTAGATTCCAAATTTGGTAGATCCGTTTCGGGCCCTGTGCATGCTTCGGCCAGATGAAGAGTCATAACCGGCGATGATTTCAAGGCAATGTGACAAGAGGCGGCGTGTTGAGCGCCCTTCCTTGCACGCCGTCGCCGAACGCGAGTTTCGCTGGCCGCCGCGAATCCCACTCGTCACTATGGCATCCATTGCGACTTCGATGGGCCCCGATGAAAAGGATCCGTTCCTGCGCATCCTTGTCACTGGCGGCTGCGGCTTTCTTGGCTCGCATCTGTGCAGGCGGCTCGTGGCGGAGGGCCATGATGTTGTGGCAGTGGACAATTTCTTCACCTCGCAGAAGACCAACGTCGCTGACCTGATGGGCAAGCCCAACTTTGAGGTTATCCGACACGACATCACCAAGGAGTTTTTCATCGAGGTCGACCAGATCTACAACATGGCATGCCCGGCATCGCCGGTACACTACCAGTACAATCCGGTCAAGACGATGAAGACGAGCGTCATCGGCGCGATGAATATGCTGGGCCTTGCCAAGCGCACGAAGGCGCGCATCCTGCAGGCTTCCACCTCGGAGGTCTACGGCGATCCCGACTGCTCGCCGCAGCCAGAGGAGTATTGGGGCAACGTCAACTGCTGCGGCGTGCGCTCGTGCTATGACGAGGGCAAGCGCGCGGCCGAGACGCTCTTCTTCGACTACCACCGCCAGAACGGCGTCGACATCCGCGTGGCACGCATCTTCAACACGTGAGCAACGCCACCGCCACCGCCGCACGCCGCTGCCGCACGCAGCTGCAGCACGCAGCTGCAGCACGCCGCTGCCGCACGCTGCTGCCGCACGCTGCTGGCGCTGAACGCCGCCGCTGCTGGCGCCGCTGGCCGAGCGGTCAGCATCCCCGCCGGCGCCTGACTTGTGATATGGCCGCCGCCGGGGCAATTCAATCCAACCTGCCCGGCCACGCACGGCGCTCCGTCTGCTCGGGCTCGCAAGCTGCCACGCTGCCGAGCGCTGTGTCCGCTGATTCTCTCGTGCGCAGGTACGGGCCGGGCATGCATCCGTACGACGGACGCGTGACGTCCAATTTCCTGGTGCAGGCGATCAACAACGAGGACATCACGGTGTATGGCGAGGGCAACCAGACGCGCTCCTTTTGCTACGTGGACGACCTGATTGATGGGCTGATTCGGCTTATGAACCAGGAGGAGACCATCGGCCCCGTGAACATCGGCAACCCGACCGAGTTCACCATCAAGCAGCTGGCGGAGCTCGCCATCAAGACGACGGGCTCCAAGTCGAAGATCATCTACCAGCCTCTCCCAGGCGACGATCCGAAGCAGCGCCGGCCGGACATCTCGAAGGCGAAAAAGTTTCTCAAGTGGGAGCCCAAGATTCCCCTCGAGGAGGGCATCGTCAAAGCGGCCGAGTACTTCCGCTCACTCGACCTCTCTCGATTCAAGAAGCCTACCAAGCACACGGCACACAAGAACACGCTCGACCTTGAGGATGAGAAGGCAAAGGCCAACAAGCGTCAGAAGCACTAAGGGCAGCAGGCAGACGCCTGGCGTGTGCCTACAAGCGTTTGGAGACGGCTCCGAGTCGGCCGAGGCGTCGTCCCGGGCGTCCGCCGAGCTCGCACGCCGGCTGCTCGGCTTCGAGATCTCGCTCCTTGAGCGCGAGGGGTCGCGTGGGTTGCGTCCTCTCTACGGGAGGGTGCGCCCACGTGCCGCGCCCGAGCCGGACGATGGTCGGTGCTCTGCCGTCCCCTGTCGGCTGTCGCGCCATGTGTGTCGGGTAGCTGGTGCAGCCGGGGATTCGTGCAGTGTGGCTGCCCGCCCGGCCGTGAGCGTCGCCGTTCGGATCTGCCTCTCCCTGGCTTCTCCGCTGCGCGCGCGGCACCGGCGGGCGGCATGGCGGGCGGGTCGGCGGGGTTCAGCGCCGGTTAACGGCGTAGGACGGGGACGACGGGCGGGGTACGGTACGCCCCGGCTATATAGAACGGAATATACAGTCCGGTACACACACGTATATTTCCGTGTTCGCACGTCCCGCACACCATTTATTATGTGACGACACATAAAATCATCAGCCGCAGACCTGATCCTAAGGTTGTCCTGTACGCATGCCTGTACGGTATGAATACCTGAATTCCTGACAGTCCACAGTGGTGTCGCTGTTAGAATGTTCGGATCAAATCCATCACAGACCCATTGCCCTTGGGCAGCTATCGTTCTCTTTGCACATTCCCCACGAGGGTATTCTCTTCTTGGTTATTTTCTGTTCCTCACGCTATCTGCACTGCCTGTATCTTGGCAGCTTTTGTACCGCTGGCCGACGTAGTCTCAGAACGCAAAGCTCGTCGCAGGCGGTTGTGCGCCTGCGGCAGCTGCTTCTTGCAGCTAGTTCTAATGCCACAGCTGCGGCTGCGGCTGCTGCAGATGCAGATGCAGCTGCCGCTGGTGCCAGTGCTGCTGCTGCTGCTGCTGCTGCTGCTGCTGCTGCTGCTGCTGCTGCTGCTGCTGCTGCTGCTGCTGCTGCTGCTGCAGGAGCTGCAGATGCAACTGATGCGTATGTGTCGCCCTCTGGTGCGACATGGGTGGCGGTGTCGGCGTTGGCGGCGTGGGAGGTGGTTCGGATGGGGACGCAGCGGCGCTCATGGGGCCCGAGGACGAACTCGCCAGTGCATAGATCGCCTGCAGCGCCTGGCGTAGTGTGATAGCTCTGCATGGGGCGACAGTAGGGGAGACGAGTCATCAAGGTGTACATTGAGGGCGCGAGGCGCGAGGTAGCATCGGGGGTGGGGTTGGGGGCAGCACGCTCGAGCATGCGGGCGCATTCATAGCGGTAGTCTCAGTGATTGCCAGTATGCTGCATGCGCACCGGTGCTCAGGATTTGCGTTGGCCGTCGCGACCATTGAGGATTGCAGTGCATGGTGAATGTCCGATGGCAGTCCGACAAGGAGCAGATTCGAGCACGTGCTCGCGTAGAGCACTGCGCACTTGGAGATGGCGTCGGCGTCACCACTTGTGAGTAGACTCTCGCTCTGTTGGATTGAGCTGCGAATCAGTTGCCGTACGATATCATCGAGGCTCGATTGCAATTGGACTATCGGTTTGTCCGCCTCGACCGTCTCATCATCCTCGTCGAACGCGTCCTCCAGACCGTCGAGCAAGGTGCTATCCAAGCTGGCTGAGCGAAGAAAGCTGTCGATGGATGCATTTCCGCCATTCTGCGTGTCCGCATCTCGGTCCGGGCTGTTGCCTTGCAGCCATGGCATCGGGTCAAAATCTTCTGGACTGATTGTGCGGGCATGCGGCCGCGGTGCTGGCTGCTGATGCCCCGCGATTTGTCGGGCCATCTGCTGCGTGCGCACCAGAAGATCGGCGAAGGTGGAATCGGGCTGCATTCCTGGACGTTGGAACCCTTTGTGTTTGCCCGACGGTCGTGGTTGGCCCCTGAGCGAAGATGGTCATGGAGAGGTCACACGATCGCGATCCGCCGAAGCTCTCGGCGGCGTGAGCTCTCGGCAAATTTCTCGAGATTATTAGACGGTCTTCTGGATTTCTCGAGCACTATTTGAGATAAATGGAGCTTTAAATGTTTCTCCCCAATGTTGCTGTTTCTCACGCGAAATATCACGTTCACGTTCACGTTCACGTTCACGTTCTCGTTTACTTGGCGCAACCGGTCATGCCCGGCAGCAGGTCCTGCAGAGAGCAGAGTTGGTCTCGAGGACGCCTGGTACGGTTGCGCCCCGCTTTATTTCGTTAGTAGTTTTAGGCTGGAAGCGGCCAGTCGACCGCTGCCATCCACCTTGTAGGAGGGACTTTGCCGGCGGAGCAATTGACAGAGGCGCGGCGTCGTGTCGTGGAAACTATCACCAGAACGTGCAACCAGAACGCCGAGATCGCGCGAGATCGTACTCTTTCCGGCACGCCAAGCCGACCGCGGCAATGAAGCTGCGTCGCACGTTACTCTTCCTTTGCGTAGCCTATTCGCATGCATTTCTAGTCCTGCACCGCGGCGCATTGTATCGACGTGAGTACATCTATAGTCGCTGCATCATTTTGGCGCAGGAGACCATGGCCCCTGCGGACGAGGGCGGCCCATTTGCAGGCCCCTTTTGGGACGCTCTCTGCAATGAGGCACGGGAGGAGGCCGAGGAACTCGGCCTTACGATCACAAAGATGTCATATGCGAGCGGCAAGTTGAGCGTGCTTGCGAGCGGTGGCGGCCTCGACGAGCTGCAGGCGCTCAACACGCACCTATCCTCCTTTGTAGACGAGCAAGACGAGGCGACTATGGAGGCTCTGCCTCCTTTTTTGCTTGAGGTCTCGAGTCCCGGATTGTCGTCGATCCTGGCGACCGACCTTGATTTCTCCGCGTTCAAGGGCTTTCCAGTGACGGCGACCACTACTGAGCCCTTCAAAGATAAGACGGTCTGGGAGGGCACGCTCGTTGGACGCGACGATGAATTTGTGACCATCAACCTCAAAGGTCGTTTGGTGAAGCTTCCGCGGTCCATAGTCGGCGAGGTTGCGCTCCCCAAATCAAAGAGGGAGCCGGGCGATCCGTACTCTTAGCGACCAGCCGTCTATCGCAGTGTCCACCGTTTAACGGTTATCCGGGTCGACGTACGACGACCCGCTCGGGGACGGGGTATCGCCCGCACGTGCGACGTGGTTACACAGGCGCCCGAGGAGTCACTCGTCAGGACAAGCAGCATGCGAGTTCGCATAGAGATCGTGTACACATCGTCTTTCATTCCGACCCGCCGCGCCAAGCGCCATTTCTTCTAAAATTGTTTAGTTGTACGCACGAACGGTATAGTCCACCCGGCGTAGATCCTTGACCGCGACCGGCGCGCCGCGCCGCGTCGAGAACGCACCGTAGTCTCGCGTTGCGACGTTGTGTGTCACTACTCCTCATTGAGACGTTATTAATCGTCTGTGTCGGCCGGCTGGCTGCCCGAGCTGCCTCGCATGAGGGAGAGCACGCATACAAAGGCGAATGACATTGCGTGATTGGTTGGAAGCCTCAGCCACACGGGCAACGAGAAGAATACGGCGTGTCCAGGTATCCAGATCACCCACGCTGAATAAAGATCGTCGGCACAATTCGTTGAGTACCGGCGCATCGCCGCTGTGGCCGAGGCCTCGCTCCCGCGCTGCACGACCTCCTGTGTGAGATAAAAGGCTGGAAAGAAGAGGAACGGGATGTGCACGAAGTTACCCAAAAATGTCTGGCAGGCGAGCGCTTTGAGGCCATCGCGGTCGCGAAGGCGCGCGGCGAGCGTGGCGTGCTCTCCGAAGCGCGCTGCCGCCGGAAACCAGCGGATGAAGACGTGTGCGTACAACCAATACTGGAAACCTCCCAGGTACCAGAACCCAAACGCTGTGAACAGGCCGGTGCGACGAACATCGATCTCGGTGCGGCCTTCGAGGTAGCGCTGCGTGACCACGTCGGCTGCGACCGTCTTGGTCGTCGCGGTGACTAAGGAGACGGCCGTCGGTCGGCTGCGGCCGAAGACTGCGAGTCTGTGTAGCAGCATCGGAGCTCGTCGATCCGTCCGCGGGTCCGTTTTCCCCCCTGACCCCCCTTGGCCGCCCCGGGGGTTGTCTTACATGTAGCAGTTTCATCAGATGTTTCGGGAAAACTGGAAACCATATTTATGGGTCGTCGCATGTGTCGTCGGAATGTGTGTGCATTGACGGGTCGACTATGAATATTTGTGATTGCCACGATTATACCATTCATGAGAGGAATCGAAGAGGAATCATCCTATCTCTATGAGAGCTTGAAAGTCAAGCTCTCTCTCTCTCTACATGTGCGCCTGTGTGAATTGAAAACAGGACCACACAGTACAGCGGCGCTCATGCAGGCGCGTGTCCCCGGGGGGCGCGCTTGTACATGACTACTGGCAACAGGCCAGCAAGCGGGGCGCCGCTAAGGAGGTGAGATTTCCTGGATTTCGCCTAGATGGCGACGGGGAGCGCCGCGCCGATCACGGCGGCGAGCGAGATGAGGCGCAGGTGTTGCGCAATGGTGGTGCGTGAAGAAGGAGGTGGTGGCCGTGCGCGACGTGCCGTAGACCGTGCGGTCGATGCACCCCTCGGCGCGCGTCTCGGCGTGCCACGCGTACAGCATCCCCACCGCGTCGGGGTGCACAGCGCCGGTGGTCTCGCGTGTGGATTCAATTGTGTGGATTGCATGCACTTTTTGTAGCGTTGCGAGACTCTTTTTTTCAATGACGCCAGTAGCATGCCCTTCTGCGCCACGTGCTGCAGTGTGCATCGCCGGGGCGGCCCGTGCCTTCACCTCTCCACTAGTTCTCGACGGCCTTCGACACAACTTTCTCGCGCCCATTGCTGGAGACCGATTGGAAGGCGTCCGACTCTTCCTACATCTAAAAGTGGCTGACTCGAGCAAGCGAATGAAAGGCGTCGCATTCCAGCAGCATCGATCCCGAGTCGCGCCACTGTACGCAGAGCTCATGGCTCATCCGTGGCTTTCGCCATTGGTGGAGGAGGCCGTCATCGTCAACGGCAGCGGCGCCTTCACCGAGGGAGGCACCGCGCCAAGCAGCCGCGTGACAGTCGTGTCAGCCAACGAGAGCGCCTGGAAGTCCTTCATGCCGCGAGCGTGCTCGGCGCACGCCTCCAGCTCAAACGCACACGGCTCTCGCGACAGCGCTCGCGACGGTACCCGGTCGTGCTGCCGGAAAGCCTCGTACCTGCTGGAAGGCAACAATGAGGAGCGGCTCATCCACCAGCACCTCGGCATGTCTTGGTGCATCAACGCCATCTTGCGAAGCGAGGCACGCCGGCGGGTGGGCTACGAGCTGCTTGTGTTCACAAGGCCGGACCTCGTGTGGTGGCGGCCGCTCCCGATGACGTGTGAGCTGGCGACGCTCGCGCGCACAACCATGCTCAGCTGCGACCTGCCGGGCTGCGATATGGTTTGGATCGCGCCACGCAAGTACATGGAGCGCTTGCTTGGACAGGCGAAGATGCATCGCGACTGCGCCGACAGCGGCCCGCCGCCGCATGGTGCTGCACGCGCTCGCAACGTGCGCCGCGTTGCTTCGTGTTGCAGTACCTCCGAGTGGCTCTTGTGGTACGCGCAGTCCTACCGCGCCTCGAATGCAGCGTCGAAGAACACGTCGAAATATGTCGAGGGTGGCGAGCTCGGATTGGGCGAGATTGAGGGCGAGATACCGATCAAACGGCTACGCGAACTCGAGCCCGATCGGGGTGGCGCCTTCTCCCTCCTGCGCGAGGCGAACGGTGCGTGCGAACTGGCACTCGCACCCAACTACCTCAAGGACCGTTATCGGCTGCAGCAGTGGCACGGGCTGAGCGTGGCGACGGGCACGAGGCTGCGCCAGCGCTTCCTCGCGAGCAGCGCCGCCACAGAGGGAGAGGGCAGCAAGGGAGGTGTGGGCTCAAGTTCTAGTGGCAGGGCTGGCAGCGGCGGCGGCGGCGGCGGCAGTGGCGGCGGCGGCGGCGGCGGCGGCGGCGGCGGCGTCGGCGGCGGCAGTGGCGCGGGCGGCGGCGTGGGCGGCGGCGTCGGGGTCGGTAACGTGTACACGAACATGTCAGCGTGTCATCGGGCGTTACTTGAGTCGCCGGCGGGGTCGTGGGCCCGCGTCGTCGGCAACGCGTCGACGGAGTGGCTGACTTCGGGTGAACTTGTTGAGGGCGCGAAGCCGGCGTCCTTCCGGGTGCCAGCGAATGTGCGCATCATTTCGTCGCGCTGGCGTGAGCGGAGGCTCTCTCTGCCGAATACTAGTTCAACGTGAACATTACATGTAGACAGGAGTCAGGACTTGCGAGCGGGCTTTATACATGTGCACGCCTTGCATGTATGATGTAATGTGTTTTCGAATGTGTTTGAGATGATATCATATCATAACGAATACGATGTGTCTCTCGCTCTCGTGTGGGTCTCGTCACATACATATGATATTAATTTGAATTCCACATGGTTATTGATATTGTGCGCAAGGGATATTGCGTGCAAAACTCGTGTCATCGTACGGCGCTTTTAAGGCTTTAGCGCCTACTCCAAAAAGCATTACCACGCTTAATCACATTCACAAGGTGAATGTGGTGCTGTCGTACCGGTACCGTGGCAAACTAGAGGGGGGTATAAGCGTGAGACCTCTTGTGTTTTATCGAGCGAGCCAAACCCCCTTCGATCCACGATGGCCGACGCGCTCTGCAAGCCTTGCAAGCCCACTTTGCTCCACGTCGACCCGAAGCTTCCACCTTGGGCGCAGAGCCCGCCGCTCCACAACCGTTGGCATCCCGACATACCCGCGGTCGCTTCCGTCGAGCCTGGTGACGTCTTTCGAGTTGAGACTGTTGATTGGACTGGCGGCCAGATCATGAACGACGACTCCGCAGACGACGTAAAGAATGTGGACTTGACACAGGTACACTATCTATCCGGCCCCATTGAGGTCAAGACTGCTGAACCGGGCGATCTGCTGAAGGTGGAGCTCCTCAACCTTGGACCCCTAGACGGAGATGAGTGGGGCTTCACAGGCACATTCCACAAGGACAATGGAGGCGGTTTTCTGACCGATCACTATCCAGAGGCGACGAAGGCGTGCTGGGATTTCGAGGGCATTTACTGCTGCTCACGCCACATCCCCGGTGTCAGATTCGCCGGCCTCATCCATCCTGGCCTGATCGGCACCGCACCAAGCAAGGAACTGCTCGCTATGTGGAATGAGCGAGAGGCCGCGCTTGTCGCTGAGGAAGGCACTCCGTTGCAGAAGACCTCATGCGGCTACTGCCACACCCGGCCGTTAGCGTGCCTCCCGAACCCAGTCGGCGCGATGCTAGGTAACCTCGGACACTTTAAAGACAAGATGGGGCAGTCCGAGTGGGACGCAGTGGCGAACGAGGCGGCACGGACCGTCCCAGGCCGTGAGAATGGCGGGAACTGCGACATCAAGAACCTCTCACGCGGCTGCGCCATCTACTTTCCGGTCTTCGTGCCAGGCGCAAATTTGTCCATGGGCGACATGCACTTCTCGCAGGGCGATGGAGAGGTCTCGTTCTGCGGCGCAATCGAGATGTCTGGATTCCTCGAAATGCGATGCACCGTCATCAAAGGCGGTATGAAGATGCTTCCGGTCGTCGGCCCATCGCCTCTGTGCGTCAATCCCATCTTTGAGATTGGTCCGCTAGAGCCGCGCTACTCTGAGTACCTTGTGTTTGAAGGGATCTCCGTCGACGAGCAGGGCAGGCAGCACTTTCTCGATGCGACGCTCGCGTACAAACGCGCCGTGCTCAACTGCATCAAGTATCTGGCCAAGTTTGGATACACCGAGGAGCAAGTCTACCTGCTGCTCTCTTGCTGCCCGTGCGAAGGGCGCATCTCGGGCATCGTCGACGTGCCAAACGCCGTCGCAACTCTCGCCGTCCCCCTCGCGATCTTTGATCGCGACGTGCGCCCCAAGGCCGGAGAAGTCTTACAGGCCCTCGCCAACGGGATCAAAGTGAAAGCCATCGGCCGCGACGTCAGCCACGAGAGCAAACCGGCGGAAGCACCCGTGCCGCACGACCCACGCCTTGCTGGCGCCTCGATTGAATAAGCGCACCTGCCGGCGCCTCTAACACGCTGCGTGGTTGCGCTTGATTGGCGCTGTGGCAGTGAGGACGGTTGTATGACTTAGTGGGCGAGTGGCGGCCCATTGCGGGCTTTTGTGTATGTGAAATGTGTGTCAGTGTGGGCGGGGTGGCCGGTGTAACGCCGCATGTGACGTGTGTGAGATGTCAGATGATACCGGCGGGATCCCACCGGCCGAACCGGGCGGGACGGAATCAACATGGTCCGATGTCGTTACACGCCGGGGGCGACCCCATACTCATACTGTGCCGTCAGCAGTGGATATGTGGGGTGGCGTATGCTGAAAATAACTGTCGAACTGATCGCAAATGGAATAAGATGGATACGCCTCGAATTCACTTTCAGTTCGACTCTTTCGGCTCGATAGTAAATTAGACGGCGCGGGCGGCGGCGTCGTGGCGGTGCTCCAAACGCCCGGCAGGCAGTGCAGCCCCGAAATATCGGGCCTGGTGCTCCGTTGCGAGGGAAGTGGACAGTGTGTATAAGCTGCTGCGCCCGCAGCTGCAGGCGATGCCCTCGCGACGCGTGGTTGAGCTTTGAGAGCTTTGCCATCGACTGCGTGCGGCTCCATGGAGCACCACTGCTGGCGAGTGGTGGGCAGGAGTTCGGGCCAACGACGCGGCGGACGACCGGCCGCACGAGCGCCTGCTCCGCCAGAGGGCGCTCCTGCAGGAGCAGCTCGGCCTCGACGCCATCGGAAGCGCCATCGGAAGCGTTGATCAAGCGCGCGCGCGGTTGGCGGCCTCGATGTCACGCAGGAGCCAGAAGCCGTCGGGCTGCTCAGCCTCGGGGCCTGACTGGATGGAGAGGAAGTGGAGCCCTCCCGTCGCGCGCTTCCTCTCCTCGAAAGTCTCTGCCTCTGCCGTCTGGATAGGCGTCCGCATGCGCGCGAGCAAGTACTGCGTATCCAGCCCCACCTCGATATGAAGCTCTCGTGACTCGAGGACGGCAGAGACGAAGGCGAGGTCGAGGCCGGTCAGCCACGCCGCAATCGCCTTCGAGCGGCGCGAGAAGATCACTACGCCTGCCACCATGTTGTCCGGTTCCAACTCCATGGCAGGCAGCGGGCAGAGCGCGCCGAAGCCAATGTTGTCTTCGGTGATAGAGCCCCCAGGAATGAACTCGGCGTAGGGCAGCGTGGCGACCGCGTACTGCTCGCCGCGCAGCTGCTCAGGCAGCTTCACCGGAAGCTTGAGCCCGGCCGGGTCGGGCCGCGGCTTGCGGTACCCCGGCATCGACGGGTATACGGTGCGCTCTCGCTCCTCGATCCAGTCGTAGAGCGCGTAGGTGACGCGGCTCGGCTTGCACTGCACATCCGGCAGCTCGTTGAGCGCGATCGAGATCATGTTCTTCATCTGCGCGCGGAAGAAGCGAATTGAGCTCGGTCGCACCTCGGCCTCATCGATGAGGCGCTGCACGCGGCTGCGCAGCTCGCGGCTGTTGACGCAATTTGAGGGCACGGCCTCGACATGCTTAAAGGCACCCGTCTCGTCGGTCACCAGCAGCTCCCACAACTTCTTACCGTCCGCCCCCTGCACGGGCCGGCTGTAAAAGTCGAGCTGCCACGCGCTCGACGGCGCCGCGACTGCCGTCGTCGTGGCTGCCGCAAAGATGCTGTGTGCGGCAGCCACGCCGCGGGCACACCGCATGCCGCTGCCACTCGGCGCACCAGGCGCCGCGTGGAAGGGCACCACGCTCGCGCAGCAGCATGCGAGCACCATCGCGCGCAGGGCCCTGTGTAGCCTGGCCGTAGAACGCATATGCATCGTCGTGACACTGCCGCGCTGAGCTCGGCGAAGCTCCCCTTCTAATAAGGCAAGCTCATTGGCAAACGACGTGGGTCGGTTTCGCTGACGCTGCTGTCCCACCTTTTCGCAGAAGTGAGCGTGAACAATTCTGCAGCATTGTGCATCTTTTGCCACCACCCATGCAACTTGTCATCTTTGACCCTCGCCTGGGCTCGGAGGAGACGGCCGAGCGTAAGCTCCTCTTCTACCACCCGGCATCCACTCCGCTCGACCAGCGGGTGAAGACAGTCGGCCTCGCCGAGGCGGTCACCAACTTGCTCTCGTCCTTCACGGCGCACGACCCCGAGGCGCTGCACACCCAGCACGGTCGGCAGATCTTTCTGCAGCCCGAACCCAACCTGTGGCTCGTGCTGCTAGCGCCCAACCAGGCGAGCCCCGCCGTCAAGCCGACAGCGGCTGACGCCTCGGCAAAGGATAAGGACTCGGCGGACCTCGAGACATTGCCAGCCGCCGAGGAAGCCTTGCAGGATGGAACCCTGATGGCGCTGCTGCGCCGCGTGTACGCGACGCTGCGCATGACGTGCGGGCCGCTCAGCGCCATCGCCGAGGAGCGTGGCGTCGATGAGCTGCGCACGCTGCTCGGGCACGTGCTACCGCTCCTGCTCAAGCTGGTGCTGAGCGTGGTGCTGGAGGACCCCAGCAGGCCAGACCTGCTCGATATGGTCGAGGGCATGTGCTTCTTGCCCGTCGACCGGCGGCTCTACCTGCGCGTGCACTACCTCACGAACGTGCTGCGCTCGCGCCACCCGTGCATCCAGCACGTTATGGTGATGCACGCCGAGCACCTCGTGTGGAGTTCGCTCACGCAGGCCGCCACGCAGGTGCTGCATGCATATCTCGTCAGTGCTCTCACCGCGCCGCCGCCGCACCCGTCGCGCGCCGAGCGGCTGCAGCTCAACACGGCGTCGCTCCCCGACGAGGCGCTCGCCATCGGCATCGCACTCGTCCAGCGCCAACTGCGCGCCTTTCCTCGTGCGGTGCCTGCGGCGGGCAGCTTCGTGTGCGGAGCGGCCGATTCGCTCCAAGACCAGCGGTCTGCCGTGCGCGTGCCGCGAGTTTATCTGGAGGCGCAGCCGGGCTTCGAGCCGAGCGCCACCGAGCCGACACCCACGCCGTCGCAGCCACCGCCGTCCGCGCCGCCGCCACCCTCGTCACCGTCCTTGCCGGCCGCGCCACCGATGCCCGGGACGGCGCCCGTGACGGCGCCCGCGTCGGCTTCGACCGCCGACGGCGCCCGAGACGGCGCCGGCGCGAGCGGCAAAGGCGGCGAAGGTGGCGCCGCAGATGGGCACAGCGATGGCGGCGCAGGCCCAAGTGGCATGGCCTCGAGCCAGACGGCCGCGGCAGGCCGCGGCAGGCTGCAGCCGACCGAGCGGTATCGTCTGGTCGTCTTCCAGCTGCAGCAGGCGGTGGTGACCATGCTGGTGGACGAGAGCGCGCCGCAGTGGCAGCAGCCCGTCTGGTACCAGCAGCTCGCGGCGCTCCTCGTCCCCGAGCTGCAGCCGCTCGCGCCACTCCTGGCCGAGACGCAGCAGCGCATGACGCAGCTCGAGGAGCCGTACCGCTTCGTCTATTTCAACCGACATAATCTGGCTCTCAAGAGCTCGATGCGCGCGGCCAAGGCGGGCGCGCAGCGGATGGGCCTCGGCGCGGAGGTCAAGCTGCTCCTGGACCGCGTGCACACCGACGTCGCCGGCGGCGGCCTCAGCGGCGGCGGCCGGCTGAAGGAGGTCGTGTTGCACGCCGGCCCAGCGGGCTGGATCGTCGGCCGCGGCGGCGGCTCCCGTGGCCTGTACGTGGTTCTCGACGGGCGCGAGTACGCGTGGTCTGAAGTGCTGCAGGAGGTCCAGGCACTCATGCAGTCGCACTTCAGCAACATCTTCCTCGACGGCACGTGAGGCGGGCGTGCTGTGGGCGATTTTCAGGGGAAGAGCGTCGGTGAAGAGTTGGAGAGAGAAGGGATCTTACGGGGGCTTCCGGGAGGGTGGCTCAGTGTCTGGGGCTGGCGCGTGACGCGTGGATCACTCAGTTTGAAATCACGGTATCGTGAGAGGATTTGTTTTTAAAATTAAATTTTAATAGATCTGCAAATCCAAAGTGCACGAGAGCAAAGTCCGCGGTCGCGGTAAGGTCGCGGGCACGCGGGGCGGACGGGGACGCCCCCCGCGCGGGGCCCCGCCGCGCGGGGCGGTCGCCTCAAATCCACGACAATCGGCCGCGGCCCTAGCGCGCGCCCAGCTCTCTAATAGTACGCCGCGTCGCCGCCGCGGCGCGAGGGTACTGTATCTCGCTCGGCTAGCACTAGCTTAGATGACAGTGACGTCAGACGTGGTCCGCGCTCCGCGCGCGCCCCCCCCGCCCCCCGCGCCTTGTGCAAGGCGGGAAGCGGCGGGGACCGGGGTCGATTAGGGGTCGAAACGAAATCGTAAACGGCAAAATCCAAATAACGAAAAACCGGCGTCGTCGAGTTCGGGGAGTTACGTCTTACGATGAATTCGAGATCGTGTTCGCAACACGGTTAGCCGTTACCCAGTGCGTGCACGAAAAGCTTTCCTGAGAATAGTTATTTGCCGAGTTGGTACAACCGCGGCCACACACGCGCATGCACTGTAGCTGCGGCACGATTGGGAGTGCGCCGCCAACCTGAACGCCCGACCTCGAAGCGCATCTACTCATCCTCATCCTCCGCATCCTGCTCGTGGATGTTGTAGTAGCGCAGTTCGTACGCAGTCTTGTTCGAGGCGATCACGTGCAGCCAGTCGCGCAGCTGCTGCTTCTTCAGGTACTTCTTCGAGAGGTACTTGAGGTACCGCTTCGAGAAGGCCGTGTCCGCGCTCACCAGCACCTTGGCCTTGTCGCGGCTCACGGTGATCTGCTCGCCAAGGTTGCCCACCTTGCCGTTCACCTTGATGCGATCCTGCAGGAACTTCTCCTGAGCGCGCAGCGCGAGCGGGCACGAGGGCAAGGGCAAGTAAGCACGAGGTCTGGCGATGTCAAGCTTAGGGCGTCTGCGGCGTCGGTGCCACGTGCTTCAGCAGCGGGTGCGAAGGGATCCCTTCCGCCGCCGGCCGCCATTCGTTGACGCAGCCGCCAACAACTGCCCTCCACCCCACGTCGGTGCGGCTGCTCTCTCGAAAGTAGCTGACCGCATTCCAGCTCGGCAAGTCGAGGCGCGTTTGGCGCACGCGAGTGGGGGCCGCCACCTCACCCGCCGCCGTAAATCAGTATCTCATTGGGGGCCGCCACTGCCGTCCCCCAGGGTTCGATGTGCGGAGCGTCGCGAGAAGCGTACAAAGGAGGCAGCATCCATGATCCCATCGTCGACAGGCTGCGAGCAGTCAATGGTGAACTTGAGCGTCTGCTTACGCTTGGTGATCTTCTTCGCCTTAGCGACCTGCGAGCAAAGCGGCATCGTTGACCTCGTCATTGAGACCGCCAGCGACGCCAAGGGCGGGCGACGGCACGGAGAGGAGAGGCGTACCGCTGCGGGCATGGTCCCCTGTGGCCACGCGACGTAAGACCTAGAATTTCCCCACAACCTAGAATTTCACAGGACTCTGTGAATGCAGATCGTGAAACCGCGATTCGAGTTCTGAGGTTGAAGGCTCTTTCGAGGGAATCAGCACCTTGCTCACGATGTCAGAGATTTTTACGAAAGTTGCACATTAGGAAAGTTCCAACAAATTTGGCAATCGTCACTATGCGCGGCTGATTGCCTCGCCGCGAACGCCTCTCCCGGGGCTTGTGGGTGTGTGTCAGGCCGAAAAGGCCCCACGGGAACGGATGGCCACGCCGAGCGTCGGCGGCCTGGCCGCCAGGGACGGCACCCAAAAGAGGCTCGTTTACCTCGACGCCTTCCGCTCGCTCTCAGTGACGATCGTCGTCGCGCTGCATGTCCTCGAGATCTGCCACGCTTGCCGAAACGAGTGCAACTGGACGACGCCGCTCTTTTACTTCGAATACATGAGCGGCCTCTTCTTCTCCATCTCTGGCGTGGTCAACTCGCTGTCCGTGTGCGGCCAGCTTCGACGCACTGGTCGCTCGCTGCCGGCGATCCGTTCGCAGCTCGTGCGCGGCCTCTTCCTCGCCGCCATTGGCGTCAGCATGCATGCAGTTGAGAATGTGGCGAGGGAGCTCTTCGAGGCCCCTGACGACGTAGAGCTGAGACGCTTGCTACAGCTAAGACGCTTGCGCGAGGACTTCACAAGGCAGCTGAACGTCGCCATGTCCGACCCGCGCGCTCTCGTCTTTCATGGCGTGTGCTCCTTCCTCGCGTCGTGCTTGCTCATCGCTGTCCAAGTGCTGCTGCCCGCCACGCACGGCACCCGCCAGCTAGCCTTACTAGGCCTCGGGGCGCTCGTGCTCGCGGCGCATCCACCGCTACGCCGCGCCGTCGATCGCGCGACCTGCTGCACCGTCAAGACGTGCGACAGCACGAGCACGGCACCCGCGGGCAAGGGCGCTCTCTTCCGCGTGCCCGCACGCTGCACGTTTGTCCTTGGCAACGGCACAGTGGCGGCACAATCTCCCTTCGACCCGTGTGACTTTGATGCACCGGCAGGCATCGGCTTGTACCTGCCACGCTGCCCGACACGCCCCCTGTTGACGGCCGCCGCGGCCATCCTCAACGTGACGGCCCTCGAAGAGGGACCAACGGCCGAAGCGCTGTGTGAACGGGCAGAGCGCCAGCCACGGGCTGCATGCTTTGAGGCGGGGCCGTGGCGGGTGGGTGGCTCTGAGGTGAGTTGCAGGCAGCTAGCTACGCGCGGCGAGTGCGCCGTCGCGAAGGTGGCGGACACGACTCCATTCATCGATCAGCCGGACGCGTTCGCGATCGCTCGGGCGGGGGCGGGTGGGCACGACGGGCCTGTCGCGGAGCTGTGCCCTCGGGCGTGCCAGCCCTGGCTCTGCCTTGACTCCACAGAGCGCGTCGCACAGGCCGAACAGCTCCGGCGCGCTGTGAACGATCCGAGCGTCGTGTCGAGCGCCGAGGCCGCCAAGCCCGAGGCCGAAGCCGAGCGCCTCGCGGAGAGCCGTCGCAACGCCGCGCGCGCGCGTGCCAAGGCAGTGCACAGGCGGCGCGAGCGGCTCGGGCGGCTTGGGCTCAGGCGCGCCGAGTTGGGCGCACCGAAACTGGACTACGTAGGAATCCTACCGACGGCCGAGGCGGCGGCTCAGGCGGCTGGAGTAGTGGCTGGAGAGGCGGCTGGACTCACCGACATCGAGGCGTCGCTGCTCACCGACCCACTCGAGGTAGAGACAGCGACGCGCGAGTCAACTTGCCGAGAGGTCCTCATCAACCAGTACACTGACGAAGCGCGCCGCTCGCACGGTATGCCGTACGCCGCCTTCGGGCGCGAGTGGTGCCCGTCGATCGCGATCTCCGAGGTGACGAGATTGGCCGAGGTCGTCAGCCGCACGTGCACGCGCGCCCCGTGGTGGGCGGAGCGCGCGATGACCGCGCCGGAGCTGAGCTGGGGGGGGCGCGCGGCGGCGCTCGGATTGCAACTTGGGTTTGGTCTGCACGGCGCCTTCAGCTACTTGGCTGCGTCACTCGCCGGTGCGGCGGTCGGAATGCATCTGCACCAGAGCGGCCCGAACCGCGCGCTTTACGTCGTCGGTGGGCTCGGCTGCGCGCTCTCGTTCGCGATTGGGTTGACTTGGACGTATGAGCTGCGCAAAGTGGTCGAGGAGGAGAATGTGTATGCGGCGCAGCCCGCCACGGACGCGTTCATGCGTGCCTCCTCGCACACACGCTTGCTCTGGGGCGCCTCCGAGATGGCCATCATCCTCGTGGGCATCGCCTTTGTCGACGCCGTGCCCGCGCGACGCGTCGCATGGGAGCGCTCGACACGACGCTTCGCGCGGCTCGGGCAGTGCAGCCTTACGGTGTTCGCCTTCAACGACCTCTTCGGCCGCCTCGTGTACCTGCCCTTCCGCAGGTACGCCGTGGCCGCCAACCTAAGTCTCAAGGGCGCGGACCACAACAGCCTAGACTCCTCCTTCCTCTTCGAGATTGGGGTGACTCGAACTTCGCCGGCCGAGCGCACACGCCAGGGCATCGCGGAGGACGTGTGGGTCCTTCTCTACATCCTCGCAACGCTCTTCGGCTGGGCGAGCCTCTTGGCGCTCTGGTCGCGTGTTGGTTTCGTCTGCTCCTTTGAGTGGTGGATTCGGAAGCTGATCGGCGTGGGCAAGGCCACGCGCCCAGCCGGCAAGGCGGACGCGGCGGGCGGTGCGGGTGGTGTGGGCGGTGCGGGTGGTGCGGGCGAGGCGGGCGAGGCGGACGATCGGAGGCCAGGCGCTGCGGAGAGCGCCACCTTGTCAGAGGAGGCGACCGACCTTGCTGACTTGCCCGACGGCGCCGCGGTGTGGATTTGGCTGCTCACCATGACGTGGGCGCCCGCGGCGGGCTGGGCTGTGCTGAGCTCCACGTGGCTCGCGCCCTCTCTCAACGATTACTACTACCAGCTCAATGCCACTCATCTGCTGCTGACGCCTCTGGGAACGGGAACGGACGGCAAGATGCACGTGAGCGCTTCAGAGGACGGGTGGCGATGGCTCGTGCACAAGGCTGCCCCTCCGATGAAGCTATCTCTCGGCGCACAGCTCTTCGTCCTCAGCTACGTGCTACCGGTGCTCGGGTGCCAGCTTCGACTCGTGGTGCTTGGCATGCAGAGGAGACGCGCGCGGCTTGCAGCAGCAGCCGCGATCATCTCGGGCAAGCTGGAGACCGCGGCGGCCGAAGGCGTGCTTAGCACCAATTCGAAATCGACGGCCAAGTCGAATGCCGCCGCGCCTTCGCCAGCCAAGTCCAGGACTGCTGCCTCGCCAACACGTAAAGCACGGCCGAAATTGGATTGACCTCTCGAGTCTCGTTGCATCGCCGGCAACGGTCACCGACCTCCGACGCTAGGGCTGACGAGAATACTCTTGATTGGTCGTGCTCGACTGGACGTGGAACTATACGTTATCCACGACTTGACATCGGAGCCGAACGGCTACCTTGTACCGCGTACCGCGGTGCAGCCCACGACGCACGAGCCGGTCCATTTACCATTATACGTACCGCGGCGCGCGAGCCCGAGCGCGGGCGCGAGCCGCGACATATTAAACGTGATCCGCATACATAGTAGTACCACGCGGTTAGAGTGAGTAGGAGTAGTACCCGCGTCCCCCCGTCATCCCCCGCGCTTCTGACCCCACCGTGTAACCTGTCTCCAGATAACATAGTGACGTACGTCAGCGCACGACTTTGCATATGTGCTTGCACGTGCTCACAGTCACACGAGCTGCGCGGCCTCCGCGGCCAAGGCTCGCGTCGAAACCTCGCGCGACATTGGTCTAAGTCGGCCTACTCCTCTTGCATTGGCGCGCTCACCCAGCCATGCAAGGATGTCACCCACGATCAGGCTGCGCAGCGGCTCTGGCTCGCACAACAATCCGTGCAATGCGTCGTACCGCTTCAGGCATTTCATGCTCGGAGGCGTCGCTGCATGCTCGTACATCCGCTCTGCTGCTGCCCTGGCCATCGGGCCGAGCACCTGCTCGCGCTCTGCGAGCATGCAGAGGAAAGGGCACCGGATGCTCTCGAGAGTGCTTTCGCAGCGCGAGCCGAGGTCGAGCACCGCGGCGGCGGATCCGATGCGAAGCGAGCCCTTGTATGCGAGCGGATCCTCATCGATCAAGGTGAGCACAGCCGGATCTGCGTACTGGGCGCTGTTCGACGTCGCGGACGAGGGGATGAGTGCGAGGCGGCACAGCGGCGTGTAGGAGAGCGCGCCGAGCAGCAAGCGCGCCGGTGGCGACGCCGACGGCGCCAGCATGGGTGCCAGGAGCACGAGGCCCGCAATGTCGATATGAGCCTCGGCCAGTGCGAGGGCGCATCGGACGCAGATGGCGCCGCCCATCGAGCTGCCCAGTAGGAAGACCGGCTCCTTCGGGTGCATCTCTCGAGCAGCGCGGACGACCGCGAGGCCGGCCTCCTCGAGCATGTCGGCGCTGTAGATGAATCCACGTAGGCCCTCGCTCTCACCGTGGCCTGGAAGGTCGGGCGCGATGACAGAGTAGCCGCCTGCTGCGACTGCCTCCGCAGCGATCGCAACTGTCGGGAAGCGCGCGTGTGATCCAAGGCCGTGTATAATGACCACGACGCCACGGATGCGGCCGCTGCATTTCCAGTGCCACAGCTTGCACTGGTCGCCACCGAGGGTGATCGGGGTTGATGTTGGAGGGGCAAATGACCTCCGGGACTCAGGGGTCTGGGGCGACGCCATGGGTGACCTCTGTGACTTGGGGGTCAGGAATGGTGAACTCTGGGACGTGGGGGTCATGGGTGTCACCACGAGCGGGGGCGATGGAGATTGCAATTTTTCATCCATTTTTTCTGAGGAATTTTTGGAGAGTAACGGTATCAACTTTTGGGCCCACGCTTTGAAGAAAGAATGGTCAACCCCAAACGGGAGGTGTGCCAGACAGAATGGAGAACCGTCAAAGACTTCACGAACTCGTGGACGCGATAAGCTTCGACGCCAGAGGTCGTCGAGACTGATGAGAAGAACCGCCCATCGAGCCGCCGACTACATCATCGTCGGCGCGGGCAGCGCCGGATGCGTGCTGGCCTACCGACTGGCCGCGAGCGGCAAGACCGTCGTGCTGCTAGAGGCGGGAGGCCGGCAGGCGCTAGGGTGGACGTGGCAGGGCATCATCTCACGGCTGCCAACGGCACTCGCCCTGCCAATGCACTACGAGAGCTACAATTGGGGCTACGTGCCCGAAAAGGAGCCCGCGCTCAAGGGCCGCTCCATCTCGTGCCCACGCGGCAAGGGCATTGGCGGCTCTTCGTCGATCAATGGCCAGGTGTACGTGCGCGGCCACCCTCGCGACTTTGACTCGTGGAGCGCGGAGCTTCCGAAGGAGGCGGCGGAGGGCAGCAGTCCGTGGGACGCGGCGCACGTGCTGCCCTACTTCCGGCGCATGGAGAGCGTGTGCGCCGCGGGCGCGCGCTCCGACGACGAGGATGTGCATACCGGTCTGCGCGGGCGCGAGGGCCCACTGCACGTGACGCACGGCAAGAATGCACTCGGCACGACGCTATTCGAGGCCTTCATCCGGGCGGGCGCCGAGGCCGGCTACGGCAGCATAGCCGATTTCAACGGCTCCCGGCAGGAGGGTTTCTCGGCCATGCCGATGACCGTGCACCACAGCGGCCCGCGCCGTGGCCAGCGCTGCTCGACCGCAGCGGCGTACCTGGAGCCGGCGATGAGCTCGTTCCCAGATTACATCTCGCTTGAATCTGGCATGACCGCTCGGCGTATCCTGTGGGCGGCGGAGCAGCCGGAACTGGCGGCGGCGGCGTCCGAGGGCGCCAAGCCGCGCGCCGTCGGTGTCGAGTGTGTCGCGCTCAATGGTGAGCTTGTCACGTTTCGTGCGAACGAGGAGGTCCTCGTCGCTTGTGGCGCGATCGCCTCGCCGCAGCTGCTGCAGTGCTCGGGCGTGGGCCCCTCGGCGCTCCTCGGCCGGCTCGGCGTGCCCCTCGTCGCCGCGCGCGAGGGCGTCGGTGCCAACCTCCAGGACCACCTGGAGGTGTATCACCAATTCGAGGTCGCGGCGCCGGTTTCCTTGCAGCCTCATCTCTCTATCCCCTCCAAGGGATACATTGGCGCACGCTGGCTGCTGCTACGCGACGGGCTGGGCGCGACCAACCACTTTGAGGCGGGCGGTTTCGTGCGCTCACGCGCCGGCGTCGAGTGGCCCGACGTGCAGTTCCACTTCCTGCCCGTCGCCATCTCGTACGATGGCAAGACCATCGCACCTTCCAAAACAGGACACTCGCTGCAGATGCATGTCGGCTTCAACAAGTCGCCCTCGCGTGGGCACGTGCACGCAACGGCCGCGCCCGCCGCGAGCGGCGGTGCAGCCCCGCCGCCGACCTTGCGCTTCAACTACATGTCGCACGAGGAGGACTGGCTCGGGCACCGAGCGTCCGTGCGCATCGCGCGGGAAATCGTCGCTCAGCCTGCCTTCGACGGAATCATCGGGCCTGAGGTGACGCCGGGCGCGCAAGCGCAGAGCGACGCGGAGCTCGATGAGTTCCTTGTCGAGCACCTCGAGAGCGCGTACCATGCGTGCGGCACCTGCAAGATGGGTGCTCCTACCGACCCGATGGCGGTCGTCGATGGCGCTGGGCGCGTCTACGGCGTCGATGGGCTGCGCGTCGTCGACGCCTCGATCTTTCCTATCATCCCCAACGGGAATCTGAACGCACCGACGATCATGACCGCCGAGAAGATGGCCGACCACATCCTCGGCACCGCGCTCCCGCCCGACCACGCCGCGGCGGCCGCCACGTGGATAGACCCCGAGTGGAGGACGCGGCAGCGTGAGAAGCCGCCGGTGCGCCAAACGTGGGACGGGCGGTCGTCAAGTTTAAGTTAGTACCGCAGCGACTGCGAAGGTTTTCCGAAAGTACTCGAAGAACGTACTTTGTGAATTTACTGCCGTGCGTTAGCCGTTACTGTTCGAGTATCGAGAAACGTAATCAGTTCATGAAAACAGCACGGCAGACAGCATGCCCCCTAATCGCTCTCCCCCGGCGGGCCGGAGGCCACCCTGTGGTCAACGTGCCCCCACCTTATCGTAGCCTGGAGCACTCAGCATGCAACTCCCTGTAAAAGCGCCAGCATGCGAAGAGCAGCGCGAGCAAGAGTGCAAGCACGACGAGCCCACCATCGCCTATGGGTGCGCCATTCGTCTCGCCGTGGAGGCGAGCTACCTCCTTCAGCAGCTCCGCTCTCGACAGCAGCTTTGGTGCCGGCGGCGTTGGCGGTGGGCTGGGGATGATCTCGGCGCTGCCAGTGCCGACGGCCGCCCGTGCGCCTGAGGCCGACCTCACTGGCGCGGAAAGAGCGGTCGGCTGCGGCGGAGGTGGCTGCTTGGTGTATGAAGGGAACGTGCGGGTGGCAGCGGGCTGCACTGATGGCGGTGAGGCAACCGGCACATCGACGCAGAACTCGCACGCTCGGCATTTGCAGTACTGGCAGTCGTCGGCTCGGGTTCTGAACCGACAGAACACTGGAGTGCACTTTTCGCGATCGTCGTCGTCGGCGAAGCGCTTCGCACAGCGAGGCGCTGCGGGCGGAAGCGGCGAGGGCGACGGCGGATTTGGCGAGGGCGAGGGCGGAGGCGGCGGGTGCGGGGGATGCGGCGAGGGCGAGGGCGGTGGCGGTGGTGGCGGCGGTTTGGGTGGCGGTTTACAAAACTTGCATGCGCGGCATTTGCAGTTCGGGCAATGATGCTTCTTGAACTCGAGGTCGCAAAAGCTTTCGCATGCGGGCTGCCACAAAAAGCGCCGCAGCACAGCATGCAATCGAAGCATGCGAGTCAGTGGCTGAGTGAGCCGAGTGCGCCGGGAGGTTAGGGACTTAGGGTGCGGGAGGGTGCGGGAGAGAGGGCGGTGGGTGCACCTTTTCACACTTGTACGAGGCGCAGAAGGAGCAGCCCTTGCACTTGCAGTCGTGGCAATGATGCGATTTGAACTCGCTCTTGCAGAAGCGATCGCACGTAGCCGTGGCGCAGTAGGCATCGAAGCGTGCGCCGGCTGGGCTTGTAACGTCGCCGGTTCCGGCGGAGCTGCGGCTGTGGTGGTGCTGGCTAGTGCCGGTGGACGCGCTGGCACCACTGGAGGCGTACGCAGCTAAGGCATTAGATGACGTGGAGCTTTTGTGGTGATGATGGTGGGAGTCGGTATTGCTTTTGCTGGCGGGCGCACTAGCGCCACTGGAGGTAGATGGTGAGGCCGTGGAAGACGTGGAGCTCTTGCTGTGATGGTGGGAGTCGGTACTGCGTTTGCTGGCGGGCGCACTGCCGCCACTGGAGGTAGATGGGGCTACAGCGGTAGATGAAGAGGAGCTCTTGTGGTGATGGTGGTGGGAGCTGGAACTGCTGTCGCTGTTCGATGTCTTGCTTGCCGAACCAACTATGTGGTCTGGCAACGTTTCGCTGCTGCTGGTACCGGCGCTGCTGCTGGCGCTGCTTTTACTGTGGTGGTGGTGGCCATCATCGCCCCGAGTGCCGCCGCCGCTGGTGGTGCTCTTACTGCTCTTGCTACTCTTGATGCTCTTTCTGCTGCTGCATGTAGGACACAACCGGCATCTGCAGAAGGCACACGCAGTCGCGTCTGCGCATGCCGATTCTTGGCATCCTGGCACGCTGGTGTCGCCGGCTAAGCCTGAGGCGCATGTGGTACTGTTTAACTTCTTCGCCCTGGCTTCACCGCAGAGGCAGACAAGGAGGAGATGAAGCGGGAGGTGATGAAGCGGTCGCATCAGAATTGCCAACTTTGGTGTGCCAGTTCTAAAAAGAAAATGGCGGGTTTCATTCACAGCACACATGAGCACACCAACACGAGAAACACGTGCAAAGAAAACACAAAAACGTGAAGGGCAACGCCTCGCACACGTCACCACACGCGCGAAGAGAATCGTGACTTGGCTGTTGATACTCGGCCGCCTACGTAGCGATGTAAGCCACGCAGGATTTTGGCACTGAAGAGGGGCTTGGGCCTCAAGTAGAAAAGATGTGGGGTTCGTTGAGGTAGTCGTCGTCGGAATGTGTGTGGAATGCGTGGTGTGCACACTGGTCACTGTTAGTCACTGCAGTGATGCTGCGCGTGATGCGCGAGGTCGTCAACAAGCTACGTGGGGTTCGTTGAGGTAGTCGTCGTCGGAATGTGTGTGGAATGCGTGGTGTGCACACTGGTCACTGCAGTGATGCGCGTGATGCGCGAGGTCGTCAACAAGCAGCTACAAAGGTGAAGTGTGAAGATGAGAACCGAGGCTGTGAATAACTCGTCCCTTATAATTTTGCGTTTATTGAACTAGCTTTCCGTCGGCGGCGCACCACGGTGCGCGAGCCAGTCGAGATACACATTCCAAACCAGATTAGCGGCAGCCATTGCACGAACGCGCGCTGTCGGCGGCACGAGAGTGAAGTTCAGGGACATGAACGGTATCCAGAAGCCCGTGCACCCGACGTACGCTTCGAGCCACTCGCGTCGCAGCGTGGCTTGCGCATCCTGAAGGCTGTCGCCTTGCAGCAAGCCCACACAGACAAAGTACGTCGGGATGTAAAGAACGCCACAATGCACGTTGTCGACCAACGCACAACCAAAGCCCTGAGCAAACGATCGGCCGTCGAGGGCCTTGGGAGGCATCAGGCGCGCCGCCGCATTGACGACGAGCGGAAAGCACGGGTAGAGGTAGTGCAAGAAGCCGCCGATGTACATGCTGTCATACAGAGTGCGTGCGCCGAGGCGCTGCCAGTCAAAAGCCTTCTCGTCCTTTGGGGCTTCTGTTGGTGCCAATAACGGCCACTGTGGAGCGCGCCTGCGCTCCGGTCCGAGCTGGCAGATAATGTCGCTGACAAAGCCCAGCGCGCCGGCCGTGCACACGTCGGTGAGCAGCGGGCGCCAGCGACAAAGCATGAGTCGATGGCGCGGGCGACTTTTAAGAAATAAACTTGTGCGTCCTGAAGGTCCCCAATTAACACCGGTCGGCTCTGAGGCCTAACCCCACCGCTCTTGACGTGTGCAATCGGTAAAGTTGTATGATGACACACGCCTAGCCGGTCGTATGATATATGATAGGGCTAATGGGCATCCGGGTGGAACTTCACTGGCCGGCCTATGTGGGGCCGTCCAGTGCTCCTACTCCGTACCGACTACGCCGGCGCGGGCGCCGGTCCGCTGGACGTGCTGCTGTGCGCCGGCGTTGCGGTGAAAAGATTTACGCGACCCGTTAGGCATCGCCGTCAAAGTCGCCCTATGCATAGTGTCGATAAATTAGCAAAGAACCAACAAAGTACCATCAAAGAGGCATAGGAGTGATTGGTGATCTCGGAGAGATTTGGCCTTGGGAAGGAATCCTAGGACGGAAGATAGTACCGGTAGATCCTCCGATCTCGCGGGAATGGAGATCAACAAGACGGTGGCGCACAGTGCGGGATCGCATGGCACTGCGTCTGCCAAGCAGGTCCATTTCGACCTGGCCACCAAGTTGCAGGTGGACAGGGCCTTCACGCTGCTGTTGGGTAACCTGAGCCCGAAGGCGCTCGAGGCGTTGTTCGACGAGCAGTTCGTTCCGACACTGGGCAGCATGATGACTACGGGTCACAGCTGCGCCAGTGCCGCGGTGAACATCATGGCGAACGCCGCATGGATGCGGAGCTCGGGTCTGGAGAAGCCGGGTGCAACGGGCGGCGCCGGGGCAAGCACCGAAGCGTCCGCGGAGGCTCCGAAGGCGAAGACGACCCCGGAGAAGGGGGGCGTCGTCAAGAGCGAGGCTGGGGAGGTCGAGTACGTCTCGGCCACCAAGCATACGCAGATGCGCAACCACTACGAGAAGCAGATCTCGGAGATGTCTGCGGCGAGAGAAAGAGATAAGAGAAAGGTGGCGTGGCATTCAGAGGGGCCGCGCCCGCAGACGAGCTACCGGGGCCATTATGAGTACGAGTATGAGCCCCGGTACGACTCGCGTCACGATGAGGCGCGGTACGAGCCTCGACGTGAGCGGAAGTGATCGGTCCTGGAGTTGGCCCTGCCAGGGTTCAGGGGAGTCGCTCGGGGACAGGCGGGTGGGAGAGCGAAGAGCGGGCGCGCGTGCACGTGACACGCCGCGCCGCCTTGTTGCCTCAAAAAAACTAGGGAATCCTGGGAATCCCTTGTGTGAAGGAAGTGTGAAGTGGAAGCCACGGTAGCGGGTGACGATCTGTGCCGACCGGCTTGGTGCTTCCATTGAGCAGCCGGTGTTAATAACGCGTTGTGTGTTCCACACGTTGCTCCAATTAACACCGGTCGGCTCTGAGGCCTAACCCCACCGTGCGCTCTTGGCGTGTGCAATCGGTAAAGTTGTATGATGACACACGCCTAGCCGGTCGTATGATATATGATAGGGCTAATGGGCATCCGGGTGGAACTTCACTGGCCGGCCTATGTGGGGCCGTCCAGTGCTCCCCTCGTATCCTTCCCATTAGCCCCTTGTATCCCCGGAGATGAGGGCGCGAGGCACTTCGTGCACTCGACGCCAGGCATCTCCGTCGATGATGGCGGCGGCGTCACCAGTCTCGGATGACGTCACGGCTCGGTTCACTCGTAGGTGCCTTCTACGGACACGGGGAGTTGAACACAACAGGATGGCGAGGAGCCGGTCCATCCGGCGCCGGCGCTCAACCCATTCTTGATCTTGAGCGTGGCGCCTGGCGGCGGTACGCTCGTATTTCGGTTGGGCCGGACCAGGTGTATCCGGTCCTTCCCGTATCAAAGACTGGGGGGGCCGGAGGCTGACCCTCGTATCAAAGGCGGGGGGCCCGGAGGCTGACCCTCGTATCAAAGGCTGGGGGCCCGGAGGCTGACCCTCGTATCAAAGACTGGGGGGCCCGGAGGCTGACCCTCGTATCAAAGGCGG
>Ga0210240_100649_pt1 | contig 30192 bp, 25 predicted proteins | sample ChrtobMetP5a_4mM_FD_155463 | JGI IMG/M metagenome (GOLD analysis project Ga0210240, IMG submission 155463) | Chrysochromulina tobin associated microbial communities from unialgal haptophyte culture, Seattle, Washington, United States - P5a_4mM | ecosystem: Host-associated > Algae > Haptophytes >...
AAAGGTCAAGATTGTTCGTCATCTCATATCCCAGGTCGTGCCACTCCGGTATCAAGTCCATATATCATGTGTCTCACAAGATGATACCGGAGTGGACATGATACGGGACATGAGATTTGTAAGCGATATATCATCATTTTATTTTTTGTGATATCATGTTGGTATCATGTTTTCCAAAAGGCGAGTTATATCATCATATATCATGTCATGCATTTGTATCATGAATATATCGATATATCATGTGTCGACGAGGGACATGATATATGAGATACAAGATGATGATACACGTGATACACAATGATAGCATCAAGATATATGATGATATATAATGATATCTTGTATCGAAAATTCCCTTTTCTTGTATCGAAAACTCCCCCAATCCCCGCTGCCCAAGGATTATACCCACCACTTTGGGAACTATGATGCGAAGTTTATGAGCTTCTGGGAGGCAATCCGCTGCCCAAGGATTACACCCCCCACCTTGGGAACTATGTTCCCTCGCATGCCCTGTTCGTTTGAAGTCAGCGATTGAGTGAGCACTGCATGTCAAGAACAAGTGATGGCTTGATGGGCGTGCAAGGCTCCGGATTCGTTCGCGGTTGGTCTTTTGATTGTCCATAGCGGGAGGGAGCAACTAAGCCCCCACACAGCATATTCAAGAAGATGTACTTGCTCTTGCATCCTCGTGAAGTAAATAAGTACTCGTCGTTCAGGCCGTGCCCCAGCCTGGGCTGTGCGTGATGGTGACGTCCGCCGAGACGTCTTCTACCGTTCCCAATCTGCGAGACGATTTAGGGCATAGTGTAGGCGGGATGTGGCACACAAGAGGCTCTGGAAGAGGTGGCGGTGGACGCGCAGCGCCCGGCCGGCGGCCGCCCCGCGCAGCAGAGCGGTCCGTGCTTAATATGTTAGGTGCGTTGTAGGTCTGCATGAACCTTTTGCCAATGCCTTTTGCTGCTCCTCTGTCGACTCACACCTCTGTCCGGGAGGGACGTGACCTCAGACCTGGGCAGGACCGCGCACCAGCAGCCCTAATCGCTCCAAAAACTTATCTACGTCCCTAGAATCGAACTAGAATCGTGTATAAACAGCGTCAAACGTCAAGACGATTCTATCATTCACACGTGTGTGCGCTCACGCGCGGCGGCGCCTCCGGTCGATGTACTCCTCGAGCCACTTGCCCGTTAAGTGGAAGCACTCGCGCGACACGTAGTCCTGCAGCGTGGCGGAGGCGGAGTACATCGAGATGAGGAAGAGCAGGAAGAGGAAGAAGTAGAGCATCTGCAGCTGCATGAAGTGCTTGAGGCGTGTTGAGAGCGGCAGCTGCCCGGCGCGCGCAAGCTTGCGATGACGCAAGTTGTCGCTTGGGTGGCCTAGGCACCAGAGCATGTGGAAGGGGATAATGAAGAGCGCGAGCGTGAGCGCAATCACGTCATCCCACTGCGCATTGATGAACTCGGAGAGCGCCATTGTGGTCACTCCGTACCTGAGTAGGGAGGCGATCAGTGGTCATCAGAGGGCTACAGAGGGCAGGCCATCGGAGGCAATCAGAGGCCATCAGAGGTCATCAGAGACCACACGGAGGGCGTCGACGTGGGCACTGCGTACAGCAGAAGGATCGAGAACGCGTTGATCGGCAGCGTGTACAAGAAGATGATCACGTTGGCGTAGAGCACGCGGGACAGCGCCGGCGGACCGCGCGGCGGCGGCTTTCGTGTACTGGCGCCCCCGCGGAGGCTCTCCTCATCGTCCTCGTCCTCGTCCTCGTCCAAATCCATCTCCAAGTCGTCGTCGTCGTCGTCGTCGTCGTCGTCGAGGGAAAGCTGTCGGCCCACGGCGACCTTGCCGGCGACCTTGCCGGCGACCTTGGGCTTCTTCCCCTTCGCTTTCTTGGGCTTCTTGCCTTTTTTGGTCGTCGGCTCGGTGATCGGCTGCATCTCCTCGCCATCTCCCGAGTCGAGCCCAAGCAGCTTCGCCTCCGACGGCGGCTGCAGATTGAACGCCTCGACGAGAGAGAGTGCGAAGATGAGAAAGATGAAGCCCTGGGTGGAGAAGTACACGGTGAGCACCCAGCTCGCGCCGACGTTGTAGCCGTAGATGGCGGCACCGACTAAGAAGAAGCTGACGCACAGCTCGCGCGGGAACACGTCGAGCTTCTTCATGATCTTCTCGAGGTCGCAAAAATTCTCCTCGCGCTTGCCTAGCTTCTGCGTCACCGTCCAGACCATGGCGCCTTTGAGGCCGAGGAGCCCCTCGAGTGATGCGCCTAGCTTGAGGATCGACATCGCGTTCTCGTACATGACGTACCTGACGAGGGGGGGCATCAGAGGATCATCAGAGGGCCATTAGAGGCTCATCAGAGGCTCATCAGTGGCCATCAGAGGCCATCATGGCTCATCAGTGGCCATCAGTGGCCATCAGAGGCCATCAGAGGCTCATCAGAGGCCATCAGTGGCCATCAGAGGCCATCATGGCTCATCAGTGGCCATCAGTGGCCATCAGAGGCCATCAGAGGCTCATCAGAGGCCATCAGTGGCCATCAGAGGCCATCATGGCTCATCAGTGACCGACGTACAGGATCATGTAGTGGAATGAGCCAGGCGAGAAGGCCATGGTCGTCATGGTCACGAGCATGGGCAGCCACACGATCGCCCACCAGGGCATGAAACGATGGTGCACAGCGCTCTCCGGGTCTTCGGTCGCGTACACAAGCAAGATCATCGGAACCAGCACGGAATAGAAGGTGAACGAGATCACATTGGTCGCGAGCATGCGCACCTGATGAGGAGGGCCATCAGCGGTCAGAGGGCCATCAGAGGGCCATCAGAGGGCCATCAGAGGGCCATCAGAGGGCCATCAGAGGGCCATCAGAGGGCCATCAGCGAGTACTCAGTGAGCATGCGCACCCCGAAGAAGAGATGTAATCAGAGGCTGACAGAGAGTGCTCAGTGAGTACTCAGTGAGCATGCGCACCCCGAAGAAGAAGATGTTGAGATAGGCCTTGTGCAGCGGCGGCAGCGTGGACTCCGACACTGACTGTCGCGCGGCTGCCCACAGCTGCATCGGGCCGCACGACCAGCGCCGCTGCTGCTTGCGGTACGCGCCGTAGTCGGACGGGATCTCGTTGGGGCAGATCATGTCATACCTGCAATCAGAGACCATCAGAGGCACTCAGCGACCATCAGAGAGGTCATCATGGAGGCCATCAGAGAGGTCATCAGGAGGCCATCAGGAGGTCATCAGGGAGGTCATCAGGAGGCCATCAGGAGGTCATCAGGGAGGCCATCAAGGAGGCCATCAGGAGGTCATCAGGAGGTCATCAGGAGGTCATCAGGAGGCCATCAAGGAGGCCATCAGATTGGCCATCAGAGCGGATCACGTACCGCCACACAAAGTGCCATCCCTTGAGGAATGCGCGCAGCGAGAGATCCATATCTTCCACAAGCGTGCGTGCATTCCAACCGCCCGCCGAGTCGATGCATGCCTTGCGCCACACACCGCCTGTGCCGTTGAAGTTGAAGAAGTTGCCCGTCGAGAAGCGCGCGTACTGTGCGCCGTGGAGGTGCGCGTTAGTAGCCATCGGACGCAATCCGTGTCAATCCGCGGCACTCCGCGGCACTCAGCGGCACTCAGCGGCACTCTGCGGCACTCAGCGGCACTCACCTGCTCGCACTTGATGTGAGCGTTGAGGCAGATCTCCTGGTAGCGGCAGAAGAGCGACTCGTCTGCGTTGAGGTAAGTCCAGCGGCCCTGGACGAAACCGACGTTCTTGTCCTGGAAGGGGGGGATCGCGCGCAGTAGAAAGTCAGGCTCGGGCAAGAAGTCCGCGTCGAAGATGGCGATGAACTCCGCCGGGATGGCGTCGTGGACCTCGTGCATCGCGCCCGCCTTGTAGCCCTTCCGGTTCGTACGCCGGATGGCCTCGATCTTGATGCCCTGCGCCTGCCAGTGGCGCACGCCCTCGTCGACGACCTCGCGCGTCTCGGGGTCTGTGGAGTCGTCCAGGCACTGGACATAGAGCCTGTCGCGCGGGTACTCCATCCTGCACGCGTAGTCGATCACGCGCCGTGCCACGTGGGTCTCGTTGAACATGGGCAGCTGCACGCACACGCGCGGCGGCTTGACGCCGCGCTTCCAGCGCTTCGGGTAGCGGAGCGTAGGCTCCCAAGCCGGCCGCCACATCGCCATCGCCTTGTAGAAGACGGTCGCGTAGAAGAGGTAGAGCTTGTCGACGGCGACGAGGCAGCCGACGAACGAAGCGAGGCCGACGAAGATCTCGAGCAGCAGCACGAGCACATCCTCCAACTCGGCGAGGAGGAGCTTGTCGATGAGCATAGGAATTGAGTGGACCGACTCTGCTCGCGCAAGCAGAGTTGCCTTAAAAGGCGCGTGGAGTTTTATGTAGTTTCTTTTAATATTTTGGCTTTGGTTCCAAGGACTTTACCAAAATACGTGAACACATTTTCACGGCATGAGTTTCGTTCCGTTCACGCATCGCATCAAAAGGACGGTCGTTGCGCACCCTGGCGCACTGGTGTTGCTGAGCCGTCGCACGGCCACGCAGCGCTTCCAATGGACGAGGAGAACGCGGCCGCTGCGAAGTTGCAATCCGTCAAGCGTGGCCAGTGCGCTCGCAGCGGAGCCTCTTGAACCATCAGCGCACGGCCACGCTCGGCGCTACAAGGAGAGCTCCGAGAGGGCATCCCTCTGCCTGTGCCCGCGGCTCTGCACCTGTGCTCGCGCTCACCCTTGCCCGTGATCTGCCTGCTGCCTTCCGCAGGGCGGCCCGGGCGCAGGTGAAGCAGATGAGGGCCGAGGAGAACGCGGCCGCTTCGAAGTTGCAATCCGTCAAGCGCGGCAAGGACGCTCGGGACCAGGTCCGTGCACAGCGGGAGGCGGCAGCGGCGGCGGCGCAGGCGGCGGCGGAGGCGGCGGAGGCGGAAGCTTCCGCACGGTTGGGAGCGGGCGCCAAGGGCTACATACAGCGGAAAAAGCAGAGGAAGGAGAAGGAGGAGATTGCGGCGGCGTCGACTCGCATCCAGGCGGCCCGTCGCGGCAAGGAGGCTCGCAAGGAGGCCGCGGCGTTGGCTCAGCGCCGCAAGGATGACCCCGTGTACCAGGCGGAGGAGTACCTGAAGCAGCACAAGCTGCTCGAGCTCTTCGACCTGCTCAGCCAGAAGCTCGTCTCCGAGCGTCCCAGCGATCCGCGCGGGTACCTCATCGCCGAGCTAGCCAAGCTCAAGGAGACGAAGACGCCGAGCTCGCCGATGAACTTTTTCAGCGGGCAGGACATCGAGACGCTGTACTCGATGTACGACGTCTCGGGCCGCGGACTCACGCGCACGCAGTGCTTGGAAGCCTTTGATGCGCTGGGGGTGAGAGTCACGATGCCGCCCCAGTCGCGGGAAGGCGAGCTCCTCGATAAAACCGCTTTCATGTCTCTCCTGCCCAAGCACTGAGCTGGCCGACCGGTGCTGGAACAGCCAGCGGCGGTGAGGCGGTGCGCCGCTCTCTCCGTGTGGAGAGAGGTGCCGCTACAATCGGACGACTGCCCAGTGTGCGATTGGCCTGTGTGTGCGCACCTTGCGCTAGTTCTGTGTTCTGACACACTGAGCGGCGCGCACGCGGCACCGGCCCACGCGGATCCCGGTCTGGTCTTCCGCGCTTTCACTTGCTGTGCCACACAGCGCCCCAAATCTGCCAGAGTCCGTTGTGGGCCAGATTGTTAGCCTAAAATCCTTTCGCAAAACGGTTTGAAACAGTTCCCGCGCGATCGACCGTTCGGCTTTGCGTTCGGGTTGGTGGCCATTCAGCATTCACCCCGCCGGAGCGCCGGACTGTCCTCTGTCTCGCACTCTCTCGGCGCCACTCGCCACGGCCGGGCCCGCGGCCGCGCGGTCGGCGCGCCGCCGTGCGATCCGTCCGTCCCCGCACCTCAAACCTCTCGGTCCTCGCGCGCAGCCGTCACCTCTGGCACTCTGGTAATTTCTCGCTTCGTAATTGCCAACGCGCTGACTCATGGCTCGGTGGTGCCGAGAGGTCTGAGTCACTGATCACTCTGTTTACTCATGGCTCGGTGGTGCAGAACTCACTGGCTCGGCCGCCCGCCACGACTCGTTCACCCGTCCGACGGTGAACGCGAGCTGCTCCATGGTCTTCACCTCCTTCGAGCCCGCGTAGTAGCCCGCGTACACCTTGGCGTCGATCTCGACCTGCGGAGATGCCCACCGGAGGGATGTGCTCGTGCATTCAGACCCAATCGTGTGGCCATCAGAAGCAATGATTTGCAAACCAGAGGCCATCATGTGACAATCAGAGGCAACCATGTGACAACCAGAGGCCATCATGTGTTCTCGGCGGCGCCCTCGCCTTGGCATCTGGAGGCATCTGGAGGCATCTGGAGGCATCTGAAGGCATCTGGAGGCATCATGTGCACTCGCCTTGGCATCTGGTGGGATGAGCTCATCAGGGATGTCGATACGGTCGATGATCTCGATGCCGCTGCTCACGATCGCGTCGTACTTCATATCCGACATCGAGATGAATTTGTCGATTCGTGTCACGCCGAGCCAGTGCAGAGGGTCAGGCATCAACTCTTGGAAGCGCATATCCTGAGAGCGCCCAAAGGAAGACGAGGAGGCCATCAGAGGCAAGCAGAGGTCATCAGAGGTCATCAGAGGCACTCAGAGGCACTCAGAGGCCATCAACATGTACTCAGTGGCCATCAGACCTGTACGCCTGCGATCATCTCGGTGCGCTTGAAGTAGTTGGCTGCGGTGTCGCCCCCCTCCTGCCGCTTGCGCGCGTTGTACACCATGAACTTGGTCACCTCCCCAAGAGCACGCCCCTCCTTGCGGTTGTAGACGATGAGGCCGGCACCGCCTTCCTGTGCTTCTTTGACGCACTCCTCGATGCCGTGGATAAGGTACGGGCGGCACGTGCAGATATCCGAGCCGAAGACATCCGAACCGTTACACTCATCGTGCACGCGCACGCACAGCCGTATCGAGGTGTCAGGCAAGCTCGCCGGGTCGCCGATGATGTAGCACGTGCATCCCCCAATGGGGGGCAGAAACACTTTCAGATCGTTCCGCGTGACGAGCTCAGGGAACATTCCGCCAGTCTGCTCGCAGAGGCGTGCAATGAGAGGGAGGCCATCAGCATGCAATAAGGGAGGTCATCAGCATGCAATAAGGGCTCGTGCTCCGTACCTGCTCGAAGAGGTTCTGACGCAGCTTGGCCTCCTCGAGCTTGAACCGCTCGGCGATGCCCGGTAGGAACCAAACAGGGTCGATGGCGCATTTGACCACTGAGAGAGTGCCGTCCTCCTGCGGGATGGCAATCAGCATGCAATGAGGGAGGCAATCAGCATGCCATGAGAGAGTGCCGTCCTCCTGCAGGATGGCAATCAGAGTCACAAGCAAGGCGCCATTCAAGGCGCCATCAAGGCGCAATCAGAGGCGTCATGAAGGCGCACCTGCAAGATTTTGCCGTCCGCCTTGAGCCGTCCCTTTTTCATCGCGTCGATGATCTCGGGCATGCGAAGAGTCGCTTCCGTAATGGCAATCGTCGGCTGGATCTCCGCGCCCGCGGCCGCCATCGCTGCGCCAGGCCCGTCCTGGAAGCCAGCCAGATGCCCCCATGGGTCGATCGATGCGATCTTGCTCGGGTCGTACCACGAAGGGTACGGGCCGATCTTCACGGGCGGAGCTGTGAATGCGAGGTCGGACCGTTTCGTCGTCTCGAAGGCGCCCTTGGCGGCGGCAACCGCGCGGTAGATGGCGTACGGCCCGTTGTGGGTACCGATCGCATTGCGCAGCTCAGGGCGCACCAAAGTTGCAATGACCGGCCCACGCGCCTGTGGGGAAGGAGCTCCCCACACAATCTGGGCGGGCCGAGATCCATACTGGAGCGGATGCGTCGTGAGCACCACACGCCGCTTCAAATCGATCCGACGGCGGTTGAGCTCGAGGGGTGGTGGCGGGGCCCCCACTTCGCCCAGAGAGTCGGGGAGGTGAGGGCGTTTGGCCGGCAGACCCGCCGAGTCGAGCATGGCGCGCTTGGGCGAGAGCTTCACGGGGCCGGCGAGCGGCGACCGGGCCGCCGACTCAACAGTGGCGGCCCGCGGAACGAAGCGCTCGGGAAGACCGGTCACCTCGACTATCCTGATGCCCGAAGATTCGACGGCGTGCACCTGCCCGGGACCCGAATTCGTCAGGGTTCGTCAGGGTTCGTCAGGGAAGATTCGACGGCGTGCCCCTGTGTTGCGGCGCATTCAGGCAGGCTATCAGGCAGGCCATCAAGCAGGCCATCAGGCAGGCCATCAGTGGCCGCGGCGGGCTCGTCCGCCGCAATCAAGGGTCATCAAGGTGCACCTTGGCCGCCGATCGCGAGACGAACTTATCGATCTGCGTCACACCCAGCCAATGCAGCACGTCGGGGAGCAGCTCGTACAGCCGAGCGTCGTCAGCGCCTGCCACCTTCTTCTGCTGATCGTAGAAAGTGTCGACCGAGTCGCCGTGCACCTGCCCGGGGACATCCGAATTCGTCAGGGTTCGTCAGGGTTGGTACGGGTTCGTCCGTTGCAATCGAGGGCACTCTGAACGCCGACCGAGTCGGCGTGGGCCGCACCTTGTGTGCAAGGTGCACGAGGAGCTGCGAATTAGTCAGGGTTCGTCAGGGTTCGTCAAGGCTCGCCCACACCTTGCGTGCGTTGTGCACGAGGAACTTGGCGACCTCTCCGAGGGCGTTGCCCTCCGCGCGGTTGTACACGATCAGGCCGGCGCCGCCGGCCTGCGCCGCGCGCACGCACTCAACGATGCCGTGGATCAGGTACGGCCGACACGTTGAAGCATCCGCGTTGAAAATGTCCGAGTCTGCCGATTCGTCGTGGAGGCGCACCACGAGCGGCTTGCTCACCTGACATCCGAAGCCAACAGGGTCAGGGTGGAGCAGGTAATTGCCATTTCCATCAGGGTCGATCAGGGTGGATCAGGGTTCCACTCAGCACATCCACTCAGCACATCCACTCAGCACATCCACTCAGCAGCGCGGCGGCTCTCGCACATCCGGGATGGACTCGACTGTGCCTATGATGTAGACCGTCATGCCGTTCACCGGAGGTAAGAAGAGTTTCAGATCGTTCCGCGTCACGAGCTCAGGGAACATGCCGCCAGTCTGCTCGTAGAGGGTGCGACGCAGCTGCATCTCGTCGCACTTGAACCGCCTCGCCACCTCGGGCAGGTACCAGACCGGCTCAACGGCCGCCTTCGTGACGACCACCGAGCTCTCGAACGCACCCACGGTGTCGACGATCACGGTGCCGTCCTTTTTGAGGGTGCCGTTCTTGACGGCGAGCTGAAGCTCGGGGAGCTCGAGGTGCGACTTGGTCACCGAGATCGTCGGCCGGATGTCGAGCGTCCCGTTCGCGAGGCGGTCGCCGAAGATGGACTGCGGCACGTGGCCCCATGGGTCGAGCGAGGCGATCTTCGATGTGTCGAACCAGCTCTCGAAGGGGCCGATCTTAACCGGCGGCAGCGTGTTGGTGAAGTCGGGCCGGAAGTCGGCTGGTGCCGATTGCACCGCGAGCGCGACCGCGCGGTACACACAGTACGTGCCCGAGTGCGCCCCGATGGCGTTCCGCATTCCCGGCTTCGAGACGGTCGCGACGACCGGCCCGCGCTTCTTCGGATCGCGGTTGCCCCAGTCAAGGGGCTCCGGGTCCACTCCAAAGTTGCTCGGGTGCGTCGTCAGCTTCACCAGGAGGCGTGTGGACGGGTGGATTGACATGTTGTACGACTACACTCGGCGGGGACGGAACCCGAAGTGCAATCCCGACGCAAACTCTGTGAGAAGTTCGACAACATTCGACGCCGCCGAAAGACTGCCGAAAGAGGAAGGATCCAGCGTGAAAAGAAAAGAGCTACATGTAGGCTCTTGGATGGTATCTTTGAGAAAAGCGCCTTAGTGGGCGCCCATTCTCTCGTTCGTTTTCTTACCGAGACGGACTGCCGCCGCCGGCCACCTTGCTAGGCCCCCCCCGTGCGCCCCCAAGCGGAGTCGCCGGCGCGATCTGCGATGGGGAAGAAGGGCAAAGGTGGCGGCAAAAAGGAGAAAGGAGGCAAAGCTGGCTGGCAACCCACAGCAGTGCCCGAGGAGCCTCTGATGATTCGGAAGCCGATCGTGTCGCACCTGACGTTGCAAGTGCGAGGCGTCGTGTGGCGCGTGATGGACTTCACGGTGCGCGTGCCCGCCTCGATGTGCGTCTTCGAGCTCAAAAGCCTCATCGAGCAGAGGCATGGTGGCACCGTGACCGACTTCACCCTTTATAAGGAGGAGGTGCACCCGACCAACAAGCTCAGCGACCCGTCGACGCCGATCAGCGAACTCGACTTCGCCGCGTCCGGACCGGACGAGCCGCGCACCTTCTACTACGACTTCGCGCCGCGCGTCAGTTCGTGCCCGTTGCTACTTCGCGAGGGCAGGGACCTGCGTGTAGAGGCCCTCCAAAAAGCTGAACAGGCTGAACGGGACGCGAAGGCGGCGCGGTACGCAGCGCTCAAAGGCGGCGGCGTGAGCGGGGCGCTGGCGATTGGAGCTGGATGAGCGAAGAGAGAGAATAAATCCTGGGGACCCTGAAAAAGGCGAGCGCAGCAGCCTTTCAGGGTTCTGGCTCGGACCCCCTTTAATTCGTGCTCCTCCAACCTTTTTTTTTGCGCACCGCGCGCATGCGCGCGCGCCTCCGCGCCCCGCTGCGGCCGGCTCCAGGCGCGTCGGAGGACGGCGTTGCTCCCAACCATCTCTCCATTTGCCATCAACCTGCCCGCCCCTTTCGCCGCGCGCCTTGACGCGCGCGCGCTACGGAGGAGCTGCGCTCGGACTCTCAAACTCGGGCCAGCTCGTGCCCGCAGCACGATGGCGCGGAGCGCGCGCGCGTGCTGTGCACGTGCGGCGGCGAAGGCGCCGACGCCGCGCGTTGCGCGGCGCAATCAGCGCCGAATGTGGTGCCTCGGCCTTCGGCGTGACGCCCACGGAGGCGGCGGCGGCGGCGGCGGCGATGGAAGCCACCACTTGTGCTCGACACCGTCGTAATGCGACGGTGTCGAGTGCGTCTTTGCGTTCCCCACGGGGGCGCGCGCCATCGGGCGCGTCGGTGCACGCAGGTTTGATGCCGCCGGCGTCTCCAACGCCGCCCCGACGGGCACGGTGGCAAGGAAGCGTCGGCGCATTGCAAGGCGATGTGGGACGGCGTCCGAGCAGAACCGGGGGAGGCGACGATGGCGCCATTGTCTCCACGCGCCGCGCCCCGCCATCTAGTCTCCACGCGCCGCGCCCCGCCATCGTCGCCTCCCCGCCTGGTGCGTGTGCGTAACCCACAGAGGTTGCTGCCTCGCTCCGATGTCGGCGCGGCGGTGCGCCGCAGGCCTGCGCCCGCCGATCCGCCCAACTGCGTGGGAGGCGTCCGTAGGTGGCGTCCGCGGTTTCCGCTGTCCGGGTCCGGGTGCATGTTTATGTATAGAGAGACGAAAAGAAAAGCGGGTCCCCAGCCCTCGCCCCCTGGGCCCATATTAAAAACCAAAAAGGACTTGTTTTCCGCGCGTGGGGCCACCGGCGCTGTGCGCACAGGGTGGCGGCCCGTCTTGACTCTCGGCATCTTCGGACAAACAACGGCATCTTCGGACAAACAACGCGATGTCGGGCCATTCATGGCCTCCGCCCTCACTCGTGATGATCTGGCACAGCATGGACACGCCGGCGCACGCGTACATGTACGAGCAGGTTGTCGCTACCCTCATGGATGGCTTTCATAGCGTTTCGAAGCCGCCGGTTGTCGTTTACGGTCAGGGTGTACGCCGCAGGCACAGCGCAGCCTATCAGGGCAATCTGTCCACGCTTCGCGCGGGTGACGCTCTCATATGGGTCGGGTGGGGCTTTGCCGATGCCGCCACACCGTGGGCTGAGCTCGGCCAGCGTGGAGTCCGACGCGTCTTCTACCAATGTGAGCCTGAGCATCGGTGTGCATCACGTAGGGTAGGCCGTTATGCTGTAGATGAGATGTGGGACTTCGCCTGGCACAATCTCGAGGCGTGCTCGAGCGCGCCTACCGCTCCGCTGCTGCGCTACGTGCCTCTCGGCGCGGCGAGCATGTACGCTCTCCCAACGGAGCGAGTGCCACTTCCGATGGTGCGTCCCGGAGCGCTCCTGTTCTTTGGCAACGTGCGCGACGGGCCTCCGCGGCATGCGTGCTTCAAGGAGCTACAGGGGCTGCTGGTCGGCGAGAAGCTGACCAACACGTTCCGTGCCTGGGACGATGAGAGCTACCAGCGCCTCTTGCGCGAGCACGCCATCTGGCTCAATCTGCACAAGGGATGTGGCGACTCGCACAACCCGATCACGTTCAGGGTATCCGTACTGAGTGCCTCTCAAGTGCCTCTGAGAGAGTGCCTCTGATTGCCTCCATTATCACGATCACGCTCAGGGTATCCGTACTGAGTGCCTCTGAGAGGCCTCTGAGTGCCTCTGATTGCCTCCATCATCAGGTCTCCAAAGCCCTACTCGCCGGCCGGCTGGTCCTCTCTGAACGCTCACACCCCAAGGACGAGGCCGAGTTTGCTGGCCTGGGCATCAGCTTCTATGACAACATGAGCGCTATCGCCACGGCGTATGAGGCCCTTGTTCACAGCTATAGCTCATTCGGACCGATGGGCACAGGGGCGCTTGCAGATGCCACGCGCCGCATTCGGGCGTTCCGGCGGCGCTTTGCACCCCGTCTCATCTTTGAAAGGGCGCACGTCTACCGTGATTGGGGCATGGGGGCTAGCGTTGCGTCGTAGGATTGGGTTCAACATACAGTCGCGTCGTCAAAGTGCGCCACGAAAAGCACGCGTTTCGTCATTTTCCCGTGCCGAATGCGAGGCACACATCGATCACACAAAGCGTCGGAGGTTGTTGCGAATGCAGCGGCATCGGCGTACACCGTCTTCCAATTACGAACCCGTACCTGCTAACGCCATCCACCAGCCCGGCTGGGTGGCCATGCCCGATGAGAACGAGGACGAGTTGATGAACGTCGAATCGCAGGCCCGTTCATGGTCCGCAACGATGTGGTGGCTCTTTGTGTCGGCATCCGTTCTCGCCGTGCTGACGTATGGCGAGGCTCCATGGTGGCTCATCGCCATTGTCGCTGCGGAGGTGTATGCTTCGCTGCGGCGCTGGCTGCTCGGCTTGCGCTCCGTCACCTCCACTGCTGCTTTCGCCAGCCCAGGAACGCCAACGCGTGAGCGCCGGCTGCGCCATTTCACGTCCGTGCGGCTATCCGAGGGCGCGCCTTTGGACGAGATCGTCGCGCGCTTCCTCACGCTCGACTCTCTCAGCTCAGTGCGCACCGTCGAGCTTGGAACTCTCATTAGCAGCAGTCCCTCATCGACGGAGAAGGAGTCGCGCGGCCACTCATTGGGGATGCTCGTGTCGTTTGCTGGCACAGCCGAACGCCGCGCGTTCCTCTCAAGCGCCGAGCGCGCTGAGTTTAGTTCTTTCCTCGAACCATTCGTGAGCGATAGGTTTGTCTTCGACTTTGAATCCGGTGCGGTCAATTGAAGGTTCGAAGCGCAAGCGCTCCCCGTCGACGCACGCTGACGCTCTCACGTCACCAGTCCGAGCATCGTCGTGTGTCTCCTGAGCACTGAGCTGACACTCACAGTGTCTCCCAGAGTGTGGTGATCAGAGATGCATCGCTGTTACACTGGTAGTGCACGCATATTTATGATATTTTATGTCATATCTCCACCGCGCCGGTGGTTTCATGATGCAGTCCTGCAGATCAGACGCGAGACGGCGTGGGGCTCCGGGCCTCAGTCAAATCAGTCTGCCACCTCTGCACTTTCGACTTTGGTCGAACTGATGCCTGCACTTGTAACTCACTGCGCCGTTCGGCGTGTGAAAGGGGGTCGAGCAAAATGGCGTGCCTAGCGCCGCATGATGAAGCGCGTCAAACAGGACGGCCATTTTTGCGACGTTCAGAGACCTCCGTGCTCCCAAACAGGAGCCGGTCCAGCAAGAAGTCAGGGAGGTGCCTTTATTCGGCCTCGAAACCCTCGATGATCGTTCAGGCAGAGTTGCATGCACTGAATAACACGTGATGTGATCACCGTGATTCGCCGGTTCGCTGTACACCGTGGAAGACGCGCCACACAGGTCGCTTGACCTTCCGTTTTTGACGAAGCATACTTAGTTTGATTTCAACAAACTTCTCGCTTGTGGCTGCTCTTGACCTCCTCTTCCTCTCCCTTGTCTTCCCTTCTGTCTGCTTCCCGACGAAGAGGAGCTCGCATCGGACGAAGGTACACGTTGCTAGATGCCAGCGGCCGAACCTTACACCACCTCAAAGTGGCCTCTCACAGAGGAGGAGTACGGTCTGGCTCACTTCACCATGCTGCTCGGCGTGGTCTTCCTCGTGCTGCTCCTCGATGCAGCGCGCCGATCGATTACGCACCTGCTCTCTCCGCCCAAGGACGGGGCCGCGCCGGGCGTTTCAAGTAACGAGGTGCAGCTAAAGTTTCTCGTGTGGAGTCGGCTCCAAGGCGAGATGACTGTGCTCGCAACGCTCCCGATCATGAGCTGGATAGCCACGCGCACGGGACTGCTCGACGTCCTCGCGGAAACCGCGCGCCGGTGGCCTCGCGTGGAGATCTATCTATCTATCTCAGACGTCCATGCCCCGGCGTCGCTCGCCAACGCCAGCGCCATCCCGATGCAGACATCACTTTCATGCCACCCGCGCATGCCGCCTGATGCGGAGACGCTGCTCTACCTCCTCAACGACGTGATCTTCGCGCTGCTCGTGGCCATGTTCCTCTACTTCGCCTTCATCGCGATCGCGCTGCAGGCGATGCAGCAGTGGCTCGCCATCTACCAGCGGCTCGAGACCGGTGGCCAGCCACGCAATCCCACAGAGACGTTAGCCTCCCGTCAGCTGGACGCGATGCGAGTGCAGCTTCTCGATGCATGCAGTACCCTGTCGCGCGACAAGCTCGAGCGCGACACGGCGCTCAAGAAAACCGTCGAGAGCAGCTGCCTCTACGTGAGCTACTACCTCAGCCAGGTGTACCACGCGCAGCTCAAGACTCTGACCGACTTCACGCCGTCGTCCTGGGCTATCTTGATGGTCTATTTCGGCACCCTCGGCGGCGCGCTCTTCTTCTGCGCGCCGTGGCGCTCGCTCACGCTGTTCGCCGACTGGCTCTGGTACGGCACGAGCGTTTACCTCAGCTACCGGCTGATCTATCATAACTTCATCTTGCGAAAGATGGAGCGTGACCGATGGCGCGAAGGCACGCCTGATGATGGCTGATGATGGCTGATGATGGCTGATGATGGCTGATGATGGCTGATGATGGCCGATGAGTGCCGATGAGTGCCTTTGACGGACCGCAAGTTGTCTCCCTCATCAGGCAAGCCGATGCGCGGTGAGGGTGTGAAGCTCGCCCACGGCTGGCCTTACGGTTTCGTCGATCGGCTCACCTTCCTCTTCATCGGTCCGGGAGTAACCGGCTTCCGACCGTGCGGCCGTCCTTCTCAGGCCGTAGGCTGCCGTTGCATGCAAGTCGCCTTGCTCTGCCAGCTCTATCGAGTGGGCGCGTACCTGACCGATCCGGTGAACGCGTGGCCATTTTGGGACCTCTTCTTCCGTGAGTGTCGTTAATTGCCTCTGATTGCCATTTTGGGACCTCTTCTTCCGTGAGTGACCTAATTAGGCCTGTGAGTGACCTAATTAGGCTCCTGCTGAGTGCCGCCACGATCGCCTCTGATCGCCTTGATCGCCTCCGATCGCCTCCGATCGCCTCTGCCTTCAGGCGAGTTGCCGAAACTCTTGACGCTACTCCTGTGGGCTCTTTGGCTGACCCCCCACCTGCTCGAGGTCTTCGCCCTCCCGCCCTTCTTAGCCGACCTCGAGCTCGCCCTGCTGCTCAACACGGCGCGCCTGTACCCAAACGGCGTGCCTCCTGACGATCTGCTTGTGGAGACCGACCCGGCGGCCGGGGCCCTCGGCACCATCGTGCCGCCAAGGAAGCTGCCGATGCCCACGACGACGCGAAGCGCCGCGGCTGGCCCGACGGCGTTGCCCACGACGGCGCCTCCGCGGGCACCCATGGGCGCCTTGGGCCTCTCATACGTGGTCCAAAAAGGGCTCGAGTCCGAGCAGACGTGGTACCAGGCGCTCTGGTCGGTCTGCTCGTGGCGCGGGCTTCGTCAATGCTGGCGCTGGATCACGGGGAGCAAACCGCTCGAGAACCCAGCCAGACGGCTCGCCGAACATCACGCGTGGATCATCGAGACGGGCGGCGATGAAAGGAGCGGCGGCTGGTCGACGGGGGCGGACGCAGGCGGCAGCGAGCATGGCGCCGCGAACGGCAGGAGCAGCCCCAGCAGCGACAGGAACGGGGCCGGCGTCGGTGGCGACGGCGGCAGGATGTCACCCAGCGCGCTCTTGTCGCGGAGCCTCATGTACACCGTCACAACTCCCGCGGGTACTACCACAAGGCATACGCCGAGAGAGATCCTCCTCTGAGTTGTCCCTGATTTGTCAAGTTTTCATGCATTCACGATCTTCATTCACGGTCCCCCGCCTGAAAATGGGGACTCGCTCTGATAACACCGCGGCCGACGTTGATGATGACGACAACGACGAGGACGAAGATCTCCGCCGCGCACTGGCAGCGAGCGTCGCCGAGCAGCCTCCGCGCGCGCGTGTCGATGGTGCGCAGGCGCATGAGGATGCCGATCTGAATGCGGCCTTGCTCGCGAGCCTCGAGCGCCAGCCATCGGTGGACGCTGCGGGCCGCGACGATATCGCACAGGCCATCGCCGAGAGCCTCACGCTGTCTACGCTGGACCAGTACTCGCAGCAGGAGGCAGTCGCGGCGAGCCTCTCGCTGACTACGCTCGATCCGTACTCGCAGCAGGAGGCGCTGCTCCGGCAGTTCAACCAAGCGCGGCCTCCTTCGCCGCCGCGGCCGGTGGCCGAGTGGGAGGAAGAGGAGCAGCTGCGCCGCGCTCTCGAGGCCTCCCTGCGTGACGCGTCCTCGACGCCGCCGCCCATGGCGCCTCATGCGTCGCTCTCGCAGATCCCACAGAGCCTCGTGCCTGTGGGATCTCGTGCCTTTTCACAGGCAGCCTCGTCCTCCTCCGCAGCGCCGGCCGTACCAGACCTGCACTCGTGGGGGAGCGACCCGCCGTTTGACGCCGACGAGCGAGGAGCCGAACACTTGCATGCGCAGTGGGAGAGCGATCCGTCGCTCGACCTGGACGAGCGCGAAGCGCGCCGGCTACAACGAGAAGCCGAGCACTTGCATGCACAGTGGGAGAGCGACCCGCCGCTCGACGCAGACGAGCGCGAGGCGCGCCGGCTGCAGGCTCTCTTCGACGCCGAGCAGCGAGAAGCCGAGCACTTGCATGCGCAGCGGCGCGAGGCCGAGCAGCGCGAGGCCGATGCGCTCGCCTTTCGGTACCAGCAGGAGGAGCTCGTGCGGCTTCGTGAGGTCGAGCGCATGCGTGCGGAGGCGCTCGAGAGTGAGCGCCGCGCTGAGCACGTGCGCAAGCTCGCGCGCCAAGCCGAGGAGGCGGCACTGCGCCGTGGTGAGCACTTGCATGCGCGCCAAGCCGAGGAGGCGGCGATCAAGGAGGCGGCACAGCGGGCTGAGGCGGCGGCGGCGCGAGAGCTCGACGAGGCAGCGGAGCTGCGCCGTGGTGAGCACTTGCATGCGCGCCAAGCCGAGGAGGCAGCGGAGCTGCGCCGGCAGGTGCAAGCGAGAGAGGAGGCTGAGGCCGCGAGGACCGCGAGAGCGGCGGCGGCGGCGGCGGCGAAAGCCGAGGCGGCGGCGGCGGCGGCCACGAGAGCAGCTGAGGCGCGCGAGGCGCTCGAGCTCCAGGCGCAGATCGCCGAGGCGCGGCGCCGTGGTGAGCACGTGCATGCCGCGCTCGAGCTCCAGGCGCAGATGCACGAGGAGAGACGGCAGCAGCATGCAAGTGCTCACCACGGCGCCGACGAGAGACGGCAGCATGCGCGGCTCCACGGCAAGGGCAGCCACGGGCCGTCCACCCTCCCTAGCGCCGAGGGCGCTGTGGTGAGCACTTGCATGCACGGGCCGTCCACCCTCCCTAGCGCCGTGGTGAGCACTTGCATGCACGGGCCGTCCACCCTCCCTAGCGCAGGGCCGTCCACCATGGCTTTCGATTGGTCGGCGGTTGCGCCCGCGCCCTCCGCAGCCGCTGCCCCTGGCGGCGCGGGCAAAGGAAGGGGTGCTCGTGGCGGCGCTCTTGGCGGCAGCCACAGTGGTCGCAGCGATGGCGGCCGCGGTGGCGGGCGCGGCGGCGGTCGCGGATCCGTCGTCGCCACCGGCGCCGCCGGGATGACGATCAGCGACGAGGGGCGGCGCCGTGGTGAGCACTTGCATGCCGGCGCCGCCGGGACGACGATCAGCGACGAGGGGCGGCGCCGTGGTGAGCACTTGCATGCCGGCGCCGCCGGGACGACGATCAGCGACGAGGGGCGGCGCCGTGGTGAGCACTTGAATGCCGGCGCCGCCGGGATGACGATCAGCGACGAGGAGCGGCGCCGTGGTGAGCACTTGAATGCCGGCGCCGCCGGGATGACGATCAGCGACGAGGAGCTGGCGCGCTCGTTGCATCAAGAGGAGGTGCAACGGATTACTAGCCACCGCGCGGCGGTGCCGCCTGCTGCGGCGACGACGGCGGCGACGCCCGTCGTGAACGAACGCGCCCAAGCGGGGACAGCGCGGCCTTCGAGGCGCACGATCGTCGTGGTCATCGACGGCATGAATGTCGGACGCAACCGAAGCACCGTTGACCCCGAGTTCGAGGATTTGACGAACCCGAAGCGCCTCGCCTTTGACGAAGTACGCGCGCGCGCGGGCGAGAGGTCGCCCCCTCTGCTCGCCCTCGGCGTGATTGCGGCCATTGCCGCCGTCCTCAAGGCGAACGACTCGAAGGAGGCGCGTGCGGCGGGGGTCGAATACTTGCCGATGGCCTTCCTCGTCGAGTGGGTGCGCGACGGCGGGCGCACGGGCGCGCTCAAGGCCTTCAACGCGGAGCGACTCGACGCTTGGCAGGTACGTTGATTGCCACTGATGATCTGCCTTGTGTGCACGCGCTCACCACGGCGCCCCCCCGAGCGACTCGATGCTTCACAGCACTACATAACCTTCACACCGCCGCGGCGCGACGACGACGATGCGCAGATCGTGTGGGCTAAGCTGCAGCTACGCCTCGGGCACGAGTGTTATGTGGTCACCAATGACAACTGGGACGACCACAGGCGCAGCGGCAAGATCACACACGAGTGGTTTGCGCAGCACGTCGTGCCGTACATGTGGATCGGCCGCAGCGGCGCGCTACAGCTCACGCCACCGGACGGCGTACGGCTGCCCGGGCTGTGCGACGTGGACGACTAGGAGTGCTGGGGGGCTGCACACGGAAGTCGTATTGCGCCGCCGCCGCCGGTCTCCTGAGTAACGGTTCCGGCTTACCTGCCATCGCACAACGGGCGTAGTCCAAGTCGAGTAGCGGGCCTGGTACGCGTACTACGGGCCTGGTAGACTAGTAGCGGAGGCGTAGGAATCGACGCACTCGACTGTTCTGAACCGGCCCACACGAGACTTACACAGACTCATCATGCCTACCGGGGTCACACAACCAAACAAACCGCTCTATACCGGCCACCGTGTTCCACCCTACGAAACACAGATGCGATGCCCAAATCCAAAGCGTATGGAGGGGCGGTGGGTTGGTAAACGAAACCGGATCCGGATGGCGGGCCGGCTCAATACAACGAATTACACAACGATTGGCAATTCGTGCACGCTGCACGGCTCAGCAGACTCGAGTCTCGCGAGCATGAGAAGATGAGAGTGCGCGAGTTCGTTCATACGTGTTTGTGTGACTGAATTGGTGTTTCAGTGTTCTGTGGGAAAAGCGAGCGGACCGCGCTTACCACGGTGGCCGCGACTTACGATCGTGGGAAATGTCGACAGCGGCCAGGGTGCGACAGGTGGAGCAGAAGCTGGCAGAGGGCGGGGCTCACTTCAGCTTCGCTGTCAGTGAGATCAGACTACTGAAGGAGGACGCAGTCGAGGACGCGAGACGACTGGCCAATGACACTGTCACGCAGCTCAAGGCGCAGCTCGAGGCAGCCCAGGCGTTCGCCGCAACGGTGGCAAAACTGCAAGGTGCTGCGACGCCTCCATCGCCGCCGCCCGCAGCAACACAACAGGCAGACGCAGCATCACCAGCTCGAGGAGTTGAAGCCGAGGACGTCACTCTCGAGCTCCTTGCGGACGAGGACGGGAGCCAGACGGAGGAGTGGCGCATCGTCGAGTGGATCAAGGGCGTGGGCGTGCATCGCGCGGTCGCGGTTGCGCTGCTAGCCCCGCTGGCAGCTGAGCAGCGGGCCAGCGATCCCGGCGCTGCCTTGGAGTTCGTCAAGGGCCTGAAATCGCGCGAGCAGGTCGCCCAGCTCCTCGGCACGAGGGCCTTTCTGGCCACCGTGGTTGATATGGTTTGGAACGAGGTGCGTACGCTGCAGAGTGTGGGTGCGGCGACGAGCAAGAACTTGGAGAGCAAGTTTGCCGGAGCGGTGGCGCTTTCGTACTCGACCCTCGATACGTTCTTTGGGGGCCTCGAAGGCATTGTGGGCTCGCCCAATCCCAAGGTGCTTGAGGGGATCCGGAACGACCACTTGAAAGGCCCCGGCACCGAGTCGTCCGACGTCTTCACCACGAGCAACTACGGCGTGGAGACGCAGTCGCGGATCGAGTGGCATTTCGTGGCAAGTTCGGATGTGACCCCCGAGCAGCTTCGTATCCCGTGCTGGCCGAACGAGTCCGCGGAAAAGTTGCCCGACAGGGCGTGCGCTCGGCGGCGCCGCTCTCTCGAGGCACTGGAGGCGGCCGTCGCCGACAACAACCGGCATCTTCGCGAGGCCAACCAGCCCGAGATGATGTTGGAGGAAATCATCGCCGCGTGTTTATACACGGGGCCGATGTTTGTCAAGTATAATGCTCTGCTCCGCGGCCTCGCCTCCGAGATTCCTTTCCTGTGCAACCAGATGGTGAGCCTCTGCTGCCCCAAGGACGTTGCCGACGCGTACCTCGGCTCGACGCCGCGCGACAAGCTCTTCCTGGTGGCGGCGGGCAAGATCACCTTCGAGGTGGCCAAGCAGTCGCTGAACAAGTACACGACGACGCTGCACGCCATCAACTCGGCGATCATCAAGCTGGGCAAGCTCACCAAGGCCATCAAGGTGTACCGCGGCATCGCCGGGATGAAGCTCCCGAGCGAGTTTTGGATCCCGAACGAGTTCGGCGTGCGAGGCGGCGTCGAGAAGGCGTTCATGTCGACGACCACGGAGCAAGCAGTAGCCATGGGGTATGCTTCGGATGGCCGGGGCGAAAAAGCCTCCATGGGCATCGTGATCGAGGTGCAGCAGGGCATGGTCAATCGGGGCGCCGATATCAGCCGCCTCTCGCAGTACCCGCACGAGAGAGAGATCCTGTGCGCGCGCACCGCCTCCTCTCTGATGTGCCAACCCGTCCCCAATTGCATCTCTATGCGGTCCCGCCGCTGCGCACGCGCTTGCGTGTGCATCCTAACGCCCGATTGCATGCCGGATCGCTCTCGTTCCCGTGCATGGCATGCGCAGCTTTGGGCCACTCACCGGCATCGAGGTGCTGCGCACACGCATCGATGGTTCGGTCGTCGTGATCGAGTGCAGCTTCTCCATCAACCTAACGGCGCTCACGATTGAGCAGGTGCTCGGCAAACGGCAGAAGGTCGTGCGTGACATGGTCGAGCAGCTGCGGCGCGGCGCGCAGCGTGATGTCGAGACCAATCCGGCGTGGGTGAGACTCCGCGACGCCGACGGCCGCTGCCCGGCCGTGGATCGCTTCTTCGAGGGCATGCTCGCGCCCCTCGCCGAGCACGAGGTGACGCACTACAATGAGAACGGCCCGCTCGGTGACGCCATCCAGGAGGCGGTGGCTCTCGCCGATGGTATTTCTCGCTGGCCCGAGGGGCTGAAGGCGCTCGCGGCGCGGCCTCGGGCTTGGCTCCAGCAGAGGCTTGGCACGGAGGCCGAGGCGCTGCTACGTGAGCTGGACGGCGGTGGCGAGGAAGGGGCCGCCGCCGCGTCACATTTTGTCGCTGCTGGGGCTGCTTCTGCGCTGGTAACGACGCCTTTCGGAGCTGGCCCATCCCCTTTCGGGGCAGCGCCTCATCCTGCCTCCCAAGCCCCAAATGCCTTCGGAGCAGCGCCGAAGAACCCGTTTGGCGACTCGGCAGCGCCGGCAGCGGGACTATTCGGCGTTGCAGCGGCGGGAGGTATCGGCGGCGGTGGCCTCCTTGGAGCCGCACAGCCGAATTTGTTTGGAGCCGCGCCGTCTCCCTTTGGCGGGGGTACTGCCGGCTTCGGCGGGGGTGCCGGCGGCTTTGGCGGTGGTGCTGCCGGCTTTAGCAGTGGTGCCACAGGCTTTGGCGGCGGTGCTGTCGGCTTTGGCGGTGGCGGTCTGTCTGGCGGTGCCACTCCCGCTCCCGATCCCGCTCTTGCTCTCACAATGTCGCGGGACGAGGCCGACGGGCTCTGCTGCCTCGCGTGGCACGCCGCCGCTAAGGAGGTGCCCTTGAGCATCAACCTGGAGGGTGTCAAGGCGAGCCCTGAAACCCTCGCGGTCGCATGCTGGGCGTTGAGTCCGAGCGTGACGTCGCTCTCGTTCAAGGGGACGGATCTGACCGCAAACGGTGCCAACAGAGTGGCCCTCGAGCGGCTCTGCGGGTTGCTGCGAGGCGGCCACGCGGTCACTGCTCTGCTAGCAACCGTCGACGTGCGCGGCAACAACTTGGGCGTCGAGGGCTGGACCAGCATCTTCAACGCCCTGCGCAAGAGCCCCACCAGCACGATTACTGCATGGGACCCGTCCGGCGAGAACTTGGGCCCTGGGATCGCTAAGCCACTGGCTGAGTACCTCGGTACTTCTACAACGATCACCGAGTGTAACCTGCGCGGTAACAACTTGGACTGCGAGTCGGCCAAGGTGCTCGCCAAGATCGGCGCCGAGAAGGGCATCATGCTCTTCGGCATCAAACGCGATCAGAAGGAGGTCGACTTTGCCAATCAGGGCCTCGGCCCAGCGGACATCATCCTGATCGCATCGGACATTGCTACGGGCTCATTAACACGCATCGACTTGCGCGGAAACAAGATCACGGGCGACAGCGCCGCGCAGCTCTCAGTGGCAGTCCTGACGGGCCGCGCGCTGCAGACGCTGAGGCTGGGCGAGTGGGTGATGCCCTTGGGCGAGCTGCGATCAGGCGAGTCGGTGTCGATGAGCGGCCTGGCGGTGGGCGAGGCCGAGGGCGCCGTCGTGGGCGCGCTCCTCAAGGCGAGCACCAGCTTGTCGACGCTCGATCTGAGCGGCTCGATGTGTGCGCCAGCGGCGCTGGCGCGGATCCTCGAGGGCCTGAGGGCGAGCTCGGCGCCGCTGGCTGAGCTGCGGCTGGGCGGCCAGGCGGTGGGCGAGGCCGAGGGCGCCGTCGTGGGCGCGCTCCTCAAGACGAGCACCAGCCTGTCGACGCTCGATCTGAGCGGCTCGTCATGCGCGGCCGAGGCGGCGCGTCTCATCGGCGAGGGCCTGCGCGAGAGTGCGGCGCCGCTGGCCGAGCTGCGGCTCGCGAACATGACGTTTGAGGCGGTCCTGGAGGCCCTGATGAGCGGTGCATGCCGTCTGTCGCTGCGTGAGGTCGACTGCTCGGCGCAGGCGATCGTAGCGTTCGAAGCGACGGAGACCGCCGCGCTGCAGCGGTTCGCGCTGCTCTTTGCGCCGAAGCTCAAGGTCGCGAGGGCCACGCTCGGCGACGACGGGCGGAGCGTGAGGCTCGGCACCGGGCGGGCGCTGCTCGGCGCGGTCTCGCCGATGGTCGAGCTCGTCGTGCAGAAGTGCACCGATCCTGGTGACTGCTTCATCGGCGCGGCGCTGCCGGGCAAGGACGCCCTGTCCCACTTTTTGGGTGCAGACGACGAGAGCTGGGGGTACTGGGGGGACGGTAGAATCAAGAACAAGGGCTTCGATGTCCAGAGCGACCTGCCCACCTACAAGGCGGGCGATCGGATCCGCATGACGCTCGCCGGCGGCGTCCTCGCGTGGCACATCAACGGCCAGAGGGCCGCCGAGGTGCGCGGCGTGCCGAGCGGCGTGCACTTTGGCGTCAGCGGGTATAGTGAGACGGTCGAGGTGCGCATCGAGCGTGCCTTGGTGGCGGGCGCGGCGGGGTGCCGCGCGATGCTGCGGCCGCTGTGCGCGCTGATGGGTCGCGAGGGTAACGCGCTGCGCGCGGTGCGGCTGGGCGGCAACGGCGCGTGGGCCGCGGGCGACGGTGCGACGCTCGCGGCGGCGCTGGGCGCGACGTCGTGCGTGGTGGCGGAGCTCGACGTGAGCGGGAGCGGCCTGGGCGCGGACGAGGCGGTCGCGCTCGTCTCGGCGGGCCGCGCGCTGCAGACGCTGCGGCTGGGCGAGTGGGTGATGCCCGTGGGCGAGCTGCGATCAGGCGAATCGGTGTCGACGGGCGGCCTGGCGGTGGGCGAGGCCGAGGGCGCCGTCGTGGGCGCGCTCCTCAAGGCGAGCACCAGCCTGTCGACGCTCGATCTGAGCGGCTCGTCATGCGCGGCGGAGGCGGCGCGTCTCATTTGCGAGGGCCTGCGCGAGAGTGCGGCGCCGCTCGCCGAGCTGCGGCTCGCGAACGTGCTGTACACGACGGACGGTCGGATGCCGTTTGAGGCGGTCCTTGAGCGGCAGGCGGCCCTGATGAGCGGCGCATGCCGTCTGTCGCTGCGTGAGGTCGACTGCTCGGCGCAGGCGATCGGCGCGACAGACACCGCCGCGCTGCAGCGGCTCGCGCTGCTGTTTTCGCCGGAGCTCAAGGGCGCGAGCGCCACGCTCGGCGACGACGGGCGGAGCGTGAGGCTCGAGAACGGCGACGGGCGGGCGCTGCTCGGCGCGGTCTCGCCGATGGTCGAGCTCTTCGTGCAGCAGTGCACCAACCCTGATCACTGCTTCATCGGCGCGGCGCTGCCGGGCAAGGACGCCCTGTCCCACTTCCTTGGTGCTGACGCCGAGAGCTGGGGCTACTCGGCGGACGGTAGAATCATGCACAAGAGCTCATATGTCCAGAGCGGCTTGCCCACCTACAAGGCGGGCGATCGGATCCGCATGACGCTCGCCGGCGGCGTGCTCGCGTGGCACATCAACGGCCAGAGGGCCGCCGAGGTGCGCGGCGTGCCGAGCGGCGTGCACTTTGGCGTCAGCGGGTATAGTGAGACGGTCGAGGTGCGCATCGAGCGTGCCTTGGTGGCGGGCGCGGCGGGGTGCCGCGCGATGCTGCGGCCGCTGTGCGCGCTGATGGGTCGCGAGGGCAACGCGCTGCGCACGGTGCGGCTGGGCGGCAACGGCGCGTGGGCCGCGGGCGACGGCGCGACGCTCGCGGCGGCGCTGGGCGCGGCGTCGTGCGTGGTGGCGGAGCTCGACGTGAGCGGGAGCGGCCTGGGCGCGGACGAGGCGGTCGCGCTCGTCTCGGCGGGCCGCACGCTGCAGACGCTGAGGCTGGGCGAGTGGGTGATGCCCGTGGGCGAGCTGCGATCAGGCCAATCGATGACGACGAGCGGCCTGGCGGTGAGCGAGGCCGAGGGCGCCGTCGTGGGCGCGCTCCTCAAGGCGAGCACCAGCCTGTCGACGCTCGATCTGAGCGGCTCGATGTGCGCGCCGGCGGCGCTGTCGCGGATCCTCGAGGGCCTGAGGGCGAGCGCGGCGCCGCTTGCCGAGCTGCGGCTGGGCAGCCAGGCGGTGGGCGAGGCCGTGGGCGCCGTCGTGGGCGCGCTCCTCAAGGCGAGCACCAGCTTGTCGACGCTCGATCTGAGCGGCTCGTCATGCGCGCCGGCGGCGCTGGCGCGGATCCTCGAGGGCCTGAGGGCGAGCTCGGCGCCGCTGGCTGAGCTGCGGCTGGGCGGCCAGGCGGTGGGCGAGGCCGAGGGCGCCGTGTTGGGCGCGCTCCTCAAGGCGAGCACCAGCCTGTCGACGCTCGATCTGAGCGGCTCGTCATGCGCGGCCGAGGCGGCGCGTCTCATCGGCGAGGGCCTGCGCGAGAGTGCGGCGCCACTCGCCGAGCTGCGGCTCGCGAACGTGCTGTACACGACGGACGGTCGGATGCCGTTTGAGGCGGTCCTGGAGCGGCAGGCGGCCCTGATGAGCGGCGCATGCCGTCTGTCGAGGCGTATGGTCGACTGCTCGGCGCAGGGGTTCAGAGGCGCGCCGCCGCCCGCCCCCTCTGGCGGCCTCTTCCGCGGCGCGCCGCCGGCCGCCCCCTCTGGCGGTCTCTTCCGCGGCGCGCCGCCGCCCGCCCCCTCTGGCGGTCTCTTCGGAGGCGCGCCGCCGCCCGCCCCCTCTGGCGGTCTCTTCGGAGGCGCGCCGCCGCCCGCCCCCTCTGGCGGTCTCTTCGGAGGCGCGCCGCCCCCCGCCCCCTCTGGCGGTCTCTTCGGAGGCGCGCCGCCGCCCGCCCCCTCTGGCGGTCTCTTCGGAGGCGCGCCGCCCCCCGCCCCCTCTGGCGGTCTCTTCGGAGCGAAATCGACGGAGACCGCCGCGCTGCGTGAGGTCGACTGCTCGGCGCAGGCGATCGAAGTGATGGACACCGCCGCGCTGCAGCGCTTCGCGCTGCTGTTTTTCGCGCCGGAGCTCAAGGGCGCGAGCGCCACGCTCGGCGACGACGGGCGGAGCGTGAGGCTCGAGGACAGCGACGGGCGGGCGCTGCTTGGCGCGGTCTCACCGATGGTCGAGCTCGTCGTGCAGCAGGGCACGAGTCCTGGTTACTGCTACATCGGCGCGGCGCTGAAAGGCAAGGACGCCCTGTCTAATTCTCTGGGTGCAGACGCCGAGAGCTGGGGCTACAGGGCGGACGGTAGAATCATGCACAAGAGCTCATATGTCCAGAGCGGCCTGCCCACATACAAGGCGGGCGATCGGATCCGCATGACGCTCGCCGGCGGCGTGCTCGCGTGGCACATCAACGGCCAGAGGGCCGCCGAGGTGCGCGGCGTGCCGAGCGGCGTGCACTTTGGCGTCAGCCGGTCGTGGGGAGGTGGTGGGACAGTCGAGGTGCGCATCGAGCGTGCCGCGGTGGCTGACGCGGCGGGGTGCCTCGCGATGCTGCGGCCGCTGTGCGCGCTGATGGGTCGCGAGGGCAACGCGCTGCGCACGGTGCGGCTGGGCGGCAACGGCGCGTGGGCCGCGGGCGACGGCGCGACGCTCGCGGCGGCGCTGGGCGCGGCGTCGTGCGTGGTGGCGGAGCTCGACGTGAGCGGGAGCGGCCTGGGCGCGGACGAGGCGGTCGCGCTCGTCTCGGCGGGCCGCGCGCTGCATACGCTGAGGCTGGGTGAGTGGGTGATGCCCGTGGGCGAGCTGCGATCAGGCGCATCGGTGTCGACGGGCGGCCAGGCGGTGAGCGAGGCGGAGGGCGCCGTCGTGATTGCTCTCCTCAAGACGAGCACCAGCCTGTCGACGCTCGATCTGAGCGGCTCGTCATCAGCGGCGCTGGCGCGGATTTGCCTCCAGCAAGAGGAGCATGTGCGGCTTCGTGAGGTCGAGCGGCGGGCGCAAGCAGAGAATGAGCGCAAGCAGCTCGCGGAGGCAATCACGGAGGCAATCGCGGAAGATCTCGGCGGGCGCAAGCAGAGCCGAGCTCTTCCCCCTCGAGCTCTTCCCCCCCAAACGGGGCGCGAACTCTTCCCGTCGCGCGACACATTGGCGCCGCCCGCCCCCTCTGGCGGTCTCTTCGGAGGCGCGCCGCTCGACACAGAGCAGCTCGCGGACAAGGCCGTATCGTTAAGTTCTTGGAGCCTCGGCCTCCTCGCTCTCGTGGTTGCGTGCATGTACGCGCTCTTGCCCGCCGCCATTCTCGCCGCCCTCTCGGCTGCCGCCGCCTATGCTGGTCTCCTTGGTGCTATTCTGCTGCGTGAAGGCCGCGTGCGTCAAGACGACCGCGATGACCGCGGCGATGGCGCCGAAGACGCTGATTGAGCGCACGGCCGCCACCGAGGCAAGCACAGCCCCGAACACCAGGCCTTCTGGGCTCCTCGAGGGCCTGAGGGCGAGCTCGGCGCCGCTGGCCGAGCTCCGGCTGAGCGGCCAGGCGGTGGGCGAGGTCGATGGCGCCGTCGTGGGCGCGCTCCTCAAGGCGAGCACCAGCCTGTCGACGCTCGATCTGAGCGGCTCGTCATGCGCGGCCGAGGCGGCGCGTCTCATCGGCGAGGGCCTGCGCGAGAGTGCGGCGCCACTCGCCGAGCTGCGGCTCGCGAACGTGCTGTACACGACGGACGGTCGGATGCCGTTTGAGGCGGCAGGCGGCCCTGGTGAGCGGCGCGTGCCGTCTGTCGCTGCGTGAGGTAGACTGGTCGGCGCAGGCGTTCGGCGCGACGGAGACCGCCGCGCTGCAGCGGCTCGCGCTGCTGTTTTCGCCGGAGCTCAAGGGCGCGAGCGCCACGCTCGGCGACGACGGGCGGAGCGTGAGGCTCGAGTACAGCGACGGGCGGGCGCTGCTCGGCGCGGTCTCGCCGATGGTCGAGCTCGTCGTGCAGCAGTGCACCGATCCTGGTCAGTGCTTCATCGGCGCGGCGCTGAAAGGCAAGGACGCCCTGTCCAGCTCTCTGGGCGGAGACGCCGAAAGCTGGGGCTACAGGGGGGACGGTATAATCAAGAATAGGGGCTTCGATGTCCAGAGTGACCTGGTGCCCACCTAGGCTACACGAGTGAGACCGCGCACGCATTTAATGATTCGTATACTGATTCGTACTGCGTACTCTGAGGGTTAGCACTATGCCCATTCGTCTAATAGCATCCAATCATTTTCAAGATACCAACGCAACACGCGGCGCTGACTTCTCCCCGAGCCGGGAACGATCCCCGAGCTCGACGTGTGTTTGGTGTGTATCTGTGTGGACGACCTCATCATCCTCGCCCGACACGCTCGTCATACGGACGCGCGCGCGGCGTCAGACGTCACCTCGTCACACTCCACGAGCCCGGTCCCCGCTACACATCACGGTTTTGGCGCTACCTTGGCCAGCCATCCTCGCCCTTCGCGGTCTCGTCCATTCGTCGCAGGCCGAGCAGATGAGTGGCCCGTGCCTCAGGGTACACGTAGGCAAGCAGCCAGGAAAGGGTCGCGACGGGCACCACGTCCGTCAGCGGCAGCAGCTCCTTCAGAGCGTTGGCGGCGGCCAGCAGCGGGCTGCCGAATGCCGACAGTAGGAGCGCCGCGCTGATAGGTGCCCACGCAAAGTCCACTACGCCACCCGTACCGCCACCGACAAAGTCGAGCACGAGGCATAGCGCGAGCAGCTGGAAATCGCGGAGATTGAGCGCTGCGCTTGAGGACTTCTTACGAAGAGCGCTGCCTTCGCGCCATGCCGTTGCGCCGAGAAACAAGAGACCCATCGCTAGTGTTGGCAGCACCACCGGCTGCATGGCGGCATAGGCGGCCTGTGTAAAGTCTCGCATCGCCTGGATCGGTCCCTGAAGGCCGACGGCCTGAAGCGTGCCGATCTCGTCCACTAGCGTCTGGTGAAGCGACAGTGGCCGCGTCCGATACGATGCGGACGGAGAGCGTGCGTTGCATTTTGTCAAGGCGGCAGTCCCTCGCATGTGTATCGCTCACATCAGAAAAGCGAGCTGGCCCGACCGGCTGTGAATGGAGACTCTCACCTCTCGGCGTGTAACCGGATGCATGTACTTTCCTCTACAATACAGAAGCTGCTCGAAGATGACAGTACCGGTAACTCCCCGGTGTCTTTTTACCGGTAAAAAGACACCGGGGAGCCGGGACATTACCGGTAAAAAGACACCGGGGGGAGCCGGGACACACACGGGACACACGGGACACGCGGACGCACAAAGGCACACAGACCAATCTCACAACCAACCAAACCCACCAACAACACACACCCCGCACGTCACTTGGGGTGTCTCAGAGTTTCGAATGGCTGACATAGGAAATTTCGATGCCATAATTTCGAATCGTGTGTGACAAATTTCGATAAAATTTCGATTTTTTCTCTTCGATCCCGCTATGGCAAATTTCGTG
>Ga0210240_100679_pt1 | contig 29360 bp, 20 predicted proteins | sample ChrtobMetP5a_4mM_FD_155463 | JGI IMG/M metagenome (GOLD analysis project Ga0210240, IMG submission 155463) | Chrysochromulina tobin associated microbial communities from unialgal haptophyte culture, Seattle, Washington, United States - P5a_4mM | ecosystem: Host-associated > Algae > Haptophytes >...
GAAGAGGTGTTGAGACATGCTGTCTCAACAGCTCCTCAAACAGGTGTTAAGACAGGCTAACACTTCCTGAGCTTAAGTGTTAATACAAACGTCTCAACAGCGTCTCAACGTTAAACCCACCCCCCTGCGTGGCGACGCTCCTTCGTGACTTTTGGGTCACCTCTCCCTCTCTTCCTCGTTCCTCACGAGAAGAACGAGAAGAGATCACTCTCGATGGAGGTGAGAAGGTCACCATCGTCAAGGTCGACACAACAGCGGGAACTCTTGGCTTCGTGGCATGGCTTCTTCAGGCCGCGCCCACCGCGCCCACCGGCCGAGCAAGAGTGCAAGACAGACGATTGACGAGGTGCTGCTCGCCAACCTCATGCAGCGCATGGAGGACCGCGGTGAGGTCTTCGAGCACGTTGCAGAATACTGCGTCTACCTGGTGCTCGTCTACGAGCGCACCGACGGCTCACGCAGCGCACCGACGGCTCACGCGCGCTTGTGGGCGCATACGTGGGCTCGGCGGGGCGTCAGGGCCAATCGTACCTGTGCGCCTATGAGCACCGAGCGGGCGATCGCAACAGATCCATCTTGAATCACGCGGGCAAGGGCGACTCGAACCTGAGCGTGTTCCTCGCGTCCAAGAAAGCTGCCATCGCCTCAGGCACGCTCGCAGAGGACGCCAATGCGACCTCGAAGTGTTCAAGCCCGGCTTCCGCCCGCCAGCCGATGCGGTGCCCTCGGCCCTGGGCGGCGAACATTGCCTGGGCCTCTGGGCCGAGCTGTGCGGGATCGCTGGGGTCTGGAATTACGCCGTGTGCTTGAACCGGGACCTGAACCCGCTCAGGCTCCCTAGTGACGGATGGGACAGCGAGTCCCACCCGCACAACGTCGCGAAGGAGGCGGAGGCGGGCGGACGAGGACGCGCTTCGCAAGAGCGAGGCCCTGCGCAAATACGCCCTCTCCAAGCAAGCTGACAAGGCAGAGCAAGCAGCGCGCAAGCTGGCGGCAAAAGAGGAGCAGGGGGATGCCACCAGAGAGGAGGTGGCCACTGCAGAGGCGGATGCACGGGTGGCACGGGCACGGGCGCACACCGGCACGGGCGCACACCACCGATTTCAGCGCAACGCTTGTCGTATCACCATCAAGGCCTTATTGGATGGGCTGACTCGCTTTTACAATCCCAGCCCAATTGCCGCATCGTCTGCGCATCGTCTTTACCATCGTCTGCAGATGCGGCCGCATCGTCGTCGACCGCGAGACACCTTGGCTGAGGGCAGACGTGACGAGAGGCCGAGAAAGGAGCGGATGCCGACCACGCCAGGCTCGAGGAGATCGCCGAGCCCCTCCTTTGCAAAGGAAAGATGAAGGTGCACGCGTGCTCGGTCGTGGTCTACCCTCGGCGTCGCTGGACGCTGGAGCGGGGCACCTCCAACCAGCTGCTGCGCGAGCTCGAGAAAATCCAGAGGGGACCAAAGACGCAAAGAATGCGGCGGCGCGGAAGGCCGTGCTCGACGCGACCGCAAGGGCAAGATCCCCTCACCCCCCTTCCCCTTTCATTTGCATGCTGGGGGATTATGCATGCTCGAGCTTTTCCCACACAGCCTCCGATCGACACACAGCGCGCTCGCAAAATGGCGGCTCACTTGCAAACTCTCTTCCCAGAGATCTCCGAGGAGACCCTCGAAGCTGTACTCTTTCAATGCGGGTACGACGAGGATGCAGCAATGACTGCACTCTTATCCATGAACGAGGAGCCGGTGCCGCCATCATCAGCTCCGCCTGCCTCGACGCCGGCACCCGTCTTCGCCTGTGGCGGGACGACTCCTCCTGCGGGCGGGCTGTTCACGTTCGGAGCTGGCAGCGGCGCTGCGCCCGTACCGGAATCGCCAGCGCTACCACCGCTTGTGTCGCCACCTGCGCCACCGCCCGCCTCGAAGGCACCCGTCTTCGCCTTTGGCGGGACTCCTCCTGCGGGCGGCGGGCAGTTCACGTTTGGAGCGAGCAGCGGCGCTCCGGCTGCACCCGCGCACCCGGCTGCGCCCGTGTTCGGTGCGAGCGTTGCGCCGGCCTTGGGTGCCCCTCCTGCTCGGCGCAGGCCACCCATGAGAGCGCGGCTCGACTCGGCAGAGACCGACCTGGAGCGTCACATGCTCGAGGCAGCGCTAGCAGCCAGCCGTCTAGACGCAGGCGCTTCCGCCGAGCCACCGGCCGCGCCCAATCTCACCGTCGGCGCGAAGGTGCGCTATGGCGGTTTCAGGGGCTGCACCGTGGCGGTGCTGCACGCGGATGGGAGCGTTGACATCAACGTCCCGGGCGTCGGCATCCACTCGCGTGTCGCGGCGCCTTCTTTTCAGATCGACGACGATGACGCGTCGCCTTCTTTTCAGATCGACGACGAAGACGATAACGACGAGGACGGCGATGACGGCGAGTATGAGCGCGTGCTGATGCCCGAGCGAGGTCGTTCAGTTCCGCCCGACTCGATGGAGGGGGTGTGGTCCGCAAGTTACACCGCCGTGTCGACGTCGCACCACCCAACCCTACGCCACGGACGCGGGGACAAGGTGCTGCTGCCCACGACGGCGCTCGCGGCACTCACGGAGGCCATGGAGGCACAGAAGGGTACGCCGCGGTTGCCCAACGGCCCAACGGCCCAACGACAACATGCATGCGCCGCAGCCCAACGGCCCAACGGCCCAATCCACTCGTGCTGCGGCGCATGCATGTGTGCTCACTGTGCTCATACCCCCTTCCCACCTTATTCCCACCTCCAGGTACGCAGCGGCTGCCGAATCCTCTGGTGCTGCGGCTGAGCTTTGGCGAAGGCGCCCAGCGGCGCATGAAGCTCGTGGGCGTGCTCGAGTTCTCGGCGCCGGAGGAGGTCGTCGTGGTGCCCGATTGGGTGCTCGAGGCGCTCGACTCGACGCCAGGAAGCCTCCTTGAGGTGGCGACCGCCGACGTGCCGCGCGCCACCCGCATCAGCCTGCGCCCGGTACGTCGCGAGGGGCTCTGCCGTACGTCGGACGGGTTCGATGCGCGGGTGGCGCTCGAGCGCGGCCTGTGGGGAATCTACACGTGCCTCTCGTCGGGCGATGTCATCCGGATCCCAATGGGAGACGCAACTGACGAAACCGACGAGATCGACGAGATTGAAGTGCTCGTGGGCGAGTTGTGCGGCGGGCTGAGCGAGCTTCCGATTCCGACAGTGTGCATCGTCGACGTTGAGGAGCTCGTGTGCGACGTGGGCGAGAGCCTCGAGAACGAGCGTGAGCGCCTCGAGGAGGAGAGGCGGCGGGAGGAAGAGCGCCAGCGCCAGTTGGCCGAGGAGGCCGCGCGGCAGCAACGGGCGGCCGCGCAGGCCGCGGCGGTGGAGGCGGCGCGCCGCGCCAAGGAGGAGGAAGCTGCACGGGAGGCGCGTGTGCGCGAAGCGGCCCAGGCGCACGCCGCGAGCGAGGCGGCGCGTCTGCAGCAGCTGCTGGCTGCCGAGCCGCCGCTGGGCGCAAGTGCAACCGCCGTGCGCGTGCAGCTGCCCGGCGGCCGGATCCAGCGCCGCTTCGAGAAGAGCACCCCGCTCGCGCAGGTACGCCTGTGGATCGAGTCGAATCTCCCTCATCAGCTTGATTGTCTCCCTCATCAGCTTGATTGCCTCCCTCATCAGGTACGCCTGTGGGTCGAGTCGAATCTGGCTCCCGAGCAGCACGGTGCGCGCCATGGGAGGTTCGAGCTCGTGAGCCATACGCCCGGTACGGCGCGTTTCGTCGCGGCACTGGCCAACGAGCAGCTCACCCTCGAGCAGGCTGGCCTCCACCCAAGCGTCGCCTTCAACTTCGACTCGAAGGCACCCGTGCAGGAGGAGGAGGGGGCGGCCGCTGAAGGGTCCTCGATGTCCGAGCTCGATATGGCCGCCAGTACGCCCCTCTCCCTCGCGCGCACACTCTCAGAGCAGCTCTGAGCGAAGAGATCTGGCGACGAAATCGCATCATGGCGCATGTATCGGCATGAGGCCAGGCCTCGCTCTATTGTATGTGTTGCGTGAAACGTGTGTCCCGCCGGTGCTAATCATGGTGCAAATATGTTGAAAATCCACATGTGGAAAAGTATGAACTGCCTCATCACAGTTTCATTCAATTCCCAAACAGGTGTAGGGCTGGGGCCTGATAAACATGAAAAATAGTAGACCGCTCCCCCTCGGGTCATGTCTTCTGAGTTCACAGCCAATTTTAACGTTAATTCACACATCTAGAAGTCGGTGAGTGGACCGCGACCTTGTGCGCTCTCTCATGTCCTCAATGTTCAAGGCGGCCAAGAACATCATGTTTGAGGCCAGGTCTGCCATGGGTGTCACGGATGAGAAACAGATTGCCTCTTTGATGGCGCTGCCCCACGCGGAGGTGGACCTGGCGCTCCTTGAAAAGACCCTCGAGCACGCGTGGGAAAAGCGAAAAAAGCACGAATCGAGTGGTGACAAAGACGCGCTCGCCAAACGGTGCGTCCCTGTCGATGACTTGGAGGCAGCCAATAAGCGCCGCGACGACATCGTCGCGCAGCGTGCAGGGGCGGTGACCCACCTCAAGGAGATGCTTGAGGCAGTCAAGAGCCAAAAGCAGGACTCGAAGGCTCTAGAGGACGCCATTGCTTCGGCGAAGACTGCAGGCGTGCCCCATAAAACGTATCAGGCGGGTGCAGGCGAATCCGGGGCGGAGTTAGTCGCCAGCACGGACGCTTGGCTGCAGACCCTGCTTCAATCTCGGAGCAATGCAAACGCCGTGTTGCAGGCGACCCTCATCAAGGCTCCCGCAGAGCTGGACTGCAATCACGTCGCCGCCCGTGGCATCGACGCCGCCAGAAAGGTGGGCGGGCTCGATGCCAGCTTGGTGGCCAAATGCGAGACGAAGCTGGCCGAGGTGCTCGAGGCGCGTCGTAGCGCTGTGAGGATGCTGCGAGAGGCGACGAGGCCGACGATGGTGGCTCAGGAGCTCGCGTCGTTGGCGGAGGCGATCCAGAATGCCAAGCTGAGCGGCGTGGGCCAGAGCGCGTACATGATCGAGGGCGCCGAGATCGGAGATCGAGCGGAGATCGAGAGCGGTCCGCAGTTCCTCTCGCGGCATGAGGCGTGGTTCGAGAAGGTCTCGACCTCCCGCAGCTCCGCGCAGCAGGTCCTCGACATGTTCGTGGACGCCGAGGCGCCGGCGGTGGATGCAGAGAAGCTGCGCACGGCGGGCATCCAGCTGGCCACGGAGGCCGGAGGAATCTCGACTGAGCTCATCCGGAAGGCGGAGGCGAAGCTGCAGCACGTCGTCGCGTGGCGTGCTAAGGCAGTCGACGCGCTCAAATCGGCCGTCAAGCCTTTGACGAATCGCGAGATGGCATCTCAAAATACGGACGCGCTTGAGGCGGCGCTCGCGGAGGCCGAGGCGGCCGGAGTCGCGCAGGAGGCGTACGTGATCGAGGGCGCCACGCTGGGCTCCGCATACGTCCGGTCGGCGCGCGACTGGTTAGTCGAAGTCACGGAGGCGCGGAAGAGCGCGGACGCTGAGCTCCTAAAGGCGTTGCAGTGCGAGGATGCGGACTTTGATCACCTGAGCTTGCTCACGGGTGGGATCGTGATGGCACAGATGGCTGGCCAGAAGAGTGACGAGCTGATCTCCCGATGCAAAGAGCGGCTGGACCGTGTCTTGGACCGGCGGAAGCTGGCCGTCGAGAGCGCTCGCGCCGTGTGGAAGATTGGCAACGCCGTCGACCAAGACCTGAGTGAGCTGCGCAAGGTGCTTGAGGAGGTGAAGAGCTCGGGCGTGGGCCAAGACTCATACGTGACCGAGAGCTCCGCTGGGTACGAAGGGGAGTCGGGGCCCAAATTCGTCCAGGCGCTCGCAAGCTGGTGCACCAGGCTGAACGACTCACGCATGTCCGCGTACAAGGCGCTCACCTCGGCGGCAAAGTATGACGAACCCGCCGAGCAGGACGTCGACCTGCTCGCCGCCGCGATTGAGGAGGCCAAGGCATGCGGCGTCGACCACCCGACCTTTGCGATGAAAAAGGTCGCTCCGTCGGATCCCAGCGCCGAGGTGCATTACGGCAGCGCGCAGGTCGTAAAGGCGAGTGCGTGGCTTCTGGCGGTGAAAACCATGCGAGCGGAGGCCACGGAGGCGCTGTGTGCTGTCTTCCAGAGCGAGATGATCGAGCAGGTGAGTGTGCTTGATGGCAGCTGATGGCCTCTGTGAGTGCCTCTGATGTTGATCGAGATGGGGGTGAGTGTGCTCGATTGCATCTGATGACCTCTAATGACCTCTGATGGCCTCTGATTGCATATGATGACATCACATTGCATCTGATGATCTCTGTTGCTCTGATGGCCTCTGATGGCCTCTGGTGGCCTCTGATGACCTCTGTTGCCTCTGATGGCCTCTGATGGCCTCTGATGACCTCTGATGACCTCTGTGGCATCTCATGGCCTCTTCGATAGCCTCTGAGGATCTCCGCATCGAGATTGATTGTGCAGGACCTCGATCTCCTCGGCAAGGCGATCGGGGAGGCTCGCGCGGTCGGCGTGGCGCACTCTACGTACAAGACGGACAAGCAGCCACCTGCGACCGATGGCATCGAGCGTACCGCGTCCTTCTCGACTGCGTCCTTCTCGAGCTTCTTCTCGAATGGTACCAGCACGAACCATCCCAAAGAGTCTGGCGAGAGCGGGAGCAAGCTCGTGAGCGCGGCCACCAGGTGGGCGAGCACGGTGAGCGAGCTCCGCCAGAAGACGTACAAGCAGCTGGTCGCTGTCTGGAAGAATGGGTCCTCCCACTTTGCCCGCGAACTGAGCGATAGCTTCACCGATCAGGATGTTGCCGCGCTCGAAGCGGCGCTTGCGGCGGCGCTCCACGCTGGGGTCGCGCATGCTACGTATAGGGTGAGTGTGATGGGTGCTGATGGGGTGTACAAGGAGGGCGCCGAGATGGGCAGCGAGCGCGTGCAGGCGGCAGAGGCCTGGTGTGAAACCGTCAAGGCAGCGCGTGCAGAGGCGATGGAGGAGCTGCGCGGCGTGTGGAATGCGTCGGCGCAGGACCAAGACCTGAGCGCGCTCAAGGCCTCGCTCGTGAAGGTGCGATCTCAACACGAGCTCCCCACGATCTCCCCACGAGATCTCCTCTCGACTCCTTTGGGGGCTCCGTCGACCGTTGCACGATCTCCCCAAATCTTCCACACTCTCTCCCTCTGACCGTCGCACGATCTCCCCACAATCCCCTGCCCCCACTCTCCCTCGACCGTCCCCCGCCCACCGCGCAGGCGATCAAATGCGGTGTCAACCACAAGACGTGGGTCCTCGGCGAGGAGAAGGGTCCGGGCTTCGTCAACGCCGCGCAGAAGTGGGTCGAGAAGGTCGCTTCGAATCGGTCCAAGGCCGTCAATGCCCTCGAGGTGAGTTTCAAGGCGCTCGTCGCACAGCCATCGCCGACGGGCGCTCCGGTGGACGCGTTGCAGAACTTGCTCGAGCTCGCGTATAAGGACGGTGTTGGGCACGAGAGCTACGTTCTCGAGTCGGGCGAGAGCGGCGCCGCATTTCTCGAGAAGGCGAGAACGCGCCTCGCTCGCGCGCTTCTCTCGATCTGCCCCCCGATCATCTCCTCGCCGCTCCCGCGCATCTCCCCTTCGCCACCTCACCCCCTTGCCACCTCCCCCTCGACACAGATCAAGGAATGGCTCCAAATCACGGTCGGTGTGAAGGCCTTCGACGAGCAGACGAGCGCAGCTCTCTGCTGCTTCGTACCCCCCGACGAGAGGCACTACATCATCGCTTTCTCGCCGGTCGAGCCGTACCTGATCCTCGAGCGCGAGACGGGCACGTGCCGTCTGGGCCATCCAGAGGCCCTTGATGAGTTCATCGGGGGTGTGGGGAAGCGTGTTCGCTCCTTCAAGATCGAGGGCGTCGTAGGCCTCCTCACGCATCCCGATGACCGCTCGCTCGTCCTCATTACACAGGCATCGCCACGCCAACTCGCCTCCGAGGACGGCGTCATCAACGTGCTCGCTGTGACGAAGACGGTCTTCCTCCCTCTCAAATCTGCGAGCGCCGCCGCCAAGGACCCGTTTGCGCCCGCCACGACGCAAGGCAAGCAGCAGCGCAAGTCCCTCGGGCTCTTCCTCGAGGCTGGCGACATCTTCTTGGCGGGCAACCTCTCGACCAACCTAGCGGGCGAGGTGAAGGACCTGACCCATACGCTCCAGCGGCGTGCGGCGAGCCCCTCGACCGCGGACGCTCGCTTTTGTTGGAACGCCGCCGCTCTCGAGCCGATTCGGGCCGCGAGCCCTGAAGGGCCTTGGCTGACGACGATCATGCACGCCGCAATCGTGACGGAGCAGTTCGTCATGGGAGAGGCCCTTGCACAGCAGGTGAGGCTCACAATCTCGGTCATCTCCCGTCGCTCCGTCGAGTATGCGGGCACGCGTCTGAAGGCGATCGGGCTGAGCGATTCTGCGGCGGCGGCGGACTTTGTGGAATCGGAGCAGATCATGTATCTCGAGGCCACCAAGAGTGCATGCGCGTCCATCGTCCAGACCCGAGGCTCCCCCCCCATCTTTTGGGAGAAGCAAGCCACCGGGTTCTCATCCAAGGCCAAGCTTTCGCGCGTCGTCGAGCTGGCAGTCCCCTCGCTCAGAGCTCATATGGAGACACACGCGGCGCTGTACGGCGGGCCGGTCCTCGTACTCTCCCTCCTTGAGGACAAAGGGGATGAGGGGGAGATCGCTCAGTACCTTGCCAAGGCAGTCTCGCTCGTGGCAGACCAGCAGAAGGACACGCGCTATTTTGCCTTCGACCTCAATGCCGCGAGCAAGCCCACGCGCGCCGAGGGACTCAGCGCTCTCGTCGAGCAGCTCGAGGGCATGTCCACAATCGCACCCGACGCGTGCCCCTCCACATTTGGCTTCTTCAGCCTCGTGCGCGGCGGCGCAGCGCCGTCGAGTGTCCAGAAAGGCGTCGTGAGGACGAATGAGCTCGATTCGGGAGCTCGCACGAACGCGGCGCAGATGCAGATCGGCACGCAGTCGATCTCCGCCCAGCTCGGCGCCCTTTGCGAGCAGTGCGGCGTGGTGCAGGACGCGAATCTCCAGGCGGCCGTGCAGACGGCGGTGCGCAAGGTTTGGGCAGAGAACGGCGACACGCTCTCGTTGCAGTACACGGGCAGCAAGATGCAGCTGAGCATCAAAGACAGCTCACCCGAGGGAGATCAGCTGGAGAAGAAGAAGAAGACCCTGGCGGAGAAGTTGTCTTCCCTCGGGAGCGATGTGCTCGATCGTGGCGCCAAGGCGGCCAACCAGCTGCTCAACAATGAGGCGGTGGAGGAGACGAAGCAAGCTGCCATCGACTGCCTGCTCGGCTGTGGTAAGTCGATCCGTTCTCCGCGCACGCATCTCCTCGGCGGTGCACTCGACCCCCTTCAACTCTTCGTTGGCACCTTCAACTCGAACGGCAAGAACGCGTCGGCAGAGGACCTGAGCGCGTGGCTGCAACAGCCGGGGGTCGCTTCGCCCCCCGACATGGTGGTCCTGGGCTTCCAGGAGTTTGTGTCGCTCAATGTGAAGAACGTGCTCGTGGACAACGACAAGAAGCGGATCGAGTGCCAAGGCCGGCTGGAGGCTGTCATCAAGCAGATGTACCCTGGCGAGACCTACCTCGAGGTCTGTGTCGAGCAGATGGTGGGCGTGCTTCTCTTGGTGTACGTGCGCTCGCACCTCGCTGAGCACGTCCGCGGCATCTTCGCCAAGGCCGTCGCGTGTGGTTTCGGCTCGGATGCGATCGGTGTGCATGCAGGGAACAAGGGCGCCATCGCACTGCGGATGGACATCGGAGGCGCTTGCCTTTGCATTATCAATGCCCACCTGCCCGCCGGGCAGAAGGACTTTTCCGAGCGCAACGCGACCCATCACGAGGTCCTCACGGGCCTCGCGAAAGAGTACAAGGCAGCCCGAGGTGGGCCCTTCCCCTCTCCCCGCGAACACGATCTCTGCGTGTGGCTCGGAGACCTCAACTACCGGATCGACCTTCCTAATGAGGAAGTTCGCGCGATGATCGAGTCGGGCGACTACACTTCGATGCTCAAGGCGGACCAGCTGAAGAATGCGCAGGCATCCCTCGCCGCCTTTGAGCGATTCGAGGAGGCGCCCATTGTGTTCCAACCCACATACAAGTATGATCCCGGCACCCAGATCTACGACACAAGCGAGAAGGCTCGAGTGCCTGCATGGACGGACCGTGTCCTTTGGTGCGTGAGCGGCGGCTCGCTCTCCTCCCTCGCCTACGTGTGCTCTCAAGCAGTGGTCATCTCGGACCACAAGCCAGTCGCTTCGAGACTCGTGTGGTCGCCCAAGCCGCCCGCCACGGACGAGTCGCTAGGGCTGTCGGGAAAGCCGATGCCGACCACTGCCCCCACACCGCCGCCCGCCGCGCCCGAGGCGGTAGAGTCCGAGGAGCTGTGAATGGCTCGGGGGGGTGCTCAGATGGGGTGTCGGGTGTGATGGGCGCGATGAGTATAGTTCGTGTTCGAGGGGGAAGGGGGTCGGGTACCGTACTACCTTATTTGCGTGACGTGTATGGTACGATGCGCTGGGAGGCTCACGTCACTGAAAACAAGTGTATATATGTAGGTTTCAGTGTGATGTGTGTTCTGTGTAGGTCCGGCGGTGGAGATTCGACATTGCACATTCGTGTGAGCAGGACGCCGGCGCGTTCTCCGTTCACGTCCGCGCACCGGCAACTGCGGGGATATGTGACATAGATTTAGATATGTGATAACTAAGCAACCGAACTACATGAACCCCGCTAACGAAAAACTACGTAACTGACATGTAGTAACGGCTGAGAGCTACGAATTGTATTGACTATGGCGGGTGGACTGCGGGCGTATTTTCAGGACGTTGATGCTCAGCGACGATGTTGTGCAGCAGGGCTGGCGGAGGTGCTCGGATCAACGATCGAGCTATGTTCTTGGTCAGCAGGGTCGCAGCGGAGATGGCGCTCAACCCGGCGACGAAGATCATGCACGCATCCCAGCCCACCGCGTCGAACAAGGCGGACGAGACCAGAGGACCGATGGCCGCGCCGGTGGCATAGGTGCCCGTCCACAGGGCACACAGGCGAGCTCGACCAGTGTCGTTGCCTGGTGCGATCCCACGCTCCAGGTCGGGTAGGGAAGGGACCACGCAGAGGGCGCAGCCGATACCAAGCAGCGGGGCGGCGAGAATGAGTCGGGTGAGCGGGGGTAGTGGGAAATGCGGGTCGAATCCATACTTGGGTTTGACGAGGAGCAGCAGCGCCGCGAGGGCAAAACTCATCCATCCGCACAACATGATGCTTCGGAGCCGCCTGCCAGCCATCTTGCCCTCCTTGAGCACCCGCGAAGTCACATAGCCCGTCGGCAGCGCGACCAGGGTGTAGACCAAGCTGGTTCCGGAGAGGATGCATCCAATGTACGACTCCCGCAGCTGGAAAGGTGGCGCGTTCAGATGGGGCTCGAAGATGGGGTTGAGGCCTTCGAAGGTCATTGCGCAGAGGAGCAGAGACACAATCGTCACGATCCGACGGAAGGTCAGCGCTTGTCGGATCGTTTGTCTTTTGAACGGCGTGGCTGAGCGGCCGGGAACAGGAATGCCGATGAGATTGGACGGGAGCACCGCGAGGACCACGGGGAGGATGAGCAGGCCCAGGGCCACGGTCGCTATCATTGGCGCCATGAACTGGCCGTCGTCGAACGGGAGGGACGCCCCGGCTTCGTATAGGGCCCCTCCAAGAGCTGCTCCGATGGCAGAGCCCATGCCTCCCGCGACCTCCATGCCTGAGAGGGCCTTTCCGAGATTGTGTCCCCACCCTTGGACCGCCACCGTCGTGAGCGCGCCCGCTTCGGCCAGCTGCCCGCCAACCCCAGACATCGCGCGGCACAGCGCCAAGCCAACGGCGAGGGTGGCGCGGCTCGACGAAACGCGTGGCAACCAGCCGAACCCCAGATTGCCGAGCATCGTGAGCATCAGCCCAAGGGCGACGGTGGTGCGCGTGCCCCAGGCGCGCATGGTGCGTGCCGGGAGGGGGGTGGCGAGCGCTGTGGCCGTGGGATATGCTGCAAAGATGAGTCCGGTGATGTGGGGACCGACTATGAGGCCGGGGGGCGAGCCGGCGAAGTACGGCGCGAGAATAGAGGCGCCGCCCTGTGCGTACAAGAAGACGGCGATGAGCACGCAGACGGCAAACTGACGGAGCATCCGCCTGCGCTGGCGCGGTGAGGGATCGGCGGCAGTGGCCGGTTGAGATCCATGGTGAACCAACCGGGACTCGCCACCGGATGGCGCCATCGAGGTCGCGCCGGCGAGCGCGCCATCACCGAACCTCTCGTCCAAACTCACGTCCAAACGTTGTTGGGGAGTGGGTACGTCGAGTTGCGCTTCTGTAGGCGTGCACATCACCGAGTCCGCGGACGGCGACGAGGGGGCCCAATCGGCGGCCACGTACCCCTGCGGCGGATGGGAGATGAGATGAGATGAGATGAGATGAGGTGCCGAGCGCGTCCGAGATGGTTGGAGATGAGATGAGATAGTCTCGAACAGCTCGGAGTCCGTGCTGATGAAGTACGCGCGTACGCGCCCAAGCGCACCGACGTTGGCCTCCTCTCCGTTCCACACCCCGTGGCGGTGGTACTCGCGCGACGCCTCAGAGACGGCGCTGCGCACCTCATCCTCACGCTCCATGTGACCGAGACGGCGCTCGAGATGCGCTCTCGAGGCGAGCTCGAAGGGGGAGCTCGCATTGACGAAGCGGACGAGGGCATAAGGGACGATGCCGAGCACAAGTCCCACTCCGATGAGGGCCGTCGACTCCACAGACTGCATGCAGGCGACCACGCACACGCCGAGCGAGATGGCGACCGGTGCCACGATCGACAGCCCCATACCCAATGTCCCCACTGGCACCCGGTACGGGCGCTGCCGTGGGCGCTGCCATGAAGCCTCAGAACGTCGCAGCAGGAGCGCCGCGGGGAACTCGAGCACGGCGCTGGCGGCGCTGAAAAAGTTGGCCACAGCGAGGATGGTCGGGAAGTCGAGTGTGATCAGACACGCGACCAGTAGCAGCTGCAGCGCGATCGAGTGGAGTGGTGTGCCCGTGCATCGGTGGCGCCGCATGAAGAGGCGGGGCGCCATGCCGACCTCGGCCATACCAAGCAGCTGAAACGAGCAGCAGAACAGGCCGCTGGTGTACATGCCCCACGTGGAGAGCAGCGCCGACACGCTCATCCATACGCCAAGCCACGTGCCGCCCACCACCATCGCCACGTGAGTGAGCGAACCAGGCTGCCACGCCGCCCAGTCGGCGTCGACTGCGGCCCCGAAGAGGAGCGGAAGCGCGTACACGGCGACGATGGCGATGACGTCAAGCACGAGCTCGACCGTTCCGCCCATTCGATGGCTCGTGTCCACCTCGCCCTTGACCGCCGACGCCTTATTCACAGAGAAGCCTGAGAGGTTCCACCAGACGACCATCAAGAGGCGCCCAAACGCGGTCAGGCCGGCTGCGATCGGCGGCGGGCGCGCGATGTTGGGCCATCGCATCTGTGGCGCGGCGACGAGGCAGAAGACGACCGTGGGGACGAGCGAGAGCATCCCTATCGCACACAGCCAGCGCCCCGCCAGCCTCGATGAAACCACGTTCGGCAGCGTGAACGCGAGGGCCATGCCCAGCTTGATGAGGTACTCGCGCCAGCAGCCCGATGGCTCGACCCCGCCTGCCCAGCAGTTGGCCGACGGCAAGTCGGGCACGGAGACCTCCAAGGATGGGGTGAGGATCAGCTCCACGCTCGAGTACAGCAGCACCGGATACAGCGACAAGTCGACCACGCCCGCGATCCACGCCCAGTACGACTGCTGGATGCCGACAAAGCTGCCGAACGCCATCTGTGCCCACACGCCGTAGCCGCCATTGCTCGGGAAGCACGATGTAAGCTCGGCGACGACGAGGGCATGCGGCACCGAGTAGAGCAGCCCGAACGCCGCGAGTGTGCACAGCCCGATCAACGGGCCGCAGTTGGAAATCACCGTCTCGGCACCGAATGGGCCTCCCGACACGTTGAAGAAGAGGAGGAAGACCACACCGAGGAAGCCGAGTGGCTTGCGCGAGTCGACGCTCGGGATCATGGTCTCGCGCATCCCGGTGTCGCCGCCCTCTGAGGGCACGGGACTCATGTGCGTGGACGGCGCCGCCGAAGGCAACACGCACCAGGCAGGTGAATGAGACAGAGATGAGACCAGAATTTCTAGACATGTAGCGTCTCGGGTAGACTGTTTCTAGAGCCGTCGGCGAAGAAGATGATAATTGGAGCGCGTCTGAAGTCCATTCGAAATCCAATCAGTAAATGCTTTGACGAATCATGTCGGACGGCAAAAGGCCCCAGCACGTGCTCTTCCACGACGGTTCGGCGCACACGGAGGGCATCGGTGCCAAGTGGCGCGAGGTCAAGTACGCCGTGTGGCTGGCACTCCGCGTGAACTGGTTGCTGCAAAGCCAGTCGTTGCATAACAATGCCACCCTCGCCTGGCTTCCCAACCCTGCGATGATGCAAAACCCACACCTAGACGAGCATCGCTCAATGATGGGAGGCCTGGGCATCCTGGATGCCGGTGCACCCGTACTACGCAAACCACCTGCATGGCTCGAGGAGCAGGTCCACTCGGGCGCTCTCTCGGTCGTCGAACTGAAGCTTGAGCAGAAGAAGTTTCCATCCCTTCCGGGAAGCTTCGGCCGATCGGCTCGCACTGGCCCCACGGCGGCATCCGATAGAGCGCTCGAACGGCAGATGCTCGATGCGATAACTTCTGCGACCCAGCCGATCGCCTTCATGCTGCGCGAAACGCAGCCTATGCACTGGCACGGCTCTGCAGGCCGTTGGCTCCACGACGCGTTCATCTCGCACCGTTTGCGCCGTGCGCAGCGAGCGACAGGCCATGCGGCGCTCGCGCTGCCCGCGGGCGTGGCCGCTGGTAGCTACTTGATCTCGGTGCACATTCGCGCCTTCGGCATCCCCGCGTGGGACCTTCCGGCCTCGTATTTCGTCTCCGCCGTGCAAGCAGTCTTCGACGCCACACCCCTCTCCTGTGCCAACGCGGCTATCCTCGTTATCGGGCCGGTAGATGCGGCACCCTCGGTCAGCCTCGCCGCGGCGTTCGAGTGCACGCAGCTGCTCGCCCGCGCGGTCGAGGAGCCTCGCGGCGCGCCGACGGTCGACCCTCGGGCCGGCGACGACTATGGCGCTGCAGACGACGATGACGACGAGCGACGAGGTCTCGTCCATCGCAATCTCGACCTGATCTCGCGGAGTGCGACTGCTTGCGCCGTCCCTGATGGCCCCTTTCTTGCCTCCTTGTCTCCTTTTCAGGTTTCGTCTTTCGAGATCTGGAGCTGCTCGCGCTCTCCGACATCCTTATCGGATCGAACTCCGAGTTTTCTAGGCTCGCGCAGAGCCTCTCGTCACCCGAAACGCTCGTCCTCTGTGCGCCGCGCCGCCCCCTCTCGGATAATTACGGGCTCAATCGCGGCCTCGCATGCGACGACACCGGCGTCCCTCTCTCCATCTTGACTCGACTCGACCCCGAACTGCCGTCGAATCAAGTTACGCACGTGGATGAACCGCGCGTGGCCGAGGCTGTGGCCGTTGCGTGGCAGAAGCGCGTCCAGACGGCCCCAGGCCCTATTTGGATGCGACCCAACCATGGCCTCGCGCCGTTTGACTTTGCCCAACCTGTTGAGGAGGCCCGGTGGATGGATTTAGAGGAGGATGCGTTGGAGGTTGAGACAGAGAAGGAGAAGGCGGCGGCGGCGGCGGCGCGTTCGAGAGAACAGCGGGTGGAGCTGTAAGTTCAGATTAAAGAGGAACGGCTCGCGCTCGGGAATCGGGACTAAGGTTGACCAAGTCCCAATTTCGCGTTGTTCTGGGCGTTCATGTCGACTTCCGTCCTCGTGTGCGTCGGGCGTTCACGCGGCGCCACCGGCTCGTGGCGCTCGTCCCGCCGACGATCGCACCGCTCGGCGACTGTGGCCGTACCATTCCCGCCTCCGCCGAAGCCAGTATCGACCACCCTCGCGGCAGCTATGCGAGCAGTGCGCACGGCCGCGCCCTCAGCCTCGGCGCTCGGCTATTCCGAGGGATTGGCCGACGCGGTGGCGTCTTCTGGGCTGGCGCTGAACGCGTTGCTCGCTCCGCGAGCAGGTCTGCCACGCCTGGCTGCAGCGCTTGAGGGCGCCTCGCTCGATCGGAGCGAGCCATTGCGCGTGTGCTACCTGGGCGGCAGCGTAACGGAGCAGCGCAATGGCTACCGGCCACGCGTGACCAAGTGGCTGGAGGCGCTCGGTGCGCGCGGTGGCGTGCGCGTGGAGGAGGTGCCCGCATTCTGCGGCAACTGCGGCTCCAAGGTTCTCGCCTTCATGGTCGCCGACTGGGTGGTGTCGCGCCGACCCCACCTCGTCTTTGTCGAGCTGGCCATCAACGACGGCGACACGCTGCTCGAGACGGAGGATAGCGAGGGCGTTGGCTCGGCGCTCGAGGGCATCGTGCGCCACGTGCGCGACGCGCTGCCGCGCTGCGAGCTCTGCCTGCTCTACATGTTCGTGCGCGACGATCTGCCACTGCACCAGCGCACCGGCTCGAAAGCATGGACGGAGAACGACGAGCCCTCAGCGGCCATTATGTACCACGAGACCGTACCCCGGCTGCACGACCGCGTGGCCGAGCGGTACGGCGTGCCTTCGGTGCGCCTCGCGCCGCTCATGAGCCGCCTTGCCTCTGACGAGCGCCAGCTCGTCTTTCGCGACGACTGCCATTTGAGCGACGCCGGCGCTGCCCTGACCGCCGCAGCTGTCTGTGCGGCGGTGGACTCGATGAGGTGCGAGAGTGGCGGCGGCGGCGGCGGCGGCGGCGGCAGCGCTTGCGGCGGCGGCACGAGCGGAAGTGGCGGCAGTGGAACGCTCATGGCAGTCTCGCATCACTCGGCGCCCTTCGGCGGCGTCACCTGCGCACTGCCTGCACCGGTGTTCACACGTCCCTGGGGTCGAGGGCACGTTGAGCCAGTGACACCTCAACAGCTCTCTTTCTTCTACAGGGCGGCGCCGCCCACAGACGAGGTCGGCAAGGCGCTCGTGATGGCGCGGCTGGCCGAGCGGCACACGATCGTCGACATGGACCCCCTCGACAACGCACAGCGAAAGGCTTGGTGGTTACTCTATTCGGGAGATCGCGCCGAGCTGCGCTTTCGGGGCACCCGCCTCGGCATTCTGACGATGATTGGGCCAGATGCGGGCACAATCTCCTGCGAGATCACGCACGTAGCCACGGGCCAGCGCGTGCGCTGCCGCAAGGTGCTGCTCGACCAATCACGCCTGATTGCGTCTGTTTGCGTCTGTTTGCGCCTGAGTACGTTTGATTGCATATGGTTGCCTCCTTCATCAGGTGCTGCTCGACCGTTGGGCCTACTTTTGGCGCCTCGCGGTCGTTTCGCTATGTGAGGAGCTGCCGCCGGGGGAGCACGTGGCGGTGCTGCACCTCGAGCTCGAGATACCGGACGCGGCCGTGCTCAACAGGGCGCCGACCGGTCCGCTGTGGGAGTCCTTCCGCCAGCAGGGCAAGCACCACAAGCTGTGGCTCATGCACTGGCTCATCGAAGAGCAGAGTGAGCGCGAGCGCGCGATGCTGCCGTATGTTGCTAGCAGAAGCAGCAGAGACGTTGAAGGCCGCAGCTCGGCGTTGACGGCGCGGCTCGGCGGGTCGAGCGTCGCAACGGGCGGGAGGAGGGCGGACTCTTGACGGACGCGAATTGATTTCGGGGAGGGCTTCGTCTTCCTTTTTTGGTCTGCAAACTTGTCGGAGAAGTTTGCGATTTTCGTCTCGCGACGGCTCTGCGAGAACCATGGCGGAGCACCATGAGCTGGCCGTCTTTCCTGGCGGCATGGAGAGCAAGACCGAGATTACCCTGCTTACCACGATGGCCAAAGAGGGCCACAAACGTCGTCTTGCGTCCGAGCGCAAGAAGGAAGCCGAGCGGCAGCTGGAGGCGGCAAAGCTGCGCAAGGCGGAGCAGGATGCGAAGACGCGCTTGAGGCACGAGGAGGCGGCGCGCTACACGCAGCAGCAGCGCCTTTGGTGGGATGATGAGGTCATCCACCAGATTGCCGTCTCGAAGAACAACTACTTTTTGGAGGAGGTGCGTGCTCCCGCACCTCTCGCTCGCCGAGTTGCTGCCTCTGCTGACGCTCCACGCCAGGACTGATTCGAAGCATCGCGCGCCGCGCTGCGTGTGCACGGCACCTTGTGTACAGGTGGACCGAATCAAGGAGATTGGCGATCACGACAAGAAGATTTTGAAGGAGACGAAGCAGATCGCCAAGGTGGAGCAGCTGATCAGGGAGAAGCAGGAGAGGTTTGATGCGGCGATCAAGGAGCGCCAGAAACGTGCCAAGGAGAAGGAGGATGACAAGTTCATGAAGGAGAAAAAGTCGCAGCGCGAAACAGCTGCAGAGTCCCACAGGCAAATCGACTACGCGGTCAAGTCAGAGATGGCTCTCCAGACCAAGGTATTGTCCGCGGAGGAGGCCAAGAAGCAAGCCGAGCGCGCGGCACGCGGTGAGACGGAGCGCAAGCTCACAGAGCGCCAGCGGCAGGAGTGGGTGGACGAGAAGGTGCGCCAAAAGGCGCTCGACATCGTGGAGGAGAAGAAGCTCTTCAAGATGGACGAGACGATCCGCGCCGATTACAAGGCTGGCCGAAAGGCTCTGAAGCAGCTACGCCGCAAGCAGGGCTCTGACAAGATGCTGCAGCAGATGGAGGAGTCTAAAATGCTGGAGCAGATGGAGCGGGAGAAGATGCTGGCTGACAAAAAGGCCTTCCGCGCCAAGACGCGCGCAAAGTCCGCCGAGACCGTGGTGCTCAAGGAGGCGGCCGTGCGCCTCGAAGAGGAGCGACTCGCGGCAAATGCCTTGTGGGATGCGCAGCGCCAGATCGAAGATATGAAGCTCGCTAAGTCGCGAGAGCACGCGGCGCATGAGACGCTGGCCCAAGTGACCAAAACGCACAAGAGAGACAAGCTGGCGCCCTCGCGCACCGGGTATGAGGCGCGCATGCGCAAAATTTTCGGCACGCCTGGAAGTTCTGATGAGGTCGATATGGGCACGAACCTCATGTTCATCACGCGCGCGATGTAACGTGACGGAAAGCCCCTTCGTCTGGTGGCCGGGTGGCTCGTCACATGATGCCGCACGTTGCCGAGCGAGGATGCAGCGACAGCGATCATGCCTGGCGCTGCTTATGTGATGTGGATACAAAGAATGAGTGCAGACTCACGATCTTTGTGAAGTGTGTGTTGGCGTTGCCCGCGTGTGGTCTTGTCTTGTGTGAGGATCGGTGTGCTTCCCAGGCCTTGTGCTTGCGAGACTTATGATGTTGCCATGATGGCGCTCTCTCTTGTGTGATGTGTGCGTGTACATAGTGCCTGGCCATAGAACGGGGAAACCGATACCGCTCGGGGTCCGATGCGCGATGGCTCGGTCTCGTGCGTCTTGGTATTGCGGCCGTCCGCGGTCGGGCCGGTTCCCGGCGGGAGAGCGAGAGGCGCGCGTCGCCGCGAGTGCGCCGCCCGCGTTTATTAATCGAATCGTACGATACGATAGTGTACGTCGCGTACACCCGCGGGCCGCGTACCGCCTCTCCCGGTCTCCGCTCGCGGCTCGCGGGCACCGGGCTCTCCCTTCTCCACCGGGTACGCCGTGCCCGGTGTGCTTCGTGCCGCGGTGCCCCGCCCGAATTGCCGTTGCCGCTGCCGAGCCGGGGTCACGCCCGGCCCACCCCGGGGGCGGCCGCACACCGCTCGATCTGTACCGCTAGTATATACGCTCTGTCGTGTATACGTTTAACGTTAGACTTAGAGGTCTGGACTTTTCGTTCAGCACGCACAGTTTCGGTCGGTCGGGTTCTACAGATGATCAATGAACCTCCAAGGTAGCTACCAACGAAGGGGTGTCATCGCACCCGTGTTAGCTCACTGCACTCTTACCAGTCACGTCAGATGGGCAGTCCCCGTTCCATGAGTTGCTTGATCACACCCTCAAGATGGGCACTAGTTGGCAAGAGGGCCCTCGCCTTCCTAAGGTGGGCGAGGGCTGCCGTGTGATCTCCGGCCACGAACGCGCTGATCCCGGCCTGCAGGCGCGCATCAAAATGGTCGGGCGCGAGGCTCAGCGCCGTGTCGAGCACCTCTCGCGCCTCGTGGACACGTGGCGCGCCCAACTGGACCAGAGCGCTCCCGAGGTGGAAGTACGACTCCCTGAGCACCCTGGCCACGTATGGGTGGCTCGAGGGCTGCTGTGGCAAGTCGGGCTGCATACGCAGCGCAACGCGCATAAAGTGGGCAGCCTCCTCGAAGCGCTCTGCGTAGCCGAGATGATGCCCAGCCTCGAAGCGGTGCGTTGCATCCGCCGACGGAAGTGAGGCTGCCGACGCGTACAAGGCGTACGCTTCGAGCTTCTTCTTGTCGCTCAGCTGGGGGGACGTCTTCACGCCTGCACTAGCCTCGTCGAGCTTCAAGCGTGCCAGCTCGATGTAGGGCGAGGCTCCCTCCGCGGGGCTGACCCGAAGGGAGCTGGCATACGCGGCCGCGGCGTCCTTCGGCTTGCCGTCGAGATCTAGCGCCTTCCCCAGATACCGGTACGCGGAGGGCGCGTTGGGGACGAGCGCGAGCGCGCGCTCACACGTCGCAACTGCCTCCGCGTAACGACCAAGCTGCTGGTAGGCCAAGTCGAGATCGTACAGGTTCTCGGCCTCGGTCGGCCTCAGCCGAGTCGTTCTGACGAAACGGTCGAGCGCCTCGTCCAACCGCCCTTCACCCGCAAGCAGCACGCCCTCCTTGTGCCAAGCCCAGTGCAGCGCCGGCTCGAGCTCCCGGGCGGCGACCAGCTGCTGGCGTGCACGCGCACGGAGTGCATCGACGTCAGCACGGCTGCGCCGGCCCTTCCCGTCGCGTTCGAGCGCCTCGAGCGCCATCAGGAAGATGCCGGCCTGAAGGTGCACGCTGCCTTGGTGCGGGCTGCGGGCCTGCGCCATGCGGGCGAGTAACGGCTCGAAGAGCGGCACGCACCTGTGGGGAAGAGATGGCGCCGTTGTGAGCACTTGCATGCTGGGGCGAGTAACGGCTCGAAGAGCGGCACGCACCTGCGCCACCAGAGCGAGCGCATCTGTGGCGCCGTGGCCTGTACGCGCGCCCAGACGTTGACGACCAACGCGCGCCGACGGCCCCGCGTGAGAGGGAGCACCGTGTGTGGACTGCAGGAGGAGTAGATCGTCGCATCGCCCTGGCGACGGCTGGCGTTCACATCGCCAAAGCTGAGGGAGCCCCCTTCGTATGCCTCTTCGGCGTCGAGCTGAACCGTCATGCTGATGAGGCGTGTGCCGCTCACAAACGTATTCCCTGGGTTTGCGTCCACGTGCCATTCGTGGAATCCGTCGACGCCGTAGGTGATCACCATCGCGTCGATGGCCGGGTTGTCACTCTTCAAGCTTGGGTCCAGCTCGGAGACCCCCGCCTCGCGCGACAGCGTGCGCGAGAGCACCTGTTGGATTCGGCCAACAATCCACGAGAGCTCGGGTCTGTCTTGGCATCCGCCACGCGTGCGCTGCAAGCTGTGCGAACAAAGCCATTGCATGCGTGCTGAACGGCGCGTGGTATCGAGAACCTGCTTTGAACCATGCATGACCTTGACCTGCTCCTCATCGAGAAGTGCGTGGGTGGAGGCCAGCTTGACGATAGACTCGCATTCCGCGACGGTGAAGAGTCCATGGTGGATCGCGAGATAGCTTTGCGCGTCACTCTTCACACCACTTTCGTCTTGCGCCTGTTTCGAGGACGACGGCATGACCCACATGGCCACCGCGATCACGGCAGCGAGCACGGCGACCACAGCTGCGACGGATGACCACCCAGCCGCATCGCTCGGCCGCTTCTTTTTCTTGTCCTTCATGGTTTCGGGCCGACGACGCGTCGGGGCGCCGCGGCCTTTCCATGGAATCGATTCGCACTGAGGGGAAAACAAAATGTGCTGGATACTGTGTGGTACTGAGGAAATTCACATGAGGGGTACTGTGGGGAATTGCCGAATAGTCAAGCAAATCAAGACACGTCATCTGGCATGTACACAAATGGCATGCGCGCGCACGATTGTGGGGTCGGGGCGGCGATCGTACATTTGAAAGACTCAACCTAAATGTGAATGTGAATTGTCGCGTCGCGCGGGCCCTCCGACAACTCCTCTCCGACGCAAACTCGACCGTGAGCGCGCGCGCGCTGCACAATCATGTTTGGGTCCAAGGCGAAACTGGACACGAAGGCCGCCGCGGAGAAGGCCGCGGAGAAGGCGAAGGAGATGGGCGCAAAGTTTGGCGGCTTCATGAGCAGTATCGCGTCCAAGGTGGGTGCCAAAAAGGAGGATGGGGCGCGTCCGCCTCCTCCTCCGCCTCCTCCTCCGCCTCCTCCTCCGCCTCCTCCGCCTCCTCCGCCTCCGCCCGCATACGAGCAGCAGTCGACAACGTACGACTTCGAGTCCGGGGTGCGTATGGGCATCTCGCTCGCGGGTCACAGCCACAGCGTCACCGTAGTGACTGAGGTGGCGGATGGCACGCTGGCGCAGCAGAAAGGCATCAAGGTTGGTATGGTGTTGCTTGCCGTCAATGACGAGAGCGTGAAGGGCATCAGCAAGGACGGCGCCATGGAGATCGTCATGCGCTACGCGAACACGACGCGACGCCTCACCTTCACGAATGAGCCGCTTACGCTTGCTGAGGTGCAGAGAGTGGCAGCGGAGGCAGCCGCAGCGGCGGAGGCGGAGCGGTTGGCAGCGTTTGAGGCGGAGGCGCAGGGAGTGGCTGCGCAGAAGCCGGAGGCGGTGCGGTTGGCGGCGTTGGAGGCGGAGGCGCAGAGAGTGGCTGCGCAGAAGGCGGAGGCGGAGCGGTTGGCGGCGGAGGCAGCCGCGGCGGCGGAAGCCGAGCGGTTGGCAGCAGAAGCGGCCGCGGCCGAGAAGGCGGCAACCGAGAAGGCGCATGCCGAGAAGGCGGCGGCCGAGGCGGCGGAGGCCGAGGCGGCGGCGGCGGAGGCGGCGGCGGCGGCTGCGGAGGCGGCGGCTGTGGAGGCGGCGGCGGCGGAGGCAGCAGCAGCGGAGGCGGCGGCGGCAGAGGCGGCGGCGGCGGAGACGGCGGCGGCGGAGGCGGCGGCGGCCGAGAAGGCGGCGGCCGAGGCAGCAGCAGCGGGGGCGGCCGCTGCGGAGGCGGCCGCGGCGGAGGCGGCGGCGGCGGAGGCGGCGGCGACCGAGGCGGCGGCGGCAGAGGCGGCCGCGGCGGAGGCGGCGGCGGCAGAGGCGGCCGCGGCGGAGGCGGCGGCGGCGGAGGCGGCGGCGGCCGAGGCGGCGGCGGCAGAGGCGGCGGCAGCAGAGGCGGCGGCTGCGGAGGCGGCGGCGGCCGAGGCGGCGGCGGCAGAGGCGGCCGCGGCAGAGGCGGCCGCTGCGGAGGCGGCCGCTGCGGAGGCGGCGGCGGCGGAGGCAGCTGCTGCGGAGGCGGCGGAGGCGGAGGCAGCAGCAGCTGAGGCGGCGGCGGCTGAGGCGGCGGCGGCGGAGGCGGCGGCGGCGGAGGCGGCAGCGGCCGAGGCGGCGGCGGCCGCTGCTGAGGCGGCGGCGGCGGAGGCCGCAGCAGCGGAGGCGGCGGCTGCGGAGGCGGCGGAGGCGGAGGCGGCGGCGGCGGCGGAGGCAGCAGCAGCTGAGGCGGCGGCGGCGGAGGCGGCGGCAGCCGAGGCGGCGGCAGCCGAGGCGGCGGCGGCAGAGGCGGCGGCGGCAGAGGCGGCGGAGGCGGAGGCGGCTGCTGCGGAGGCGGCCGCTGCGGAGGCGGCAGCGGCCGAGGCGGCGGCGGCAGAGGCGGCCGCTGTTGAGGCGGCCGCTGCGGAGGCGGCGGCGGCGGAGGCAGCTGCTGCGGAGGCGGCGGCGGCCGAGGCGGCGGCGGCAGAGGCGGCGGCGGCAGAGGCGGCCGCTGCGGAGGCAGCAGCAGCGGAGGCGGCCGCTGCGGAGGCGGCCGCTGCGGAGGCGGCGGCGGCTGAGGCGGCCGCGGCGGAGGCGGCGGCGGCCGAGAAGGCGGCGGCCGAGAAGGCGGCGGCCGAGGCGGGCGCTGCGGAGGCGGCGGCGGCGGAGGCGGCAGCAGCGGAGGCGGCGGCGGCTGAGGCGGCGGCGGCGGAGGCGGCGGCGGCAGAGGCGGCGGCGGCAGAGGCGGCGGCGGCGGCGGCGGCGGCGGCGGAGGTGGCGGCGGCGGAGGCGGCTGCGGCCGAGAAGGCGGCGGCCGAGGAGGCGGCGGCGGAGGCTGCAGCAGCGGAGGCGGCCGCGGCGGAGGCGGCGGCGGCCGAGGCGGAGGCGGCCGAGGTGGCGGTGGCGGAGGCGGCCGCGGCCGAGGATGCGGCGGCCGCTGCGGAGGCGTTGGCAGCCGAGGCGGCGGCGGCTAAGGTAGCTGCGTCCGAAGCGGCGACGGCAGAGGCTGGTTCAGCAGATCCGCTTACGGCGTCTCTTCGGAAACTCTGTGACGCTTCAGCTTCCGACATCTCAACCCTGTTCGCCGTTCAGGACGTCATCGGCGAGGGCCGCTTTTCGAAGGTCTATGCGGCCGAAAAGAACGGGCAGGTGTTCGCGCTCAAGGAGCTCGACATGAGCTCGCTCGAGGAGGACGAAGATGCTCTCGAGATGCTCACAGCAGAGGTTCTTGCGCTGAGACGCGCCGGCCATGCGCCGCACATTGTTCGGCTGCACGATGTCATCGCTTCCTCCGACGCCATCTGGCTTGCCATGGAGCGCGTGCCCGGCTGTGAACTCTTTCATCTCGTAGAGCAGCGCGGCGCTCTCGAGAGCAGCTTCGTAAGCCACCTGATGCAGCAGCTGCTCACGGCGCTCACAACGCTCGCCGAGCTCGGCGTGGTGCATCGCGACGTGAAGCCCGAGAACATCATGGTGAGCGAGGAGGAGACGGAGCGGCCGCACCTGACGCTCATCGACTTTGGGTACGCGGCGCTGCTGGGCGGTGGCGACGCGCCGACAGAGCTGACGGGCGTCGCCGGCTCGCCCGAGTATGCGGCGCCCGAGGTGCTCTCGTGGCTCGAGGCGGAGGCAGATGAGACGGGCGAGGTGGAGGGCGAGCCATACGACGCGGGCTGCGACGTATGGAGCGTGGGTGTGACGGCGCACGTTCTACTGTGCGCCTCGCTGCCCTTCGACGTGCCAGAGGAGTGTACCGAAGAGGCCCTCGTCGAAGCTGCGCGCAACATCGACCTTTCCTTCCCTCGACTGGAGAGCGAGGCAATGGTGCCAGCGCGCGAGTTTGTGCGCGCGTGCATGACGGTGGCGCGAAAGGAGCGCCCCTCGGCGCGTCACCTGCTCGAGCACCCGTGGTTTGGCAAGACCACAAACGAGGACGATGAGTCAACTGCTGCTGAGGCAGCGGCGGCTGAGAAGGCAGCGGAAGAGAGTGCGGCGACCGAGAAGGCGGCGGCGGAGGCGGCGGCGGCTGAGGCGGCGGCGGCGGAGGCGGCCGCTGCCGAGGCGGCCGCGGCTGAGGTGGCCGCGGCTGAAGCGGCGGCGGCTGAGGCGGCGGCAGCAGCGGCCGAAGCGGCAGCGGCTGAGGCGGCCGCTGCGGAGGCGGCGGCAGCAGAGGCGGCCGCTGCCGAGGCGGCGGAGGCCGAGGCGGCAGCAATGGAGGCAGCGGCGGCTGAGGCGGCGGCGGCGGAGGCGGCGGCGGCGGAGGCGGCCGCTGCCGAGGCGGCCGCTGCCGAGGCGGCGGCGGCGGAGGCCGCAGCAGCGGAGGCGGCGGCGGCGGAGGCGGCGGGGGCTGAGGTGGCAGCGGCCGAGGCGGCGGCGGCCGCTGCCGAGGCGGCGGCGGCGGAGGCAGCCGCGGCGGAGGCGGCGGCGGCCGAAGCTGCGGCAGCAGAGGCGGCCGCGGCGGAGGCGGCGGCGGCGGAGGCGGCGGCAGCAGCGGCCGAAGCGGCAGCGGCGGAGGCGGCCGCTGCGGAGGCGGCCGCAGCGGAGGCGGCGGCAGCAGAGGCGGCCATTGCGGAGGCGGCGGCGGCGGAGGCGGCGGCAGCGGAGGCGGCCGCTGCCGAGGCGGCCGCTGCCGAGGCGGCGGCGGCGGAGGCAGCCGCGGCGGAGGCGGCGGCGGCCGAAGCTGCGGCGGCTGAGGTGGCAGCGGCCGAGGCGGCGGCGGCCGCTGCCGAGGCGGCGGCGGCGGAGGCAGCCGCGGCGGAGGCGGCGGCGGCCGAAGCTGCGGCAGCAGAGGCGGCTGCGGCGGAGGCGGCGGCGGCGGAGGCGGCGGCAGCAGCGGCCGAAGCGGCAGCGGCGGAGGCGGCCGCTGCGGAGGCGGCCGCAGCGGAGGCGGCGGCAGCAGAGGCGGCCGCTGCGGAGGCGGCGGCGGCGGAGGCGGCGGCAGCGGAGACGGCCGCTGCCGAGGCGGCCGCTGCCGAGGCGGCGGCGGCGGAGGCAGCCGCGGCGGAGGCGGCGGCGGCCGAAGCTGCGGCGGCTGAGGTGGCAGCGGCCGAGGCGGCGGCGGCCGCTGCCGAGGCGGCGGCGGCGGAGGCGGCGGCAGCGGAGACGGCCGCTGCGGAGGCGGCGGCGGCGGAGGCGGCGGCTGCGGAGGCGGCGGCGGCCGAGAAGGCGGCGGCAGAGGCAGCAGCGGCGGAGGCGGCCGCGGCGGAGGCGGCGGCGGCGGAGGCGGCGGCGGCGGAGGCGGCGGCGGCGGAGGCGGCGGAGGCGGAGGCGGCGGCGGCGGAGGCGGCCGCTGCCGAGGCGGCGGCGGAGGCGGCGGCAGCAGAGGCGGCCGCTGCGGAAGCGGCGGCGGCCGAGGCGGCGGCGGCCGAGGTGGCGGCGGCCGAGGCGTCGGCGGCCGAGGCGGCCGCGGCCGAGGCAGCGGCGGCGGAGGCGGCCGCGGCGGAGTCGGCGGCGGCGGCGGAGGCAGCCGCGGCCGTGATGGAGACCTCCCCTGCCCTGGATCCTGGTCTTGAGGCAAAGCTTCAGAAGGCTGTGGAAGAGAACCTGGCAGAGCGGCAGGTGCGCCGGGAGGCGCAAGAGGTGGCTGCGCGAGCGCATGACGATGAGATCGCGAAGGCGGGCGCTGCTGCGCGCGAAGCTGCGTTTGCCAAATTTGGTGGGGCTGTGCAGGGGGGTGTCCGCTTACCGCCGGCAGCACCCCCAGCAGCTGGCATGCCGTACGCCGTCGGCGACTCCGTGCTCGTTCCCCGGTCCGACGGTTCCGTGTCCCCTGCGGTCATCGTGGAAATAGTGGCAGAGAAGGGTCTCGCCACAGTGGAGATCGTGGGGTCGGGTTCGTCACCTCTTCGGAAGCGCGTCTCGATGGCTTCGCTGAAGCCTCACGAGAAACCAGCTGACGACGCGGCGTACGAAGACAAGGACGACTACTATTGATTCGAGCAGTGGAGTCGTCTCCGGAGCTTGCCGGGGTCCGCTCCCGAACTGCGAACATATGGGGCACCACCTGTGCAGTGGTGGGGCGGTTGGGTGCTCGGGTCCGCGTCGGAGAGGGGCATGGTAGGGCATGGCGGCAAACGCCTTGACTTTGTGTTTCCGCGGTGTTCGTGTATATTCGGAGCTCACGACAGCCCCCCGGCTGTTTGTGGCGAGCCGTGTGACTGAGTGTGGTGACTCGTATCTGGTCATCGGTGGTACGGTATTGGGTTCTCCGGTCTCCGGTCACCGGCGCGCCTGTCGGTCTCGTCGGTTACTAACGTAATGAGGTCAGTTAAAAAGCGCGACATGGCGCTTTGACGGCACGTATCTATATCATATAAGGTTAGCTATATAGGTTGTGGATCGGGACCGACCACCTCTGCGCCTACCACGTCGATGAGCGTGAAAAATTCCCCGAATAGAGGGCCGCGTTTGGACGTTTCATCAAGTTACCGTATACATGTACGGCAAGTGTCGCAAACCGGCGCGTGCAGAATTGCGAAACGCGCGTGAGTCGTGCGATTTGTGGAGCGAGCGGCCCACAGGAACCGGCCTGCACCATCCGCACTGCCGCGCGCGCGCGCACATCATGCTAGCCCCAGCAAATTTGCAGCCCGGCACGCGCATGGCCGACGAAAATGCCCGGACGATGAGCGAGCAGAAGGCTTGGCTCATGCAGCGAGGTGCCGCGCACGCCAAGGAGGTGGTTTCGCGCCGACGAATGGCAGAGATGAGTGTCACCGCTGGGCCATCAGAAGCGTCAGCCTCCGCAGTTAAGTCGTTGCCGCCACCTCTAGCACCGCCACCGCCAGCGGCTCCATCACTGCCTGAGCCCGATCGGCCCAGCACAACAGTTGATACCTACGTTTCTCCTGGCGACAGCGTAGAAACGCTGGCTCTTGCCGGAGGAGACATTCCGACACTGGCAGCGCTGAGTGGTGCCGAGCTCGCAACTGCGCTCAAGGATCTGGGTTTCAGGGGTCTTGCACAGCGCAAAAGGCTCGAGGCCAGTCTCTTATCGTGGAGTGCCGCGCGATAACGTGAAGATTCTCATTCTCAAGAGATCGTGCTGTATTTACGAATCGTAGGCACACTAGCCACCGCAGAAACTGCGCGGTCCATTGGCGCGGCCGCGGGCGATGTTCGCTTCCAAGCACTCACTATCGACGGTAGCACAACCTCGAACCTGAGTGTATGAATCCTTACTTCTTTAGTGTATCATGGTGTCTCTACGCACCGTGAGTTAAAAATCAGGTGGTGGGGAAAGTGTGTGAATCCAGAAAGAATATAGAATTTCTCCCAATACCCCTTTGGGCCAATCACTGAGTTCAAGATTATTCAAAATCAGGTGGTGGGGATAGTTTGGGAATCCAGAAAGAATACCTCCCCTACTTGTATACCCCTTTGCGCTTTGGGTCAAACAATCGGTAGCACAACACCTACTCCTGCGTGCGCTATTTCAGATTCCGAGTAGGCGACCGAGTAATAACAGCTTCGTTCACTCAGGTACTACTCAGGTTGACAAGTGTTGTAAGACTTCTGCGAAACTTCTCGCATGCAAAATCAGACCTTCTTATACTATCGCGGCGGCCACCTCTGACCCCCCCACCCACCCCACCCACCCCACCCACCCCTAAGCGCACTGTCGCAATTTTTTCTATTCTTCGCGCGGGGACTCAAGAGTCGCGACTCGGTTCGGGACTCCTGTGCTCCGGCACACGCGCTACATGAGCGCGTCGTCATCGGGGGACCCATTCGGGTTGCCAGCGGCTACCTGTGAGACTCCCGCGCCCGTGAGCGCTCGCCCCCCCGCCAAAACCGCGTCATC
>Ga0210240_100688_pt1 | contig 29075 bp, 12 predicted proteins | sample ChrtobMetP5a_4mM_FD_155463 | JGI IMG/M metagenome (GOLD analysis project Ga0210240, IMG submission 155463) | Chrysochromulina tobin associated microbial communities from unialgal haptophyte culture, Seattle, Washington, United States - P5a_4mM | ecosystem: Host-associated > Algae > Haptophytes >...
TGTTCCTGTTGGCCGGGTTATCGTCGCAGTAGAGCATCATCGGGCAGTTCGGATCCATGCCAGTAACACCATAACCATCTTGACCCGGTAGCCTATTTCTGCATCCTGGAGGTCTGCAAATATTCCGAGGGTTATCTTGGCAGTAGTCCGCCTCCGGACAGTTCGCATCCATCCCGGTGATCCCGTACCCAGGGTCTCCCGGTGACCTAACACTGCATGCTGGGAATTTGCACCTGTTCTTGTTGTTTGGGTTATCTGGGTTATCGTCGCAGTAGGTCGCCATCGGGCAGTTCGGATCCTCGCCGGTGACACCGTATCCAGACTCGCCCGAAAGCCTAGGTTTGCACCGTGGGGGAGTGCACCTGTTTTTAGGATTGTCTTGGCAATAGTCCGCGTCCGGACAGTTTGCGTCCTCGCCTGTGATCCCGTACCCAGGATCACCTGGTTGCCTCGGTTTGCATGCTGGGAATTTGCACCTGTTCCTGTTGAACGGGTTATCGTCGCAGTAGAGCTCCATCGGGCAGTTCGGATCCTCGCCGGTGACACCGTATCCAGACTCGCCCGGTAGCCTCGGTCTGCACCGACCTCCTTGGCCTGGAGGTACGCACCTGTTGTTAGGATTGTCTTGGCAATAGTCCGCCTCCGGACAATTCGAGTCCATCCCGGTGATCCCGTACCCAGCGTCACCGGGGAGCCGAGGTCTGCATCCAGGAGGTTTGCACATGTTCCTGTTGGCCGGGTTATCGTCGCAGTAGAGCATCATCGGGCAGTTCGGATCCATGCCAGTAACACCATAACCATCTTGACCCGGTAGCCTATTTCTGCATCCTGGAGGTCTGCAAATATTCCGAGGGTTATCTTGGCAGTAGTCCGCCTCCGGACAGTTCGCATCCATCCCGGTGATCCCGTACCCAGGGTCTCCCGGTGACCTAACACTGCATGCTGGGAATTTGCACCTGTTCTTGTTGTTTGGGTTATCTGGGTTATCGTCGCAGTAGGTCGCCATCGGGCAGTTCGGATCCTCGCCGGTGACACCGTATCCAGACTCGCCCGAAAGCCTAGGTTTGCACCGTGGGGGAGTGCACCTGTTTTTAGGATTGTCTTGGCAATAGTCCGCGTCCGGACAGTTTGCGTCCTCGCCTGTGATCCCGTACCCAGGATCACCTGGTTGCCTCGGTTTGCATGCTGGGAATTTGCACCTGTTCCTGTTGAACGGGTTATCGTCGCAGTAGAGCTCCATCGGGCAGTTCGGATCCTCGCCGGTGACACCGTATCCAGACTCGCCCGGTAGCCTCGGTCTGCACCGACCTCCTTGGCCTGGAGGTACGCACCTGTTGTTAGGATTGTCTTGGCAATAGTCCGCCTCCGGACAATTCGAGTCCATCCCGGTGATCCCGTACCCAGCGTCGCCCGGAAACCTAGGTCTGCATCCAGGAGGTTTGCACCTATTCTTACTATTTAGGTTGTCTGGGTTATCGTCGCAGTAGAGCTCCATCGGGCAGTTCGGATCCTCGCCGGTGACACCGTATCCAGACTCGCCCGGTAGCCTCGGTCTGCACCGACCTCCTTGGCCTGGAGGCACGCACCTGTTGTTAGGGTTGTCTTGGCAATAGTCCGCCTCCGGACAATTCGAGTCCATCCCGGTGATCCCGTACCCAGCGTCGCCCGGAAACCTAGGTCTGCATCCAGGAGGTTTGCACCTGTTCTTTGGGTTGTTCGGGTTGTCTGGGTTATCGTCGCAGTAGAGCTCCATCGGGCAGTTCGGATCCTCGCCGGTGACACCGTACCCAGGCATGCCTGGTAGCCTCGGTCTGCACCCCGGAGGTACGCACCTGTTTTTAGGATTGTCTTGGCAATAGTCCGCCTGTGGGCAATTCGAATCCATGCCGGTGATCCCGAACCCAGGTTCACCTGGTGCCCTCTTCTGGCATGCTGGAAATTTGCACCCGTCGTTATTGTTGTTATTGCCGTTGTTCCCGTCGTTGCCGTTGTTCCCGTTGTTCCCGTCGTTCTCGTCGTTGCCACTGTTCCCGTTGTTGTTGTTATTGTTGTTCACGGGCGTGGCTACGTTGACGGGCGGGGCAACCTTTTCTACGGGCGAGGCATAGAAGGGGTTGTTCATATCCTTGTTGTATGCGTCGAAGTCATCGCAGTATTTCGCCATCGGGCAGTTTGGATCCATGCCGCTGACACCGTACCCAGATTCGCCAGGTACCCTAGCTCTGCATCCTGGAGGTTTGCACTTGTACGGGTTATCGTCGCAGTAGGGCGCCTTCGGGCAGTTCGCATCCTCGCCGGTGACACCGTATCCAGACTCGCCCGGTTGCCTAGGTTTGCACCCTGGGGGTGTGCACCTATTGGAGTTGAACGGGTTATCGTCGCAGTAGAGCTCCATCGGGCAGTTCGCATCCATGCCGGTGACACCGTACCCAGGCATGCCTGGTGTCCTAGGCCTGCACCCTGGGGGTGTGCACTTGTTTCTAGGATTGTCTTGGCAGTAGTCCGCGGCCGGACAATTCGCGTCCTGTCCGGTGAGGCCGTACCCAGGTTGACCCGGTAGCCTCACTCTGCATGCTGGAGGTTTGCACTTGTTGATGGAGGAAGTGGGCCCGTTGTCGGCAGGCGAATAGTAAGGGTTTTTCGGGTTGTCAACGCAGTGCTCCGCTTCTGGGCAATCCGGGTCCTGGCCGGTGATACCGTATCCAGGGGGCAGACCGCAGTAGCTCGCTTGCGGACAATTCGCATCGAGGCCGTCGATGCCGTATCCATACTCGCCCGGTTTCCTTTGTTTGCAGACAGGGAACTGGCACAACGGGAGGATCTTGACTTTGACAGGAGGTGGTGGCGACGCTTCCTTAGGAGGCGGCGGTGGTGACTTATCCTTCGGAGGTGGCGGTGGTGGCTTTTCCTTCGGAGATGGCGGTGGCGGCCTCTCCTTCGGAGGTGGCGGTGGTGGCCTTTCCTTCGGAGGTGGCGGTGGTGGCTTTTCCTTGGCTTGGAAAGTCCGCGGAGGTGGCGGTGGAGACTCCAGGTCTGGGGGCGGAGGAGGCGGAGGTTTGAAAGTTTTTTGTGCAGCCTGCACGTAATGCTGCGCGGCGAGCTTCGCCTCGGTGTGCTCGATCTCCAGAGACTTGAAGAAAGGGCTTCGGCGCATCTTGCGACTCGCCCCCAGAGTTGCCCCCTTCGATCGTCGCCAGCGGCGGCGCTTCAAGTCCTCCACCAGGGCATTCGACGAGTCGACACTTTTGAACTCGACGTGCTCACGCTGGCTGATACCCAAGAAGGGTGACTCGGTATCGACGACGTGGTCCACCACGGCATCGACGCACTCCTGGATGTGGCTCGGCATGGAACAGATCTCGTAGTGGAGAGTCATCCAATCAGCGATGCGCTCGCCGGAGAAGACGTCGCTGCGGAGGCTGTCCGCGTCACGCTGCGCACCGGCGTATTTGATGCAGCTCAGTAGGTCGTCCAAGTTGACGTTGCCTGCCGTGCTGCTCGAGTCCGGCTCGATGCGAACATTCGGGTCTTCGGTGATCCCCTTAGCAAATGAAGTCTCTGCGAGGCAACGATCGAGAAGATTCCAGCGGGTCAGCTCGACGATCTTGTACGTGTCCCAGCTGATCCTCGGCAAAAAGGGCTCGCTGCCGGTGCAGCCTCCTGCCGGCAGGGCCGCGCCATCGCAGTGCTCGCCCGAGAAGGAGCCCTCAAAGTACTTGGGCCCGCCGTCAACGTTGTCGCGCCACGTGTACACCGGCTCGCTTCCGTTCATCATCGGCTGGGCCCACGTGCGCATGAACTTGAGCATCCGGACGGGCTTGAACCCGCACGCCTGGGCGCACGGGACAAGGTCGGATGCCATCGAGAAGACGTTCTTCTCGTACAGGTTCCAGAGAGCCTGGATGCCGCTCAGGTCGGTGTAGTCGGTGCGATCGGGGAACATGGTCACCAGTCGATCCGCCCACTTGCACAGCGTGTCGCCGTGTGTGTCGTGGATTTCATTCTCCTCCGCCTCGTTGCCTTCGGCGGAGAAAGCGTACTTGGAGCTCGTGCACCAGATGTTACGCTGCTTCACGTACCGGGGCACGTTCTGCGCGACGAAGCTCCAGAGGCAGGCACGCTTCTGCGCGCAGATTGGGATGCTGTCCTGGACGGCCTCAAAGTGGGGCGGGATGAAGCTCTCGCCTGCAAAGGCAACAGTCGGATTGCCCGTCGCGCCCGACGCACAGACATCAGGCGTCTCATCGAGCAGCTCGTAGAACCACTCGGCTCCCGCAAATGGGTCGGCATACAGGAGCGCGCGGATGCTCTCCTTGGACGTATCGGGCGTCTGCCTGATGAAGGGCTCGAGGCCATTCTCGTGCTCCAGGTACTCGCGCACGTCATCGAACGGCTTGTAGATCTCGGGGTCCATCTCGGACAGTGGGTCGAACGGCTTGTTGCGCCCGGACCAGTGGAGCACGGTCGCCTCTCCAAGCACCACAGCAGGATCCAGTTTGTTCAATTTCAAGTCGGCCTTCGAGATGTACCCGAGGCCGTCCACGAAAGCCGGGTCGCCCACAAAGTCATTCCAGCACTTCACCTTGTCCGCAAACGCAAAGTACGGGATCCCGAGTCCGAACGCGAGGGACGTCTCAGGGATCAGACTGGATTCATAGTTGGCGTGCATGTAGCTGTCGAAGACTTCGGTCATCTTCTGCGCCCGCCACTCGGTCAGGTTGATGCGCGACATACCGAAGTTCCAGCGCGGTTGGGCGGCGGCGAGCAACTCCTTGCCGTTGAACCTCTCGCTCCAGCGCATCACCGTGCTTGCAAACTCATCCTGCTGGCAGATGCGGTTCCCGTTCTCCATCGCCTCCTCGGTGCACCCGCTGTATGCGTGTGCCTTGTCCTTGCCTAGGTACGTGACGGGGTAATCCAGCCAGCCCCTGCCGTTGTAGTACGGCTCGTTTCGCATGCATCCGTCGGCCCACAGCCACCCGTTGCACGTTGCGGCGATCACGGGCCCGTCGCCCATTGGGAACTCGAGCGTGGCGATGGGCTTCTGAACGACGATGTCGTCGTCACACAAGAAGAGGGTACCCAGCTCACGGAACGGGCCGAGGTACGGCAGGTAGAAGCGCAGCAGGTTGAAAGGGTCGTGGTGCATGTTGTCGTAGTCCCATGGCTCTGGATGGAGCATGGTCGGTGGCTGATGATCCTGGTCCTGGTCAGCGCCCAGCGAGCCAAACTGAGGCCACTTCCAAAGTGGAGAGATGCCGTCAGCCTCGAGCATCGCCGTCGCCTCGTCGATGCCCATCACATTGATCGTCTGCTTGGGCGACACGGGCAGGAGCGCTGTGTTGAGCCGTTGGAGCAAAGACACGTTGCCTCTTGCTTCGCGTTGCATATCGCCGATGAGCCAGACATCGATCTCGCTGTCGGGACTGTTTTTGAAGAGAGACCCAATGGCGACAACGACCGCTTCGAAACGATCCGAAAGGATGACGACGGCCGTGCGCTCCTTCTTCGCCGTTGGGTCATACGAAGGTTGCCTGATTGCGTTGAAGTCGATCGGCGTATGATACGGCGGCGGTGGCGTATGATACGGCGGCGGCGGCGATTTCGCGGGCGGTGGCGGCGGCGGCGACGGAGGCGGAGGCGGCATAGGCGGCGGCGGCGGCGGCGGCGGCGGCGGCGGCGGCGAAAGCGTTGGCGGCGTTGGCGGCGAATCCGCTGGGACTGTCGGCGCGGTCGACACGGTCGGCGCGGTCGGCACGGTTGGCACTGCCGGGAAAGTCGAGATCGGTAAATTGATCGGGGTCGGGGCATTGAGCTCGGCCGCCGCCTCGTCGGCCGCGGCCTTGTCGGCCGCCGCCTTGTCGGCGGCTGCCTTGTCGGCCGCCGCCTTGTCGGATGCGGCCTTGTCGGCCGCGGCCTTGTCGGCGGCTGCCTTGTCGGCCGCGGCCTTGTCGGATGCGGCCTTGTCGGCCGCGGCCTTGTCGGCGGCTGCCTTGTCGGCCGCCGCCTTGTCGGATGCGGCCTTGTCGGCGGCTGCCTTGTCGGCCGCTGCCTCGTCGGCCGCGGCCTTGTCGGCGGCTGCCTTGTCGGCCGCCGCCTTGTCGGCCGCCGCCTTGTCGGCCGCCGCCTTGTCGGATGCTGCCTTGTCGGCCGCTGCCTTGTCGGATACTGCCTTATCGGACGCCGCCTTGTCGGCCGCGGCCTTGTCGGATGCTGCCTTGTCAGCCACTGCCTTGTCGGATGCCTCCTTGGTAGTGTCCGCGATCGGTGTGGTCGGTGAGCTGACCGCGGTCGGGGCCGGTGAGTGCTGCGGCTCGGTTACGTCGGCCAGGGCCGGTGCGGTAAACTCAGTCGGCACATCAATCGTGGCTGGTGCCTTGAGCGTCTTGCATTCCGCACAAGCGTTGCACGGGACAAAGGTGGTGCACTTGACCTCTAAAGAGGCCGTGTGCTCACCGCACCACGACTTGCAATTGTCATTCTCCGCCGGCACAGCTGGGGCGGCCGAGGTCGCGGGCGCTCGGGCCGTGATCGGCGTGGTCGGCTTCGGCAACGTCGAGCCGGGGGCAGCAGCTTGGCCGTTGCAGCCGCACGACAAAGCGCACGTGGAGTGCATGAAGACTGGAATGCGCTGGCACTCGCCCGACTTGGCCCACGCGACGCATGGGAAAGAGGCGTCGTCGACGCACGGCGAGCTTGCCGCATCGTCCTTCGTCGTTGAGCCGAAGTCTGACGTTGCTGGCGAGGTCGGCCCGGTCACGGTCGGCTCATCAGTGTTAATCATCTTTCCGTTGATCGGCTCGCATTCAGCGCACGCGCTGCACGTGGTATAGGTGCACTTGACCTCCAATGCTGCTGTGTGAGCCGCGCACCACGACTTGCACCCGCCTACCGTCGGCACGATCGTCTCAATGGCCGGCAACGTGAACGCCACGGCTGGCGGCGAGGCTGAGGTCGGTTTGATGGCCTCGGTTGGGGATGGTGCGTGGAGCACTGTGGTGTTCAAAGCCAACGGGTCCCGCTCATCGATCGGGATCGGTGCACTCATGTCGACCCCAGTGCACTCTTCACACGTGGTGCACGGGACATAGGTGCACTTGACCCGCAAGGATGCAGTGTGATCCGCGCACCACGCCTTGCACCCATCCGTCTCCACAAATCCGAGGACAGATGTCCTCCGGAGGGTCGCCTGCGCGGCATCCACGGTTGAAGACGCGGGGAATCCTGCTGCCGAGGCGACCAAGCAAGCCATAGCCAAGACAGAGCCATAGTCAAGACAGAGCCATAGCCGTGGGTGGCTGCTGATCCTTTGCGAAGGGCGCGCTCGTCGTCGATCGTGTGCGCTTGTTGACCCCATCATTGATGCCTCGGGGCTCACCACATTGGTCATCTGCTGAGCGTCTGTGACGCACCCCAGAGGGATGCGCTCGGCAATTAGCGGTGGGCAACTGCAAGCACCTGCGAGGATGCGAGAAGATCGATCACGCCGGATATCACCAAGGAGCTCAAAGGCATGGGCAGGTCTCTCATCGATCAACGCCATGGAGCCTCGGCTCCGTCCGGGGTGCAACTGTAAGCGTCGCCCTCGAGGCAGCGGCGCCGTTGGGCCAGCGGGACGCGGCCAACTGACGACGGTATTATCGTGCGGAGCTGCCCGCGGAGCTGCCCGCGCGCGTCCCTTGGCGGGCCCGCACGTGCAGCTCAGCCCCAAGGCCGCCTGGGCCGATCGTAACTTTGCGGCATCCAGAGCGGGCCCAGCAGCCGGGGGTCTTGCGGCAGAGGGAGCACGCTTCGTCCGGGACAGGCGATCGACTGAAAGATGGGCACCCAAATAGAATCTGAAATCGGCTGCCCCACCGTGCTGAGGGACGGCACGAGGCATTCGAGGGCACTTGCCTGAAAAATAGGAGTCCTAATTTGGGTCGTTTCGAAGAGGGCCAACCCGACTCAAAAAGGAAATCCTGGTGAACGCAAAAATTTGGTGCTGTCGTGTCATAAAAGGAACATGCAACAGGAAGTGTCGAATGTGCTCTCTGGGAGCCAATCCCTTGGAGGAAGTCAAGTCAAGTCAAGTCAACGAGACTTAAACAACAGACTCAGACATTTAACCAACTGACATAACCGTCGCGGAAACCTATGAATGTGCTCCGGAGGCCAGCAGTGGTGGAAGGGGTGGTGGAAGGGAGTATGGGCGGGAATGAGGTGACACGTCATATCCTACGTGCCCTCGGAGTGAGCGAGTGCAGGTGAGAAGTAAAGGGCCGATCTCGAGCCGATGAGCGCCACTCTCACGCCGAAGAGGAAATCGGCTTGAGATCACCTTGACTTGACTTGACTTGACAAGTTTGTCTTGATTGTGTTATGGGATTTCACAGAGCCGACGGGGGCACCGACATCTCCGCCCGCGCCCGGTGCTTGCTTGTGGTGGCGCCGGTTCGATGGCCGATCTGCGGCTGAACGAAGCCTTCCTTTCCGCTGCGCAGCCATCGACGCATGTCCCCGTCATGTCCCCGAACCCGAACCCACCGATGGGCGAGCCGGTCCAAGGGGGTGCACTGCCGATGGCTCAGCCCGTTTACGAGGCCGCGACAGTCACCAACGCAGTCCCTGCCACAGCCATCGCGACGACTTCCGTGTTTGGGGCCGATCCAGACGTCACCCGCTCCATCCGCCAGACTTTGTCTACATTATCGCGCGAGGAGGAGAAGCTTGCGGCGTCCAAAGACTACTCGGGCGCAGCGAAGTTAAACGACGAGGCCAAGACTCTCAGCAGCCTCGCAGCTGCAGTGGAAGAGCTTGAGGTCAGGGAGCGCTCGCTCGCAGTAGCCAAGGACTACGCGGGCGCACAGGCGGCCAACGAGGAGTCCAGTTCGCTCAAGCTCAGGGCGCTCGCGGAGGTGGACCGCATCCGGAGAAACTCGCTCACGAGTATCGACTTGAGCTCGGGCCGCGACGAAGGTCCAGACGAGGGCCCAGCACAGATCGTCGGGGGCTCCAAATCGCCGGGCGTGGGGGCGGCACCGGCGGGCTCGACCAAGGGGTTGGCGCCAGCGGCGCCATCGGGGTCGTGGATGTCGCGCATGACGCTCGCGTGGAGCAGCGCCGTCCAAAAAGGGAAAGAGTTCATCGGCACCAATGAGCGCTCGCGCATCGCTCGGCTTGTGGAGAAGCCTTTGGCGGCACTCGACCTCGCGGAGCTCGAGAAGTTGCTCAAGGATGCGGGGGCACAGCGTCGCAAGCTCGAGGAGAAGGTGGACGGAGCCGATAAGCAAGCCGCCGCGGCTGCCAAAGAGGGTCTCGAGCTGTGCGTGCCCGCGGCAGAGCTCGAAGCGGCGCAGGCTCGGCTGCGGGAGGTAGGCGAGTTACGCCGCGCGGCCGCCAAGCAGCTGCAGGCGGTGCGTGCGCCCGAGCTGCGCGACCAGGACGCGGCCGCGCTCGCCGCGGCGCTCGCCCGAGCCGAGGAGATGGGCGTCGCGCACCCGACCTTCCAATTGTATGCCTCCGCCACCGTGCCCAGCGCAGGAGCCGAGATGCCGAGCGAAGCGGTGCCTCTAGTGTCGGGCGCCGAACTGGTGCGCAACGCGCGCGCGTGGATGTACCAGGTGCGCAGCGTGCGCGCGGCAGTCGAGACGCACCTGAACGCGGGCTGCGCCGCACTCGCCGCCAAGGTCGACACGGAGGTGCTGCGCGTTGACGGCGTCGAGGCGGCGGCGGCGGTGGGCGGCATCGACCCCGCCCTGTTGGAGAATGCACGTGCTAAGCTTGAGATGGTGGTGACGGCGCGTGCGGAGGCGGCGACGACGCTGCAGGCGGTGCGGGCGGCGACGATGGCAGAGCAGGACGTGGCGAAGCTCGAGGCGGCAGTCGTCCAGGCACAGGAAGTGGGCGTGGCGCACCCCGCGTACAAGCTCGCGTCAGGCGTCCCGGGAACGGCGATCGTCGCTGCGGCGGCAGCGTGGTTGCACTCGGTCAAGACGGTGCGTGAGGCGGCGCGCTCATGCATCGAGGGCGCGCTCGTGGCCAAGCCCGCCGAGCTGGACGTGGACAAGCTGCGGACGGGCGGGATCGAGGCCGCTCAGACGGCCGGCGGTCTGTCGACGGAGCTGCTCAGTACGGCGCGTGCCAGGCTCGAGGCAGTGGCGGGAGCGCGCGCGGAGGCGGCAGCGGCGCTGCAGGCGGCGCGGGCGGCGACGATGGCAGAGCAGGACGTGGCGAAGCTCGAGGCGGCAGTCGTCCAGGCACAGGAAGCGGGCGTGGCGCACCCCGCGTACAAGCTCGCGTCAGGCGAGGCTGGTAGCGAGCTCGTCGTGAGCGCGGCGGCATGGTACGGTAAGGTGAAGGGGGCGCGTTTCGCCGCGGAGCAGTGCCTGCAGGAGGTGCTCGATACGGCGCCAGTGGCGCTGGACGTTCAGAGGCTGCGGGAGCTAGGCGTCGAAGCTGCCGAGAAGGCGGGAGGCATCGAAGTGACCCTTCTGGCGAACGCACGCAAGAAACTTGAGGCAGTGGCGGGAGCGCGCGCGGAGGCGGCAGCGGCGCTGCAGGCGGCGCGGGCGGCGACGATGGCAGAGCAGGACGTGGCGAAGCTCGAGGCGGCAGTCGTCCAGGCACAGGAAGCGGGCGTGGCACACCCCGCGTACAAGCTCGCGTCGGGCGAGGCTGGTAGCTCCTCGCTCGCCACTGCCTGTAAATGGCTCACCCAGGTCAAGGGTGCCCGCGAGGCCGCGCAGCTCTGCTTGAACGCAGCACTCACCACGAGCCCTGCCGAGCTCGACATCAAGGTCCTCATGGCGCAGGGCCTCGAGGCCGCTTCGGTCGCCGGCGGCATCGACCAGGGCGTGCTCGCGAGTGCTCGTGAGAAGGTCACGGCTGTGCTTGCACTGCGGGCCAAAGCGGTCTCGAGCCTCCGGGCAGCGCAGGCGGCCGTGCACGCGGATCAGGACGTGGCCTCGCTCGAAGCGGCGCTCTTGACGGCGCAGGAGGCGGGAGTCGCGCACCCATCATACATGATCGACCCAGCTCCAGATCCGCCGGCCGGTGGCGGCGGGGAAGGCGAGCCGTCGGTGGTAGCGAGCTCATCTCTGTCGGCGGCCGTGGCCGGTAGCGAGCTCATCTCTGACGCGTGCGCGTGGCTGAGCCAGGTGCACCGGGGCGCAGCGGAGGCGGAGATGGCGCGTAACCTCGCGAGCATCGAGGCGCTCGCCACGACGCAGAAGCGGCTGCGCCGTGCCGAGCAGTACGCCAAGGAGCGACGTGATTACGCCCGTGCAGCGAAGCTCGCGACACGCTGGGAGGAGCTCGAGAGCCTGCAGGTGAGCCTCCCCCCCCTCCCCCTCCCCCCCGATTGCATGCCGATTGCCTTCTCCCCCCCCGAATGCATGCTGATTGAGAGCCTGCAGGTGAGCCTCATCTCGGGCGCGATGGCCAAGCGCGCCACCGACGCCGATCGGCTCGTCGAGATCAATCGGCTGGTGGCGCAGACGGCCGTCGACTTTGCCACGGACGCTCTCTCTGCCGTGCCGGCCCCCTCGCCCGCTACCGCTACGCCCGAGGACGGCCACGCGCGGCACGAGGAGAAGGCGAGCGCGGAGGGCGGTTTCTTCGACTGGGCTAAGACGTCTCTCGACGGGTCGTTGCCGCGGGCGGACGTGGCAGGGATCGAGTGTCTCTCGTGTCTCCCGCCGTCCCGCGAGGAGCTCGACGCAAGAGGCGCATCCAGCGAAGAGGTCGCAGCAGTGGCCGCGGCGCCGGCAGCGGTCGCGGCCGCGGCTCCCCTCCTCTCGAGCGTGGAGACGGCCAAGGTCCTCGCCCTCGCCCCGTCCGCTCTCGTGCTCCTTCACGAGGGTGTCGTTGAAGGGGAGCGGCGGGCGCCGTACGAGGGGCTGTACAAACTCGACCGCGGCAACTACGTCAACCAGCGGCCGCTCTTTCGCAGGGTAGAGGGAGGCGCGCTGCCAGGCGCCTCGAAGCGCTGCCTCGCCTACGTGGCCGAGGGCAAGTGCACATGGGCCGGTCAGCTCGAAGCGAGCCTCGGCTCGAGCGTTGCGTACCTGCAGCTGATCGACCCGACGTTGCCAGCGACGCCCGATCGGAGTGGATTCCCGTGGCAAGGAGTGAATTGGGTCGATGCGCTCGATCCCGAAGGTCAATGGACGCCGCGACCGAAGCTCAAGTGCTCGGCGCTGCTCGAGGCGCAGGCGGCCATGTGGCGCGGCATTGAGATTGAGGGGCAGCTCGCGGCCACTGGGCTGGCGATTGCGATCACCGGATTTGTCGACGAGGACGAGGTCACGTTTTACCTGATGACCACCATAGTGCAGGCGGCCGACGGCAAGCGCTCCGAGCACGAGGCGAAGCATCGCTTCTCGAGATTCGAGCACTTGCACACCGAGATGCAGCCGCAGCTCGGGCAGCTTCTTCCCGCGCGATTCCCCGTCGCCAAGCTTGCCCTCACGGGTCTCTTCACCGCCGCCTCCAAGGCCGCGGCGAAGACGAAACGCGGCAAGGAGCTCCAGGCATACCTCCGGCGGCTCGCAAGCGCCGCCGCGAGCAAGGGGCTCGAGCGCGGGGGCCCCGAGCTGCTTGAATTCTTGGGCGCTAGACCCGCGAGTGGGCCGCTCGCCACGCCCGGCTTTGCTGCGGACGTCGAACGCGCGGAGGGCGGCGCGGCGAACGGCGGCGCGGCCGAGGGCGGTGCGGCAGAGGAGGGGACCGAGATGCACTCGCCGCCGACGCCCCCGCCCGAGACCCCGCCGCCGTCTGCACCGGCGGGAGGAGAAGCAGTAGCAGTCGCAGATGGGACGTACGCATGGTCGATCAGTTGCCTCAAGCTGGTCGAGCAAGTGAATGAGGCCGAGGCGGAGGCCGCCGCGGCCAAGAATTACACGGGCGCAGGCAAGCTGCACGAGGCCGCTCAATCGCTCACCTCCCACTCTGCGAGGGTGCACTTCTTCGAGGCGCGAGAGCTGGCGCTGGCAGACGGGCGCGACTATGCCGGTGCGGAGGCCGCAGCAGCTGAGGCGGAAAAGGTCAAAGAGAGCCTTAAGGCGGAAGAGGCCGCGGCGCGACAGCTCATCCAGCTGTTCTCAGCAAGGAGCGTCGAATGAAGGGCCGGGTGTCGAGGGTTGCGTGGCGAGGGCATGGTTGAGGGCTGCGTGAAGGGCACTGTGAGGTGTGGCTGACTGCTGCGGTGGAGTGCGCCAAGATGCGGCGTGCGGTCCGGGCGCACTATCTGGTCGTCCTGCAGCGCCCTGCAGCGCCCTACAGCGCCTTGCAGCGCCCGACGGTTGCCGGATGAGCATCGGCATGGCCATGGGTGGACGCGAGGCGCGAGAAGAGTCAAGCCACGAGAAAGAGACGGCCCGTTTTCGAGATCGGAGATGGAGACAGTGTGCGAGTGGCGCACTCCCGTCCTCCGTCCTGCGTGCTATGTATCTCCCGTCCGTGACTCCGTCAACTACTGTGGTGCGACTGTGCTTCACTTGAGGATGCGAGGTCCCTACTGCTGAGTGCTGTGGAGAAGCTGTGAGTGTCGGAGATTCCGATTCGCGGTCCGTAAGAGCTGAATGAACCGCGCACAGCACCACTGGGCAACTGCCACGGCACATGTACATACGACACTGGGCAGACACGTGTACCGCCAACACGGACCCCACGGACCCCACCCGTTCACCTGTGCCACAGCGCATCACCGTTTTTGTAAACGCCCGCCACTATCTGAGCCGGTCCATAATACATCTTCCCAGGGCAAGGCGCCTGTGAGACGATGGTAACCGCCGTCTAGCCGCCGTGTGTCGTCGCCCTCCGCCTCGTGCGCCCTTGCCGCCTCAGAGCTCAGTAGCCCTTGCCGCCGCTCATTTTCTTGAGCGTCTTGGTGCCCGAGTGCAGCATCCCATCGACGAGGCCAAAGAGGCTGACGGCGCCACCGATGATGGCGCAGAGCGAGACGAGGAACTCGGTGGTGGCGGTGGTCTTCTCGACGATGTGAGCGTGGATGGGCGACACGTCGTACGTGATCATCAGGTGCGGCAGGATGTCGCGCGTGCGCCCCTGTGACGTGGCTGTGAACTGGTACGTCTCAATGCGCCGTGAGCCGTCGGCAGGACCGTACGAGGTGGGCATGATGTTGACGTGGTGCTCCTTCGTCTCGCGACGCAACGTCGAAACGAAGTGCGAGCCGTCGAGCGTCGTCAGCTGTGCCCGGACCGAGCTCGGCAGCCGAGCTCGTTCACGGGCTGAGAGCTCGAGCCCAAATGATAGGTGGTCGATGTGGTGCGTCGTGTTGACCGCCGAGAAGTCAAATGAATGGCGCGACGCGTGCGGCGAGATGTGCAACGTACCGGGCGCGCGCGAGACCTCGACGTAGCCGAAAAGGGTGCACCCCTCGTGCGTCTCAGCCTCCACCCACATCTCGTCGCCTGCATCGCCGCCGCCACGCTCGTCAGGCACTCGACCGGTGAGTAGACCGAGCACGACGTCGCTCGCCCGTTCCATGATCAGGTGCTCCTCCGCCTCGACTTCTCCGTATGATCCCTTCTCGGGATCGGCCCCCTTGCGAGACGCGCCCTCCCCCAGGATCTTGCCCACGCCCTTGGCGCCTGTGATCGAGCCGACGGCCTCGGAGATGCGCTGTAGCAGGTCACGATCCTCCTTGACCTCCTCGTCCGAGGAGAGAGCATCCTCCGACCAGTCTTCATCGAGGCCCTTGGCACGGCGGTCCATGACGACCCGCAGGTCCTTGGAGACGTGCGCGATCTGGGTGGCGAACGAAGGAGAGGAGAGGGAGTGCGTATTGACCTCCGCTTGCCTTTCTTCCGCTGGGAGGTCGTTCATCTCAGTCACCAGCGCCTCGGCCGCCACCTTGACGAGATGCAGCCAGATGACATTCTCCTCGCGCCCGTACTCGTACGGCTCGAAGGCGTGGCTCGTCTGGCGGAAGATGCGCACGGTCGGGAAGGCATGGATCGCCTGCGCGCGGCAGATCTCGCCTCCCGAGGCTGTCGTGCAATCGATCCGGATCATCTTGACAGATCTCGAGTACGCACGCACATGGAGCCGCTGGGACACCGCCAGCCACGTGGGCGTGAGCTTGTTCGACCAGAAGCACCAGGGCGCAAAAAAGTTAACCATCACGATCGGGTGATCGGCGATCAGCTTGTCGAACTGCGCCACGGTCATGTCGGCAGGCTCGCTGCTGAAGGGCGCAGGCGGCACAAACTTCTCCTCATCGGGATCTGGAGGCTCGAGATCTGACGTCGGTGTCTGCAGACCGTGTTCGACCACCTCGGGCTTCGCCGCATCCCATGCCCTTCCTTCCGGGATCTCGACCGCGCCGGCGTTCGCAGGCCCGCTCGGCGCCGCTGAGCACGAGCCTGGGCACACGATCGTCATGAACCTGGCGACGTCCATGCAGCGTCCCTCCATGGCCCACTTCGAACAGATGCTTGCATCCATCGCCGCCTGCTGCGCGCAGCTCGTCTCGCACGCAGTGAGCATGTAGGCCGAGTTGGAGACACACTCGCCCTGGGAAGCCCAGCTTGGGCACGAAGGCGACGTGTTCCCTGCTGGCTGCTCCTTCGGCTGCTCTGCCTGTGCCTTCGCGCCAAGTGTGGGCATGCTGCCGACCTGAGGCATGCTGCCAATCTGCGGCGAGGCGGGCGATGGCGAAGCGCCATCGTCTTCAATCCCGAGCAGCCGGCGGCCCGCGTGCGCGCCCTTGCCCGACAGCTTGATCGTCGACTCCACCTCGACCACTGCGTTGCGCTGCTCCTGCGACAGATGCTTCTTTGTCTGCTGCTCGCGATGGTCCGCGTCACCCTGCGCGTGCTCCTTCTTGTGCCACGGGAAGACGTGGCCGGCAAGGTCCTTGTCGTCCGCACCGCCATTATACTTGTGCGGCTCGAACAGGCCGAGCGACCTACCATCGCTGCTCAGCCGCACCCTGTGTATGTTGCGCGCGCCGCCAGCCTTGTGCGAGCCCACATGGTCGGCAATGTGCAGCTGCGCAAACTGGCAGGGCAGGTGGAGCATCGATATGTTGAAGTTGATGCGGATGGACGAGCTCGGCGCGAGGCCCTTGGCCTCGCGCATCAGCGACTCGCGCCCGAGCAGCGGGCTGTCCAGGCGCAGCTGCACCGCGCGCTTGGCGGAGAACGACTCGTTGTACTGCGAGAGCACGAGCCAGCAGATGGTGATGATGGCGCCGATGGAGATGAGACCGCCCGCGTTGGTCGTCTCCATGTACTCCGACGGCGCACGCCTGAAGAAATGCGCATCGCGGATCCCCATGTTTTGTTGGCCCACCACGTGTCGTTCACACGTCTGCATTGACTAAATTTGCACCTAAAAAAAACTTGAAACGACGTATAGAACGTGTTAACTCGAGACGCACTCCATGTTTCGTTTCTTTGTGCTAAGAATTCTTGCGCTCGCGGTTTTGTGCGACGATGTCGCGGCCTGGCGTAGCGAAGGTGCTCGACCCGGCGATGGCCGCGCTGCTCCTCGCGGGCGACGAGGTGCTGCCGCCGGCGCTGCCGGCGCTCGCGCACCTGCACGCTGTGCTCAAGATCGGCACCTCTGCTGCCGGGGACAATGTAATCATTGACACGGATTCAGAAAATGGCATCATCTCCGACCCGGAAGAGTGTCTCGCGCAGGAGGAGCGGCTCGAGGAGCGGCTGCGGCTGCTCAAGCGTAAGGAGGGCCTCGCGACTGACCGCACGCTCAAGCAGGCCTTCAAGCTCATGGACTGCCTGATCGGTCAATATAAGCTCAACCGCACTGATGAGATCCTCGAGGAGCTCGCACCCGTGTGCGCGGAGCGCGGCGGCGACTGGAAGGTGAAGCATATCCAGTCGACGGCCTTCGTGCGCTGGAAACAGTACAAATTCAAAGAGGCGCTCGCGCTTTTCCTGCAGCAGCAGGAGATCGTGGGTGCCTCGGCGGCGCTGTGCGAAAACATTGGGCACACCTACTCGTCGATAGGCGATCTGCCCAAGGCCGAGGAGTATTTTGAGCGTGCGATCGAGCTGCTCAAGCGCGGTTCGTTTGGCAATCGCGGCGGCATCTACATGGGCCTCGGGCTGGTGCGCGACCGGCTGGGCAAGACGCGCGAGGCGCTGCCCATCCTCGAGCAGGCCCTCGAGCATTACCAAAAGGAGCACACTAAGGACTTTGTGCAGCTCGACTCGTCGATCATCGCCAAGGCGCACATGTCGGTGGGCAAGGCGCACGAGAAGCTGGGCGAGAAGGCCAAGGCGGCCGAGCACATGGCTGACGCGCTCGCCATCTTCCGGCGGACGGTCGGCTTCGACTCGCCGCTAACGGCCAATGCGATGGGCTGCCTGGGCAAGGTGCGCTGCGAGCTGGGCCAGATGAAGGAAGGTCTGAAGCTGCTCAAGGACGCCCTGCGGCTCGAGATCCAAAAGGACGCGTTCCACCTGGAGACCGTCTGGGAGCTCCTCTCGCGCCTCAAGGATCTGCACATGGATGAGGCCAAGGAGCGGCAGGCGAGCGCCGGCACCAAGGGTGCCTCTCCTCTCGAGGCGCTCCGAACCATCTACGGACAGTATGTGACCCACCTTGAGGCAACCCAAAGCTGCCGACGGTGCACCCCAACCTCACCACGTCGCCTCTCCCCACAGGTATGTGCCCCTCGTCGAGGCAGCCAAGCTGCGGATTGGGGCGCAGCAGGAGCGCGACGAGCTTGGCACGCTGGCCGTCTTCTACAAGACCGCCGCCGAGCTCTACATGCTCGCGCAGGACTACACTGGCGGCGAGCACCTGTGTAATGAGGCGCTGCGCTGCTTTCACAAGGTGCGCGATTTCGACTGCTCGGGGCTCATAGAGGGGTGCGAGATGCTGCTCAACATAGCCAAGTCGAATAAGCCCAAGCAGGCGGCAACGCCTGACAAGACAGCGCCGAGCTCGGGCGCTGGCCCGTCCTCCGCGTGACGGCTCTGCAGCGCTCTGTCACCGGTGGCCCACAGAGTAGGCACGTCTGTTCTTCTGTTCCGTCTTTCTCGAATCGGAGCGCTTTCTTTGTCTCCTCTTAGGCCGATCGCGATTGCGCTCGCTCTCTCCGCACTCAGGGCCTCGCGACGCGGTCCGCGGGCGGGGCCGCGCCTGTCGCGCGGGCGTGCCCGAGCTTTCAGTTGATATGAATTATGTCGTTCATATCACACAAAACTACTAAAATTTACATGACGCACCGGTCCCTCGGCTGACTCTGCTCCATGGGCGCCTCCGCCGAACCAGCAGCCCTGTTCTCCGTCCTGCTCCGCAGCCAACTCAATGTGCGCTCGACGTTCGAGTCGAGGTCCTCTACCGTGTTCGACTGCAGCTCGACGACGATCTCCTCGCGGTAGCTCTCGCGCGCCTCGTCGAGGATGAGCTGCATGATCTCCGCCTCGATGTTGTCCTCAAGCTTCTTGCCCGAGTATCCTCGGCTCGTCAGACGCGAGTACAGCACGCCGTTGTCGCTGCGCATCACGAGCACCAGATCAAACCAGCGCTCGGGGAAGAGCTCGGCGCCGTGGTACTCGACGATCACGCCGCCCGCCTCCATCTCGTCCTCAAGCTCGTCGAGCAGCTTGTCCTCGTCAAGCACGTAGGTCTGATACTCTTCATCCCATCCTTCGTGCAGCTGCTTGGCCTTGACGAGCTCACCGACGTCGATGGCACGAAAGCCTCTGGCCTCAGCCACAAGGCGGTGCACAAAGGTGCTCTTACCGGTGCCCGGCGTGCCCGTCACCAGCAGGTTGGGCAGGGCTCGGCTGCTCATGCACTTGCAGACGGGCGCGCGAAGGGAGGCAAGAGGTGACGAGTAGGGTGACGACGCACCAAGTCAGTCATGTCAAGTCAAGTGTGTCACCTTGTACCTTGCTGCTTGTACTTCCCCGAACGAGATGTTGCGCGCGTGTCTACAGGCGGAGCGTGCCATACAGAGATAATACAGTATGGCCGGTCTATACGATAAGCACAAAACAGACTGTTCCTCCCCCAAGAAAGAAGAATCATGTATGAATACACAGGGTGTTGTGCGTTATTGTTTTATTTTGCGAGGCCCTGTTCAGTTTGCTGGAGTTGGGCATTGGGAACTATCTCCTCCCAAAAATCGATCTAACTTTCTGCCGTTTCTCTCAAAAATCTGAGCGCGCCGAGACTTCCATTTTAAGCCATCTCCCATTCGCTCATTAAAATCTGAGCGCGCCGGACTGAAACCGGACCGGATTCACTATCGGCATCGCCCTCCGCCCAAGGCATGCTGGCGCGCCTACCAGCCCTTGGGAAGGCGCAGCCAGCCTCCTGGCACGCCCAACGGCATGCCCAACGGCACGCGCCAGCATCCCTGTCGATCGACGCGGCGATGGCACTCGCGGCGGAAATGGTACCTGTCTCTGCGGCGCAACTCAATGGAGATTTCTACGAATTGGTGCGAACCACCAATGCGAGGATGGCGCTCGACAGTTTAGGCAATGGCTTGATCACATTTCTCGCAGCCTCTGTGCTTGTGGTGCCCGTCTCTAAAGTCTTGAAGGTCACGCCCGTTCTCGGCTTCCTTTTGCTCGGCTGCGCCATCGGCCCGTATGGGTTCGGACTCTTCTCGAACACGGAAGCGGACATCAAGCTCGGCGACTTTGGGATCCTGTTCCTGCTCTTCATCGAGGGTCTGAATCTGTCGCCCGACCGCTTGGAAAAACTTGGGAGCTTCTTCCAGCTGGGCGTGTCGCAGATGCTGCTGAGCATCGGCTTCTTCTTCTTCTCGGTGCTGTTCCTCGGTCCTCAGCTTCTCACCTTCTTTGAGTTATTCATCCCGCTCGATGATCAGCTACTCCGCCCGATATTCTCGTCGCCCGTCACGGCATTCTGCATCGCCGCCGCGGGAGCGCTCTCCTCGTCAGCCTTCGCGCTCCCGGTACTCAAGGAGAAGGGGTGGGAGGGGCGAGCGGACGGCATCGCAGCGCTCGCGGTGCTCTTGCTGCAGGACCTCGCTGTTGCACCGCTGCTCGTCATCATCCCTCTCCTCGCGGGCAGTGGGCCGCAGGACAATTTTTCGTTCCTGCTGCTCGTCGCCAAGGCGACTTTTGGCTTCGGCGGCGTGCTCGCTCTCGGTTCGGTCGTGCTCCGACAACTCTTCGAAGTCGTCGCCTCTTCGCGCTCGTCGGAGACCTTCGTCGCGGCCACTCTCCTCGTGGCGGTGGGCATGGGTGCGATTGCTGAGGAGCTCGGCCTCTCGTCAACGACGGGCGCCTTTGCGGCCGGCGTGCTCCTCGCGGGCACAAAGTTCCGAGCAGCCATCGAGGCGGACATCAAGCCATTTGAAGGCATCCTTCTTGGAGTCTTCTTCCTCACGGCGGGCGCGACCCTCGACCCGTCCCTCGTGCTGCACGAGTGGCCGACGCTCTTGACAGGCATCATCATCTTCATCCTCGCCAAGGCGGGGCTGCTCCTGATCGCGGGCGAGTCGGCGCTTGGGCTGCGCAGCCGCGCGGATGCCGTGCGCGTGGCCGTGCTGCTCTCGGGCGGCGGCGAGTTCGCCTTCATCATCTTCAGACTCGCCGAGAATCTAGGCGTGTTGCCGCATGACCTCGGCGAGCTACTGACCGCGTCGGTCATCATCTCGATGAGTCTCACGCCCTTGCTCGGCGAGGCGGCCGAGGCCCTGGGGTCTGTGATCGAGCGGGCGGAGCAGGCAGACGAGGCAACCGTTGAAGCGGAAAAGCTCTTTGACGCCATCGACACCGACGGCAGCGGCACTCTGACGCGTACCGAGCTGCAACTTCATCTGCTAGGTGGCGATCGGTCGCCCGGCTTCCTCGGCCGCATCAACATGCCGTTTGACGCGCTCTTCACCGCGCTGGACACGGACGCTGACGGCGTCATCTCGCGAGACGAGCTGCGCCTGGGGTACGTCGAGATGTGCACTGGAGGTGCTCGCGTAGCGGCGCTGCAGCAGAGCGCCGCCGAAGAGAATGGCCGCGTGCTCACGGCAAGCGACGCGTACGTCGTGTGTGGCTTTGGCGAGATCGGCCAACGTGTGTGCGACGAGCTCAGCAGCGTCTTCGAAGGGTCGGATCTGATCGCGTTCGATCGCGACCCGAAGCGCGTCGCCGTCGGCATGCAGCGCCAAGTGCGTGTCATCTATGGCGACGGGGCCTCCGAGACGCTCCTCAAGGCCTCGGGTATCGAGGAGCCGCGCGCGATCATCGTCTCCTACTCACAGAGCTCGCGCTGCCTCGACGCCACGCGCCGGTTGCGCGACGTTTTCCCACAGTCGCCCATCTACGTGCGCGCGGCCTCGGAGGAGGAGGTGACACCGCTCCTCGAGGCAGGCGCCACCGAGGTAGTCGTCGAGACGAACGAGGCTGCGGTGCGCCTCGCCAGGCTGCTGACGGAGTCGAGTAAAGTAGAGCTGGGCGGTGGCGAGGGGATTGAGCTGCGCCGCGCTATGGCGCCGGTGACCAAAGCAGAGGAATCATGATGAGAATGAGCGGCGTACAATGAGCCCTTGCTGCAGGCCGAGCGTCTTCTCGAGGCCTGGTAATTTAGCGTTGGCCGTTGAACAGCGCCACGCCTCGGTCCCGGTTTGGCCGCCTGTATCGACGGCGGCATTCCGGCACAATGGTATTCGCGGTCAGGTTTGTAGTCATTGGCGGGTTGATCCTTCCGGGATGTTGCGTCTCGACGGATGGATGTCCGTAAAATTGCTTGTGTATGAACACTCAGGGGGCGCGAGAGTGCCCCGAAGGTCTGACAGACAAGTGTTCATGGTTTGTATGTTCCGGCGTGGGTCCGGTCTGTGTGTCCCATGAGGTGTGTCCGGTGTACACAGTCGAGGACCGAGATTGCAGATTCACCGTCCCCCGCGTCCGCGACCACAAAGGCGATACCGTTCGGTTAGCGCCTCGTGGTTGAAGCGCGAAGAGGCTCCTCAAGACCGCGCGTATACATACGATAGGAAACTAGAAAAGAAGAAATTGTAATAGATAAAGAAGAACGCATACGATACATGGCTCACGCCTCACCCTCAGCCCTGCTCACGGCCATGCTCACGGCAACGCAAGTATGATGGTCGAAAAAGGCGGAACACTCTGCTTTGCAAATGGTCATCACTTTACCATGCACTTTACACGTAACGAGCGTGCAAACCGCGCGAACACACGACCCACGGCACCTGGGCGCCGCGGGGCCATTCTAAGCGCAAGGGCCACCCTCACAGCTCACGAGTCACGACCGCCCTGGGCCCTGCTCTCTCGACGGCGGCATCGCCTTGGTGCTAAGCCTCGATGGGCCTCTTCTTCTTGAGCTTCATGTGGAGCCCCGCCGCGGCGCTCTCGGCCACCTTGAAAAGGGATTCCTGGCTCAGCTTGCTCCCTTTGCTGGCGTTACTCGCCGTGTCAACCCCGGCGCCCTCTGGTGCACCGCCGTCGCGCCTGGCCAGCATTTGGGCTGCGGAATGGAGCGCCGCCTTCACCTTGTGCTGAGGGGGCTTAGTGATGGGCGGAGCCGCACTGCTCTCCTTGGAGGAGCGCGCTAACTTGGCTGCCTTTGATTTGACGGACTGGACCATCCGCCACAGGCCGCTGTCCGCGGCAGGTGGCGCCTCCGCGGCAGGTGGCGCCTCCGAAGAGGCGGCGGCAGAGGGTGCAGCGGAGCCGTCGTGCTTTCGGTGTCGCCTCTGGATCTCGCTCAGAAGCTTTTCTGAGCCCGCGGTCCGCCGGAACTGCACGGGAAGGAGCATGTGCACACGATGGAACGAAGTGAGAGGGAGGGCAAGAGGGAGGACCAGTACGCAATGCAAGGAGGGAGAAGGGGCCGGGTAGGGCGCCGTGGTGGGCGCCCGGGAGTCAAATGAGCACGGGTCACAAAGTTGTTGCAGTATGGTGGCCTCAGGGTGCATCGGCAACCAGAAGATTATTAGTCCGTTCATTCCCGAGGCAGAAGGAGAGGGCAGCGCGGGCGTGCACGCGGCGCATGCAGGGAGCAAGGGCGGGCCACAAGGCACGCATGCAAGGCGGCGCAAGCAGGCCACAAGGCACGCATGCAAGGCGACGCATGCAAGGCGATGCAAGCAGGGCACAAGGCACGCATGCGAGGCGGCGTCCCCAGCGCGGCTGTCGCACTTTTGGATCCGTCGGATCAATCGCAAATTCGGACGACTTGTACACAGACGCGAAGCGGTCGTCGGCGAGATTGAGCTCGAATCCGCCCTCGTCCGCCGCCATTGCCGCCGCCGCCGCCGCCGCCTCGGCACGCTTGCGCTTGGCCCCTTTGAGACCCTTTTGGCCCGCCTGGGCTGGCAGCGTGAGTGCATTCAGGCTGTAGCCACGCCGCGCCTCGCGCGCATCGTCCGCGTCATCACCGAGCATGAGCAGCTCGAGCTCGGCCTTCTTCCGCGCCTCCTCGGCCGCCTCGGCCTCCGTCAGGACCGGCGCTCGCTTGTCCTTCCTGCTGCGCTTCTTGCCCTCCTTCGCCCTGCCCGCGCTCACACCGGCGCTCACGACGCCCGCACTCACCGCGCCGGCGCCGCCCTCTATGGCTTTGGTGCTTGCGCGGCGTTCCTGCTGCTCCTCTGCTGCCCTCTCGGCAAGGGCCTCTGCAAAAAAGGGATCGCTCGCGAGCTCTGCGGGCATCTCGTCCTCATCTGCGAATTCGTCAACCTCCGCCGCGCCTCCCGCCGCGCCTCCCGCCTGAGCTAGCTGCTTGGCCTGCTTCTTCGCGCGCCGCTTCTCCTTTCGCTTCGCCTCCTCGACTTCGAAGACGGTTGGCGGCAGCACATCCTCCTCGGCCTCACCACCGCGCTTGGCGCCGGTGCCTTTGCCCGCCGCGACCCGTCGCGAGCCCGCCGTGGAAGCGCTGCCGTCAGCAAGCTCCGCCGCGTCAAACGTCATCTCCATCGCAATGTCGCCCTCGCCATCAGCGCCTACGCCGTCCACGCCGCCCCGCGCGCGCCCGCCGCCACCGGCGCGCGAGCCCATACGCACACTCTCGACGAGGGCCGCGAGGCTTCCGGTGCGCTCGCCGCGCTTTGGTGGCCGTGGGCCATCGAAGACGTACTCCTCCTCGGCCTCGTCGTCGTCGTCCTCATCCTCATCCTCGGACTCTGACGCCAGGTACTGTGCATACTCGAGCTCCTTCACTTCCGCCTTTGAGAGATCGCGCTTCATCGTCTGCGAGCGTGACGAATCATCCGCATCCCAGCTGAGCGTCGGCTCATGCTGCTGCAGCGCCGAGCACATGAACGACGGTGCCCTGTACTTAGGGGGCAGCTCGGTGCAACTGTCGCGTGGGGTCTTTTCAAACTTCCTCTCGTCAGGGATGAATCGCAGATCGAGCGGCAAAGAAGACGACTCGAACTCAGCACCGTCGCACTCCTTGTACAAATGATCCGCCGTCTCGGGCGTGTCGCACACGATCACACCAAAGTAGTAGCGCAGCCGGTCGAGCTCGTACTTACGCAGCCGCTCGCGCGCCTCGTCCTTACTCAACTGCGCTTCGGATTCGTCGGATTCGTCGGATTCGTCAACGCCCTCGTCCTCGTCCTCGTCCTCGCCGCCGCCGCCACGCCGCACTTTGCGCTGCAGAAACGAGGGGCCCACGGTCGCCTCGGCTGCCATCTGCTTCTCGCCGAAGTCACTCGGGTACACACTCACAGATCGGATTCGACCGCCCGGCGGCAAGAAGGAGCCGACCACAGCGAGAATGTCTACGGCGCGCATCTGGTCCCAGTTGCAGTTGCACACGGCGAGGCGCCTGGTCGCGTCCGACACACGTGGCACCTGGTCGTGCTGCTTCTCGAGCCATTGCACAAGCGCTGAGTCCTTCTCTTGCTCGTCATCGTCGTCCTCGATGTCCTCTGACTCCGTGCTGCCTCCTTCGGATTCCGTCTCTCCCTCACCCTCATCCTCGTCCGCGTCCGCCCGGTCCTCCTCGTGTTCTTCCTCGCCGCCAACATCTCCACCCTCCTCCTCGTCAAACTCTTCCTCCTCCTCTTCCTCTGGATCCTCATCCTCCGAGGAAGCAGCGGACATCTGGAAGCGAGGATCTGCCGTAGCAACTTTGCGCTTTGGGCCCGGCTTCTTCCGAGCCGCTGCCGCCGGCGCAGCCTCGGACTCGGCGACGCTATACAGCCGCTCCAGCTCTGCGTCTTTGCCCTTCTTTTGCTTTGGGAGCCGCCGACCGTACTTGTCGACGGCCACCTTGTCCTTGAAGCTGTTGTCCTTGAACATTGCCGAGAAGCGCTGGTCGACGACCGTCTTGCGCTCCTTCTTGGGCTGCCGCTGGAAGCGCGGATCATTGTGCAAGCGCGCAAACCGCGGGTCTTGGATAATGCCGTCCGACATCGCTGAAGGTGCCACGTCGTCGCGTCGTCGCGAGCGTGCAAACATTTGCCAAAATTGATCGTGTCGTGTCCGCGACCGCGAGCGGCAGCCTCGAGCCTGCCCCGTCGCGCTCGGGTCCCGCCTCGACGCGCGCGTTCAAACCATGGTTCAAACCCGCCGTTGCGCGGCGAGCAGGTTTTCGTCCTCTTGTTCGTCCTCTACCACTCTCACGCCACTCATGCGTGGTATCCACAAACTTTCAATGTCCCAAACGCGGACCGCACAACTACGAATCGAATAGTAAGGTCACATCACACATGGTCGCACAACTATTAATAGGTCACAATCGTCCAATCGTGACTCCTTGGGGCGGCTCAAAATAGCGCCCGACCAGCTCGCGCTCTTCGGCACTGAGGGCGGCCGGCATCTCGATCGCGAGCGTCACGTGCAGCTTGCCGAACTCGCTCGGCACACCGTGCACGGGCATGCCCTCGCCCTCGATGACGAGCACCTGCCCGTGGCTCGCGATGCCTTCATGCTTGAGCAGTACCGGGTGACCGTCCAAATGATGGAGGGTGTGCTCAAAACCGAGGAGGGCCGCGCGCAGTGGGATCTTGAGCGACATGTGCAGCTCTGTGCCGTCGCGCCGGAAGACGGCATGCCGCGCCGATTTGAGCTTCACCACAACGTTGCCCGGGATCTTGCCAGGCGTCTGCTCGCTCGCACGGGGGAAGACGACCTCTGTACCTTCCACGGTGCCGCGCTCGATGGTGGCGGCGAGCACCTTACTTTCCTCCTTGCACTTGTCAGGCGACGGCTCACTCACTTCCTGTTGCATGATCATCATGCCCATCCGTTGGTGCACCACCTTTTTGACCATCGGGCAAGACGGCCCGCAGCCTTCGCACTGCGGTTTGATCGGCTCAGAGCGGAGGTAGGAAGAGATCCCCGCACGCGGCTTGTCTCTGCACCCTCGGCACACGACCCGGCGGTTCACGGAGACGCGAACCGTCCCTCCCTTGTACATGTCCTCGAGAGGCACGCTGACAGTAACAGAGACGTCGCCGCCTTGCTGGACACCCACCTCACGGCCCCACATATCGCGCTGGCCAACGCCCTTATTCACGGCCTCCATGCCGCCCGCCTCGTATAGCGCTCGCTTTTGATCGTCACTAAGCACCTCGTACGCGTTCGTCACCTGCTTGAAGACCGCCATGTCTCCGCCCTTGTCAGGGTGATGCTTGAGGCTCAACTTTCTGTACGCCTTCTTGATCTCAGCTGCGGTGGCACTCTCATCGACGCCAAGCACCTCGTACAAATCTTCGTCGTCGCTCGCAACCGACGAGCTCAGCACGAGGACCACGAGGAGCACAAAAGTGCGGCGGCGCATCACAGCGGCGACACCGCGGCGGCTGCACACACAGGAGATGAATCTATAAACAGTCCAAGTTCAGTTTCACTGCCAGTAAAAACCAGAAACACTTCGCGTCTTTTCTCCCAATTCGGACTCCCATTTGAGACCTGGGGCCTTTTTGCCTAGGCCTCACAGGCAGCGGTTCGCGCTCCGATTTGCCTGCGGCCAGTACATTTCAGACCCGGGTCTGAAATGTACGGCGCAGGCGAATACGACAATGGATTCGTCCTGGATGCATTCCAGACTCTGGTCGGTGTCGCCCAGGCCCAGCCTCAGGTCGTTATCGCAACCGTTGCGCCCCCTGCTGCCCAGGAAGGCCATCAGGAAGAAGATGATAGCCCAGATGGCCTTCCTGATGGAGATGGTAGCGGAGGGGAGAAAACAGGAGCTTGGCCTCAGAGAGATAAGCTGGATCTGGTCAGACTTGATGCCGCACGCCAAATCCAAACGGGTTGGGTGCCATCAGGCTTTACCTTCCACGAAAAGCTCTCCGGGTGGAAACCGGAGCCCAGCAAACCGAGGCAGAGTGAGCTCTGGCAAGCGATCATGGAGCGCGACCCGTCCCAGAAGCCCAAACACTGGGACGTGAAGAAGTGCGTCGCGTGGCTCATGCAGTCCGCAGCACTCCCCACAGCTACCATCTCACCTGCACTGGGTGCTCCGGCCACTGCTCCGGCCACTGCAAAAACGGATAAGGAGCAGGACGAAGACGTGGTGACGCGCTGGTAACGCGCTGGTCTGCCTCGAAGATGATGCGCCTTCTGCATGTGTGCCTCTCTGATGAACTCTTCTCCGAGTTCCTGCAGCGCGATAAGAAGCTCACGCGCACGCAGCTCGACGCGAAGGCCAAAAACAGCTTCTGGCACTCGACTGCGATCACCTTCTGCGACATGTCCAAGACCTTCGACCTCATCGACTTCCCAGGAGTGGAGAGCGACAGGTACGCCAACCTCAAGGCCGGGCTTCTACCCACTAACTACGCCCTGACCGCTGAGAAGGCCAAGCAAGAGTTTGGCAACTTCCGCACCCTACTCACCAAGATCTACACGAGGTTCAAGCAGAGTGGCGAGGGTGACGATGTCGATGACGAAAAGACCGCCCAGGAAATGCAGGAGGGCCATTGAGGAGGGCGCAACCAAGCCCCATGGCGAAGATGAATGCCATTCATCTTCGCCAACATGAATGGCATTCGTGTGTCACGGCCAAGGTGCTTATGGGAAGCATAGGTCTGGGAGGTGCGCAGTGGGGTGGATGGTGTGCAGCAGTGAGGCTGTGTGCGCAAGCCAGTAGTGAGGGCATCAAGGGCATCAAGTGCGTGCAGCGAGTTGCGTGCTGCGCTAAAACTCACGCTGCAAAGCGAAACCACAACAGTCTTACACAAAAAAATGAAAGCCTTTTGTGGTTTCTCTTGACTTTTTCGGAAAAGGCTCGCAAAAATCATGTCGCGGTTTCAATTTTCTCACGTAAGCACGTCATGCAGCCTGTGAGTCGCCAACCTCTCCACCTTTACTACTGAAACGATGCGCACACACTTTCAAGTGCGTGCAGCGAGTTGCGTGCTGCCCTAAAACTCACGCTGCAAAGCGAAACCACAACAGTCTTACGCAAAAAAATGAAAGCCTTTTGTGGTTTCTCTTGACTTTTTCGGAAAAGGCTCGCAAAAATCATGTCGCGGTTTCAATTTTCTCACGTAAGCACGTCATGCAGCCTGTGAGTCGCCAACCTCTCCACCTTTACTACTGAGACGATGCGCACACACTTTCACGATGCCCACATCATAGCACGTGCGTCATCGACATCTACTATGCCATGACCATGTCCACCTCCTATCCCATGAAATGGACACCATCGATGGCGCCCACCTGGCCCCGCCAGAATCCTCCCCTGCTGGCTGCGCTGAACTCCGCCTCGAGCACCTACCACCTTGAGCTTCTCAACATCATCGATGGGGAAGTGCATACTTGTTGTCGAGGTGCTTGTGGATCGCGTCGACCACACGCCAGACACAGTGCATGACCATCATTTTTGACATGCCATATATCAGCATGAGGTCTTGGGGATCGCCACCTGCGAAGTACCTGAGCGCGGCGGCAAGCCGAGTAGGCAGCTCCACCGGCTTACCGCTGCGACAGTTACAAGCCAACTTCTCGTTGGTCACGGCAAGGGAGGGCGCCAGGATGGCGAGGAGCTTGTTGAAAGAGTGGAAGCTCAGCCTATAACGCAACTTGAACTGAGCCTCGCTCAAGCGTTGCACATGCTCGTCCCAGCTGAAGTCTGGAACAGGCACGTTGGCACCCCGGGATGTCCGATGACATCCCAGATCCGTGTCAAAGAGGAGTAGC
>Ga0210240_100690_pt1 | contig 29056 bp, 22 predicted proteins | sample ChrtobMetP5a_4mM_FD_155463 | JGI IMG/M metagenome (GOLD analysis project Ga0210240, IMG submission 155463) | Chrysochromulina tobin associated microbial communities from unialgal haptophyte culture, Seattle, Washington, United States - P5a_4mM | ecosystem: Host-associated > Algae > Haptophytes >...
CCAAGTCGGCCGACAGAGAGCGATGGCAGCGGAGAGCGCTGCCAAAGGGAACACGACGATGCCGCTATCGAAGCGTTTCAGGCCGAAGTTGAGGTAGACGGACCAGAAAACGAAGGGTGTCGCCAGGATGAAAACAGCCATGGCGTGCATCGTGAGTTTGCGTGGCCGGCTCTTGGATCTGCCCTGGTTGCACTGAAAATTGGGTGTCGTAGCCAAGATCGGGACACAGAGCGCGCATACCAATGCGGCGCCAAAGGTGATGAATGCAGGTGCACCTACCGGCAACGTCATGCGGCAAGGCCAGCAGTGTGACGTCTCACTGGGGTCTCGTACCGCGTGTTACATTCGGGCGTCGACCATGAAAATTCGTCACGACGGCGCCCCGCGATTCTCGGCGGCGAGAGGTGTGAAATTGATGAATCGCGAGAGAAATTGCGAGTGAAACATGTACCAAGCTGCACCATGTCAGGGCGCGCGAAACGATCACCCTGACTGTCCGTGGAGCTGGACCCGAGCCTCCCAGAACACAGACGGCCTTCTCATTGCGGCTCCTCTGCGCGCTGCTCACCACCTGCGAGCACTCTGCCCGAGTAGTCGAAGAAGTACGTTTGCACGAACTGGGGATACATGTCCATGCTCGTCGTATAATTGTAGATGAGCGCGTAGTGGAATTCCACTGTTGGAGAAAAAAAATAGTGGGTGCTCGAGCGGCACTGCTGGACGAAGAAGTTGGCAAAGTACTGGCTCACGCTCACGGCGGCGAGCGTGTGCTTCGTCACCTCGTACGGCGCGCCCGAGGGCAGGGACGCCCCTTGCTCAAAGATATTCTTCTCAGGGTGCCACTGTGTCGCCCAGATCGGCGCGCTCGTGTGCTCGACCATGCTGATGAACTCCTTACCGGCACGATCATAGTTCGTGGACAGGATGTTGAAAGCCTGGCGAAGGGCGGGGCTCGCCTGGAAGGAGGCGGGCGTCACGGCATTCTTGTGGTTGTTCATGGTCACGGGCAGCGCGAGCGCATCGTAGATGGAGCGCCCGTCGAAGGGCACCGGCATCGCGGCCGCCGGCTTGAGCATCCGGCTCGTAGGAGCTCCGGCGGTGAGATTGAGTGGGAGGGTGAGGTTCTCGGAATCAAAGCCGCTCGTGAGGATGCCATCGTCCCCCGAGGCGAGCTGCATCATCCACTCGAAGCCGAGGCACGTGCCCCACACGGGGAACGTGTCGCCGCGTGCATTCGCCGCAACCGCGTTCGTCCAAAGCCGTCGAGCGGCAGGCGGCAGCTTTGCGCCGCCCCCCATGAACAGGGCGCCGTTGACCTGCGCGAAGGCGGCGTCGACCTCGTCGTCGGTGGCGGAGTACGAGAGGGGCATCACGCGGGCGCCCGCGAGCTCCAGCCACTTGACGTAAGACGCCGCCATGTATTGCTTGCCAGAGCTCTCACCGACGTTTTGGGCGACGTATTGGGCGTCGTAGGCGCGCAGGCTCGTGTTGGGCGTGTATGGGTGCGACATGATGACGATGACCGGCGAGTCGATGCGCGCGGGCGGCTCTGGGTCGGTGGTCTTGATGGGGCCGGAGAACACAACCTGATACTGCGGGTAGTTGGTCTCTGACGGCACAGGCATCCCGACTGTTGGGGCATCATTGAAGATGAACGACACCTTGCGTCCCGACGTGCCCCCTTGGTAGTTGCACTGCAGCTGGTTTGCGCCGAAGCCCTGGCACACCTGCGTGTCGAAGCTGCCGAGATAGCCGCAGCTGTCTGTGATGGGAGGTTGTGGGTTAGGGTCGCTGCCGTAGTAATGCATCGCGATCGGATTGATGCTCGAGGCCGGAGTGCATGTAACGCTGGCGGGAAGTGGGCCGCACGGAGTGAAGAAGTACCAGTGGGCCTGGTCGTCCTGATCCAAGAAGTAGCCAGGCTTATTCATGGCTTTTTGGATGGCGGACAAGTCATAGTTGACTGTGCACGCAGCAAGCTCGGAACGAACCTCAGACAACTGATGGGCGTGGCGCACGGGGCGAGAACGCAGTGCACTTACTTCCACCGCATGTGTATTTGCAATTGTTGCCCGGCTGGGGGGAGCACGGACTCGCCGGCGCAGTCTGCGCGACCGTCGCGCTGAGCCACATCGCCGCCGCCGTCGCCATCACGACACGCCAAGTTCCGCCACTAACCTCGGCGTCCCCGCGAATCTGAACGAAACTCTTCCGCGAAGCATCACGTCAAACAAATCTTGCTTGACGCGACATCTAAAAGGCTTCGAGAGAGTCCGCAGACGAGGCCCAAGTCGGCCGACAGAGAGCGATGGCAGCGGAGAGCGCTGCCAAAGGGAACACGACGATGCCGCTATCGAAGCGTTTCAGGCCGAAGTTGAGGTAGACGGACCAGAAAACGAAGGGTGTCGCCAGGATGAAAACAGCCATGGCGTGCATCGTGAGTTTGCGTGGCCGGCTCTTGGATCTGCCCTGGTTGCACTGAAAATTGGGTGTCGTAGCCAAGATCGGGACACAGAGCGCGCATACCAATGCGGCGCCAAAGGTGATGAATGCAGGTGCACCTACCGGCAACGTCATGCGGCAAGGCCAGCAGTGTGACGTCTCACTGGGGTCTCGTACCGCGTGTTACATTCGGGCGTCGACCATGAAAATTCGTCACGACGGCGCCCCGCGATTCTCGGCGGCGAGAGGTGTGAAATTGATGAATCGCGAGAGAAATTGCGAGTGAAACATGTACCAAGCTGCACCATGTCAGGGCGCGCGAAACGATCACCCTGACTGTCCGTGGAGCTGGACCCGAGCCTCCCAGAACACAGACGGCCTTCTCATTGCGGCTCCTCTGCGCGCTGCTCACCACCTGCGAGCACTCTGCCCGAGTAGTCGAAGAAGTACGTTTGCACGAACTGGGGATACATGTCCATGCTCGTCGTATAATTGTAGATGAGCGCGTAGTGGAATTCCACTGTTGGAGAAAAAAAATAGTGGGTGCTCGAGCGGCACTGCTGGACGAAGAAGTTGGCAAAGTACTGGCTCACGCTCACGGCGGCGAGCGTGTGCTTCGTCACCTCGTACGGCGCGCCCGAGGGCAGGGACGCCCCTTGCTCAAAGATATTCTTCTCAGGGTGCCACTGTGTCGCCCAGATCGGCGCGCTCGTGTGCTCGACCATGCTGATGAACTCCTTACCGGCACGATCATAGTTCGTGGACAGGATGTTGAAAGCCTGGCGAAGGGCGGGGCTCGCCTGGAAGGAGGCGGGCGTCACGGCATTCTTGTGGTTGTTCATGGTCACGGGCAGCGCGAGCGCATCGTAGATGGAGCGCCCGTCGAAGGGCACCGGCATCGCGGCCGCCGGCTTGAGCATCCGGCTCGTAGGAGCTCCGGCGGTGAGATTGAGTGGGAGGGTGAGGTTCTCGGAATCAAAGCCGCTCGTGAGGATGCCATCGTCCCCCGAGGCGAGCTGCATCATCCACTCGAAGCCGAGGCACGTGCCCCACACGGGGAACGTGTCGCCGCGTGCATTCGCCGCAACCGCGTTCGTCCAAAGCCGTCGAGCGGCAGGCGGCAGCTTTGCGCCGCCCCCCATGAACAGGGCGCCGTTGACCTGCGCGAAGGCGGCGTCGACCTCGTCGTCGGTGGCGGAGTACGAGAGGGGCATCACGCGGGCGCCCGCGAGCTCCAGCCACTTGACGTAAGACGCCGCCATGTATTGCTTGCCAGAGCTCTCACCGACGTTTTGGGCGACGTATTGGGCGTCGGAGGCGCGCAGGCTCGTGTTGGGCGTGTATGGGTGCGACATGATGACGATGACCGGCGAGTCGATGCGCGCGGGCGGCTCCGGGTCGGTGGTCTTGATGGGGCCGGAGAACACAACCTGATACTGCGGGTAGTTGGTCTCTGACGGCATAGGCATCCCGACTGTTGGGGCATCATTGAAGATGAACGACACCTTGCGCCCCGACGTGCCCCCTTGGTAGTTGCACTGCAGCTGGTTTGCGCCGAAGCCCTGGCACACCTGCGTGTCGAAGCTGCCGAGATAGCCGCAGCTGTCGGTGATGGGAGGCTGTGGGTTAGGAGCGCTGCCGTAGTACTGCATCGCGATCGGATTGCTGGTCCCCGAGCCCGAAGTGCATGTGACGCTGGCGGGAAGAGGGCCGCACGGAGTGAAGAAGTACGAGTGGGCCTGGTCGTCCTGATCCAAGAAGTAGCCAGGCTTATTCATGGCTTTTTGGATGGCGGACAAGTCATAGTTGACTGTGCACGCAGCAAGCTCGGAACGAACCTCAGACAACTGATGGGCGAGGCGCACGGGGCGAGAACGCAGTGCACTTACTTCCACCGCATGTGTACTTGCAATTGTTGCTCGGCTGGGGGGAGCACGGACTCGCCGGCGCAGTCTGCGCGACCGTCGCGCTGAGCCACATCGCCGCTACCGTCGCCATCACGACACGCAAAAGTTCCGCCACGAACCTCGGCGTCCCCGCGGTTCTGAACGAAACTCATCGAAACATCATGACGAACAAGACGAGCCATGACACTCTATATTCCCTAGGGCATCTACATGTACATGTTCTGAAGAGAAAGTTCGCAGAAACTGCGGAACCTCAAGGATGAGTAATGCCGAGGTAGTCACGTCCAGCACGTCGCTGTTCGATGCGATCCCGCCGCCGCCACTCGCAGCTGCGGGCGCGCTCGGTGGCCCTGTCGTCATAGCATCGCTCACACCGCTTCGCAACGCCATGTCCAACGCGGCAAAGGATCAGACGTCGAGTTTGTCTCGGTTGTACCTCCATGCGTTCGGTGGAAGCGGCGCCAGCTTGGCCACTCGCCTGCGAGTCGGCTTTACGGGCGCAATGGTCTCCGCCGGCCCGGCAGTGCCACAGTGGACCATTATTGGCCCATTCTTTCACGCGCTGCACTCGTACCTGCCCACGCCGTTTGCTCTCCTCGGGACAGCGACGCTCGAAACCTTCATCACGTTTGGCTCGCAGACGCGCAACGTGCAAATGGCGTACAATGTGCAGGCGCCCAAGGTGCAGGCGGCCACAGTGCCTCTCTCCAACATTGTGCGCCCGTGGGGTCCGGGCGCGCCCTTCTTTGTGCTGCGGAATGCGTGTGGCATGGCGGGCATCAGAATGTTCTCTCCGCCGATACAGGAGGTCCTCACGCCGGTCGTCCCGTCAGGACCGCGCGAGATCCTCTCCGACATGCTCGCCTCATTTGCCACGTGCCTTGTCTCTGCGCCGCTCAACCTGTGCTGGTCGTACGTCGTCACGACGCCGGCGACATGGAGCATGACGTCAGTGGAGCTCCGAGAAACCCTCGTCGCCTTCCTAAACCGGCAATATCTCGAGCACGGACCATCAGGCACGCGCCTAAGCCGCATCGCCGCGCGTGACCTCGGAGTGCGCTGCATCTACATCGCGTGTGTCTTCTCCATGTTTAGCGGCATCGAGCGGCTCGCGCTCGCCTACTGGCCCTGGCGCTCGTGGCGCTCGATCTCGCATGATGGATGACTTTTTCACATTGTGACGAAACACTTGACAGCGTTGGTGGGTTTACTTTATTTAACGCAACAGAAACACATAATGCGATCTTTCACATAAAAGAGGTTTGTGGCGGCGTGGGCGAATCGTGTGCGGTGAGTTAACAGTGATGGGGGCTATTTCGATACGGCTCTCATCGGGGAGGCAGCGCAGTCTTGCTCGGCTCGCAGTGACTCCACACGCCGACACGTGGCAAGGGGCAGGGGGACGCGGCGGCTCCGTCTTTGATACACGTTAGCGCTCACACGAGAGCGCGAACGGCAGAAACGCCGATGTAGAGCAGCATTGAGCCACCGCAGAGTGCCGATAACACGCCACATCGGTAGAAACCACGTGACCTGCACAAAGAGACGCGCTCCAACTCATTCTCCGGACGGAGCACCGTCCTTCGCTGTGCCATCGAGAACCAAGATGCCTGATCGCGGAGCGCCGTGGTCTGTGTGGTACCAGTAGCTCTTGTGGTTACGCCGGCGTGACGTATGTTACCGCCGCCGGCGCTGCCGTCGGCGCCAACGCCGGTGAGCGAGGGATGGTCCCACCGACCGGTACGGGAGCCGTTGCCGGGTCCGGGGTGGAGCCCCACCTGTGAAGGAAGGTGGAGGGGGGGCGCCGTGGTGAGCACGTGCATGCGAGCCGGGTCCGGAGTGGAGCGTTCCACAGTGGAGCGTTCCACAATGGAGCGTTCCACAGTGGAGCGTTCCACAGTGGAGCGTTCCACAGTGGAGCGTTCCACAGTGGAGCGTTCCACAGTGGAGCGTTACCAGCCCATCCACTCGCGTGCAGCGGCAAGGAGCTCGGTGGCCACAGGCCAGTCGGCGACGGCCGTTCGCGCCGCCTCGAACCCCTGCGCAGCGACGGCGGCGCCCTCGTATGCCGCCTCGACGACAGATTCGACTGAGGCGGCAGCGGCGTCGACGAGCTGGTCGCTCGCCGGCAAGATCTCCGCGATCTCCACAATCTTGCTGCCGAGGGTCAAGGCGTTGTCCGTCAGCTTGACCGCCGCCGTGCCGAGCACGCCTGCCACCTCGGCGTCCGCCTCGGCGTCACCTCCCTTTTGCACTCGCTGTACCTACACGCAGGGCACATGTGTGATCAGTAGTGGTCATCAGTGTGCTATCAGAGGCCATCAGAGGCCATCAGAGGCCATCAGAGGCCATCAGAGGCCATCAGAGGCCATCAGAGGCCATCACTCGGGGGCTCACAGCACCTCGAAGCCACCGCTACCGGCATACGCATCCTCAATGACCACAGGCTGCTCAGTGCTCTGCGCCCCATCTGCGCTGCCGGGCAGCTCATCGTCGTCAACTGCCTGCTCGAAGCGGAGCTGCATCGCGACCTGGGAGGGACGAGGCGCCGTGGTGAGCACATGCATGCGAGCCGGGTCGGGCTCCGGGGCTCGTGGGGGCGAGGCACGAGAGCGACCCGTACCTTGGAGGTCATTGGAGGTCATCAGAGGTCATTAGGGGTCATCAGAGGTGATCTGACGTCACTAGAGGTCATCAGAGGTCATTAGAGGTCATTAGAGGTCATGAGAGCGACCCGTACCTTGGAGGTCGGGCTGTCGCCCTTGGATGATGCCGCAGCGAGTCGTCCAGCGAGGCCCTGGAGCTTTACACCCTCCGACTCACCTGCGGGAGGACGCAATCAAAGGGTCATCAGTGGCAAACAGTGGCGAGGCCCTGGAGCTTCACGACCTCCGACTCACGCTTTCGCGCCGAGTCGAGCGCCGACTGCGCGGCCTGCTGGCTCGTCTGCTTCGTCTCCGCCGCGGCAAGCGCCTGGAATTGCGCCTCATTCTCCTCCTTCTTGCGTGACGCCTCAAGCTCCGTATGTGCGGCCTCCTGCGCCACCTTCTTGGCCTCCGCCGCTGCTAAGGCCTGGAAGTGTGCCGCCTCCTCCTCCTTCTTCTTTGCGGCCTCAAGCTCCGTATGTGCGGCCTCCTGCGCCACCTTCTTGGCCTCCGCCGCTGCTAAGGCCTGGAAGTGTGCCGCCTCCTCCTCCTTCTTCTTTGCGGCCTCAAGCTCCGTATGTGCGGCCTCCTGCGCCACCTTCTTGGCCTCCGCCGCTGCTAAGGCCTGGAAGTGTGCCGCCTCCTCCTCCTTCTTCTTTGCGGCCTCAAGCTCCGTATGCGCCGCCGACTGCGCGATCTGCTTCGCCTGGGCGCTTGCCAGGGTCTGCAAGGTGGGCATGAAAGGCGCGACGACCACGTCCTCCTCGTCCTCGGTGCCCTTCGAGGGCTTCACCGCCGTCTCGAGCACTGCCTTGAAGAAGGTCTGAAACTCGCGGAGCTGAAGAGAGCCGTCGCCACTCTGTTCACAGCTCTCGAGGAGCTCTTGCATCTGATCGATGGAAGGCAGCTTCAGATCAGAAGCCCGTGCAATCTTCTGCATGAGCGCGATCGCCACCGCGCCCTCGACGGATCCCGAACCGTCCGCGTCTGCATGGCCAAACACCTGCCCGGCGAAGGCGAGGCGCGCGTCCTTGTCGTCGAGAAGACCACGCGCCCAAGCTAGCGCCGCAGCGGGCTGCGCCTCGGTCACAGAACCCGCCGCCTTCTCGGCCGCCGCCCTCTCGGCCGCCGCCCTCTCGGCCGCCGCCCTCTCGGCCGCCGCCGCCTCAGCCGCCGCCGCCTCAGCCGCCGCCGCCTCAGCCGCCGCCGCCTCGGCCGCCGCCTCCTCGGCCGCCGCCTTCTCTGCCGCCGCTTTTTCGGCCGCTGCCTTCTCGGCCGCCGCCTTCTCGGCCGCCGCCGCCTCAGCCGCCGCCGCCTCAGCCGCCGTCTTCTCGGCTGCCGCCCTCTCGCCCGCCTTCTTCTCGGCTGCTGCCTTCTCGGCCGCAGCCCTCTCGGCCGCCGCCATCTCGGCTGCCGCCTTCTCAGCCGCCGCCGCCGCCTCAGCCGCCGCCGCCTCTGCCGCCGCCTTCTCGGACGCCGCCTTCTCGGCTGATTCCTCCTCCGCCGCCGCCTTCTCGGCCGCCTTCTTATCGGCCTTGGCCTTTTCGGCCGCCTCTTTCTCGGCCGCCTTGTTTTCGGCCGCCGCTGTTTTTTCTGCCCCTGCCTTCTCGGTCGCTTTCTTATCTGAAGCTGCCTTGTCGGCTGCCGCCTTGTCGGCTGCCGCCTTCTGCGCCGCCGCCTTCTCCGCAGCCGCGGCCGCCTCCTTGGCGGCATTCTCGGCGGCCGCCTCCTCAGCCGCAGCAGGCGAAGCAGGTTCTGCTGCCTGCTTCGACTCCTCTTTGCTCGGTGTCTTTTTCTTTTTCTTCTTCTTCTTCTTCTTCGCGGCGGCGGCGGCGTCGCCCTTGGGAGAGGCCGCATCGTCCTCCTCGTCCTCGTCCTCGTCTTCAGGCTTGGGTACGTGATCCTCGATTATTCGAGCACCGAGCATGATGAGTGCTGTGCGTGTGCACCGCGCGCTCCAGAGCTCAAAGAGCAGCGACGCACAGAAGAAGGCCCGCCCGTGTTCACAGTCGTTCCCGCCGAGTTGAGCACAAACCTGGCAGTACACCGCCGTCTATGCTCGAATCGCGAACGTTCGACGGGACATAACAATGTGGGGCGACCCCTCCAGAACCCTGTCAATGAACCCTGTCAGAACCCGGGACATAAAAAGACGACAGCGCAGGGTGTGTTGCCGTGGCGTCGTGGATGGGTAAGCTGGTGGCGATACAATTTAGGCGATCTAGCCGTATTAGACACGTGTGCCAAAGTCGACACCGTATTAACTAGGTTCACCTGGATACACACGAATGTGAGAGACATGAACGGTGGTCCCCGTCGCGACCGCGAGCGGGTCGCAAGGCATGGGGAGAGAGTGCGGCTCTCTAGACATTCTTAGCGTTGTCGAGCATGTCCTCCATCGAAGCGAATGAGTGCGATCTGTCCGTGGGCGCACCGCTCGGCGCCGATCCCCGTGATGCGGCGGCGTACGAGGTGCAAGAGGGACTAGTCATCCTTATCGTCGTCAAGCATGTCCCTCGTCGAGGAGAATGAGTGCGGCCTATCCTTAGGCTCGCCGCTTGGTGCCGAACCCGGCGCGCAGCAAATGTACGTAAGGAAGCTGACAATCAGGATCAACAGAATGACGGGTGCGAGGTCCTCTCCTTGGATGCCTACGGCCAGGGAGCGTGGGCGGAGCGAAGCTCAGAACCAGGTTTCGGCGCGAGCCGGGTGAACGTGGGGTGTACGGGCGTGGAAGGTCGGGCTAACACGCACCGGCGATCTCCATGGTGAGAAAGCTTTATCGGCGACGACCGGCGGGAGCTTCGTCTTCGCGGGTCTTGCTTGCCGGAGATCGCTACAGCGCGCTTCGACTCATTTTGCAAATTTCCCCAACTTTTACCGAGTTTCGAATTTCGTTGATTCCTCGCACAGATTGCGTCGGCCGCCGCCGCGAATGGAAAACACCCTCTACGACGTGCTGGGGTGCGACCGCAAAGCAACCGCCGCGGAGATTAGAGTCGCCTACCTTCAGCGCTCGCGCGAGGTGCATCCAGATCGCACCGGCGACACGAGTGCCGAGGGCCAGGCCGCCTTTCAGCGGGTGAGTGCAGCATTCAGCGTGCTCTCGTCGACCGCGGCGCGCAAGGAGTATGACCAGACGCTCCTTTCGGTGCGCGCCGGCGGCCGCCGCCGTCGCTATGATGCTGAGCTTGATGAGTCGCCAGAGAAGAGCACCAAGTCGGCGGCGCCTCGGAGAGCGGCCGCGCCCGCACCGGTCTTGTACGTGGCCGAGGTGGGCGTGGATGCTTTCACCGGCGCCGCCGTCGTGCTCAGGCACATTGCGCATGGCGACGTGCGACCGCTACCGCCGACGGCGTGGCACCAGGTCGCCGTCTCGTGCGGCACTCTACTCGCCGGCCGCACGGGCGGCGCGGCGAGCAGCCTTGTCGAGCAGTTTGTCTGGGCAGCGACGCCGCGGGTGAGGACTCTCTTCGGGCGTGGAGGTGGCGAGGGCGGCAGCGGCCGGCTGTCCAAGGAAGATGTGCTTCGCGACGGCCGCCCGTCCACCGGCATCGACAGCGGCATCGGCAACTACACCTTCTTCAGCCTCCCCCTCGATGGCGGCACGTGTGGCCCAGTAAAAGCCGACGGCTCCGCATGCAAGTGGCTGTACGGCGTGGCGTGTCGTCTGATGGGTGGTCGCGGCGGCGGCGGTGGCGGCGGCAGCGGCGGCGGCGCGGGTGCGCTCGCGGTCTGTGCTCTGAGCTCGCTGCCCCTGCACGCGCTCCTCCAGGTGCGACTCACGGCCTTTTCGGCGGTAGCGTCGGCAACTTATCTCAGCCAACCCCGCGCCCGCAACTGCGCTGATGGCAGTGGCGTTGGCGTTGGCGGTGGCGGTGGCGGTGGCGGTGGCGGTGGCGGTGGCGAGGTGGGCGGTGGCCGGGGGGAGGGCGATGACGGCATGGAAGATCTCCTCGAGAGTCTGCGCGCTCCTGTCATGCTCTCCGAGCCCACCGAGCTCCTCACTTTCGGTGAGTGCATCTGATGGCCTCTGATGACCCCTGATTGGCCTCGCGTGCAAGTGCTCGTGCTCACCACGGCGCCCAACGCCCTGCTTCACAGGTGAGGCCACTGTGAAGCTCGACCCTCGACCTCTGCCTTGCATGCAAGTGCTCACCACGGCGCTCCCGCCCTCTTCCCCACAGGTGAGGCGCTCGACCCTCGACCTCTGGTTCTCGCGGGCGCGACGGATCTGCTACGCTGCCTCAAGCTGGCCCTCCTCGAGTCTCGCATCCTGTTTGCGCCCGCCCGCCAGCCGACCGCCCAAGGGCAGCAGCTGCCGCAGCCCTCGCTGGCGAGTGCAGCCCTGCTCGCCTTCGCAAGCCTCCTGCCTCACGGCCTGCTCCCGCCGCCACCGCCAGGCGCGCCGACGGCGGCGGCCCCGGCCGCGGCCACCACCACATCCTCTTCTACCGCTGCCTCGTCTCATGCCGCAACAGACGGCGCCTGGCCTCCATTGCCTGCGGACTGGCAGGCGCCCCCCGGCTCGCTTGTGCCTTTTGACGCGCAGCATGTGCTCCTGCCGGGAGCCTCCTGCTGGCATGCGCACGTGCTGCGGCCAGGGAAGAGCACGGTCGGGCTCAAGTCTTGGTGTGCAGCGGCCGTGGATGAGGCCAGTGCTCTCTTGCTCGCGCCGCTCGCGCAAGTCGTCTTGACGCTGCGGGCGGGCAGCAGCAGCGGCGGCGGCGGCGCCGAGGTCAACTGGACGACTGCGTCCGGGCTCGCGACGACGCAGCTGCACGTGCAGGAGAAGCACCTTCTCGCCGCGTGTGCACTGACACACGGGGAGCAGGCGTTTGCGAACAAGCTCTCGGCGGCCTGCCGCACGGCGGCGGCGGACCCAGACGCGAGTACAGCGAAGTGGGAGGGCTCGAGCGATTGGGTGCGTTCCGAGGTGCATGCTCACATGGCACGGCTCCTTGCGACCGCGACCAAACAGATCCTCGAAGGTGATGCGAAGCCGTTGAACGACTTTGCAGGGGCGCCGTGGGTGAGTCAATGGGCGCTCACGGACAACTTTCAACGTTGGGTCGTCGCCAACAAGCTGCACGGGCCCGCCCGACTCTGGTATGCACGGCTTGCGGCGAGCCGAACGGATGACCGGCCGTCGCATGCAAGTGCTCACCACGGCGCTCCCCCATTCCACAGGTGTGCACGGCTCGCGGCGAGCGCACCGACCGCAGAGCCCCCGGACTTGTCCGCTGGCGGCGGCGGCGGCGGCCGTGTGTCCGCCGACGCGGGGCCGACTCGCTTTGAGGAGAAGGCGAGTGCCGCTCGTGAGCAAGTCAGCCAACGCCTCTCACAGGGCCTCACGTGGTTCAAGCAGCGGTATGCGGGGGCCAAGGCGGAGGCCGCCGCTGCCCTGGCCGACTTTGGCGAGGAGTTTGGCGACTTGGGCGATTCTGGGGATGGCGTCCCTTCCATCAAGAAGAAAAGTCGCGCAGCAGCAGCAGCGCCGGCGGCAGCGCCAGCGGCAGCGCCGGCGGCAGCGCCGGCGGCGGCGCCGCCGCTGGTGGCGGCAGACAAGCCTTTTGAGCACGTGCCTACTGAAGGAGAGGGGCCGAGCCTCGTGTCCGAGGGGGCAAGCAGCTCGGCAGCGGGCGGCGGCGGTGACTACTTTGGCGAGCGGCTCAATGGGCAGTGGCACGGGCGGGGAGTGCTCTATCGCCACCAGGACCATTCCATCTATCTGGGCGAATGGCGCCATGGGACGGAGCATGGCTACGGCGCCGAGCTCGCGACGGTTTCGTCACATGGCTACGGCGCCGAGCTCGCGACGGTTTCGTCACGTGATCGGGATTCGTCACGTGCCGAGCTCGCGGCGGCGGCGGGCGGCAAGGGTTGCAGAGGAGATGGCGCACGCGAAGACACGGCTGAGGCTGGCGCCGCCGCCGCCGCCGCCTTAGCACCCCAGCAGCTCTACATGGGCGCGTGGGTGGAGGGTCAGCGCGAAGGCTTCGGCACCCTGGACGCACCGAGCAGCGGGCTGGTGTACAAAGGCCAATGGGCCGCTGGACTCTTTGCAGGTGAGGGGCGCTGGGCGCTAAACCCGCCGCCGCTGGCGAGTGCCAGGGCGGCGAACGCGCGCGTACAGGAGACGGTACAGGAGACGTACGAGGGCGCATTTGAGGATGGAATGAGGAGTGGCTTTGGCGTGCACACTGTGCGGGGGGAGCGGTATGAGGGCGAGTGGGTGCTTGGGCAGCGAAGGGGGGTGGGCCGCCTCTTTCTGCCTGATGGTGCGAGCTACTGTGGGGAGTTCCTCGATGGGATGCAGACCGGAGCGGGGGTACTCGTCACGGCGCAGGAGAGGGCGGCCGAGAAGGCGGCGGCGGACAAGGCGGCCGCCGAGAGGTTGGCGGCCGAGAAGGCAGCAGCCGAGAAGGCAGCAGCTGAGAAGGCGGCGGCCGAGAAGGCGGCGGCGGCCGAGAAGGCGGCGGCCGAGAAGGCAGCGGCCGAGAAGGCGGCGGCCGAGAAGGCGGCGGCCGAGAAGGCGGCGGCCGATAAGGCGGCGGCCGAGAAGGCGGCGGCCGAGAAGGCGGCGGCCGAGAAGGCGGCGGCCGAGAAGGCGGCGGCCGATAAGGCTTCGCCGCCACCGCCGCTACCGCCGCCACCACCGCCGGCGCCGTTGCCGCTGCCGCCGCCGCCGCCGCCGCCGCCGCCGCCGCCGCCGCCGCCGCCGCCGCCGCCGCCGCCACCGCCGCCCCTGCAGACGGCGGAGGAGGAAGCCGCCGAGAAGGCGGCGGCCGCGAAGACAGCGGCCGAAAAGGCAGTGGCCGAGAAGGCAGCGGCCGTGAAGGCGGAGGAGGAGGAGGAGGCGGCGGCGGCGGCGGTGGCGGCGGCGGCGGCGGAGGCAGCGCAAGCCGAAGAAGCCATGGCGGCCGAGAGGGCAGCGGCCGAGGCGGAAGCTGAGAAGGCGATGGCGGTGGCGATGGAGGCGGCGATGGCAGCTGCGATGGCGGAAGCGATGAAGATGAGAAAGGCGGCGGCAGACAAGAAAGCAGCCGAGACCGTTGACGAGACTGTTGATGAGACTGTTGACGAGACCGAAACAGATGCGGTGGCAGACAAGGAAGCAGCCGAGACCGTTGACGAGACTGTTGATGAGACTGTTGACGAGACCGAAACAGATGCGGTGGCAGACAAGGAAGCAGCCGAGACAGCCGCGGTTGAGAAGGCAGCTTCCAAGAAGGAAGCTTCTGAGGAGGAAGCGGCCGAGAAGGAAGCAGCAGCGAAAGACGTGGCCGAGATTGAAGCAGACGAGCGGGAGTTAGCCGTGCCAGACGTGACTGCGCCAGATGCGGCCGTGGCGGAGCCGGAGGCGGCCGACGACGACACCGACGCTGACTTCTCTGATGTTGGGTCGGAGGCGGGCGAGACAGTTGACGAGACAGTTGACGAGGCCGCAGATGCGGTTCGGTTGGGGCGTTCTGATCAGACGACCGAGTAGGTGATCAGGACAGCTGGTGTAGGAACGATGATCAACACATTAACGACTCACACACGATCGACGAGCGCTTGGTCGTTTTTGCTATCAATCTCAAAACGTTACGAGGAAATGTGGAGTCACACCGGGCTCGGTCCCCATGCAGAAAGTGCGCCCCTCTTCCACAGGTCGTGCTCGAGAGTTCAGAGTTGTGGAAGTGCGCTCGAGAGTTTCGATGTGGCCCGCGGGAGAACGCGTCGACGAGGCGGCGGCCGCCGCGGCGACGGTCAAGACGCTCGTGTCGGCATACGGCTTTGACCGCGCGAGCGCTGAGCGCGCTGTCGGTGCGATTGGTGACAAGTCAGACGTCGAGCTTGCCCTCAATTGGCTGCTCGACAACGGCGAGGACCCCGGCGGTGCCGTGCAATTCATTCGGTGTCCACATCTGTCCGAGTGCCGCGAGAGCGGCGGGAGCGACAATGGCCACGAGGGCGGTGGGAGCAACGGTGGCGGTGGGAGCAGGAACGGCAAGGCGCGGATCGTCGAGGGCCTCGAAGTTACGCTCGAGCCCGCACCCTTTGTGCGTGCACTCATCGTACCTTCGGCTGTCGGCTGGGGTGCCCCGTGCGCGCGCGGCTGCGCGGGGAGCGAGACGTGGCTCTGCCTCGGCTGCGGCCTCACACTGTGCTCACGCTACGTGCACAACCACGCCGCCGAGCACTTCGAGGCGACGGGCCACTGCGTCTCGCTCAGCTGCTCCGACCTCTCCGCTTGGTGCTACCTCTGCCAAGCGTACGCTGCTTGCCATGATGACCTCTGAGTGCCTCTCCGCTTGGTGCTACCTCTGCCAAGCGTACGTGACACGCCCTCGCATCCGGCCACTCGAGATGAGCCCGATTGTGCCTGATGGCCTCTGACTGCCCCTGATGGCCTCTGCCTGCCCCTGATGGCCTATGATTGCCTCACTCATCAGGTTTGATGGCCTCCCTCCTCAGGTATGTGACTCATCCCCGCATCCAGCCACTCGAGGAGGCAATGAGGGGTATCAAATTCAAACTCAGGCCCGGTGGAGGCAGTGGCAGCGGCAGCAGCGCCAGCGGCGCCAGTGGCAGCGGCGCCGGTGGCAGTGGCAGCGGCGCCGGTGGCAGCGGCGCCGGTGGCAGCGGCGCCGTCGGCAGTGGCAGCAGTGGCAGTGGCAGCAGTGGCGGTGGCAGCGGCGCCGGTGGCAGTGGCAGCAGCAGCAGCAGCAGTGGCGGTGGCGTGCCGCCGAGCTCGCTGCCTGCTCTCCAGGAGGAAGAGGAGGAGGATGCGGCTGCGTCGTCGTCGTCCGCCGTGGGGCAGGCTGACTCCTCCACCCCAGCTGTTGACGAAGCAGCAGAGGTCAATCCGATCGAGGCGACAGCGGCGGAGGCGGCGGGGGCGGCGGGGGCGGCGGAGGCGGCATCGGCAGCCAGGGCGGCGAAATGGTCCACCTTCTCGACGCGAATCCTCTCCGCGGCCATCACCGAACTCGCCTTCGGTGTTGGTGGCCCCCACTCCGACGCCGCCGACGCCGCCGACGCCGCCGAGGCTGCCGAAATTGCCGAAGCTGTCGAGGCCGCTGACGCCGCCGACGCCGCCGACGCCGCCGAGGCTGCCGAGGCTGCCGAGGCTGTCGAGGCTGCTTTGGGCGTCTTCGCCCCACCTGCACCACCCATCACGCCCGCCACGGCGCGTGTGGTCCTTCCGACTGCCGCGCCGCTGCCGCAGCCGCCGCCCGCCGGCGCGCTCGATCTCGAGCCATCTCGATCTCTAGCCCGATCTCGCGCCGTCGGCTCGCTCGAGATTGAGCGCGTGGCGTCTCTCATCCGGACGCTGCCAGATGAGTCGGTGATCGCTCGAGATTGGGACCGAGATTGAGATGGGACCAGATGAGTCGGTGATTGACCCGAGATCGCATCCGAGATCGCATCCGAGATCGCATCCGAGATCGCATCCGAGATCGCATCCGAGATCGCATCCGAGATCGCCGCCGTTGCGGCTTGCCACCCATTGCGGCCGCTTGCGGCTGATTGCCTGCCTCATCATGATGCTCTCGTGCTCGGCGCTGCTTGCCGCTGATGGCCGCGGATTGCGTCCCTCATCAGGTCATCGTGCTCGTAGGCGCGGGCGCCTCTGTCTCTGCTGGCATCCCCGACTTCCGTTCCCCGGGCACCGGCCTGTATGACAACCTCCAGAGCTACAATCTGCCATTCCCCGAAGCGGTGCGCTGATTGCCATCGGATTGCCTTCGGACTGCCATCGGATTGCCTCTGACGACATATGATGACCTTCGATGGCCCCCCCTTCTCAGGTCTTCGACATCGACTTCTTCCAGTCCAATCCGCGCCCCTTTTACCGGCTCTGCCGCGAGATGTGGCCAGGCCAGTACACGCCCACGTGCGCGCACCGTTTCCTGCGCGAGCTGCATGCCCATCGGAAGCTCAAGCGCTGCTTCACGCAGAACATTGACAGCCTCGAGGCGGCGGCCGGCCTTCCCAAAGAGATGGTGGTCGCCGCGCACGGCAACTTTGACGAAGCGCACGTCGTCGGCACGGGTGCGCCTGTGGACGTCGAGCTGCTCAAAAAGGCAATCTTTGAGGGCGAGGCGAGCTTGCATGCGCTCTGCCGGCGCGCGGGCGGTCTCGTCAAACCGGCGATTACCTTTTTTGGCGAGCCGTTGCCGCAGCGCTTCCATCAGTGCGCGCATAGCTGATTGCATGCTGATTGCCTCCTTCATCAGATGAAGGCGCTTCCATCAGTGCGCGCATAGCTGCTTCGAGGACTGCCTTCGATTGCATGCTGAGTGCGTCCGAGTGTATGCTGATTGAGTACGAGTGCGTGCTCATGGCTTCTCTGAGTGCATGCTGATTGCCTCCCTCATCAGGTGCGCAATGAGCGACTTCGACGACTGCCGGCTGCTCCTGATCTTCGGAACGAGCCTGCAGGTACGTCTGAGTGTGTCTGATTGCATCTGAGCGTGCGTCTGAGTGCATGCTGATTGCTCCTGATTGCGTCTGATTGCGTCTGAGCGTGCGTCTGAGTGCATGCTGATTGCGTCTGATTGCGTCTGATTGCGTCTGAGCGTGCGTCTGAGTGCATGCTGATTGCTCCTGATCATCGGGACGGAGCTTGCAGGTGCAGCCGTTCGCGTCGCTCGTGCGCTTCCCCCCCGAAGGCACGCCGCGCTTCCTAATCAACCGTGAGCTCGTGGGGGAGGACCTCGGGCTCGACTTCGACTCCACCGACGCCCACGACGGCGCCTTCCTCGGCGACTGTGACGCGGGTGCGCAGAGGCTGGCTGAGCTGCTAGGATGGGATCTCGCGGCTATCACTCCACTGTCCACTAAAAATTTGGACTTGTAGTCACACCTTGGTGCCGGTAAGGCCCTGGGCCCTGGACGTCCCCAGGTCGTGGTGCGTACATGAATTTAGTCAAAGACATGGGGCAAAGTACCGGGTACATGAACTTAGTCGAAAGTCGCCGTCGTCTTCACAAGAGTTGTCGCGTCTGTCGTGTTAACGTTCACACAAGATGATCGCCATCTCGCTCGTCGCCGCGGCGGCCATCGCCTGGTCGCCACTGGCCCGAAATCAGCCGAACACGGCCTCGCGTCTCGCACATGCACCTCGCATGGACGCCGCTGCCGTCGCAGGCAACGTCGCCATCGTCACCGGCGGATCCGGCGGCATCGGGCTCGCCGTATGCCATCGGCTCGCGGCGCGCGGTGCGAAGCTGGTGCTCGGCTACGGCAGCGACGAGAAACGCGCTGCGGCGGCATGCGACGAGCTGCGTACGACCTACCCTGGCATACGGGTCGTCAGCGTGGGCGGCGACTTGACCACCGACGCGAGCCGCACGGCGACCGTCGACTTGATCTTTGAGGCGGTCGACGCGCTAGGCGGCAACGTGTCGGCGTTTGTGCACGCGGCGGGCTACTTTGCAGCCGACCTGCTCTCGCACCACTTTGATGGCGCGTGCGACGATTTCGCCATGTACGACGCGTACCAGTCCATCTACCCGAAAAGCTTTGTGGCCATCACGGAGAAGGCGCTGCAGCGGATGGGGCGGGGCGGCCGGATAATCGCGATCAGCAACCCCGGGTGCAACGCGATGCAGACTCCGCGCGTAGGGTACGACATGCCCGGCCAGGGCAAGGCCACCATGGAATTCGCCGTTCGCATGTACGCGATGCGCACCGCCAAGCGCGGCATCTGCGTCAACGCCGTGTCTCCGGGGTACACCGACACCGCCGAATGGGATAAGGCGCGGCTCCAGATGGGAGGCGGCGACCTCGAAAAGGGGCGGGCGATGCTCGACGCGCGCATGCTCGTGCGCTCGCCTATCCAGCGCTGGGCAGCTCCCGACGAGATCGCCCAGACGGTTGACTTTCTGGTCGGCGAGCAGACGGGCATGATAACGGGCGCGACGATCCCCGTGGACGGCGGTCTGCACCTGACGTAATTACTGAAGTAACTGACGTAACGATCCATGTGGGGACTGCGGTCTGCACCTGACGTGAGCGAGCGGCGCCGGCGGCGGCGCGAGGCGCGCGCGTGCGTCGGTGGCGCGCCCTCGGAGCCGATCGGATGCTTTAGCATAATAGCAACCGGGACGCGTGCGATGCTCACCCTCGATCTCGTCTCGCGGCGACGCGGCGGGGTGCCCCTAGTCCCCTACCACCCGGTCTGCCGCCGCGGAGCGCGGAGGGCTCAGTGTACAGTGATATCGCTCTCGATTCTTCATCGCTTTGTAACCACTGCAAGTGGACGAGCCGAGGGTGGAGACTTCTCTGATCTCTCCGTGTTTTCCTCCACATGGTTTTCCTCGTAGAAATTTTGAAGAAATATCTCCACCGACGAGACGGACCATGCGAGAGCCTCCCGTCGGGGGCGCGGCGCACGATACCGCATACCCATCTAGCACCCGTCTTTCACACTTCACACTAGACACTTGTCTCGCGACACCGCACCTCTGACTCAACTCATTCTATTCTCGCCCGTCGCCGAGCGTTACGTATCGTATGCCTTAGTTTTTTCGTACAATCTAATATCTATTCGGAAGTAATATTCGACTAGGATGCCGCACATCCACATCGCCGCCATGATACTCAACGTGATGAAGTGCCCTCGAGCGCCTCAATCGCCGTCTTCACCGCGGACACTAGCTGCGACGCCTCCGCCTCGCCCCGTGGGCCATCGCGGCGCCAACGATCGTCGTCGAGGTGGCGCGCGGCATTTGCCCAAATGCGGAGCGAGTGCAGCCGATCTTTCAGGTCGGCCCGCATGCTACACTCGCGATGCCAATAGTTGATGCGCTCCTCAAAGCCCTCGGGCGCCTTCGCCGCCCTCGCTGCATAGATGGCGTCGAGTCGAGACATGACGCTGCTGAACGCGAGCAGCATATTGTCCTTGATGCCCTTGTGCGCATCGGAGCCCTTGCGCATCTCACGCACCTGCTTCGAGAGCGGCGTGGGCACGTAGCCAGCCGCCGTGCTCGCGGGCGGCTCCGAGCTTGAAAGCACCGAACCGTCGAGCGCGCCGCGGCCTGTGCCTCTGCTCCCATCCTCATCAGCCAGGCTTGAGAGCGTCGCCAGTGCAGCGGACACCTTGAGCCTCTTCCGCACACTCGTGCCATGGCACAGACCCGAAGCAGCAGACCGGACAAGGTCCTTGAATTTCGTTGCCACATGTGGCGGCCAGCCTGCAGTAGCGTCAGCAAGCTGTACTGCATCGATGTCCTCAAAGTCCTTATCGAAGTCCTCCTCGCACCTAGTGATGATGCTCAGGGGCGAGCGGCCGGTAAGCGCCACGAGCAGCGTGATGCCCAGCGCCCAACCATCCGTCATAGCTGAGTACGCGCCGCCCTCGACAACGCTCGGGTCCAGATAGCCGCGGGTCAGGTAGAGCGCATTCGACGCGCTCTTCATCTTCGACGCCTCGGTCCCGGCGTCCATCTTGGCGAAGCCCGTGTCCGCGAGGTAGGCGTTGAGCTCGTCGTCGAGCAGGATGTTCTCGGGCTTGAAGTCGCGATGCACGACGGCACCCTTGCCGCCAGGCACTCGCGTGTGCAGGTAGAGCAGCGCGTCGGTCGCCTGGCGTAGGATGCGCAGGCGCTGGTGCCACATCAGAGGGCTCAGCGACGCACCGAGGCCGAGGCGGCGCAGGTGCTCGGAGTCGGCCTCTTTCGGCCACAGCCGATCGGCGAGGCTGCCGCCGCGCATCAGCGGGAAGACGAGGCACGGCGGCGCCCCGTGCTCCAGACAGTAGCCGAGCAGCGGCAGCACGTGCGGGTGGCTGCACTGCTGCAGCACACTCACCTCGCGCTGCAGGTCGGCGAGATCGTGCACGCCCGACTTGGCGCGCTTGACGGCGACGGGCTTGTGGCGCAGCCAGAGCGGCAGCGCCTCGGGCCGCAGCGACGACAGCGCATCCGCGGTGAAAACGTTGCCGTAGCCGCCGCTGCCGATGAGCCGCTGCTCTCCAAAGCCGTCCGTCGCCGCCGCAAGCTCGGCGAGCGTGAGGGCGACAGCTGCAGGCGGCACCGAGGGTGCCTCCGGGGCCTCCGATGCCCGCGCCGCTTCTGCGGATGCTGAGCCTGTGGCAGGCGGCGACTGTGTGACCTCGTGCAGCGACAGCTTCGACAGGCTGGCTTGCATCTTCATCTCCGCCGCGTGCTTGCGACGCAGCTTCTGGCTCTCCTGCTTGCGCTTCTTGTGCAAGCGCTCGCGCATCGCCCTCGCCTCCGCCAACACATCCTCGCTTGCGAGTGCGTGGTGCTCCTCGATCGCACCGACCAGGCCCTCGTACTGCGCGGCCGCCATGGCCACACGCAGCGCCTCGTCGGCGGCGGCAGAAGGAGCAGGAGGACCAACAACGTCCTCGTCGCCAGCCGCCGCCAACACAGCGCTGTCCGCCTCGGCGCTGCCACTCGCGGCCGCTGACGCACTCGCTGCCGACGCTCTCGCCTCACTCGCCCCTGCCTGCTTGGCTTTGGCTTTCTTGCTCGCCTTCTTCGTGTGCGCCTGCTGCTTGTGCGCAGCCTCCGCCTCCTCCTCAGCCAGCAGAGCCGCAGCGGCACGCTCGGCTGCCCGCTCGGCTGCCGCACGCTCCGCACTCGACACCGGAGCGACCGCAGCGATCGTCGCAGGTGCGCGGCGCCGGCTGCGCAGGAATGTTGCGATGGCGGTGTGGCCTCGGGCCTCTGCGAGATCGAGGGCTGTGGCCGCACTGCATCGCAAGTCGGTGCGTGCGCCAGCATGCACGAGCACCTTGACTATGTCGCCGTGCCCTTTGTCGCAGGCGGCGATCAGGGGCGTGGCGCCGTTGCGGTCTGCCTGGTCAACGGCGGCGTGGGCGGCGAGCAGCATCTGCACGCAGCCGCCGTCGCCTTTGATGCAGGCGGCGATCAGAGGCGTGAGGCCGTTGCGGTCTGCATGGTCGACGGCGGCGTGGGCGGCGAGCAGCATCTGCACGCAGCCGCCGTCGCCTTTGTTGCAGGCGGCGATCAGAGGCGTGGTGCCGTTGCTGGCTGCCTGGTCGACGGCGGCGTGGGCGGCGAGCAGCAGCTGCACGCAGTCGCCGTAGCCTTTGATGCAGGAGTAGATCAGAGGCGTGAGGCCGTTGCTGGCTGCCTGGTCGACGACGGCGTGGGCGGCGAGCAGCAGCTGCACGCAGTCGCCGTAGCCTTCGTCGCAGGCGGTGATCAGAGGCGTGACGCCGTTGCTGGCTGCCTGGTCGACGGCGGCGTGGGCGGCGAGCAGCAGCTGCACGCAGTCGCCGTCGCCTTTGTCGCAGGCGGCGAGCAGAGGCGTGGTGCCGTTGCTGGCTGCCTGGTCGACGGCGGCGTGGGCGGCGAGCAGCAGCTGCACGCAGTCGCCGTAGCCTTTGATGCAGGAGTAGATCAGAGGCGTGAGGCAGTTGCTGTCTGCCTGGTCGACGGCGGCGTGGGCAGCGAGCAGCATCTGCACGCAGCCGCCGTCGCCTTTGCCGCAGGCGGCGAACAGAGGCGTGTAGCCGACACTGGCTGCATGGTCGACGGCGGCGTGGGCAGCGAGCAGCAGCCTCGTGCACGTAGGGTGACCAGTCTCACATGCACGAAGCAGGCAAAGGCCGAGGTCGGCCGCTCCTGTTACCCTGTCGATGAGGCCCACGGCCATGGCCTCGTCGCCGCGACGGAGCGCGTCGACCATTGCGTTGGCCGCCACGAAGCTGCCTCTCGCGGCCATTGCGTCCCGAAATAGGAAGGGAATCCCCGAATGGAAATCCGAAAATGGTCCTCGAGATTCATCGAACCGCGGTCTGACAGAACTAGGTTTTCACGCCATCATCGGCAGCCGCAGCCACGTCGCTAAGAGTCGCACATAATAATTTCAATATCAGATCTCTCGGTCAGACGGGGGAGCCGCATCGCCGAGCCGACTTAGTGAAACCGTGACAGAGGTGCAGGATGCGCAACGTGCGAGTACACGGCGCCGGAGTCGCCATGCACCGCTGCGTCAGAGATGCTATGGGGGGAGTGGCCGCGAGGGGCGGATGCAGTGCAAACAAGGTGCCGCTTAGTTCGTGCCCTGGAGGAGGCTGAAGAGGAAGGAGGAGGCGAGGAGGACGACCGCACCGCCGCCCGCGAGCAGGCCGGTGACCACCTGAACGCCGAGGAGCGCCGCGTTGTCATCGGGCACCGCCGTGATCAGGGCGAACTCGCCGCCGAGGAGCACGACGGCGCCGAGGGCGAGCAGGTTGGCCGGGACGTTGAGCAGGTACTCGGCAGTGCTGAGGAGCTTGAGGTCGTCGGCGAGGGGCAGCAGCTTCTCGGCTTTGCTGAAGGCGCCGGCCGCCTCGAGCTTCGAGAAGAGACCCGCGTCCTCGGCGCCCGAGAGCAGGCCAGCGTCCGCAATCGACGAGAGCAGGCGCAGCTCCTCGATGCGCTCGAGCAGGCGCACGGGCGGCTTGGCCACCGAAATCTCACGGCCCTCGAAGAGGCCATCCTGGTCGAAGCTGACGACCTGCGCAGCAGCACATGCATGCCGAGCACGGTCAGGCACGTGTCACGAGCCGGGCGCGCCGCGCAGATGTAGATACCATCCAGATCCTCGCACGGCAGAGCTCGCAAGCGCTGCGCTCTGCACCAGCGCCGGTGGGCGCTCCGAGTGTGCTGAGCGAGTTGCGCACCTTCTTGGTCAGCTGCATGGTCGGTGTCGAGGCACGGCTGACGGCCGGGCGCGAGAGCGACGCCGAGGGCGCGAGCGACAGAGCGGAGCAGAGGAGAGCGAACGCCATTTTTGATGCGCGCGATGCTTCGGGGATTGGATCCGAGACGAAAAAAAATCTCAGTAGGGGGGATTTCTTAACCACGAAGGACCTTGAATTTTCGTAACATAACAGCGGCAGTCGAATCCGCAGTACTCGCATGAAGGGTAAGGTAGAAGGACCAGCATTCTTGCTAGCGGGATCATCCTGTGCGTGTACGTGATGTCGTGGAGGACCGCAGGGAGCCCGCTCTTGAGCCCGCTGCGCTTCCCACTACTGCGCCAGCGGCTGTGCTGCGGTCTCGCCGGTCTCGCCGGTCTCGCCGCTCGACGAGCGTTTGCGTGCGGAACTTGACCGGAAATAGGGTTCCACTAGCTTAGGCGAAGATCGTCGATGTCCGAGCCTGTCGCGGCTCCCCCCACGCTCATCCGCTCCATCTTCTATTACAATCAGCATCCAGAGATCGGCACCACCGTCGGCCTTCACTTATTCGAGCCGCGCTACCGCATTCTCGTGCAGCGCTGCCTGCGCGAGCCGCAGCGCGGAAGCTCATTCGTCTTCCTGCCCAACTTTGACAACTATCAGGCAGCGCACGGCGACATCGGCTACCTGGCCAAACTCGTCAACCATCGGTTGGTGCCCGGCAACCCGAACGAGCTTCCGCGCGCCGACGTCACCCTCAAGTTCGTCGAGCGCGTGCTCGTACAGTTCCACTGGATCGAGCAGGACACGGGCGGGCTGAGCGAGTGCGTGTGCGTGCCGCTCCCGCCACACCTGCCGTCCATCGACGACCTGTCGCCGGCCCCGGCCGCTCAGGCGCGTGCCTGGGACGCCTTCGACTGGCAGACGTACTTCGGCGGCCCGGTGCGCGTCGTGCGTGCGGCGCCGTGGGGCCACCCAAGCAACGTGCACTGGCTCCTACACGCGGACAGCGCGGGTGCCGTGACGGAAGCGCTCGCGAAGGTGCGCTCGGACTTTCCCCTGCTTGCGGACCGACTCTACCCCGTGCTCATCCCGCCCGCCACCTGGCTCGTGCCGCTGGTGCCCTTCATCCGCCGGTTGGCCGCGCTGCACATCCGCAACGCCACCCCTTCGACGCTCTCGGCAAGCGCGCCGCCCTTCGTACCCGCTAGCGTGACCGGCGCAGAGGTCAGCGGCGCGGCCGACGCTGCCGTTGGCGCCGCCGCCTCCGCCGAGGCGACCGACGCACTCGCGTGCGCGTGCGCGTCCGCGTCGGCGGCATGCGCGTCGGCCGTCGACGCAGCGACAACAAGACTTCCGACCAAGGAGCTTCGACAGCACCTCAAGCGGCTGAGGACGAGTGAGGCGGAGCTGCAACGGTGCATCGAGCGGGAGGACCTCCTCTCGCTCCTGCGGGCCAAGCTGCACCAGCAGCGCAATGCCGAAGCGGCCGTGAGGGCGGTGGAGCCCATCGGTGCCGCGCTTACGGGGATGGCTGTACCACTGGTGTGTGGGAGTCTCGCCTCTTATGACCTCTGATGATCTCTGATTGACCTCTGATTGCATCTGATTGCGTCCCTCATCAGGTGTGTGGGAGTCCCGCCGCCCCGCTCGTGGTTCGCGATCAGGTGCTCACCACGGCGCCCCGCCGCCCCCTTCCCCACAGGTGTGTGGGAGTCCCGCCGCCCCGCTCGTGGTTCGCGAGTGCTTGTTTTCGCGCCAGAGCGACGGGCGCATGCTGCGCACGCCGAGCGAGAAGTGGGGAGACCAGGCAGAATTTCGGTTCGAAGTGGGCAGGAGACCGGCGAGCGTCGGCCGAGTCCTGGAACAATCCTACGAATGGGAGTTGGGCAAGCTGATGAGTCAGACCCATCGCAGCTCCGAGCTCTTGAGGCCGCGCGCCGAGGGGAGCGCGTCGTACCGAGCGCCTGACGAGCCTGACGAGATCCGGAGGAACGCGTCGATACAGGATGTGCCAGCTCCTGACGAGCGCGACGGCGCGATGCTCGTGGCGCTCTCGTGCGTGCTCAAGCTCGGGGCTCCAGATGGCTGCTCTGCATGCGTGACCGTTACGCCCAACCTGTGCTCGGTCCCGAGGGCGCTGGCGGACCGCACCCTCCTTCGGACGGCTCGGGTATTCAACTGGGTGCGTGTGCGTCTCCTCTTCATCGGCCATCGGGAGGCGCCGACGTCGCCGTCGGCTGCAACCGGTGGTGCCCACGACGGCGCCGCCATGGACGTGAGCGATGGTGCCCACGACGGCGCGGTTCCCACGACGTCGGCGCCCGCGGGCTGCCGATTCGGCCTGCTCGATCGCGATCTCCTCTGGCTGATCGCCGAGCACCTCGTGATCCTGGATGTGAACGACACGAGCTGCTCGTGACGGCGCGCGTGATCCTGGATGTGAACGACACGAGCTGCTCGTGACGGCGCGCGTGATCCTGGATGTGAATGACACGAGCTGCTCGTGACGGCGCTCACAGTTGCCGCTGGTCCTCAACCAGAGTGCTCGTGACGGCGCGCACAGTTGCCGCTGGTCCTCAACCAGAGCAGCGAATGATGATTCGAAAATGACGCACACCGTGTACGGAAGGGAGAGGGCGCTGCGCGGTGAGTATGCTTTGGCCGACTGCGCAGCGGCAGGCAGGCAGGCATCAGCTTCCGGGACCAACAGCTATGCGTGTATGCTGGAGTCGGTTAAAGACGCGGTCCATCGCGGGCCCTGATACAGTAGAGAGCTCTAGACAGCGCAGCGTGCACGCGCCACAATCGTGACTTAATCGTGACCGTTCGTCGTGAGTGCGCGTGTGTGTACAAGTGTATTATAGTATGTAACTGTTAAAGACGCGTGTCCGACCTCTTGTGACCTCAATCGGCCCAACGCGCCAATGTGGAACCGTGATGTTCGACGTGATGTGGTCCGTGGGTGTACGTTTATTAAGAGTACCGCATCGACCACGCTGAATCTGTGACGTGTGAGTATTTACGTCATTTGCTGATGACACGCTGGGTGATCACGACCTCACTGTAGCAACAATTCTCTACAATTCTCAATACTTAGCCCGTAGCCCAGAGAGCGAGTACTTATTACTTTCTCGGGGTTTGAATGTCTTTTGCGGTTGAGACTTGAGAGACCGAGCGGCAGCGGAGCCGTACTTTGAGACGGAGTGTGTTGAGCGCGGGGGAACCGCGACATTTCTGACTGACTGACTCATGCAGAGGACACGAGCCAATTCGTGATGCATTGGAAATCAAGCCTCTGTGAATTTGGCTGTTTCGTTTTTTGCTCCTCGGCCCCTTTGCTGAGGACTCGCGTGGGCGGCCGCCTTGGACCTCACGCGGAGGAGGGCGCGCATGGCCTCTAAATACCCCCAGCACAGGCCTGTCGCGCGCGACGAACATAAGACGACTGGCTCTCCGGCTGCGCCAGTGGCCTTTGGGCAGTTGACGCACAGCACCTTGTATCCCGAGACGCGCAAGAAGATTCTACAGATTCACAAGCCGCTGTCGCCCACCAAGTTTGCGTCCTTCTATCGGCGTGACGAGCCATTCGCGACGGCCCCGGCGTCCCCGGTGTTCATGCCGGACAGCCCAACGTATTACGTGTCCGTCGATAACTCGACGACCACCACTTGGAAGACCGGCGCTTACCCGCATATTTTCCCTTGATTGAAGCGTTGAAGCGCGTACTCATCTGCATAAGTAGACCATCTGTTTGAACGGCTCTCATGGCTTGAAGATACCAATGTAGGTGCGTGGATCATAGTTATGGCGCATGCATTTCTACTCGGCCCAAAACCCCAAAACCCGCCCGGCACCACCACCACCACCACCACCACGTGAGCGCGACGTACAACCGAATTAGTGGACCGGAATGCCCCGATCATCGCGGCGGGCTCTCCAGGAGCGAGCGCAGGAAGGTGGACAGCACGCCGTCGAGCTTGGCCCGGAGCTCCACGTGCACACGCGAGAAGGCCGAGCCCCGCTGGCCACGCGTCGCGTACCTGTGGGGAAAGGGCGCCGTGGTGAGCACATGCATGCATATGATCGTGGAGGTGGTTCAGCTGGCCACGCGTCGCGTACGCCTCGGCCACGGCCGGGTCGCACAGGGTCGCCAGGTAGGCCCAGTCATTCTCGTCAGTCGCGCGCATCGTCACTCCGGGCGCATCGGCTACCATCAGTAGGATGCCCTGCCGTGCCGAGGCGGCGTCGGCGCAGTAAGTCGAGCTTCGAACGCAGTCGTCGGGCGCCCTCTCGATCATCAGGTCCTCCGTCCACATGGCCTTATAGAGGTCGGCGACCACGAGCTCTAGCGAGATTGCATGCTCGCGCATCTCGGCTTCATAAAAGGCGCGAAGGCGCTCCGAGCAGCTCGTCGGGTGCCCCTGGTCCTTACGCCTCGCGGCGAGCTCGAGCTGCTTGCGTGCGTCCTCGGGCGTCTTCGCCTCGGGCAGCCGACCACCTGAGTGGTGGCAGGGCTGATAGCTCATGTAGAGCCGAAGGATGCGTGCACGATCGCCACCAGCGTCCGACCCCCCCCGAAGCAGCGCAAGCAGCTGGGGATCCGCCAGCATGAACTCCTCGGCATGCACGTTCCACTCGGAGCGCCCGCGGAAGCAGTTGGCGTACCTGTGGGGAAGAGGGAGGCGCGGGGAGATGGCGCCGTGGTGAGCACTTGGATGCCATGTGGAGTTACCACGGAAGCAGTTGGCGTACCTGGCGACGTACAGGTCAGCGCCGCTCTGGGCACCGAGCACGCGCGCTACGATGGTCACCTGTGCTTTGGAGCAAAAGCACCTGTCGCGCGTATCGACCTCCCCCCATCGAGGAGCCCCCACCGGCCCGTCGCGCCGACCGCGCTCGCCCCTCCTGTCGCCCTTGGCATACAGTGCGACGTCGCTGGCCTCGGCGGCCGGCATCTCGAGCGCATCTCCGGGGATCTCGAGCGCATCTCCGGGGATCTCGAGCGCATCTCCGGGGATCTCGAGCGCATCTCCCGCCGCGTTGAGCGGCTGGCCGAGGCACAAGAACACGTCCGCTTCCCACTGGTTCGCGTGATAAAAGGCACGGCAGAATTGGGACAGGTCGCCCAATAAGCTGCGGTATCCATGGGGGAGGCTGGTGCACGTGACGGCATGGGGCGGGGCGTACGTGGTCAGCCCTTGAAAGGAGGCGTGGGCTGGGCGCTGGCACTGGCAGCGCGTCCCGGGGCCACTGCCGAGCCCGCCAAACCTGTCACCGCCGCCTTGCCTGTCGCCGCCGCCGAACCTGTCACCGCCGCCTTGCCTGTCGCCGCCGCCAAACCTGTCGCCGCCAAAGCGGCTGCTGTCGCTGCTATCACGGCTGCTGTTGATGCTGCCGCGCTG
>Ga0210240_100691_pt1 | contig 29047 bp, 15 predicted proteins | sample ChrtobMetP5a_4mM_FD_155463 | JGI IMG/M metagenome (GOLD analysis project Ga0210240, IMG submission 155463) | Chrysochromulina tobin associated microbial communities from unialgal haptophyte culture, Seattle, Washington, United States - P5a_4mM | ecosystem: Host-associated > Algae > Haptophytes >...
TGGCCGAGGGCAAAAGCGAGGATGAAGGCGCGAGCACTCGGGCCCCAGCACCACTCCGCTCTCATCAGAGAGCCAGACGAGAATGCGACCATCGTTCGAGGATCTCCCCAACGAGGTGTATGCACCCAGTCCGTGCCTTCCGTTGGAATTAAATCGGGATGCGCATCAAACAGTTTCGAGATTCCCTTGAATCTGAAACGTGAGCAGCATATCTCCCGGTATGCGTCCGCACGGTACCCCATATGCGCCAATACCCCTTCCCCCTGGTTGGGCCCCTGTGGTAGCTCTGCCAACAGTCTCATCACACGTTGAGTTCACGGCCGCTTAACTGTTGGGGTCAAGCGGCATTAAATTGCCATGATGTGAATACACCCAGCCTCACCGAAAGAGGTTCGGTTCTTGGCTGTTTCATGGGCCTGTCAGGTCGATAAGACTTTTGAGTGTCGTGTGAATATCCGCGGGGCCCCTCGGTGTGATGAGTAAAGTCGTGACTGACCTCTGACGTCGAACGCTGCGTTGCGGTCCTTCTAACTTCCACCTTCCATGTATAAGCTGAATCCTGATTCGGACTGTGTTTCCCTCTAAGATTCATGTTCGGCCAGCGTCTGGTAGTCGTCATCAGACCGTTGAACATGGATGGCGTCGTTGCCCATCTGCGCCTTAGCCTCCGCCATCTTAGCCTCCATCTTGTCCATGGCCTCGGCGCGGCTGAATCCCGACATGAGCAGCGCCATCACGCCTACAACCTCGTCCGGCTGCACGGTAGTGGGGCGGTCGGCATATTTGCCAAAAATGCTCGAGCCATCTCTGGCATTTTCCACTTTCTTGCCGTCGACGCCAATCGTGCCGATCTGCGCTGGAAGGTAGCCGTACACGGTCAGCTGCTTCTTGTGTGTCATCAGCTCGTTCACGAAGAGCTGCGTGTGCACGTAGCACGAGTGCCACAGGTTGTAAAGAGCGAACAAGGTCGCATACAAGACCACTGCGCACTGGTCTACAAGGTAGATGGTCTCCTCGGCCACTCCCTGATCCGCGAGATTGCCCACGAGGGCATGCAGCCAGGTGGCAACGAAGACAAACAAAATCGTCGTCAGAGCGTAATAGTCGAGGATTGTAAGGTAAGAGACGGGCGGCAGCTCTGCCGAGAGGACCTGCTTGAAGGCGACAGCGACGAGCAGCAACGTGACGTCGAGGGAGAGTCGCGAGCCTAATTCCATGATGGGCAAGCACCAGATGGCGATACACACAGTGCCGATGCCGCACAGCACGCCGTAAGAGTTGTACACGTGATATCTGTAAGCACGGTCGTACAAGAGGACGATGCTCACGGAGGACTCGACCCTCGATGAGCCCTCTTCGAACTTGTATGAGGCGGGGAGATCTCTAGACAGCTTATAATCGGGAAGCGTGCTCACGCCCAATTCATGCACAAGCACTGGCGCAATGTAGCCTCCACCCCACGCTTTCGGGTCGGGTGGGAAGTCCATCGGTACGATCTTGATCGCGTTAGTGATCTCAACTGCGGAGCAGGGTGCCCAGCGCGACGCCAACGTGACCAGCGCGATTTCATGTGCGAGGCGGCAGCAAAGAGGTCAGGATGGAGATCGGGATGGAGATCGGCGGGCGCACCCTTCAACTCGAGCCACTGAATGTCGAAAGGGAACGCCTCGACGTTGTAGCTTTCGCAGATGCTCACTGAGAAATCCATCCTGGCTTCGATCCACACAACGTCCCCTGTCTCTTTCGTTCGGTAAGCCTGGAAATCTTGTGTATCGTCAGACTTCCTCTCCTTCATATGGTGCACCTGCAGCACGCGCGGTGCACGAACCTTGTGAACGGAGTGCGGGCACTTCTTGAGGCCGTGCTGTGCACCTTGATGCGCGGAAACCATTCTGGCGTCCAACTCTCGTTCTCATCGCCGCCTGAGGCCTCCATGATGGCGCCGCCTTCTTCAGCGTTGGCCTTCCACTTGCTATAGACGGAAAACTCGATGCAGAAGCTCTCTGTCCTTATGTTTAGGTCCCAACAATGTGAAACCTCTACGGCGATCTGCACCTCGTCGGGGCGGCGGGTGCCCTTGCCAGTCTCATCGAATATTTTTGTCATGGTCGTGGGCCGTTGCGAATCACGAGGCAACGGCGAGCTCGACGGAGCGGCCATCGTTTCAAGCTGGTCCGAGGGCGGGTCAATCGGCAAATGAGGTCGCTCCGCAACACGGCTGCCGCTCGAGAGAAAGCCGCCAAACAGCATGCGTTTTCAGCAGAGATCAACTTTGGCTGCTAACTTTGGCGGAGTTTGGCCATTCGTCATCAAAACTTAGGCTCGTTCGTTCGTTTCAGGGCCCTCTCGGTCAGACTCACACCCACAAGCTTAACCCACAAGCCCCGAAAAGACTCCGAAAAGGCGTGCGTGATGTCGTTCTGAAGGTTTTCGTAAAGACGTTCTAAACCTTAAAAACGAGTTCTAGAGGTAAGGTTGGTACATGTAGCCCCGGTGAACCGATGCCTCGCGGAGCTGGAAATCGCGCAAAATCATTCACATTCACACATGTACATCAACATCGGCCGACTGCCGGCTGCGGCTCGCCGCCTTCCCGGAGCGAAATACAACCGGGTCAGGTGCCTCCATGGCGGCCTCCTGCACTCGCCGCCGCGGCTCCACCGAGCCGAGCGACAGCAGCAGCAGCACTTCCATGAACAAGAGCGCCGACGTCGACGATGGCGACTCCAAGGCCGCAAGCGCCGCTCCGGCTCCGGCCCGCTGCAGAACTTGCTGCAATGGGCTCGTGAGCGTCGTGCTGGCAGCGATCGCGGTCGCGACAGTCGGCGCACTCGCCACCCACGGCGGCTCACCCGCGGCCGTGTGGGGAAGCGTCAACTTCCGCATGATGCGCCTCTTCCGCGACCTCAGCCGGGTCAAAGCGCGCCAGCGCCGCTTTGGCCAGAAGGACGCGCTGATGCCAGTGCTGATGGGGAAGGAGGAGCCGCTGCCACTGGGCGACGCAAGCACTGGGCTGTCGCTCACGCTCGAAGAGCTCGAGGAGTTTGACGGCCGCCCGCTCGATGGCTCCAATGAGCATTCGAATCTGTACCTGGCCATCCATGGGCGCATCTACGATGTGACGGCAGGCGCAGCCTTCTACGGCCCCGGCCGGTCGTATCACAAGCTGGTGGGCAAGGACGCGACGCGCGCATTCTGCACGGGTTGCCTCGAGCCAGCCTGCCTCATTGCGAGCACCGACGGCCTGAGCGAGGCGCAGCTGCGGGAGGCACAGCGCTGGATCGAGCTCTACGAGCACCATGACAGGTACAAGCTCGTGGGCCAGGTGCGCCAGCTGAGTGCGGCCGAGCTGTCGGGCGGGGTGACAGACGAGGAGCAGGCCGACGCGTACCTCGCCGAGGTCGCCGCCGCCGAGGCCGAGTACCAACGCGAGCAGCTCGAGGCCGCTCAGTACGCCGAGCGCTCTAAGAAACACAAGACATTCCGCCCCAAGTAGATGGGGCTCCCCATTCACAGCGTGCGTGTAGGCTAGGGTCGCTTAACTAGTGTGATTTCACACTGACATGTTCATAGCAGGCGAATTCTACGATTTTGCCCGCCATGACTGTGTCGGATCGGCCTCGATGCCTTTCAACAGCGCGGCCCCGACGGACCTCGTCTCCAGCATGGAGCAGCAAATCAAGATGGCTCGCGAGCACGCGCTTCTCGGCCAGTACGAGGCCTCGTGCGTGTCCTGCCCTCGCATCCCTCACCGCCCGCCACGCGCACGCATGAAGCCATTTCACCAGATCTCGCGCGTGAGTGTCGCCGTGCGCGTTCGTGCGTGCCACTGCAGGCTCGTCTACCACGACGGCGTCCACGCGCAGATCCAGCAGCACCTGAGGACGCTCGACGACCCTCACATGCGTCAGCAGTGGCAGCGTGCCAAGGAGGCGCTGGCAGCCGAGTTCCGCATCGTCAAGGAGATCGTGCAGGAGCTCGCGCGCTTCAAGGACCCACCTGGCAGCGGCGGGCCGATCGCTGAGCGCTTTGACGACCCGCTCAGCGATCGACCGCTGCCGCGCCGCGAGCTGCCGCCGCGCCGTGAGCCGCCTCCGGCTCGTGAGCCACCAAGCACGGGTCCGGCGTTCTCATGTGACGACGCGGCGCCGTCGGCGCGGGCTCCTAACGAGCTGCCCGACGAGCCGGCGGACGATCCGGACGTATGGGGCCCACCTGGCGGCCCGCCACCCATCCCCGAGTCCCGCCGTGTGCCGCAGGCGCGTCGCGCGCCGCCCGACCACTCGCCGCCGTCGTGGGCGAACCGCGCTCCGCCGCCAGGGCGCGCCGTCGTGGGCGAGCCGGCGCCGGCGCGAGAGCTCCCGCCGCCCGTACGCGCCGTGCGCGAGGCGCCTCCCGCGCGCGAGGCGCCTCCCGCGCGCGAGGCGCCTCCCGCGCGGGGTGTCGGCGCGCGTGCACCCGCCGCTGCTGGCCGCGCGGCGCCCGCGTTGGCTGGAGGCGGCGGCGGCGGCATGGGCGGCGGCGGCATGGGCGGCGGCGGCATGGGCGGCGGCGGCATGGGCGGCGGCGGCATGGGCGGCGGCGGCATGGGCGGCGGCGGCATGGGCGGCGGCGGCGGGCGACGGGAGTCGGGCGCGCGCAAGCCGCCGGTGCCCGGCCGGCCGCCCGCCAAAGCCCCCCCGGAGGCCAAATTTGGTGCCCACGCCTCCCCCGATGAGAAGCCGTTGATCGAGCACCTCGAGCGCGATGTCCTCGAGGCGAAGCCGAATGTGCACTGGGACGACATCGCGGGGCTCGAGGAGGCGAAGCGCGTGCTCGAGGAGGCGGTGGTGCTTCCACTGATCATGCCCGACTACTTTCGAGGTATCCGGCGCCCATGGAAGGGCGTGCTCATGTTTGGGCCGCCTGGCACCGGTAAGACCTTGCTCGCAAAGGCTGTGGCCACTGAATGTGGGACCGCCTTCTTCTCGATGACGTCGTCGACGCTTGCCTCGAAGTGGCGTGGGGACTCGGAGCGCATGGTGCGCCTGCTCTTTGAGATGGCGCGGTTCCACGCGCCCTCGACCATCTTCATCGACGAGATCGATTCGCTCGCGGGCCAACGCGGCGGGGCCTCCGAGCACGAGGCGAGCCGACGTGTCAAGTCGGAGCTGCTCGTGCAGATGGATGGGATCTCGACGAGCTCGACCGCAGATGGGGGCGCGGCCGAGGAGGGCGCCGGGCTCAAGACGGTGACCGTGCTCGCCGCGACCAACTTTCCTTGGGATCTCGACGAGGCGCTGCGTCGGCGGCTCGAGAAGCGCATCTACATCCCTCTGCCCGAGCCAGGTGACATTCGCGCTCTCCTCGACATCAACCTCAAGGAGCTCACACTCGAGGAGGGCGTCGACCTGGACGCTCTCGCCGCCAAGATGGCCACCGGGGGCTTCTCAGGCGCGGACGTGACCAACCTGTGCCGCGACGCCGCCATGATGCCCATGCGCCGGCGCATCAAGGGGCTCAACCGCGACCAGATCAAAAACCTGCCGCGCGACGCGACGGCGGACCTGCCTATCGCGCAGGAGGACCTGGACGAAGCGCTCAAGCGCATCCACTCCTCCGTGAGCGCCGGCGACATTGCCAAGCACCAGCAGTGGCTCTCCGAGTTTGGCGCGGTCTGAGGTCACTGTCATGAGGACAGGAGAGTCAGAGACAGAGTCGCATCAGCTCGTGCCCGTTGGCGTGCTCGGCTCAACGTTCCTCGTTCACGCGTGGACTCTGCGTGAGAACACCCACCCTCACTGCAGGGACCTCGCACGGAAAATCAACATTCTTTGGGGCGGCCGCTGTCTACGTGTGCGCGGAACCGGGAACGGACTCTCCGGTCACCCTCGTCAGACGCTCCGCACCTCTAGAAGTCTAGATTGTCGAGCGTGTCGTCTGCGCGAAAGTAGAGATCTCGACTAGTCGAAACACGGAAGATCACATATTGATTGATACAATTCGAATTGGCGTTGGTCTCAACTTTTTATCGATTTTGGTTTCGCGGGTTCGTTTGCGGACCGCGCCCGCGGGGGCCTTCCCCCTCGCCTCGAGCTCGACCGCTCGCACGCTCCGCGGGTCGGGTCTGTGGGGCCCGCGCATCCGATGGGCAACCGCGCGCGCGCGGCCCCGCGACCAGAAGAACTGTCAATCACAAAGCTGATGATCTATAATCAAAGTAGATCCCGGCCTCCGCGCTCTCTGTGCTCCCGTGATTGTGCGCCTAGGAGCTGCTCCTCCGTCGCTCACGGCGACGCCTCGCCGGCTCGCTGGTTGTTAGCTTGCTGGTGCGGGCTGGGTCGTGGTGATTTGGAGGCCGAGGCGCGTCGGCTCGCACGGCTCGGGCTGAGCTCCTCGAGCTCGTCGCACTCAATGCGCTCGATGCCGTGCTCTTGGGCGAGTGCGAGGAGCGCGTCACGATCGATGCCCTCGAGCAGACCGAGCTCCTCGAGCATCTGCTGAGGGAGGCGCCGCTCGAGAAGCACCCGCAGCTGCACCCGTGTGAGCGACGTGCATGCAATCGCGTTTTCGGCCGCCAAGTGGCGACCGCTGCCGAGCACCTCGTCGGGGCTCGAGCCAAGGACGCTCGCCAAGCTCGCACCTGCCTCGAGCTTGAAGTCCATGCCTTTGGCGTGCAGCGCGGCGCACTGGTCTATGAGGGCCGTGTGACGGTTGAAGAAGAGGGCGATGCTGCTGCCACCACGCGCGAAGCAGCCGAGAAGCGCGCCCCGCTCGACGCGTGCCCCCTCGTGTATCCCGGCCTCCAACCGAATCGAATCGACGGTGACGCCGCCGATGATGACGAGCACCGCACGCAGTGGCGGCGCGCCAGCTGGTCCTCGCGCGGCCTGTTCGAGCACAAGGATCGCGCGCCGGTTCGTCTCAAGCACGTTAATGTGCTCGTAGATGTAGGGCTTGACCGAGGCGGAGTGCGTGCCGAGCGATGCGAAGGCGCAGCTCACCACCGTGCCCGCAAACGGTGCGTGGTAGCAGTGGTAGTCTGCAGGCGCGAGGTACAGGATGTAGCACGGATGCTCCACGTACTGCTCGTGCTCCGGGATGCCCACGTCGCGGATGTGGAACTGCTCGTTCTTGATGATCTGTGGCATCTCACGCACGCTCGGGAAGGGCGTCACCACCGCTGTCGCGGGAGATAGCACGTGGGACGTGCCCAGGTTGCGCTCGGGCGCGTGCGGCCCTGCGTACTTGCGCGTGAACCACTCGTTCATCGTCGTGTACTCGCCAGCCGATTTCTCCCAGACCCAAGGCTCAACCTGCACGCCGTACGTACGGCAGTAGGAGAGCACCTCGGTGGCCGCATTCTGTCCGAGGTCCTCAAAACGCGTGTCCCAATGCAGATACTTTCTGTTCAGCCAGCGCAGAAAGGCCTGATACAGCCGGCCCGAGCCGAAAACGCGCCAAATGAATGCGAGCACGTGCCAGACGCCGTCCGACGGCGGCCGGATCTCGCAATCAATCTGATCCGTCTTCAAGATGTGAAACGGCCGAACGGATGCGCAGAAGCGGAGGGTCGCACGGCGAAGCGCGACGAGGAAGATGAGCACCATCGCTGTCGAGATGCCAACGCAGACGTGCAAGGTCAAGCGCAGCGTGACGAGGAGTATGAGCACGCTAACCGTCCAGACGCCGATGACGCCAGCGACTAGCGCGACCAACTTCTCGTCGTGCATTTTCCTATGATGCAAATTTGCGAGCGTGCGATACCGGTAAGCTTCACAGTGGTTTCCTTTACCTGCGGCTGCGCCATTCGGAAGGCATACGCAGCCACTGCGTGTAGTTTCAAGCAGGGCTAATCGGAAGCAAGTTATTTCGATTAATTACAAATTAGCTTTCATCAGTACCAAATCGCACGGTATTTTCGGTATCGCACCGCCGCGGTCCGCACGGGTCTCGTGCTCCGGACACCGGAGCTCTCCGGTTCCGCTTGACCAGCCCCCACGCGGCCCCTACCGCCTATGCGCTACGGAGTACGGTACGCTATGGCGTAATATATAGCCTGTGCGCGACCGCAGGAGCCAGGAACGCAGCGAGCACCCGGGATCGGCGCATGCTGCCCATGCGCGCGCGCGTTTCCGCACACAGCCACACACACACCGACAGCATAGACGACAGACACACTCGAAGTTCATCTCACACGAACTACGCAGTACGTTCGCCGCGTTACACTGTAGTGCTGCGGACCTGCGGTTGAAAGACACCGTGGGGGAGAACCGGCGGCTGGGCCAGGAACTCACCACCACAGCAACTCAATCGGACTTCTTCGCGGCTCGACGACTCCTGTTCCACCATAAGTTCCAGAAAAGCCACGTGCAGACGATCAGGATCATGACAAAGTCGTCGATGTAGTTCTTCTTGACGAACTCGTGCGCGCCAACGCACGCGCCGCATGCCCATGTCGAGTTCAGAGCTCCGGCGGCGTCCGCAGCCATGTACGCCGCCGACGAGGTCCCCACACCCGCCACCTCGGCCGGCAACTCGGTCGTGGCACAGTCGGGTTCGTGGTCGGAGCTAGCAGTGCACGACGCCGCGGCGGCGGCTTTTTTGCATGAGTCGCAGTCCGCCTGGAAGAGCTTTTGAAGGGCCCAATTGACAAGATCGACTATCCTTGGGTCCTTGTGGTCAATGAGGAAGAAGATCACGTTGTGGAAAATGACGCTGTACACTAGGTAGTGGCACGCCTCGTGGTACCGGTCGAGTTCCGTCGAGTAGGGCAGTGCGGGCAGGGACTCCGCGGCGGTGTAGTTGATGCTGGTGAGCGTGAGGAGGACGGTGAACGTGAGCGCCAGCTGGTTGCCGATCTCGTTCGTCGGGATGAAGGTCGAAACGCACGCGAGGGTGGCGATCACGCCCGGCCGATACACGTACTTCTCGAGGTAAAATCCCGGTTTGCGTTTGAGGCCGAGTGATAGCGTCGCGGCCGACTGATAGCGACTGCGGCTCTCCTCGTCGACTTCGAAGATGGACCCAACGTCGTCTAGCTCCCACTCCACCCCTATGGTGTCCTTGGCCTCTTTCTTGATCTCTAAGATGCCCTTGCCGACTGTACCCTTGCCGACTGTATCCTTGTACGAGATTCCCTTGGGCCAGATGCCCTCCGAAGGGAGCCGCAACTCCTTATCGCACACGAACTCGTACATTTTGTCCTTGTGCTTCTTGGGAAGGAAGAGCTTGACCTTAAGCTGTTGGGTGTCGAAAGGGAAGTCACGTAACTTCCAGTCGAGGTGCACGTTCGTCGCCTCGATCTGGTACGTCAGGACGGCGATGGTTCTCTCGCGATCACTGTTTCGCTTCGGGATAGCTTCATCAATTAGGGGCAGCGGCGGGAAGCTCTTCCAGAGGGGCTCCTCCACGCCGCCATCTGTATAGATGCTCTTGGCGTCGTCGTCGGCCAGCAGCCACAGCTCCTTCTCATGATGCGTCTCCTTGGTGTCGTCCTTGCCATTCTCGATCCCCAACCTTGGCAGCACTTTGCGCCCCTCGATGTCTTTCCACACTTCCTCGTCCGAACTGATTCTCTTCGAGTCACATCCGCGAAGAGGTTGAGATGGCAGGAACGCCAGGGCCTCTTCGCGCGGCCGAAAGATGAGCCAGATGCGAAAAACCACCACTGCCTTCATCGCTTCGGTATCGAGCTGGTTCACGGCCCACACCCGGCACGCCAGGTAGCACGGCTCGTGTCCCCGGTCCCAAATATTTTGCAAGATGTCATTCGGTGCGCTGCGATCAGCGGGCGAGAATATCGAAGGTCCCGATCCGCGATCGACGAAGGTCGGGGGCGCTGCGACCTCGGCGTTCTCGGCACGAGAGGCACGCTTTGGAGATTTCGCGAGCCGGCCAGGCGGCATTTGTTCGCCTTTGTGTTGAGTGGCGCTTAAAAAATCTGTTGAATGCTACTTTAATTATACCGACTTCGGAGCTCTGCGACGGCCCGGGGCTGTTCAGAAGAGACGTGCAGAAGAGATGTGCTTTCACGAAACATTTTTCCGATGTGTGAATGGTTTTTACTTCGGCTACTTGTAGAACGCAAGAACATCGACGGCAGTATCCTACTAGCTCGCCATTGCCTGGTGCGCAGGCGAAGAGGACGCAGCAGCGCTAGGTCCGCTGCTGTACGCCACAGGAGCTCGCTCCGATGGCCGGCATAGGCGCTGGGCCACCGCCAGAGTTCGTGCAGGCCATCCTGGTCTCGTTCGACCCGCAGAGCAATCCAACGCTGCGTGGCCAGGCGTCGTCATCGCTCGAGGCACTGCGGCAGTCGGATGACGGCTGGGCCTTCTGCATGCAGGCCTTTGGTTCGGCCGTCGAGGAGCAGGTCAAGTTCTGGTGCTTGCAGACGGTCATCCACATGGTGACGAAGAAGAGCCGCTATGCGCAGCTGCCGGCCGAGCAGCGATGCTCACTGCAGCGCGCGCTGGTCGCATGGCTGCAGGCGCGCGGAGGCGCGGAGACGGACGAGCCCGCGTCCGTCAAGAACAAGTTCGCGCAGCTCTTCGTCGCGGTGCTCAAGGCCGACTTCCCGCTCGCCTGGCCCGATGCGTTCTCGCAGCTGCTCTGCACGCTGGGCAATGGGCTCGTCGCGATCGACATGTTCCTGCGCGTGCTCAACGAGCTGCACGAGCAGGTGGTGGTGCACGAGGAGTCGAATGGGTACGACTCCGAGACGGCCACGCGCGTCAAGGACGGCATGCGCGACCGCTGCCTGGCGCAGGTGGCCGACGCGTGGTACTCGATCCTGCAGCTGCACAGCACAGCGCCGGCCCTGTGCGCCGCGTGCCTGCACACGGTCCATCTGCACGTGGCGTGGATCCCGATCGAGCTCGTGGCCAATCCGCGCTGGTTCGGCACGCTGCGCCCTTTTCTCCACCACGGCGCCCTCCACGACGGCGCGAGCCTCGTGCTCAAGGAGATCGTCGAGAAGCGAATGGACGCGGCTAACAAGATGGAACACCTTACCGAGCTGCGCATCGTACCGATGCTGACGGAGGCGGCGGGCTCGGGCGTGCAGACGTCGCCGCGCTTCGGCGCGCTCGTCGCCGCCCTCTGCCTCGAGCTCCTCGACTGTTGGGACCGTCTGGCGGGCGCTGCGCCGCCCTCGGCGCGCGCGGCGATGCTCGTGCCCCGCGCCGTCGAGATGCTGCAGCAGACGCTGCCGCTGCTGCTGCAGACCCTCGCGTGCGACGACATGGAGACGTCGCACACGACGCTCGCGTTCTTGCACTCGTATGTCGGCCGGCTGCGCAAGCTTCTCCCCTCGCAGCGCGATCTCGCTGCGCACGAGGGGCAGCTGCAGGCATTGCTCCTCGTCCTTGGCCAGCGATGCGTCTATCCTGACGACTTCGACTTCGAGTCGCCCGACGAGGCGGAGGAGGCCTTCCTCGCGTACCGGCGCGAGCTCTCGACTCTCTTCAAGGGCGTCGCGCGCGTGCACGCCACGCTCGCCCAGGAGATGTGCCGCTCCACGCTGCTGCGCACGCTCGAGCGGCTGGGGGAGGTGCCCTGGACCCATCTCGAGGTCGCCCTCTGGCTGCTCTACACCCTGGGCGAGGGGCTGCCCGAGAGCATGCTACGCCAAAAGGGCGGCTTCTTCGAGCAGCTGATGGCGACGCTCACCGCCTCGTCCGCCTCTGCCTACCCGCACCGCGCCGTCCAGCTCATGTCCTTTGAGCTCAACGTGCGCTACTACCGCTTCTTCCTCGCCAACCCAGAGCACCTGCCTGCCGCGCTCGCGACCTTCCTCGACGGGCGTGGCATCTACAATGGCGACCGCGAGGTGCGCGCGCGCGCGTGCTACCTGCTCCTGCGCTTCGTCAAGCAGACGCTCAAGGACGCCTCGGCCGCCGCCTATTCGGAGGTCGCACGCACGCTGCATGTTGTGCTCGCTCATCAGCGAACAGAGCACTCTCCCTACACGCAGCTGCTCGAGCAGCTCTACGCCGCCGAAGGGCGGGTTCCGCCGCCCGCGCCCGCGCCGCCCTTTTTCGGCGACGCGCACGCGCGTGCGAGCGGCTTGCAGCTGCCCGAGCCGCCGCAGCTGAGCGCCCCCGAGGCCCTCAATCTGTTTGAAGCGTACGGCCTGCTGCTCGGCGCGCGCCTCGCGCCCGCCGACCAGGTGGGCGAGCAGTTGCAACGGCTGCTCGCGCTCCCGATGGCGCATCTGCAGGCGCTCACGCAAGGGGCTGCGCAGGGCGTACCGCCCGGGCTGAGCACGAGCCTCTCCGCCGAGATGGTCCGCCAGCTGCGATGTGCGCGCGAGGTCGAGGCGGCGCACCACATCTCAGCGGTCGCTCTCACGAGCAAGGGGTTCGTCGACGTGGGCGTCAACGACGAGGGCTCTCACATGCTGCGCGACGCCTTCTCGCGCGCGACGCAGGCGGTGATCGCCTCGATGAGCGTGTTTGGAGAGTCGGCGGAGGTGCGCGCCAAGTGCTCCATGCTGCTGCACCGGATGATTGAGACGCTCGGCGTCGAGCTCCTGGGGGTCCTCTCGAGCGCGCTGCCGCAACTGCTCGGCGCCGCCGACGCGCGCGAGCTCGTCGAGCTCGTCACGCTCGTCAACCAGCTCGTGCTCAAGTTCAAATCGTCGATCCTCGCGCCAGTCACCGTACTCTTCTGCCCGCTCTCCACCACCGTCTTCGCGCACCTGGGCGCGCTCGACGCCGCCATCGCCTCTTCCTCCTCCGCCTCGGTCGGCGCGACCGGCCCCGCAAGCGAGCCGGTGCGTGAGCGGCGCAACCTGCTCCGCTGCTTCTACTCGTTGCTCCATTCGCTCGTCCACTCGGATCTCGCGGACGTGCTCGCCGCGCCGCAGAACTCGGCCCACGCCGCGCCCTCCCTCCGCGCGCTACTCGCCGGCTGCATCGAGGGCCCGGACATGCAGCTGCAGCGCCAGTGCTTTGCGATCACTCAGAGGCTCGTCGAGCTGTGGGTGGGCACGGTGCCCGGGTTCGACACGTACGTGCTGCACGAGGTGCTGCCTGTGTGCTTCCAGGCGCCTGCACAGCCCCACTTTATGCTCAAAGACGCGGCCGCGCTGCCGCTGCTCGAGGCGAGCGCGCAACTGCAGAAGGCCATTCTCGCCAAGCTCGGCAACGAGCTACTCAGCTACCTGCGCGACCGGCTGCTGCCCTCGCTCGGCTGTGAGGCCACCTTTTGCACCGAGTACGTGCGGCGCGTCGCCGAGGGGGACGTGCACCAGCTGCGCGACTTTATCAGGGACGCGCTCGTCCGCCGATAGCACTTGGCGGACTGCGCACGGATGGAGCGGCAGCTCCTTGCATCTTGCAAGCGACTGCGCGTCCGTGGGGCTTTCGAGTTCGTCAGGCGCTTGAGGCGGATGAGTGTACTACTTGCGCCTTCTTGCAGCAGCAGCTTTTGTTTCCCTGGCTGATTTATTCTCCTTTCTCTCGAACAGACGATACAGAGAACCCTCAGGGTTATTAGGGTTACGGGTGGGGTATGGAATTAGGAGGGTGCAGATGGCACGACTTCAGACATCAAAATTCCGAGTTGGGTTTCGTCACTTCGCGGATTTCGCTGCAAATGCGACGAACCCTTGCCGTGGTGCTCTCGCTGCAAAATGCGACGAACCCTCGCCGTGGTGCTCCTCGCCCTTCCGACCGCTGCTGGCAAGACCGTCGCGTTAACGGGCGCGACCGGCCGGCTCGGCCGCATCGCGGTACAGAAGCTCAGCCAGCGCGGCTTTTCAACGCGGCTGCTCGTTAGGCACAACATCGAAGGTGTCACGCCCTCAATCGAGGCTGACGCTCCGCCCGCCGCCATCGCCGCCTACCTCGCGAAGCTGCCTGGCGTTACCGTCGTGAAAGGCGACGTGACCGATACGGCGAGCGTCGTGACGCTTCTCGAGGGCTGCGAGGCGTGCCTCGCGCTGCATGGTGCACGGCGAACCCGCAAGCTTCAGGACTTGCTGCCGTGGGTGGATCCGACCACCGACCCGCAACATGCCAAGCGCGTCAACTACGACGGCGTGCGCCACCTGCTCGCGGCGGCCAAGGCGAGCGGCACCTGCAAGCGCATCGTGCGCATCACAGGCAAGGGCGAGACCCCGTGGTCCCTCTTCTCCATCCTCATCAACACGATGGGTTCGCTAGCCAAGGCGTGGAACTACGAGGGCGAATGCCTGCTGAGATCAGACCGCCGGGTGGACTACACGATCATCCGGCCCGGAATCATGGTCGCGGGCATGGAGGCCCTCGACGAAGGCACGGCCCTCGGCCTCGCCGACAACGGCGGCGACCTCAAAGTGAGCAAGATCCCACACGCGTCCATCGCCGAGCTGGCCATTGAGTGCCTCGCCTATCCGAACGCTGCGCGCTCGACGCTATGCGCCATGGCCGTGCCCACCGAGGAGGGCGCATCGTCATACGCACCGCTCCTCGCCAAAGTGAAGCCCGACACGCGCGAGTTTGCTCCGACGCTCCTTGCCCAGCACTTGCTCGCGGTGCGGGTGGGCGGCACCGCCCTCGCTGCGCTCGCCACCGGGATGGCCAGTGCGCTGGTGGTTGCAGTCGTGAACATCTTCCGCGCGCTCATGCGGCTATTCGTTTGAGGACACGAGCACGTTCTCAGGGTGAGTGAGAGTACGCAAGACGACCTCGGACCTGCTCTTCAAGACTGAAGTGCCACATCTGCGTCTCATCGAAAACAGCGTACAACGGAACAACCCGACCTGCTCGATCGGATCGGTTAGCCTCGTAGCCTGCATAGTGGATCCGGTTACGGCAGACCTGCAAGCCGAACGAAGACGTACTATGCGAAAAGTTCACCGCGCGCCGCGCCGCCGGCGGCCCCGGTGACTTGACAGCCACCGCGGCGCCCCTCGCGATGACACTCTGGATCTTCGCGTACAAAACCACACACCCCCCAGACCAAGCGTTTAACACCGCCTTTCCCGCTCGGTGCGACTCGACCGACGCAAAGTGCGATTTTGGGTTGTAGGCGCTCGGCGGTTCAGGCTTGTTTGAGATTGTGCTACCTTGGACGGATGCGCGTGTCGCGTGCTCGGCGTCGTGGAAAAGCGTAGCTGGTGTGTACGAGCCACGCCTGGGATGTGTTGACCTCAGTTGCAGTTGATCCGTGCGCACCACACAGTCCACAATGCTCGTGAGGCCGGCGGCAGCTCATTCAACTTTTGGTGCAAAGCATAGGAAGGCGCTGGGAGGCACTGCAGCAGATCTGAGAATGCTGTCATCGAAGCCGGCGGGCAGCTTGATTGACGCCAACGAGGAGCAGCCATCGAAAGCGCGCTCACCGATGCTCGTGAGGCCCGCGGGCAGCTCGATCGACGTCAAAGAGGAGCAGCCACGGAAGGCGCCCCAATCGAGGCTGGTGAGGCCTGCAGGCAGCTCGATCGACGTCATCGAGGAGCAGTCCTCGAAGGCTAACTTACCGATGCTCGTGATGCCGGCGGGCAGCTCGATCGACGTCAATGAGGAGCAGCCAGAGAAGGCCTCCTGACCGATGCTCGTGAGGCCAGCGGGGAGCTCGATCGATGTCAATGAGGAACAGCCATTGAAGGCGCCCCAATCGAGGCTCGTGAGGCCTGCAGGCAGCTCCATCGATGTCATCGAGGAGCAGCCATCGAAGGCGTACTCACCGAGGCTCGTGATGCCGGCGGGCAGCTCGATTGACGTCAAAGAGGAGCAGCCAGAGAAGGCCTCCTTACCGATGCTCGTGAGGCCGGCGGGTAGCTCGATCGATGCCAACGAGGAGCAGCCATGGAAGGTGAACACACCGAGGCTCGTGAGGCCGGCAGGCAGCTCGATCAACGTCAACGAGGAGCAGTCATCGAAGGCGCACATACCGATGCTCGTGAGGCCAGCAGGCAGCTCGATCGACGTCAATGAGGAGCAGCCATCAAAGGCGCACATACCGATGCTCGTGAGGCCGGCGGGCAGCTCAATCGACGTCAACGAGGAGCACCCATTGAAGGCGTGCTCACCGATGCTCGTGAGGCTGGCGGGCAGCTCGATCGACGTCAACGAGGAGCAGAGAAAGAAGGCGCCCTCACTGATGCTCGTGAGGCCGGCAGGCAGCTCGATCGACGTCAACAAGGAGCAGCCCTCGAAGGCGCTTTCACTGATGTTTGTGAGGCCTGCAGGCAGAGCGATCGACGTCATCAATGTGTCGTCGCGGAACGCGCCCGGCGGCACGCGCGCCTCGCCATGGCGCAGCGCGCACGCGGCGAGCAGCACCTCCATCGGCGCCTCGCCCTCGCCGCGGATGCACGCGCGCACCCCTGCCATCGGATACGGCGGTGGACCCTCTTCATCTTCTTCTGATCCATCCGAAGACGCCACGCTCCTCAGCGCGGCCACGTCCACCTCGAAGCCGCCCAGCCCCGTCACTTTTTCCAGGTTGGGCAGCCAGCGCGATGCGTCGACCGCGTCGGCGAAGAGGCGACCGGCGGCGCGGCTGCCCGAGAGGTCGAGCTTGGTCACCTCGACGAGGTTTCTCGTGAGTCGCAGGCCGACGCGTGCGCACAGCCGCGCGCACAGGACGCGCCGCACCCGCGCGCGCCACGAGAGGCTCACGCCCTTGAGCGCGCACAGCGTCGGCACGTCGGCGCCCGCGAGGGCGTCCTCGAGGGCGTCCTCGTTTACGAGCTGCGTCGAGAGCCAGCACACGGGCGCTGGCGTTGTGGGTGCGTCGGCCGCTCGCAGTGCGGTGGCGTCGTGCTGAGCGTCGTCGTGCGTGAAGATCTGCTCCTCCGTCGCCGCCTGCCGCTCCGCCTCGGTGGGGAAGTCGCTCACGACACCAAGCAGCCGCCCGAGCTCCGGGCTACTCTTGCCGGCGAGGTGGCCGGTGCACAGGGAACGCGAGAGGAGGCGGAGAAGCTCGACGTCCACGTCGAGAAAGTGCGCGCCGTGCAACAGCTGCGCGAGCTGCGCGAGCGAGCACCCCTCCAGCGCCCCGCCCTCCTCCGCACCGCCCTCGGCGACGAGCGAGAGCGTGCGGAGCGCAGCCGCAGGCACCAGAGTGGCGAACGCCCCCTCGGCGCCGCCCGTGTCGCTCACCCAGTTGGCGAGCGCGGCAGATCGCGCCGCGGCCGAACGGGACCACGCGACCACTTCGCCCTCGGCGCTTCGCACCCTCACATCGCTGTCGTCGCCGTCGCCGACGATGACGTCGCCGCCGCCGCTGTCGCCGCCGACGCCGACCCGACGTCGCTTCATGATCCTCCGAACATGTTCACGATCACAGGACCAACCTTTTTGGTGCCATCTCGGGAACCGCAATCTCCGGCTCTGTGCCGTTTCATACTTTTCACGACCGTTATAAGAGTTTACTGTTCACACTTTCACGGGTCTCTCTCTCCGCCCGATCGGCGATCGCCGACCCTTAGCAACCGGGGAAAAATTGGGATGGACCAGTTTGTGTGGGACGTCCCAGCTTGGGTGGTGTGTCCCGGAGAGGGAGTGGGATGACCCACCGCCGGGTCATCCCACACTTTCATGGGACGCCCCAGGCGGTTGAGACGTCCCACGCGATGTGGGACGTCCCACGTGGGTGGCAGGGCTATCAGTCAGTCCCAGTTTTTCCCAGTTTGGCTGAGGTGTCCCATTTTGGCTGGGGTGTCCCGGTTTGGCTGGGATGTCCCAGCTGTGGGTCATCCCACTTTGAAGCGAGCTGACACCCACGCCAAGTGGTCCGTCCCAGTGCCGTGTGGGACGTCCCGCGTGCATGCCCGCGTGGGTGGGCTGTCCCCGAGTTTGGGTAGTTGTCCCGAGTTTTGCTGTGGGTACGACGCCGGACCCCCGGCGGCCGCGGCGGGACGGGACCCGCAGCCGCACCCGGGGACTGGCGGTGGCGCGCGCGGAACGGGTACGGTACAAGGCGTTCGGTTCGCGCGCAGTGTCGAGTGTGGAGTAGAGCGCACCCGAAACCGCACACCACACGTAAGCTTTCACTCGAGGCCGCCCACACTACAACATACACAGCCACACCCGCCATAGATACGCGCGATGAGCATGCAGCGCATGACCTTTCCCTTTGACCATGAGGTTGAGGACGACCACGTATGTCGCGTTCCCGGGCCGTAGTCTTTGTGTGGCCTCTGCGATGCGAATGGTGGCTGCGATGGCGGTGCGCACAGGCACACGCGGTGTGGCATCGACACACGGAGCACACCACGCGACCGACATGGCGCCCACAAGATCGAGGACCGCCCACGCGAGGGCGGCACGCAGGAGCCGTCTAAACCAACGGCTCGAGCGTGCGGTAGGCCTCAAGCGCCGGCCGCCCGTCAACATTGAGCGCCTGCCCCTCGGCAAGCTCAGCGGGCTGCTCCATGACGACGCTGGCTGCCTCGCGGTCGTCGAGGCGAAGCGCGAGTGCCACGAGCGGCGCGGCGCGCGTCGGACCAGTCGGCCGGATGCGGTACTGCTGCAGAAGCGCCGCGGTGGGCAGCTCGGTGAGCGCGAGAGTCGCTTGTAACGGCGTGGCGCGCTGGGTCAGCCACCTCTTCGTCGGACCGTCCGTAGCGTCGAGCAGCACCGCCGCGAAGTCTCGCATCAGTTGGATCGCGCCTTTGACGAAGGAGTCACCCAGCTCGCGCGGCGTGTACAGTTGCTTTCGGAGCGCCTCGAGTAGATCGCTCAGCACGTCCGTCCAGAGCCTTTGCAGCAGCCGCTGCACTGCCTCGGGCGCGAGCCACCGGCACAGACGGTCGAGCGTGCGCGCTTGGACCAAGTTGAACTCCGAAGCACCACCCGCCTTGGTCCCAAGAAGGGTGCCGCTAGGCGTCGCGGGCGCTCCGAGCTTCGCAATGTGGGCACGTACGGGGCGTAGCAGCTTGTCGGCGAGCACGCTGATCTGCTCATCGGAGGTGCGGCGCAGCGCGCCGAACACTTCGACGAAGCACGCCGACACGATCGAGCTCTGCTCGGTCGACGAGTGAAGCGTCTCCTCGATCGTCGAGGCGAGCGTCTGAAGCTGCCGGCGCGCTGCCCACGCATTCGACGCGATCAAGCAGTGCCTACGCAGCTCACGAGAGCTCACAGGGTGAGGGCCGCCGCCCTCGCCCTCGTCGCCCTCGTCGCCCTCGTTGGCCTCGTCGTTGCCGTCCTCCTCGTACTCATCGTCGTCCACGTCGCGCGTCGCGGGCGAGCCCGGCCCCGGCTCGGCCGCGCCCGGCTTCGCGCCGTCCGTGCCCCCGAGCAGCCCGAGCAGAGGGTCGTCATCCTTCATCGGGGCGAAGGCATCCAGAGGGTCGTCGACCGGCGGCTCCGTCTCCACCCTCAGCAACTTCAGGAGCTCCCGCATCCGCTCCGCGAGCATCTCACGACGGCGTTGACGAAGCTCCTCGAGGCTCACACCGTCACTGCCCACTTCCTCGAGGCCCGGCGGCGCTTGCACCTTGACACGCAGCTGCGACGCCGTCTTGAGCAGCCTCAACGCCTGCGCCGCGCTCGTGACAGCCTCGCCGTTGACGGAGAGCACACGCTCGCCCGGGTGGATCAACGTCGCAAGCACCGATGTGGGCTGCACGTACGTGATCAGCACGTCGGTGCCTCGGAGCAGGCCGCGCGCCACGCCCTGTACCCCAAGCAGCGGCTCCGCACCCGCGGCCTTGTTCGCGACCACTGTGCGATCCTTGCCTGTGGCGGCTGGCGGCGGCGCGCTGGCGCTCGCGGCCGTAGCGGCCTTGGCCAAGACCGCCGCAAAGGTGGCATGGTGGTCCGCGATCCCCTGCGCGGCGCTCACCGCCTCCCCACACACGACGACGTCGAGACGGCGCAGCGAGTTGACCATTGTGAAGCATGCGCGGAAGAGGAGGATGAGCGTACGCGAGTGGCGCCCCGGACCAACGGGCCGCCAGTGGCGCCAATTGGTCTCGTCATCAAGCGCCTCATTGACCCACGATTCGATGTGGCGACTCGCGACGCGCAGCCATTCGAAGACAAAGGGGCTGTACCACATGCGGTCACCGATGAGCATCAGCTCGTCCCCAACGCCGTCTCCCATGCCGCTGCTGGGGCTAGCCGAGAGCGCCGGAGAGCGCGCCTCGCCGCCCTCGCCGCCGCCCTCGCCGCCGCCCTCCGCGTCGTCGTCCAGAAAGGCAGCGGCGGCGTTGGCGGCGACGCCCCCGGCCGCGGTCGCTTGGAGAAGCATCACGATGCGCCGATGCTCGAGCGCCATGCTGAGCACCTCCACGAGCGCCATGTCGACCGGTAGACTCTCGCCGAGCATATGCAAGGGCTCGAGCACCGCAAAGTGGAGTGCCTCCGCCCACACCTGCACGAGCGCCCCGGGGCCTCCCACGACCCCGGAGAGCAGGCTGAGCTGAAGCGGGAGCGCGCGCTGCAGCCGCACGCGCAGACGTTTGAGTCGCACCCAATGTGTCCACACCTCGTCGCGCACGTCAGCGGCCTGCGACGCCTTCGGCCGATCTCCCTTCTTCGTCTTCTCGGACGCGCCGCTCGCCGTCAGCGCCTTTGGTCGGCGCGTCTGGCTCGCAGCCCGCATCTCTTGCTCCGTCATCAGCGTGGCTGCCGCACGGAGTGCCGAGCGTGAAGACGCCGCGAGCGAGGGTGGGCACACCTTGGACTGCCATACAAACCGCTCGCCGCCGCCCACGCCGCTCGCCTCGCTCCCTTCCTTCACTTGCCACTCGTCGCCGCGCTCGTCATGCATGTCACGGTACGAGACGCGGCCCGTGTCCTCGGCAGGGGTCAACCGATGCGAGAGCGAGAGCAAATGGACCAAGAGCTCGGCGCACTTGGCCCCTTCGGCGACGCCGTGCTCGGCGCCGCCACCGCCCTCCTCGGCCTCGGCCACCATCTCGTCGCGCTCGGCAATGAGGGTGGGGAGGCGCGCACTCACGTAGCCCGAGAGCGCGCTCAAGCACGCCGAGTAGCAGCTCAACTCGGCGCGTCCGACAGCCACAGTGCTGTCCTCGTCCGCCTCGTCCGCGCCAGCGCCGTCCCCGAGCGCGCCGTACCGAGCGCCGCCCTCGCCCTCCTCCCAAGTCGACAGACGCCCCCTCAGCTGGCTCGGGGACGCCGCGGCCGCCGACTGCAACGCAAGGTCTGCCTTGGTCCCAAACCTCTTTCTCCGCGCGCCGCCCGAAGACTGCGCCCCCGCGCCGCCAGCGCCGCCCAAGTCGTGCGCCGCCTCGTGCGCGCTCGAGTCCTCCGCCTTCACAGCGAGCAGAACTTGGGCGAGCGCATCGGACGCGAGCCGTAGAATGTCGGGCGGCGCGCCCGCGCCGCGCCCGTTCGCGTCTGCAGCGACTGCGCCCTCGACCGCGACCGAAAGGACCCCGAGCGCCCGCCAGAGCTGGGAGATGGCGCAGCGCGCGACGAGCTCATCGAGGAGCCAGCCACTGATGCCGCCACGCAGCAGGAATGAGCCATCCTCCTCCACAGGAAAGGGCGGCGGCGCATCGAGTGAGCGAGCGACCCCTCTCGTCAGGTCGCTCGCAAAGGCGCGCCGCTGCCACGCCGAGACCAGCGCGAAGAGGACGATCTGATGCACCCGACCCGCACGGCCCAGATCGCACTGAAAGGGCGGCGCCGAGGACACGGGCGGCGGGGGCGACGCCTCTGGTGCGCCCGCTGCGGCTGCCTCGCCGTCGATCAAGTTACACACATCCTGGAGGACTGAGACGACTTTCTCGCACGCGTCCGACTGCTCGAGCATAAACACCTTGGGCTTCGGCTTGTGGGTGAACTTGATCGAGACGGTGCAATAGCCGGCCTGATGCGCCCAGGCGCCCTCGACAGCGGCGAGGTCAATCTCGTGCCGCTCATAGAGCACTTGCGACTCCGTGATTTCGAGCTTCACCTTGGTCATCGCCCCAAACTTGCCATGCGTCGAGGCCCAGGCCGCGAGCAGCACCTTCGATTTCGTCACCGTCGAGCCTCCCGCGGCTCCTCCGCCTTTGGCGGCCGCCGCGCGCAGCATGGCCTGCTTCTGCTTACTCTGCTTGCTCGTGCCGGCCGCGTCGGCCTCTTTCTTCTTGCGCTCAAAGGACAAAGAGCGAAGTATCGAGAACGACTTCCCACCGCCTCCATCCTCTCCGCCGCCGCTGGCTCCGCGACCGCTGCCGCCATCGGAGCTCACCACGGCCTCTTTTTTCTTGCGCTCAAAGGAAAGGGAACGTAGCACCGAGAACGACTGGGCGCCGCCCGTATGCGCCGCGGCGGTCGACGCACTCTTCAGTGCCAGTTGGCGTGTTGGCGCGGCCTTCGGCGGCAGGTCCTTTATACCGAGGCGCTCGCGCAGAGGCTTCCTGAGCGCCTCGAGCGCGGCGGCACGGCGGCGCCAGCGTAAACTTGCGGCCAGCGCGCTGCGCGAGCCGCCAATCCTCGAGAACCGCTCCTGGTCGCGGCACTCAGAGAGCGACGCCTCGAGGTCGGCCAGCGCCACGCGTCCGGCAAAATTCTCCTCCGGCGCCTCCTCGCCGAGCGGTTCGGGCGGCGCGGGGTCATCTCCTGTATTGCTGTCGTTCCGGCGCAACTCATCGAGAATGGCGAGCAGCAGCTCACAGCGGCCTTCAAAGGCTGGTGCATAGGCAATCACAGGGTAGGCAAGGCAGCGGCGCAGGTGACTCTCGACGGCGGCGAGCTCAGCCGGCGTTGCGTCGCAGCGTGGAAAGATGACACGCGTGGTAGCCACAACCTCGGCATTCGAGGGTCCGACGAGGTCCTCGAGGCTAATCATCGGCGGCAAGTCAAACTCATCGCTTTCGCTGTCGCTGTCCGTCATGGCTTTCGTTCGTACTTTCGCGAGAAGGATCTCGAGAGAGGAGGCTCGCTGCGATGGTCGGACACACCGAAAACTCGAACGTCACGTGATTGGGCACCACCCAGAGGTTCAGCATTGTGACGCCGTCTCGGCATTTACCCGCGCTTTCCAATGTTGCTCGCCGACGTGAACGCCTCTGAGGAGGCCGAGCTGCGACGTCTCGAGCGCGGTTCGACGCTGCTTCCGCGTCCGTCGGCATACCTCGACCTGCGTCTCGACGACGCGGAACCAGCGCTGCCGGGTTCTCGATCGGCAGCGGCGGCGCCAAAGATGGCAGCGCCCGCAACCATCGCGCCTCCTCTTTCATCACGCCCTCCTCACTCGCAGCCTCCAGCACGTCCCCACCCTGCGGCTCCCGACGCCGCCAGCCAGCCACTCAAGCCGAAATCCACCTTCCACGAGTCCTTTTCGGGCTTCGGCCTCGCCAGCCGCACGCTGACCGACTCCGCTGTGAGGAAGCTGATCGAGGAGAGCGGATGCCGTGTGCTCCGCCTGACCGCTGTCGAATCGCAGGCGCTCGCGGCGCCCGGCCCGTGGGCGACCATCGGCGTGCTCGCGCGCCGCTCCGAGGAGGATGGCGCCAACGGCAAGGGCCCGTACGACAAGTGGGTGCTGAGCGACCTCCATCCGGAGGAGCCGCGCACGCTGAGCGCATGCATCTTTGGCGAGGCGCGCAAGGTGGCGGCGGGTGCGGAGGTGGGCGCGGTGTACGCGCTGTTCGATCCCAAGCTGCTGCCACCCAAGGCGCGCGGCCGGCCGCCCGTGTGCGTGCTGAGCAAGCGCGCTGCTCTCGTGCACCTGGGCATGTGCGCTCACATAGGCTTCTGCAACTCGCTGCTCCCCGACGGCTCGGCGTGCGGGGCGCTGATCCACAGGTGCCGTACGGACAAGTGCCCTGAGCACCTCGCGCGCGCACGTGCGCCACCACCCACCCTCCGCATGGAGATTCTCAACTCGTCCGCCCCGCTGCCGCCGCCCAAGCGCCGCCGGGAGGATGTCGCAGCGGCGGCGCCGATGGGGCAGCACCGATTGCCCCACAATCCACGCGCTCGCCCCGGCGCAGACTACGGCGCGCTCGGCGCTCGAGGCGTCACTGGCGGCGCCGGTGCCGGCGGCAGCGCGGGGGGTGGCGCTGGGATGGCGGCTGGAAGCTCGAGCACCCTCGCGAGCGCGGCGGCGGCCAAACTGCAGGCACGCGCGGCGGCGGCGGCGGCCGGCGTCGGTGGTGCTGCGACCACGATCGGCACCGTCGCGGCCGGAGCGCCGACAACCCTCGAGCCGCCTCGGCGCCTCGACCCAAAGCACGAGGTCCGCGCCGAATTCGTCAAACGGGGCCTGTCGGCGGGCGCAAGGAACGTGGTCCAGATGATTGCGGACACGGAGCGCGAGCGAGCCAAACTGTTGCGGGCTAGGGAGCCGCCGCCGCCTGCCACCACGGTGCTACCGCCTCCGCGCTCCGCCGCACCGCCGCCGCCGCCGCCGCCGCCGCCCGCTGCGCCCGTGGCGGCCGACGCGGAGGGCGACGAGGACGATGACGACGGCGGGCTGTCAATCGAGTTTGAGGACGAGCCTCCCAGTGACCATATTAGGGAGGCGGACGAGCCCCCCAAGGTAGCCCCCAAGCGCTGTGACAAGCGCTCGTGGGAGGGGATGCTGCGCCGCGCACCCGTAGAGTCCGCTAGCTCGGGCGCCGTCGTGGGCTCGGCCGCCGCCAGCCGCTTCTTTGGCGAGGTGGCCGAGCACGAGGAGCTCTCGATACAGATTGGTCTCGTCGCGAGCGGCAACAAGTTGCGTGCGGAGCTGAGCCGACTGTGAGGACGATGCTCAGAGCGACCCTTCTGTGATATCGGTTGCGGGGTTGGCTGCTTGGCTCCCCCCACAAGCTACCCACAACGCCACCTAGGTGTCTTTCAAGGTCGGGTGTCTTATTTAAGTCGTAAGACAGTCTAGTCTTTCAAGAGGTGGTGAGGGGGGGTGCCAGCGGAACCCGCTGCAGCCTACACGACCCGCACTGTCTCCGCCCAAGATGGATGAGGAGTCCTCGCATGGACTGGGGCAGGCGGCTCCGTCACGCTTCCGCTGTACCGAGTACCGTACACGTCCTGGCTAGACTGGCTTGATTGCAATTTGCAGATCGGGTGCGCGCGCGGATCCACCGTGCCGCGGCCCATGCCTGTAGCCTGTTGCTTCCAAGCCAGCACTGCAGTACTGTTAGTCTCAATCTTTCAGTGTGGCGCCCGCCTCTGGCCTGACAGGCGCTCTCCTAGAGAGACGCTCGATGTAGCTCTGCTCTGACATGTTGTATAGTAACTCCGCTCGGTGGGTGCAGACGACGTTGCTCCATTGTCGCGTCTCGAACGCATCCATCCAGCACGGCCCAGAGATGGGTGCGACAGTGTCCCAGGCCTCCATAAAGCATGTGTAGCCAAGCGCTCCGAGCCATTGCTGTGTAGCCTTGAGGCTGCGTCTTTCCGAAAGGGGGACCGCGGATCCCCAATAGCCAATGCTATGATACTCGAATTCGACGAAAACAACTCGATGCGCTCCAAGCACCCTACGCATACCCTCAAGCACCAGGGCGTCATAGCCTTCAGCGTCAATGACCACTGCCCAGACCTCGTCCAGGCGTTGGCGCAGCATGAACTCGTCGAGTGTCAAGACTTGTATGGTGCTCGTATTCTGACCCCGCCTCGCCCTCACGAGGTCGGCTCCGTCTCCGTCTTTGAGAGAAACCATTTCATCGCCCGCATAACCTGCAGGTTCAGGCGCCAAGTATGTTGCATTCGAGGCTGCATAATCGTGCACAAATGCCACATCTGATAACCTTGTGAAGTTGATGAGCCATCTCAGCAGCTGCCGATTCGACGGCAGTAGCTCCAGCAAGTGCACGTGCACCGTCCGCTCCCTACGGTGCGCTTGCTGCTGATGTCGCAGCCGATATTTCCCTGATGTTTCGTGGCACGCGCCATCTGGTTTATAGTTGAGATAGCGCTTGCGATTTCCATCACCTTGACCATTAGCGTATGCCAAAATGGCCTTTTGCCACGCTTGCGGGTCCAGCCGTTGCCACAACGCATTGGACCAGAGCGTGGCGAATGAAACAACATTGTAACCCTTGTTCGCCCCAACGTTGATCACGATGACTGGTTCAGTGTCATTAGCTGGGCGAATCGCGCCATATGACTCAGCTGCATGAAAGGCCCACGGAGCTTGTGTGCATCCTTGCCAGCCTTTGATCAGATTGGATGCGTCCATCACGCAGGCTGCCAATTCGGTCGAATTGGTCCGCATCATGGAGTGACCAGGTGCAGTGAGGAGGTGAAAGAGGAAGAGCAGCAAGCGCATCCACGCGTGTGACTTCTATACTTGTACAGTACCGGTACCAGTTCATTATGAATACCGGTAAAAAGACACCGGGGGGAGCCGGGACACACACGGGACACGCGGACACACAGAGGCACACGGACCGCACAGACGAACCTCACAACCATCCAAACCCACCAACAACACACAACCCGCACGTCAGAGCGACGACCGAAGCCGCGGCCGACTCAAGAGCCGCAGGCCCGGAGTCGACCGCCCGGTACATGTACCGGTACACACAACACGTACAAAGCATAAAGGACAAAAGATAAAACAAAACAAGACCCCCGATGCCCCGAAGGGAGACACATGCAGGCGGAGAGCTGAGAAACCGCCTGAAAAGAGAAGATCGGCGACAGACCCATGTATGAACTCAGGAGGGAGCGCGCCCGCCGACATGGGCGGTGAACCCCCAGGTGGGCGAGCCAGGGGGCAGCCGGTAGAAGTTTGCTAGCCGCCCCCTGAAGAGACGCTGGCTCCGTCCGTCCTCGCATGTCAACGACCCGGCATAGAGCTGGTACACACTGGAATCCTGGCACCATTTTTTTCCGTGACATATTCATTTCGCGGCCCTAAATCGTGTAGGGCGGACAAGTCGGCATGCACACGTGTTGTGCGGACGAACCCGAATTCTCGGTGTTGACGAAGTATCACTAAAGTATCACGCCCATAAACGGCGCTTCCGACTATCATCGACGCGTCAACTTGTTGAGGAAAGGCGCTCGGTCCGAACATGAGGGTACTTCCAGACGACGCGGTCCCGATGCCTCGACCGCCGTTGGTCGCGATCCCAGGCGACAATTCTGTGATGCGCGGGCCGTCTAGCCGCCGTTTGAACCGACTAATTTCGACGCCCTCATCAAAAGCCCTCAACAGGCTGGCGGGCATGCTCAACAGCCCGGCGTTCCGCCGTCCGGGCAAGGCGGCTGTCGAGCCGCGTTTGCGCCGTTCGAGCCACGAACTGGTGAACGATCATTTTAGGCAATCTGCGGACATGTGCATGGAGGATCTGGTGCACGTCCGGCGCCTTGGCGAAGGCGGATTTTCGACGGTCGATTTGTACATGTGGACGACTCCAGAGTCGCCAACACGCGGAAGTGTGCCGGTCGCGATCAAGGTGCTCAAGCGTAAGATCCCCGGCCCGCCCGACCCAGAAGGCCGCATGAGCATGGTCGACGTGCCAGCCAGCTGGCGCGACATTTTCATGGCGGAGGCGTTGATCTCCAAGGCGCTGCACCATCCCAACGTGGTGCTGAGCTACGGCTGCGTGCGGCCGAGCAAGGACACTGCTCTGGACTTCCTCCCAGAAGTCCAGAGCCGGGACTTCTGGGAGGCGGACAAGGAGCCCCTCATGTTTGCACAGGAGTACTGTGATGGCGGCTCGCTGCTGGACAAGGTGAGGCAGCCAGGCTCGTACACGGCACGCGAGGCGCTCCTTTGGTGTGTTGACGTGGCCGCGGGCATGGAGTACCTCCACAGCCGCACCGAGGTGCGCGTGGCTCACCGCGACCTGAAGCTCGAGAACATCGTGCTCAGCGGCGGGCGCGCTAAGGTGGTCGACTTTGGGCTCGCTGATTACCTCCCTCATCACGGTGCATGCAAGTGCTCATCACGACGCCCCACCCACTTCCCCACAGGTGGTCGACTTTGGGCTCGCACGACTGATCGTGCACGATGAGCTGAGCCGGGGCCATGCGGAGCTTCCGTTCACGACGTCGCCAGCGCGCAAGCCCAGCCCACTGCCGGGGCAAACGTCGTCCCCACCCAATGGATCCCCCAATGGATCCCCCAAAGGATCCCTCTCGTCGGACGTGACGGGTCAGACAGGCTCGATGCGCTACATGGCACCCGAGGTGTGGGCCTCGGAGTCCTACACGCACAAGGTCGATGTCTTTTCGTTCGCCATCCTGGCCTTCGAGCTGCTCAGCAGGACGCGAGCGTACGAGAGCCAATATCTCACGATGCAGCAGGTGGCCAGGGCGGTGGCCGAGTCGGCGCTGCGCCCCAACCTGCCCAAGCGGTGGCCTGCTGCCCTGTCCGAGCTCCTCGCGCGCTCGTGGGCTCATAATGCCGATGACCGACCCGAATTCGCCGAGATCCATACGGAGCTCTGCCAGATGAAGGCGCGTGCCGATTCCGTCTCCGTAGGGCTGCCCAACGAGCTTTATGATGCCCTCGTACCCCCGGTGCGCGGCTGCTGCACCGTGCAATGACGCGCGGCGCACTGAAATGCGGCCCAATAGGTTTACGCCCGTATTACGCCCGGCCCGAGCGTCGCGCTTGAGGGTCTCGCGAGCAGAGGGCTTGATTCGCGTCGCGCGCTGCGGCACCCGCTCGGGCGTGCGGCTGGTCGGGTGCGCGGACAATCGTATTAATTAATGACGATTTTTCACCGCGGTACACGGCTAGGCGAAACAATGTCCGCGTTGTCCTCCCCGCGCTCGCCGATCTCTGTGTGTGCGCGGCCCATCTGGCCGGGAGGGCAAAGCGGAGAGCCGTGGCGCCTGCACACGTGCCCCCAGTGGTGCCCACATCGAGAATACTCTCGACCCCAAGCACACTCGCGCTCACCTCCACCGCTCGCGCCTGCGAGGTTGCTCGCGATCGTGTCCGTGCAGCTCGTCGAAGGCCGCACTGGGCTCGTCGCGCTCTCGTGAGCGCGAGCGTTCGCGCGCCCTCGGTGGACGCTCATCACGACGCTCGTCGGGTGCTCGCCGCCGTCGCTCCGCTGCCCAGCCGTCGTCCTGGGCGCTCGGCACGGCGCTCGGCTCGAGCTCCATTGCGAGCTCCATTGGCGCCGGCGGCGGGCCCCAGCCACGGAGGGGAGGCGGCGGGGGCGGGGGGGGAGGCGGCGGCGGTGGGGGGGGAGTCGGCG
>Ga0210240_100695_pt1 | contig 28950 bp, 24 predicted proteins | sample ChrtobMetP5a_4mM_FD_155463 | JGI IMG/M metagenome (GOLD analysis project Ga0210240, IMG submission 155463) | Chrysochromulina tobin associated microbial communities from unialgal haptophyte culture, Seattle, Washington, United States - P5a_4mM | ecosystem: Host-associated > Algae > Haptophytes >...
CGAGGGCGGTGGCGGCGGGGGGCGGGGGGATGGCGGCGGCAGCGTGGGCGAGGGTGGCGGCGAGGGCCGGGTGGCAAGGGTGGAGGCAGCGGCGCCCTCATGAGCGGCGGTGAAATTGGCGGCGGTGGCGAGGGCGGAGCGGCGAGCGCGGCGGCTGTCGGGCGGCAGGGGCGGCGGCGCCGGAATCGAGGAAGGGGGCGGATGGGGGCGCGGGCGGCGGTTGTTGCACGGAGGGCGGGGGCGGCGGCGGCGGCCGCAGCGGCGAGGGAGGCGGTGGCGCCGAGGGCTTTGGCGGCAACGATGGCGGCGTGGGCGGGGACCTGTGGCTGGGGGAGGGTGGCGCGGCGGCGCCAGCGGTGGCTGAGGCGGCGGGAGGGACGCGCCTGTTGCTGGCGGGTGTCAGGCGTGGGCGCAGGCGATGGCGTCGGGTAGTGGCGGGGACGGTGGTGGGGACGGCGGCGATGGCGCCGGCAAAGGGTGGTGATGACGTTTGGCTTAGCGGTGCTGACGGTGGTCGCGACGGCGGTGGGGGGCGACAATGTGAGGACGGCGGCGGCGGAGGTGGAGGAGGTGACGCAACTCGGCGGTGGCGAGGGCGGAGACCGACACGCCGATGCCGATGCCGGTGGTGTTTGTGGTTGTGGAGACGGTGGTGGTGACGGCAGCGGGGACGGCGGGTGAGGCGATGCACGGAGGCGGCTACGGCGGAGGCGAAGGGCGGAAGCTTTCAAGGCGATGGCGATGGCGGTGATCGTGGCGCTGATTGGAGCGGGCGGTGGGGATGTCGGCGGACACGAAGGCGGAAGCAATGGCGGCTAAGGCGGGGGCGGCGAAGGCGGTGGCGGTGGCGGTGGCGTTGGTTGTGGCCTTGGTGGTGGCGGCTGCGATGATGGGGATGGATGGGGTGGTGATGGCGGAGGCGACAGAGGTGCAGGCCATGCGAAGCGGCTTTCAAAGCGGATGGCGATGGTGATGGTGACGGCCGTGGAGATGGCAATGTGGAAGGGGCGGCCTTGGGCGCGATGGCGGAGGCGGAGGCGGCGGTAAGAGGGACCCAATTTATGAACTCAGCAGCGTAGGCGATGGCGATCTCAGCGGTGGCGGTCTCGGCGACTGCGATCGCAGCGGAGGCATCTTGGGGTGGTGGCGGAGGCGCCAGTGTCAGTGGAGCTGGCAAATGGTCGCTGCACCAACTTGTGAAGATGCGAGCGTCGTGGGGTTGGAGTCGGTGACGAAGGGACCGGCCATCAAAGATCCCGTCGCTGTTAAGAGAAGGAGCGTTAGTGTGAAGCGCCGCACAGGAACATCCCCCGAAGGCAACTTCGCGAGCCATGAACGTTCCATCGAGTCTCGCCCTTGTCAAAGTTTGTTTCCTTTTCTGTCACTCATACTTGCTCGTTGGACGCGAGCGGAGTGGCCTGGCTCTCGATCTTTGGCGCATGGCCGATGCCTCGGCCTCCTCTGACTCGCCGCCGCCGCCGCGGCCGAGCAGGGACGACGGCGACGACGACGACGACGGCGACGGCGTCGCCCCGCCGGGGACGTCACACTCGAGGAAGCGGCCGCTGCCTGGCCTGTCGCATTCCTCCCAGGAGATGTCATCGCAAGAGTCCCATGAAGGATATGAAGGCAGCCAGGAGTCGGAGGCCGCTGGCGCCGACCTCGAAACGCCATTTGACCCGGCGGCGGCGAGCAGCCCATCGGCCACGGGAGGCGTCGGCGCCTCGCCAGCCTCGGGGGCAACCACCGGCGGGCTGCCTGCTGCACCCATCTACCCACCCCCTTCACAGCTGCCGGCTCTGTCGCCTGGCGCGCCGCCGGGCAGCGCCGACTCGGTGCTGCCAATGGAGGCGGACAGCGCATCGCCCCCGCCGCCGCCCTCGTCTTCGATGTACTCTGACTGCTCACCGATGCCCCCGCGCATCCTCACCTACGGTGCGGCTGCGGCTAGCACCTCAAGTGAGGAGGAGGTGCGTCCGTACGCGCCGGCGGCGGCGGCAGTGAAGCTGGTGGAGGCGGACGCGAGCCTCAAGGCGGCCGCGCCGCTGTCCCTCGCGCCAGCTCCGGAGGCGGCGGCGGCGCAGGCAGAGGCTGTGGCGGAGGAGGTGCTCGCTTGCGTGGCTTGGCTGCTCGATGCGCTGGAGGGCGAGGAGGCGTGGGAGGAGTTGGAGGCGGACGCGTGGGAGGAGGCGGAGGCTGACGCGATGGCGGAGGCCGCGGCCGTGGCCGTGGCCGTGGCCGTGGCCGTGGCGGTGCCGCCGCCGCTGGGTGCGCACGAGGCGGACCCCTACGCCTCCACGGCGTCGGCCTCCACCTATGTCCCGGGTGCCAGAACGGACTCCTCGTACAACGACCTCGAGCTCGATGATGACTGACTGTGATTCTGTTTGTGTGGATTGCTAGAATTCTTCATGCTTCCGTGGCTCCCAACTCGCGCGTGCGCTCTAACGCGGACACACGGAGTACACAGGTCGCGTGCAACTGTGACCACAACGTCCGCTTCATGCGCGCGCGCTCGCATGCAGAGAGCGCCGGGCCAAAGATGTGTTTTTGAGTGGTTGAGGCCGCCTCAGCGACTCCCCCGCGCTGATTTTGAGTGGTTGAGGCCGCCTCAGCGACTCCCCGGCGCTGATTTTGAGTTGTTGAGGCCGCCTCAGCGACTCCCCCGCGCTGATTTTGAGTGGTTGAGGTCGCCTCAGCGACTCCCCGGCGCTGATTTTGAGTTGTTGAGGCCGCCTCAACGACTCCCCCGCGCCGATTTTGAGTGGTTGAGGCCGCCTCAGCGACTCCCCGGCGCTGATTTTGAGTTGTTGAGGCCGCCTCAACGACTCCCCCGCGCTGATTTTGAGTGGTTGAGGCCGCCTCAACGACTCCCCCGCGCTGATTTTGAGTTGTTGAGGCCGCCTCAGCGACTCATCCGCGCTGATTTTGAGCTGTTTTGAGTTATAGAGGCCGCCTCAACGACTCCCCCGCGCTGATTTTGAGTTGTTGAGTAGTTGTTGAGGCCGCCTCAACGACTCCCCGGCGCTGATTTTGAGTTGTTGAGGCCGCCTCAACGACGCCCCGGCGCTGATTTTGAGTCGTTGAGGCCGCAGAGCTGCAACTCGCCTGTTGTATGTTGATGTTGTATGTTGAATCTTGAATGATCAGCGTTCAGCGTTCAGCGTTCCGAGTATCCGAAAGCCGCCGAGTGTTAACACCCGATAGTTCACAGCCGAGTTGTTAACACCTTCAAAGCCCACCTGGGTTATCCAAGTAGTTCACTCTCAATTGGGTTCTTGGTGTTCTTGGCTCACAGCGGCGCGGCGCTCATGGCATCCAACGCTGCCGCCAAAACGTTGGATGTTCCGAAGAAAGTCCCACCGCTACGCGCCTTACCACCAGCGCCGCCATCACCGCCGTTGCTCATCCAGGAGAGCCCGATAGTCTTCACTGAGCATATGGAAGAGAGTGTGCGAGGGCGGCGCCTCGAGCATCATTTTTTGCCCCGAATTTTCCATATGCTCTTCAAGACACTTGCGGTCTTCGTGTACCTGGTACAAATGCTGACTGCGCGCGCCGACGCCACGCCGCCGAGGCTGCTGCTGCCTGATCGGCTCACACCAGCGTGGCCGCATAGCCGCAAGCGCGGTTGCAGCTCTGCGGGCTGCGCGTACGGCCTCTGCATCCTCAGGCGCATTGCTCACGCGCCACCTCTCTCTCGCCGCCCACCGCAGACGGCGGGCCTCTGGGGCACCTCGTACGTGCTCACTTTTGTGCTCGTAACGATGCTGATGGCCATGGGTGCGCGCGCCCCGCGTTTCGTCTCAGCGCGGCCGCTGCCCAGCTCCTTCCTGCGCCTCTGCTGCTGCCTGAGCCACTACTGCTGCCGCTGCCGCGCAGATTTCTGGACAGTCAAAAACATCTCTGGCCGGTTGCTCGTCGGCCTGCGATGGTGGAACGTCGTCGATGACAAGGGTGAGTCGAAATGGCACTTTCAAAGTTTCGAGGACCAGAGGTTTGTGCATCCGACAGACTCCAACATCTTTTGGCTCGCGCTCTTCATCTCGCCCATCGTCTGGGGTATTCTCGCCATCGGGGCGCTGCTCTCGTTCAAATTCATGTGGTTCTTGCTCGTCCAGGTTGCATTTGGCCTCAGCGTGATCAACGCTTACGGATATGTGAAGTGCAAGCGAGACGCCAGCAAAAAGCTGCAAGCGTTCGGCGGCACAGTTTTTACGCGAGGGCTGCAGGCGTATGCGTCCATGCGCTCACGATCCGGTGGCGGTGGGGGCAGCGCCCCGATCTGAGCCGGTATGGCACAGCGGCAAGCAGGCCATTCCTCCGTAGTGGCCATGTGCTCCGAGGCGTACCGATGTCATAGCTCATACTGTGAAACGCCGCGGAGATTTAGAGATACTGTTCGACGCATAAAAACGCATCGTGATGTACATATAGCAAGCATATAATACGAAACTGGATAATACGCGGCCAACGCCGTCGAATCATTACAGCCGCCGAGCGCCGACTCAACCGAAGGTTCCGAACGGGCCGGCAGACCTCAACAAGCCATGCAAGCGCGCCACCCGCGGCGGCCGGCGGGGGCTGGGCGCCCCCCCCCGCCCCCGCAAGCTGACACGGAGGATTGTTCACGTACGCTCCGTCTGCACATTCAGTCTGCTATACCTTGCTATGGCGGTTGTGCCGCATTTCTTCCCACGAGGCTTTCGCTCTCACGGACTGGAGCCGCTGGTCGAGCCACTGCCCGCGGTACTCGGCTCGCTCTGCGGCAAGGCGGAGGACGAAGAGAGGTTGTTCGAGTCCGACGAGTTGGCACCGGCGGAGCCGACGCTCCCGGCCACCGCAGAGGCGCGCGATACGTCGCTCGCGGAACCCGAGCCCGCATTGGAGTCGGCATTCGAGCCCGCGTTGGAGCCTGATTGATCCGAGTGGTGCGAACCGTTGCCGCTCGCATTCGACGGCTGCGAGCCGCCCGAAGCGCCAGAATTGTCGCTGCCCGACTTGTCGCTGCCCGACTTGTCGCTGCCCGACTTGTCGCTGCCCGACTTATGCGACGAGCGGCCTTCTGAGTCGGAGCGCTCATCCGATTCGCCTCGGCATTGCTTCCGGCGATCGTCCTCGGAGCCGCTGTCCGCCCCCGTCCGCTCGCGGTCTGAGCCGTCGCGCCCCTCGATAGAGCTGTGGTCGTTGTTGTCGTACGACGAGCGCTCTGAGGGCTCGGAATCGCGCTCTTCGCCCTCGCGGCTGCCTTCGGGCGACGTATCGCGCTTGCGCTTCAGATCGATCTTCGCCACCGCCTCGTCGGGCAGCAAGCCGGCGTCCGTCAAGCTCACGGCCGCGGTCAGGTGATCGAGCGTGGGGCGTCCGGAGCCGCAGCCGAAAGCGGAGCTGCCGCGGGCCGAGGCACCGGCCGCAGCACCGCCCGGTTGACTTCCGTGCGCAGAGCCGCCGATGGCGTAGGTGCAATCGTTCTCCTCGCCGTCGCTGTGCTTGTCGTGCGCCCCCATATCGTCGTCCTTGCAGTCCATGTCGTCCTCGTCCTCCATGTCGTTCTCGTAGTCCTGCGCGGCGCGCGGAGCGGGCACGACCGGTGCTGGCCTCGCGTTCAGGATCTCCTGCACAGCCGCATGCAGCGCCGGGTGCCGATGCGCGACCGCCTGGGAGAGCGCGACGAGTGTATGATCCATCGCGAGGGCGCGATGTCGGAAGCTTTGCTCCATCCGCCCGATAGCATCTTCCGACTGCCGGAGCAGCTCCTCGAGCAATTCCATCGGCACCACGAGGCAGCCGTTTTCGGCGGCAGCAGTAGAGCTCCTGCCCGCCGGGGCGTGGCTGCATGCTGCCATCTGGCTGTCGTTGGCAGGGGCCAGCAAGGCGACGGGACCGCGATCCGACGATGCGTTCGTCGGCGGCAGCTGTACCCCCGCCTCGTGCGGCACAGACGGCATTGGCAGCCTGGCTAGTGGCGGTGGCGCTCGCAGCGGCTGTGGCGGCTGCGGCGGCTGTGCCGCCGCCGCCACCGGCGAGTTGTGCGGCTGTGGCGCGTAGCTCGTATGGACGACTGTGAGCTCTTCGACGAGGTCCTCGACACGGCCACCTGCTGGCCCACGCCGGATTTTGTGCAGCTCTTCTGGCGCGTCGGGGCGGAAGTGCTCATGCGAGAAGACCATCGCGTCAGGATAATCCGGCTCAGAATAGGAGCGCCGCACAAAGGCGTATGTGTGCATTTGCTGCGTGAACGAGCCGAGCTTGTTGTGCTTGAAGTAGCGCGGCAGCAGGTCGCTGGCAAAGCGCGCCGGGTCGACGATGCGGAAGGCGGTGCTGCCTTTGATCCAGTGCACGAGCTCGTCCGTCTCGGGGTCCGACACGAGTGCATAGAGTTTCGTCAGGAAGGGCGGCAGCCGTGACGCGCTGATTTTGTGCAGCTCTTCTGGCGCGTCGGGGCGGAAGTGCTCATGCGAGAAGACCATCGCGTCGGGCGAATCCGGCTCGGAATAGGAGCGCCGCACAAAGGCGTATGTGTGCATTTGCTGCGTGAACGAGCCGAGCTTGTTGTGCTTGAAGTAGCGCGGCAGCAGGTCGCTGGCAAAGCGCGCCGGGTCGACGATGCGGAAGGCGGTGCTGCCTTTGATCCAGTGCACGAGCTCGTCCGTCTCGGGGTCCGACACGAGTGCATAGAGTTTCGTCAGGAAGGGCGGCAGCCCTGACGCGCTCGACGCGTGCAGCTCGAAGCGGTCCGATCTGTGCATGTGAATGTTTGAGCCAGCTGGGCACGCTTCGGGCGCACTCGCAGCCGCGACGGCAGGGAGCAACGGCATACCGGAGGCTGGCACCACTGGACCGGGCGCCGGCTGCGGCTCCAACGCGGTGGGCGGCAGCACGGGGGGGAGCGGCAGTGGCAGTGCTGGCAGTGCTGGCAGTGCTGGCAGTGCTGGCAGCTGAAGAGCGTGAGCTGCGACAGGGAGCAGAGTGGCTTCGGCAGGCGTCGCGGCATGCGGCAGCACCACAGGAAGGGGCGGGGATGCCATCGCGCAGGCATGAAGATGGGGCAATGCTGCTGCTCCAGCAGCCGCCATGGGTATGATCGGTGATGGCTGCGGCGGTGGGTGCAGCCGGACCTGCGGCGGAGGCTTCGGCGGTGGTGGAGGCATGGGCTGCAATAGGGCCTGTCCCAGCGGTGGTGGCAGCAGCGTGGGCAGCAGCGTGGGCAGGAGAGGCGGCATCAGGCCCTGCACGCCTGGCATCGGCAACTGCGAGAAAAGGTGGTTGATTGCCGCCTGCTGCGAAGCGTTCACACCCGCGTTGAGCAGCTGCAGCAGTGATTGCGTCAGCTCGGCATTCGGGTAGAGGGCCATGGGCATGTGCCCTAGAGTCGGCTCATTTCGGAATTGCACGCCGCCGCTCATGACGCCGCAGCTCATGGCGCCGCCGCTCACGGCGCCGCCGCTCATGGCGCCGCAGCTCACGGCGCCGCCGCTCATGGCGCCGCCGCTCATGACGCCGGCGCCGTCCGCGATGGCGCTGCCGGCACATGGCGCGCCGTCGGAGGTTGCACTTCGCAGCAATTCGGAAGGCAGTCGCTTATCGACGAGCAGCTGGCCGCGCAAGATGCCGAGCAGGTGATGCGGATGGTCGCGCAGCGGGAGCACTTGCAGCGTGTTGGCAAAAGGTCTCTTGTCCTTTGTGAAGTTGATCAGCCGCACCGTGATCCGCCCGCTCGTCAAGGCCGCCTGCTTGATCGCGGCGAGGGTGAGCTCGCAAGTGTCCGGTCCCTGCAGAATCTTAAGCGTGTTTCCACGCGCCTCGGCGGCGGTGAAGCCGCAGAGCCGGCACCACGCGTCGTTGACGTGCGTGATGCGGAAGGGCGGTTCGCGCTCCGTCACCACCGCCGCAAACTCCTGCGTGGGTGCGATCGCCTCCGCGAGGGTGCTTGGCATGCGCACCCTCGCGCTCTGCGTGGCGACCGATTCGACGGGTGTCTCGAAGGCGCGCGGGTACTCGGGTCGTTCGGCTGGTACCCGCCATGGCGTGAGCTTGCCCACAAAGTGCGTCACCCTCGTGCCGCCATCGTTGCTCAGCGGCACTACCTGGAGATCATTTATGAAAGGCGTGCCTGCCTTCGTGTAGTTGAGCAGGCGCACTGCCGCACCCTGACGGCGATCGAGCGCAGCGTTCAGCATGTCGCACGACTCGCGGCTGGTATCCAGACCGCGCAGGATGCGACACGTCTTTCCGACCGCCTCATCAGCTGAATAACCACACAGGTTCTCCCAGGCAGCGTTGACGTGCGTGATCTCAAAGGGTCGCTGGGCCACAGTGAAGATCAGGGCGTCGGGCGAGCTTCGTGCCGCTTCCAGAGCATCGTGCAGAGATCCAGGAGGTCGTCCGCCCTTCATATGGGCGTCAGGCTCCATGGGCGCCGCAGGCAGCCAAGCGATCGTCAGTCGCACGCTTTGTTGGCATTCGCTGATGAGAGTGTTGAGTGTTTGTGGGCTCGTGATGAATTGTGAAATGGAACTGTGAAGAGACGGAAGCACTCCTCATCGGCTCGTACTAATCAGCCGGACAGCACATTCGGGTTCAAGCCCATGTGGAAGCGATTCGCCCACGAGATGCGGTTGCTCGCACCTGCGACCAGACCATTGACCTTGACGCGCGCGCGCGCATCCGTCGCAACCTGCGTGTTACGCAGCGTCAGCACGCAGTCGCACGACGAGACGCCGCTGTCTAGACTGGCGGTCGCTCTGCCGATGGCGGCGCGCGTGGGCGGCGACGGCAGCGCTTGCGAAACGCCCACGCGGCGGCGGGCGCCAAAGACGCGGTGCATGTAGCTCTCGGTCGCGCGTCGGTTGCCCTTTCCTTGGAAGTGCAGCGTCCAGTCGCCATTCGAGAGCAGCTCGAGCGGGCACACGCAGCCAGGCTCGCACCCGAGGCTCACGTTGCTCATCGGTAGCGCATCCGAGCGTTCAAGTGCGAGTGACACACCGAAGCTCATGGGCAGCCCGCGCAGGCACAGGCGCAGCAGCGCGCCGGGAGTCGTGCTGAGTAAGCCTGGCTTGTCACGAAAGCGGCCGGTATCGAGCAGCCCGAAGCCGCGGCTGCCGGGCAGCATCAACGTCTTCAAGTCGGCGCCGAAGATACACTTTGGGATGTCGGCCGCAGTGCTTGACGCAGTGCTCTGTCTGGCGGCGGTGCCAGCACCAGCGCCATCGCTCGCCGACGACTCGTCAATCTCGTCAATCTCGTCAATCCCGATCGGCCGTCGACGGTTCCGACGGCGTGGCAGGAGGTGCAGTAGCGCCGTCGTGGGCAGGCCGCCACCGGCCTCACCACTGCGCTCGGCCTCGACGGCAGCGTCAAATACCTCCATCACGCGCGCAGCGACCCATCGGTGGCCCTCGCTGTTGAGATGCTTGAGGTCGTCTGACCAAGTCGACTCGTTGTAGCGCAGCGTGACGAGCGGCGCACGCGTGCGTCGCGCCAGCTGCTCGACCTGCGCGTGGGACGCCTCGAAGCTCTCGATGCAGCTTCGGCAGCCGGGCGGCCGCGGCACGAGATCGATGATGGCCACATGGACCTGCCGCCGCTGCAGCCGTGCGATCATCGACTCGAGATAACTCACCTGGCGCTCGAGCTCCTCGCCCATGTTGGGTGTGAACTCGAGAGTCGCAAACCGCGTCGTGTTTGGTGCAAAGTAGTCCAGGCACGACGAGGGGTACTCGGGACCCATGGCTGCAATGCACGACGGCTGGAAGCCACGGACACTGTGTCGCTTCCTGAGCTCGAGGTATAGGAGCGCCTGAAACGGCAGCTCCCTAGCTTTGAGGCCGTGCCCACACGTGTTGGACGCGCCCAAAGCCGTGTATGTCATCCCGTTTCGCCCCGAATCGATGCGGGTTTTCCACGAGAAGCCCGCCATGTTACATGTACTGTGCGACTTCCATTTCCTTTGTGTGGAACATCAGTTACAGCGCAATCAGTGTCCGACCTTTTTTGTATAGACCTGATTTCGTGGGTGGCGCGTGTGTTTTGACTGAACCCGTCGATGAGAGAAGCAATCAAACGAGGCTGGTTCGCGAATGCCGCAGACGGCCAAGCAGAAGAAGAAGGATGCCAGCACCGCCAAGAAGGAGCAGGCCTGGCTAGCATCCGAGTTGCTGCAAGGCGAGGAGCTTGCGCGGCCGACTTCCGCGCCGGTGTCTCGGATGCTGCGAGATGGCTTTGTCCTGGACATGAACCCGGAGGACCAGTTGGCCGTAATCGAAGGGAACGACACTGAAGACTTTCTCTCCAAGAGCCGGCTGCTGGCCGCGCGCATATCGAGCCGGCTTCCGGCCTTCGAGCGGCTGGTGCAGGAGCAGGAACTGCGTGCGCACCTCCTTCCATTCGAGCTTGCGATGGACAACCGGCGCGCTAAGCAGCTGGGTGATGGCGGTAGCATCGAGGAGCTGCAAGAGCGCAATGTCGCTCTGGCTTCCGAGTACGCTGCCTTGCACGCCGCGGCGGAGGAGCGCGCGGAACGATTCGCACGGATGGAGCAGACGGGCGGCGAGTGGCATAACGAGATACAGGGTGGCGCCATCGCCGGGCGGTACCACGACGCGCGGCTGCACTCGATGACGATGATGCACGACGGCATCGAGGCGGCGGCCGACCACGAGGATCAACACTCGGCCACGCTCGGCTTCATGGCGGCGCGGTACGTGCAGGAGCTGCGCGAGAAACACGGCCAGGCCGAGGCGCTCAAGAAGCAGCGCGAGCAGATGAACTGCGAGATGGAGAGGCTCTCGGAGGCGCGCCGCAAGATGGACGAGCTCGACCTGCGCATGTCGCAGAGCCTCGGGCGCTTCAAGGCCTTCTACGAGCTCGAGAAGCAGGGACGGTCACGTCAGCTAGACGCTCGGCGCGACCTCTCCGCTATGCGCCAGCATGAGACGAAACAGCTGCGCCACAAGGTGAGCGTGGAGAAGAGGCGCGCCCAGGACGGCGCCATCGAGCAGGTGCGCCTCGCGACGTACGGCAGGCAGACCGTCGATGTCATCAAGACCGCCGTGCGCGAGGCTGGTGCTTCGGCTGGCGACCGTGCATACCGCGCTCTCGCCTCCAAGCTAGGCATCGCGCCACAGGAGCTTCTCGGCCAATTCAAGCGGCTCCTCCGCGAGCTCGAGACGGAGCAGCAACGCGTCGCCACCGCCGAGGCGCGCCAGCGCCACTCGCAAGGCGAGCTGGCGAAGGCGAAGCTTGCGAGGGACGCGCTCTACGCCGAGGATAAGGGCGCGCCCGTGGCGCCGCCGACTGCCAAGCCGGGAGCCGCGAGTGAGGCGCAGGTCAGGGCGGAGCAGAAGGTTCGCGTGGCCGAGACGCGCTGTGAGGACTGCAGGCTGCAGGCGGAGGAGGCGTCGAGGCTCTTGCGCATGGTGAGCTATTCGTGCAGTGGCCTGCTTGAACGGCTCCCTGTGAATGTGAGCATTCCGATCAACACGCGCGAGAGAGGGGCTGCTCAGACGCGGCTCTACGCAGCAGCGACGAAGAAGGACAAAGGCAGCGACGACGTCCTAGGGACGATGCTGGCGGCTGGCGACGAGGGCGGACAGGCTGCGCCAGCCTTCGCAACGTCGGTAGAGGCGCCATCGTGGACCATCGCTGAGTCCGTTGATGCCGGCGGTGGCCTCTCTGCCACTGGCCCGAGTCTGGACACCGCTTTTGCGTGTGAGGCGGCAGTTAGCGTGCGGGCCCGCGAGGGGTCAGGTTCGTCAGGTTCGTCCCAAAAGGCGGCCGTTAGCGTCCGGCCAACACCCTCGTCGGCGCCGGCGTCAGCTGCGGGTGCGGCGGCGGCGGCGGCAAGGGGCATTCGAGCGGCCGCGGAGGCGGCCGAGGCTGAGCTTGAGGCAGCGGCGGAAACGGCGGAATCGGCAGAAGCGGCTGAAGCGGATGCGGCCGCGCGTGAAGAGGCTGAGGAGGAGGCGGAAGAGGCGAAGGATTCCGATGGCGAGGCGGACGACAACGACGATGGCGTGGGCGCCTCGCGCGGTCGGCGCCCGGGTGGGACCAAGTCCAAGATGGTCCTGGAGGCCGCCGAGGCTCTCCTGTCGCTGCGACGCCTCGCTCATTCTTTGGACCGCTTCGAGTATTTCTTCGACAAGGGGATTGCGCATGCGGCACGTGCGGCGCGTACGGCACCGCAGCGCCGCATGGCCCCGGCCCCGCCCGTCCGTTCCTTTTCGTTGATGACTCTTGGCGCGGGGCCCACTGCCTGTGAGGCCACTGCCTCCGCCGCCGCCGCACAGCTGACGGCGCCCACGACGGCGCCCTCGAAGCTTCGCGCTGCCTTTGCCGCCGCCTCGCCAGCCCCCCTCTCCCGCCCGTCTTCCGCAGGGGGCTTGGGTGCCGCGCGCTTCACCGCACTGCTTGCCAACCCCGTGGGTGCTGACCGGGTTTCGCCAGCCCACAGCCTCGCCCGTTCCAAGCCCCGCCAGTCTGTGCCCGGCGGCAGCGGGCTGAGCCTGACTCCGTCGCCGCGACCTGCGGTTATGGCCGACTTGCCCGTGGATGCGTGGCTGAAGGACCCGCGGTTCAAGCACAACTGCCGCATAGCACTGAGCCGAGAGGACGACTCGTCTAACTGGTGTGCTGGCGTGCGTGCGCCGATGGAGCCGATGGTCGAGGCTCAGCATCGAGAGGCGGCGGAAACCGAGCCGAGCGGTGCCATGTCTGACGACGGTGTGCGGGCGAGCCACTCTGTGAACCCGCAGCACGCAGACGATCTCTACTCGGATGACATCAACTTCCACCACTTTACGAAATTCAAGGTCAGCCCGGTAGTGCACGAGAAGCGCGGCATCGTTGGGTTTTCGAAGATCCGCCAGCGTCACGCAAGCCATGAAGGCACGTGGTGGCGCAAGCAGCAGCTCAATGAAAAAACCACCAAGTCGCGCACCGCCGTCGTCATTCAGGCCACTGCCCTGGGCGAGGCACCGGGCGGTGGCGGAGCCGGCTGGCACTCACCGCCATCGCCACAATTGGTGCCCGCCCCCGCGGGGAAATCGTAAGACTCAAGTTACTAGGCACTCTCAAGGCATCTTCAGCTCAGGCTCTGGCAATGATTCGTCGTTACATCTGATGCCAACCTTCCTCACCTCAGCTGTGTATTGACGAAATGGTACTGTGAAACCAAAACGTCTGCGGGTCTCGGACGCGTCACTCATCACCGAGTACCCCTCAGACTCCACGAACTTGGCGAATGTTCCCTCTCGCACTGCTCACGCTCTCGGCGCCGCTTGCGGCCCCGCCCGTCCCGGTTCTGTTCTTGTCCGAGGCTGGCTGACCCCCCTGCCGCTCCGCGGTGTCTGGTCCCCTGAACCAGCTCGCCGGAGCGGTCGACATCGCCAAGATTACCGACTTCCACCACGTCCCTTTTGGCAACTCGTACTTCCCGACTGCGGCCTGCGGCGGCGCCCCTTACGACCCCACCAAACGCCAGTGCTTCGAGACGCGCTGCGCGGGCATTCCTGAGCCTCCCGAGGACTGCTTTGCCGCCAACATGTCGCAAATTGTGACCCAGCATGGGCCGCAGGAGTACGCCTTCAACCGGCTGGCGGCGTGCGCCAAGGACGTGACGGTCCAGAAGGGCGAGCCTTGGTACACGCGCTACTGGTCCTTCGTCTACTGCAGCGAGGACAAGTACAGCAGCACCCCGGAGTCCGCTTTGGCAAGTTGCGCGACAAAGTCCAACTTCACGGTTGACGACTCGGCGTACATGAGCTTGTGCTACGCGACGCCCTTTGGTGACGCGTCGGTCATTCGCGAGGCGAAAGCCACCATCCTCCATCAGGGCACGCCCACCGTGCTTGTGGATGGCAAGGACACCCCGGTCGGCGATGTTCTCAAGGCGGTGTGCGCCGCGTACACCGGTCCCAAGCCCCAAGGGTGTTAAACAACATGGGGCTAGTGCGGCGCTCTCGCCGGCGGCTCCGCGCGCGTATTGCACCGTCCGTCGCAAACAGGACGAAGCGCTCCGACGATACTCTGTGGATGACGCCGCCTCTCCGTAGACGCCTCTTTCTGAGGCACGGGAAGTGGCCGATAGAATAGAGACGCGGTAGAGAGCGCTTGACCTTAGTGAAGAGGAGCGGTAAGTGATCGCGGCGGTGCGGTGTGTGCGCTCCGGTGTGTGCCCCGGTGTGGTGTAAGCGTCGATATATATAATACGATGATCGATGTGAGGTAAGCGCGTCCGCGGATATATGTCGTATGACTTCCGGCCGCGGTTTCGGCCATGGGTTTCGGCATATAAGATATATATTTATATTGCTTATTGGCAATTGGGCCCGTAATCCGACCGACGGTCGGTCTCGGCGACGCGTCTGGACGTAAGTACGTAAATAACGAGCTCTAACGCGTTCGGTTTGGTTTCATTGGTATAATCAAATAATCGTCGTAAAATCGTAAACGGAAAACGCGCGACCGCGGTGGGGTGTGAGGCTTCGCATCCCACCGTGCTGCCTACATACACGTACACCGCTGAGAGGAGCCCCTCTCCCCTCTGCCCCAATTGTCGTTTTTCTGCTATGGAGACTTTTCGACGCGGGACGCGCCCTGGGACGCGCTGTCTGTATCAAGTCGCGCCCTGGTTCTACGCAGATACGCTTGTCTCGTGTTGTAGCTGTAGGACCGGGGTTCTAACTGTTCAGACTGACTGACTGTGGTGGTACTTAAGGCGGGTCCGTGCGTGTTACGTGTAGAGTGTGCAGTGTGGGAGGACCCCGGTCTAACGAGTAACGACTAACCCCGGTCACGGGGGAACGTCCGGGAGGGCGGGAGAAACACTCACTGTCGACACAAACTCCCCGGGGACCGAACCGTGCGCGCATTCGCTCACTGCACTCACTTACTCATTTATACCGGTACGCCTTTTTCTGTTTCAAAGTTCTTGGGTCGCCGCGCTCACATACGTTCCCAACGGGACGGACAGCCGTCGCGCCGCGGGGTTCTCAGGCACGAAACATGATGCCTGTGCTGCAGACCACGGCCATACCATCACTCGAGGAGATGGAAGAGCTGAGCAATGTCCCCGAAGACGAGCTTGTCCAGAGTGTGCTGCGCAAGGGTGAGGGGATGAGGAGCCGTGAGGACTGCTTGCTGCTGCAGCGCGCCACGGCTAGGTTCAAGTTCTTCAAGTCGATTGAGACGGAGCAGCACTTCGAGCTTTGCCGCGCCATGACCACGCAGCGCTTCCGATCCGACCAGCACGTCTTTGAGCAGGGCGACCAAGGGAGCACCTTCTACATCATTTATCAGGGCGGCGTCAAGGTGTGGGTCAACGACGGCAAGGGCGTGAGCAAGGTCAACGACGGCGGCTACGGCACGTGCGTGGCCACGCTCTTAGAAGGCGACTCGTTTGGCGAGCTCGCGCTGATCGGCAACGGCACACGCTCCGGAACCGCGATCACAACGGGGCCGACACAGCTGCTGCGCGTCGAGAAGGATGCATACGATGAGTCACTCCTGAAGATGCACAAAATTCAGCACGAGACACGCACGGAGTTCCTGCGCGACATTTTCTTGTTCTCCGACTGGGAGGATACAGAGCTCACTCGGTTGGCCAAGGTGCTCACCGGCAAAAAGTACGAGAAGAACACGACCATAATAAAACAGGGCAAGACGACCGACCAAATGTACTTCATCGTCTCAGGCCGCTGCCGTGTGCTCAAGCGCATGTCGCTCTCGAATGATCTGCAGGACAAGCTCATGTCGGTGCGGGCTCGTGCCTCAGAGGTTGGGCTGCACCAGGGCAACGTGACCAGCAGCCTTGGCAGCAGCACGAGCAGCACCACCACCATGATGAGCCCGCGTGGTGCTGTGGGTGATGAGCCCTGGCTCGAGATCTGCGAACTCACCGCAGGCCAATACTTCGGCGAGCGCGCGCTTCTCGACGGCAGGCGCAACGCAGAACACACGGCCTCGGTTGTCACGATCACGCGCGCCGAGATACTCATCCTCTCCAAATATGATTTCTACCGCAACATCGACGAGCGCACACAGGAGCTGATGCGGGAATACGCCGGAAAGTTCTATTTTGACGAGGACAAAATCCGCCGCACCATCACCAAGCAGCACAGATGGGACTCATACAAGAAGGACGTGATGCGCGAGGCCCTCTCGCCGCGACACTCAGAAGGAGGTGCGGCAGGACGCTGACAGCAGCATGCGGACAGCCACAGAGCAGCTGTGACCGATCAGGGCCATCAGCGTCGCGACCATAGAAATTTCCGGTCACAAGATCGCTCTGGTTGGACAGTGCCACGCGCGTGGTTCTTGTCATCTTGTCAAAAAATTAGTATGATCGTTAGTGTTCATTAACCAATTAGGAACCTAACAGATTCGCGCGCGACCCATCCGTCCAGCGCGTGAGGTTGGGAGCGGCGTTGAGGGAGGATAGTACCCTGCCTCATGGAACGCTCCGACTCGTGGATTCTGGTGGACGAAAACGACCTCACGGTGACTGCGCCCGACACTCCCTCAGTCAAGAAATCGCCTGCGGTCGAGACCCATGAGCCCCTGGCGGCTGTTGCAGTCTATGAGCCACATTTCTCTGCCATCGACGCGGCCGTTGAAGTCTGGGAGCTTGAGGAGCTCGAGGAGCTCGAGGCGATCGAGGCTAGGATGCCCATCCCGGTCGATCCGCTCCCTGCAAAGCCCAAGAAGTCTGGCAAGCGCTCGATGCCCTTCCTGCCCTTCGTAATGCTCATCGTCGTCCTTGGCCTCACTCGTTTGGCTGTCGAGGCCCTGGTGCGTGAAGACTCTTGCGCACTACGCACGCTCGCCGTTGCTTCCTCCTCACGCTCGCAAATACGCCTTGCACACCCCGCACGGCAGGCGCTCTCGATGGTCGACTCGCCATCGCACACCACGGTGACCACGGCCCGATCGCCAACGGCCTTGCTCGAGCTCGCGGCGTCGGCCGTCAACGTCCATTCCGTGCAGCCAGGGTGCGACGAGATTCGCTGGACGCACCCTCCGCCCAAGCACGCCCTCGCACCGAACGTCTGCAACCGCTCGAGCGGCAGCGCCCCCATGAGCGTTAAGAAGGTCTTCACACACTGGAATGGCTCGTGGGAGCCATTGGAGCGTGAAGACGTTCTTACCCACGCTCTGCTCGTACCGATCCCGCAGCGCCGGTGGCGTAAGATGGCGGACACGCTGACGGAGCGGCGCAAGCAGCCACCCAAGGCCACATCCGTGCCGCCCTCGCGGCTGTGGCGTCTCCTCGCCTCGCACGCCCTCGCCCTCGCGCCCGCCAGCGCCCCGCGCGCCGATCGCTTCGCGTCGTACGCTGTCTTGCCCGCCACCTCCGCCGCGGCCACCGCCATTGTCGCCCCAATCCCGGTGCCCACCTCGGCGCTCGCCTCCGTCCCTGCCTCCCTTCCTGCCGCCGCTCCAGCGGCCAACCAGATGGCGGCGGCCGTCGCGGTCGTCGCGGCTGCCGTGCCCAACCCAGCCCTCGCTGGGCTTCAAATCGCGCCGCCGAAACCTTCGACCCCCGCCTCCGCCTCCGCTTCGACCCCTGCCTCAGCCTCCGCTTCGACCGCCGCCTCCGCCTCCGCTTCGACCGCCGCCTTGGCCTTGGCAATTGCGAGTGCCGAGGAGGCCGCCTTGGAGTGGCCCATGGCGCCCGTCCGTCGCGAGCGCTCGGTGCAGCGCGCAGCCTTCGATGCTGAGATGCAGAGGCAGTGGCAATTGCTGCAGGAGCACCAACTGCGTCGCACTGTCGCCGCCGTGGCCCTCGTCGCGGCCGCCATGTCCTCGCCCGCCACGACGCTCGCCGTTACGCTCACCAACGACCAGAGCCTCCAACTGAGCCGCCTAAGCCGCGCGCTCGCCCTACGTCGCAATACCTCGCGGGCATTGGTGGTGGTGGCGTCCACTTCAACGGCGCCCCACTCGACTCGTCGCGCGTCTGCGCCTATGCTCGCGCTCACACCGGGCTCTGTGCCGGCCAGGCTGCTGAGCTGGGTCCCCCCTGCGTGCCGTGATCTCGTTCTTTCGAGCCGCTCCCTCATCGCCTTCTCGAGTGGCCCTGCCAGACGCTACTCCAATCGCTCCTCGAAAAGCTCTGCGCAGCGCGTGCTGCTGACGGCTCGGCAGCTCGGGGGCGCGACGGCACTCCTTTCGTTGCCCGCCCCGCCCGTGCGCGCGCTCTTTCTGACCTCGCCTCCCGCATCGCGCTTGGCGACGGCCTTCCTGCCTCCGCCTCTTGGTGTGCCTGGCGTGACCCGCACGGTGGCGGTGGCCGCTGAGCACGCTAAGCAGGCGGCGGCTGTCGACCTGCGATTGGCGGCGATGTGCGCCGAGGTGCGCCGACTGCGTCGCGAACTGTCCGGCGCGCAGGCCGCAATCGACGCGACGGCGTCGCAGTACCAGCGCACAGCGGCCGAGCTTGCGTATACCCGCTCGGAGCTCCACGTGCAGCACGTCCGCCTCGAGGCAACACAGACGCTCGCGCAGGTCGCGCAGGTAAGAGCGCGCGCTGAGGCTGCTGCGCGCGTGCACGCCGAGAACTCGAGGGCAATGGCCGAGGCGGCCCGGGCTAAGGCCGATGCCGCCGCCAAACACGCGCGTCGTCGGAGCGCCGTGCTGGCACGCCAGGTGCGCCAGACGAAGAGGAAGCAGCGTGAGCAGCAAGCGCTACGAAAAATTACCCTAGAGATGGAAGACCGGCATGACGAACCTCGCGCCACTCAGCGTCAGCATGGCAATGGCAAGGTCGGCGGTGGTGGCCGAGCGGCAGGAAAGTACGCGGCCCGTTACGCCAAGGCTGAGAAGATGGCGCACAAGATGAAGCACCGCCATCAAAAGCACGGGCGCGCAGGCCAATGAGCGCAGGCCGACCCTGTATTATTTGTACACTCACGACGGTGCGCATTCGCGGCATCGGCATCGGCGTCAAAAGGAAGACGGTGAGAGGCTCGCAAATACGCGCACGTAGCTGCGAGGAGGGGTGGGGGTGTCGATAGTTGCAAGCCGGGCACGCGGGAGCACACGTTCACACAACGTGGTGCGCTTAATGGTGCGCGCCGCCGCCTGACATCCTCGTATGCTGGGGTGACCCTTGGGCCAGGCGGAGCGTCTCGTCACGGCCGACTTTTGGACAAGGGTGTTAAGGAGGCCGGGGGCGGGAGCGCCGCCGGGTTATCGATTTCGTTAGCCCCGGTGCGGTTACCTCGAGACCCGCGCGGCCGACCCGCGACCCCACCGGCCTCCAACGGCCCGCCCGGCCTGTTTGCTGTGTTAACAAGGATTGAAACCGAACGCGGATACGCTAGTCCAGCGCTTGAGGCCGGGTCGGGCTTGGGGCGTCTCGCCCCTACCGCGCGTACCGCTACGCCGGCGTCCCCCGTTCGGCAGGCCGACGCGCAGCGCGGCGGGGCCGCAGCGGTGGGCGCCGGTGGCGGCGGGGCGGTGGAGGAGGCCGCGCACGCGCGCGACCGGCGACCGGCACGGCGGCGGGGTCGAGGGCGGGCGGGGCGGCGGCGAGACCGAGAGCCGACACGGGCGGTACAAGGGCTAAGGGTATCAGGCCGGTTATAGACTCTCGTACTTTTCAGTTCACTTCGACCCCCATGCGCTCCCCATACTTTCCGGCTTCACGCCTCGGGCGAGGTTCTCCTCTCGCGTCTCCCAGGCTCGCCACAGCACAGTCTGCTCGCCTTTATTCGAGCTCAACCCTTCGAGGCCCGTCGTCCAACGTACCGTCGGGTCGTACGTTGTGCCCATCACACCGCCGGTCCAAGGAACGTGCGTCGGCACCGTTAAATTGCGCCTCGTCCCGTCGGGGTTGAGCCCAGTCATGTGCGCACTCCAGTGCTTCTTGCGGAACTCGTCTGAGAACTTGCCACGCTGGCCATAGAGCGGATGCTTTGTGTCGGGCTGCCACTTTAGCCAACACTCGCCAAAGCCATGCCAGTTGCCCGTATCCAGTGACCAGCACTGCGGATACGAATGGCAGAATACCCAGCTGCAACGGAGAGAGTCGAAAGTCATGCTGCCTGTCAGCAGCGCAGGGAACCGGCAGCGTCAACGGCTAGCGCATCACTGTTCGAGCCTTGCCGTGACCTGTTGCAAGGACGCTTGGCATTCTTTGGCGTCGCCGCATGGGCGGCGCACGCCGCACAACACTCGCTCGCAGATGCCTTTGTGTGCGTAGCACCCCACACTACGGCGTAGCCACCTGGATCGCTGTGAGGTTCCTCGCCGCACATGGCCTCAGTGGTCACGCCAGGGCAGTCAGCGAGGCAGGATGCCATCGTTTCTGGGCGTTCGCACTTGCCATCTCCGCACATAGGCATCGAAGCAGTGACTGTCGTCGCTGCGCTTAGTGCAGCCACCGGCACTGCCTCCTGTGGCTCCTCGCTGAAGATGCTCGATTCAGCTGGTTGATAGTACCACATGATACCAATGGCCCCGACAACGAAGAGCAAGAAGAATCGCCTCCAGTCATCCTTTCGGTTCCTTTCAGCTCTGGCCACGCGCGTGAGCGCGAGGTAGCGCAGCTCCTTATGGTTCGCAACCATGTCGAGAGGGAGAGAGAAGAGGTGTTCATCGCGACGCTTTTCGTTAATTACAACGTAAACAATTAACAGCGAAACGAGACACAGAGAAGACTAACAACCAAATATCGGAAGCGCTTTGGGGAGCTAAGCGGTGAGAGTTAGAGCGACCGGTGATCCGCGAGACGCTTTGCAAATGAATACACACAACACGTAGCGGAACAGCTGTGAAAGCAAAACAAGGCTACCGAATGGGACACATGCGGGCGGAGAGCTGAAAAACAGCCATAAAAGGGGGAAGAGCGGCGAGACTTCATAGACCTGCAAGTTTTCACACCTCTTGGAAATGGAGAGACCTCTCCTTCCTGGGCTCGAGTGTCGAGCGCGTGAGTCGCGGTAAAGAGAGGTTCTCAGGGGTGAGCTGATCGGACTTTTGCAACTCAGATGGCATCAAAGACATCAAAGGCTCGCTCGAGGCACACCAGCTCAAAGCCGGAGAGCTCGTCCTTCTCCATGGCTCCCTATACAGGCAGGAGTCGCTGGGATCAATATCAGGCTGCTCTCAAAAGACACCCCCACCGCATGCAACTCCTTCAAGCGGTCACTCTCTCACTGCTCGGCAACGTATGCAACCAATGTGTGCTCGCGCCCGCCAACCACACATTCAATGCAGCTCTTGTGGTGGAGCAAGTCTCTATCAACATCATCATTTCGCCTGTCACCATTCACTGGTTCCGTGCCCTTGAGCGCTGGCGGCTGCACTGGGTCGTGGCCACGCTCGCTGACCAACTGATCTTCAATGTCGTCCTAAACGCCTGCGTCTGGTACTATGTGGCGGCCTTCTTTCGTGGTGGGCTGGCATGGGCCCCAGAAGGTGGCCTCCGCCTCCATGCCAGCGTGTTCCCGTCGTTGCTGACTTACAAGCCAATTTGGAGCACCCGGGTCAAGGGAATGCAGCTCAAACTGCCAACAACGTTGCTGAGGGAGCGGCTGGTGCCGGCGCACCTCAAGGGCATCTACGAGCTTGGCGTGCGCCTCATCTGGGCGGTGATCGTGGCCGCTCAGCTGTCGTCTTGGTTGCCGTCATCGAGTTGATTGACATCCGAGTTGCCCCCTGAGATGTGAGATGCACGTTGCTACCGGTAAAAAGACACCGGGGGGAGCCGGGACACACACGGGACACACGGACAGACGAACCTCACTACCGGTACTGTCCCAAGCGCCGCCCTAGCCCCTACAGTACGCATGACAGTACGGTAGGGGTAGCGCCGTACCCGCCGGTGGCCGGTCCGTTGGCGTTGCGCCCTTGGGTACCCCCTTTCGATTGACACCCCTTCAGCCCTTTTTATGATGGACTCGCTCAAAACACTTTTCTTTGAGTCACATCTTGCTTGCTGTGTTGAGCATATTACATGTATTGCTGAAATCTCGGGTTTCGTCACGTTTCGTCGCGCCTTGAAAAAATCCTCCCCGATGTGTGTCGCCCATCTTCTTCTGTGCTCCGCCTCGGCGTTCACCGTGCGTTCTCCAGCCATCACTTTATCCTCGGTCGCCCCGCGTACTGTCGGGCGTTCTCCAGCCATCGCTATGCAAATGTTCAAAAAGAAGTCTCGGTTTGCTGACGATGGCACTCGGGAGAAAGGAACGGACCTCATGTCTGGTGTCGACCAGGGCCTCTCCAAAGGATTGTTTTCGGGCTTCAAGTGGGGAACGGAGGTTGATGTAATGCCCACGGTCGGCGCCAGCAAGAAGAAGGCCACGAAAGGCATGGCGAAAGACAACAGCGACCGTGGCCTCGGCGGCAACCAGAGCTACAGGAACACGGAAAGCGCGCGGCTCAGCAGTGCAGACCCCGGGCAGCGCATTCGCAAAGCCAAGCTGGAAGCGTACATCACCTCCGACGAGGCGCCCGCTGATAAGACCATCGGAAAAATACTCTCTGGCAGCTTGATCCTCACCATCTTGGCGCTCCTTGGCGGTGTGGTGGCTTATTATGGAATTGACGGCTTGGTTTTTGCGGGCAGCGGCGGCAAGTACGACAGCTTAAACCTCACGATCTGAGCAATGTGCGGGTTTCAATCCGGCGAAATCTCTGGAACGTGCCTCCATCTCAACCTGCGAAGATCTCTAACTCTGTGTACATCTTGTCGATCTCGTGCATTCTTTTGTGATAGCGATTGTCTCTCTGCGTCTCTGGTCTCTGCTATGAGGCCTCTGACTCGTCACAATGATTCTCTGAAAGGCCACAGTCTGTAGGGAGGCAGCCGCGGGGACTCGGGGTCAGGTCACTTGTGCCGCGTGTGTCTCAGTGTCGAGTGTGTACCGCGGTGACGGTCTTGGGTCTACTCGGCCATATAATTAAGCATTTAAGCTGACCTCTTACTCATCGTGCCGCCTCGCGCCCCGTCGTCGGGGCTGCGACCCGTCGCCGGTCCGCTTAGACTAACTCTTACTGACCTCAGCGGGGTGCGCGTGGTCGCGTCCGCGGGTCGCTCGCGCTCCCGCGCGATACGGGATCAGCGCGCGCTTATATCCGTCCGAGGGTCGCGGGGTCTAGCGTAACGATTTGGGTAACGCCGCGGGCTACGCGGGATCGCGCACCTCAGACCTCACCGCTTCTCACCGCCCGCCCCCGGCCGACGGCCGAGCCCCCGGGGGCGCGGGGCCGCGGTTCCGGACGTTGGTGGTTCTGCTTCCGTTCTGGACGAGTTGGAGTTCGCTAACTGTGGTACTGACGTCTTTTCGGTACGCTGACGCCCGGGAGACGGGGACCGCTGGGGCCGGCCGGGCGCGGAAGCAACGCTGTTCGCTGTACCGCGGGCTGTACCGCGCTCGTTTCTCGTTAACGATCAACCCTCCGGTCGCGCCGATACATGTATATAACGACTTAACGTCTTTATACTTTAAGCCGTCCTAGCCGGAGACCGCACGCATGCGTCGGTACGGGTACCCGGACCCAACTGTTTTCAGTTCACAGTACATGGTTTGAAAAAACGAAACCAAAATACTGGCTTATTTCTAGCGGCCTGTGCCTTGGCCCGTTCGCCCGTAGGTTATGCGTAGTGACTTTTACGACCGTACACAGTAGTGCGATGCGTGCGGCGCGGTTTTCAGTTCGTCCTCCCCCGCACCGGAAAATGTCGCGGAAGCTGGCTCGTCCAGCTTCCGGCTTCTCCACACGGGCGTGGACCACGCAGGAGCGCACATGAGGTGCTGCGTGCGGCGCGCTTTAGTCGTCCACGTCGAAGGCGTCCATGATCGTCTGGATGAGCGTGGCGACGCCCCTGTTGCCGCGGTCAATCGCGTGCTGGAGGGCTGTCTTGCCGTTGACGTCCTCTGCGTTCACCGAGATGCCGTCGGCCACCAGCAGCTCCGTCGCAATCTCCTCGTTGTCTGTGCCGGCCGCCACCATGAGCGCGGTTGTGCCGTTGCTGGTTGCTGCGTTCACGTTGATGCCATCGGTCGCAAGCAGCGCGCGCACGACGTCGACGTGACCGCCGAGTGTCGCACGGATGAGTGCCGTCTCGTCGTCGTGATTGGCGGCGTTGACCACCTCGGCAGCATCCTCTGCGCGAGTAAGCAGGAAATTGACAACCTCGACCTGGCCCTCGCTCGCCGCAGCGATGAGCGCCGTCCAGCCCTGGTTGTCGGCCTGGTCGATGCGCGCCTCGCCACTCGTGAGGAGCGCCGATACCTTCGCGAGGTTTCCGGCCTCCGCAAAGGCGATCAACGGGTTGCCCACCTCTAGCTCCAGCGACTGGGTTGATTCCTCGAGCTCCTTGAGCTGAGCGGAGATCGGCGCCGGCGCCTTCATGTTGGCGCGCAGGACAAAGCCCTCGGTCGGGGACCCGGATGCGTACGGAGACCCTCCGCGCGGGGGAGGGGAGTTTTCTTTGTCAAGGACGTCAAGCACAGCAGGCATGGACGAGTGGACGTCCAGGGGCGGTTGCGCAGCAAAAAGCGGAGCTTTGAATCGAACTTTCGGCGCTGACGAAAAGCGGAGTCCGAGAGATTCCCATCGTGAAGCATCATTCCTTGTCGCGTCAGATTTCACAGCGATTGGGAAGACAGATTTTTACCGGCAAGTTTCATGCTAAAAAGGAGGTGGGTGGCCGGCAGGAGTGCTTTGGATCTTCGCCCAACATGCCTCCCGAGGCGGCTCGGCCCAAATCGGCGCGCGGCGGCTCGCCGCGCGCTTCGAGCAAATCGACGACCCCTCGCACCAAAGCGGGCGGTGGCAATCCTCTTGGTGTTGGCAAGCTGCAGGCCAAGCCACTTGGAGCGGTGCCTGGTACCTCGTCAGCAGTAGCAGACAAGCCGGCGGCGGCCAAGCCGACGCTGAGTCTGAACACTGCAGCTGCCGCCGCTGCCGATGCCAGCAGGGCGAACTCGGGACGCGACAGCGCGCGCAAGGGTAGCAGCAGCAAGACACCCGTCAAAGCGTCCCCACGCAGCAGCACAGCCGTATCGGCAGCACTGCCTAGCGATCGGAAGCTCGCCAAGCAGGACAGCTCCTCCAAGCTGGCCAAGGCTGATGGCAAGTCGAGCGCGCAGAAGAGTGAGAAGAAGACTCCCAGCAAGAAGAGCAAGACACAAGACCCGGTCGGGAGCCCATTCGCGCCGCGCGTGACGCCATTCTCCGTGTTGCCGCCTGTCGGTTTGCCTGCGCTCGACCTGCTCAACTGGACGCCGGTTAGCCGACCGCCGCCTGTCGTGCGGGCGCCCGCGCCTGCCGCCGCATTGGCCGCACCATCGCCGGCGCTTCCCGCGGCGTCGACGGCGGGGTTGGAGCTCGAGCATCGTGTGCTTCTCGAGGTGCGCGACAACGGGCTGGTTGCATGCGCGATCCAATCCCGCTACGCATGCAACCAATCCCGCTACGCATGCAATCCAGTCACGCATGCAATCCAATCCCGCTACGCGGGCGGCGCTCTCGAGTGCGGGCCATCGAGTGAGAACGAGTTCGACGACGATGAGTTTGACCTATCAGTGAGCATCACGCCAGCAGAGGACGGCAAGTGGTGCGTGTCGGTCTGGGAGCCGTGTGAAGAGCTCGATGGGCAGTGTGAAGAGCTCGATGGGCAGGAAGAGGCAGCAGCCACAGCGGCCTCAGCAGCGGCGCCAGCGGCGGCGACGGAGACAACGGCGGATGCCGCTGCGAGCTCTTTGTCGTCGCCGCCGCCACGGCCGAGCACGCCGACAGAAGAGAGTGACGTGGACGCCGTCGAGGGCGAAGCCGTCACCGTGGCCGCGGCCGAGCCGCACGCCTCACCTTCATCCAGCAGTGCAGATGACGAGAGCAATCCTACTGGCGCTGACTCCGGGGAGGTGAAGGGCGAGGAGCTCGACGCGACTCTCGACTTTGAGGGGGCCAGCGCGGCGGCGGCCCGCCGCACAGAATGGGAGTCTCCCAGGCTGAACGTCAAACTCATCGAAGTGGCCGAGCGTGACCAGTTGGCGATCAGCATCAAGCCGCCGGCGGCGGAGGGCGCCATGGAGCTTGATGTGAGCGCGTGCGCCGAGCCTATGTTTGACGTGCAGATCAGCGTCGGCGACGTGCAGTGAGATCCGAGGCGCTAGAAATTTTTTAGTTTAGGCCGGTGGGAATATATTGAAATTCTTCCATGGTTCTAGAACGCGCGGCCGCGGTTTTTCCTCAAAGCTTGAGCTGTAGCTTGAGCATCAGGAGCGGCTGGCAGCGTGGCGATTGCGCGAGCCCGGCAACGATGGCCTCGTTTGCGGCCTCATGGTCTTTGAGTATGAGAGCGACGTCGGCAACCCGCCAGTGCGCCTTTACCATCGTTGGATCAAGCTCGGCGGCCTTCTGCGCGTCACGAAGCGAGAGCCCGAGCTGTCCGAGCTCACGTTGGCACGCAGATCGATTGTAGTACAAGGCCGCGAGCATGCGCTGGTTGGGCGCCTCCATGGCGATCGCACGCGTGTACGTCGCGCGCGCGTTGGCAAACTGCCCGCGCTTTTGGTAGTCGACGCCAGCCGCCATCATCTTCAGGAGCTGATCCTTCGTGTCCGACAGATCGAGCATGGAGAGCGGATTGAGCAGCCACCGTGCCTCCGCATCTACGGCGTCAATCTCTTCCTGCGTCACGTCGCCTGGCACGACGTCGACCGAGGGCGATGGCGAGGGCGCGGGAACCTTCGGCGCACTACCAGTGGCCTCGGGAGTAGGGGCGTGATCCTGCTTGAAGAGCGCTGCCGAGATGCGCTCTATGCCCGCGGCGTCGATCCTGAGCTCGGCCAAGTTCGAGGCCAGCATCTCAGGTCCCATGGACTCGAGGAGGGCTATGTCGGTGATCTCCTCCTCCACGAATGTGTCAATGTGCTCGGCGAGGCCGAGCCCCTCGAGGAGGGCCGCCACTCCGGACGGGTCCGTCATCGCAAGCACGCACAGGTGCTCCGCGGGGCGCGGACGAAACCCGCGGTCAAAGAGATAGACAAGTCAAGTCAAGTCGAAACTGGTATCCTTGCTACACAGTGGATGCGTTCCGTTTTTGGAAGCATCGGGAAGACTTTTTGGCGCCCGCGCATGCGCCCAGCGGAGAATTTTGAGAGCCAATAAAGCACGCCCGGACACGCGGCCACGGATGTCAATGACCACGGTAACTGCGACAAGCTGTCCACTAGCACTGCTGCACCGTGTATCAAGTCCGGATGCTCTGCGAGATTCGTTTTCGCGGATGGACAGCGACAAGTGGCCGACGGCAGGAAAGAAAATTACTCACCAATACCACGAGATGTACCAACGGTACCTGGCGCCTTTTATTCGCGAGCGCTGTTCGCAACTCGACGCCGATCCAGCACCAAGAGTGCGCTTTCTGGAGATCGGGCTGGGCTGCGGCATGGAGGCCGTTCGTGGTAAGCCGGGTGGCGGGGTGGCTATATGGCGTACAATTTTCCCGCCACCCTTCGTGTTGGATTTGTATGTCTTCGAATTTGCAGCAAGCTGCGCGCAGAAATGGGAACTTGCCCACCCTGGCCAAGTCACGAAGGTGCTCATTGGAGACCAAAGCAACGTCACCGACCTTGATCGTGCATACGCGGAAGCAGGGAGTGCACCGTTCGATTTCATCGTCGATGACGGCTCGCACGTCAGCGACCATCAAATAACGACCCTCTTGCACGCTCATAAGCAAAGCTTCCTGAAGCCAACTACAGGTGTTTACTTTATTGAGGACATCCAAGGCTCGTGTGCCAGCTGGCCGGTGATGGGGGGCAATGGTGCTCGTGCCACCCTCGGCTCGTGGTCCAAGGATGGCAAAGCGAGCAAGACAGGGACGTGGGTCCGAGGGACGTCGGGCTGCATGCAAACGGATGAAGGGAAGCCCACATTGTTTGCGAAGCTGGTGGAGTGGCAGACGCTGCTTGCTGCAGGCTCGAAGACTGCGTTTACTCATGTGGATCTCTTTCGGGAGGCCGCTGTCCTTCAGTGGACGAATCTGTAGCTGCACTTGTCTGGTGATTTTCATGTTCAAGACCCGGCGCATGACCGGGACCCATGGTGCATCGTTGGTTACATCGTTGGTACGCCTGGACAGTGACGGGGGCTCGAGCTGCCCGCTCCGAATACTGCTGGCAAGGGATGCAAGGTGCTGAATGCCTCTTTGCTCTGCCGTGTGGGTCGCCTTCGTGTTTCTCGAAGCCACGGCGTGCCAGCAGTAGAACTGCCAGGGCTTCGAAGAACAAAAACAACCAATCGAAATGGACCTCAAAAGACACTACTCGAAAGTGCCTAAGAGTAGCCGGCGCGGGCGAGGTCGTGGGGTGTTGGCACACGTGGGCTGTGCCTGTGCGCCGTGGCGTGTGTCGCGTCCGTGGGCACGGGCGCGCGTCCCGTCCATCACGTCTCGAGATCCGGGCATCCGGCTTCACTGTGGGACCGGGGTTAGGACCGGGGCATCCGGCTTCCGGGGCACCCGTTGATCTGTCCTCATGCGCACCTCGGGATCGCACGATCGCCCTGACGAGTTGGAGTTCACGCCAGCGTACATATGTACGGGCCCGGCGGCCGCCGCGCGGGCTCGGCCTCGGGCCGGGCCACGGCTCTCGACCGTCCGCGCGAACGCGCGGTTATCGCTCTTCGCTTGGGGGCCACGATTCAGTTGAACTTCGGCACCTTGTGGACACCCAAAGCTGAAAAAGCCGACTTCTGGAACCCACCTTTTTTTTTCTGTTAAGGGGCGGAACTCACTTGAGCGCGTCGCTGCCGGGCTCCCTGGTGGCTTCAGACGCGCTCGGGTCGGCCCGTTCGGGCTTCGAGGTGACGCCCGTGGTCGATGCCGACCACGGCAAGAGCGAATCGCACCGACGGCGACGCCGAGGCCGGTGCTGCGGAGGCGGAAAAGTGCAAGAAGGCGCGGGTCACCCTGCCGATGCTCTCCGTGCTGCA
>Ga0210240_100697_pt1 | contig 28771 bp, 24 predicted proteins | sample ChrtobMetP5a_4mM_FD_155463 | JGI IMG/M metagenome (GOLD analysis project Ga0210240, IMG submission 155463) | Chrysochromulina tobin associated microbial communities from unialgal haptophyte culture, Seattle, Washington, United States - P5a_4mM | ecosystem: Host-associated > Algae > Haptophytes >...
CCGGGGGCGGGCCGTGAAACGCATCGAAAAATCCTCCCCAGGGTGGATGGTTTTTCCACAACCTCCCGAACTTCCCCTACGGAAAAGGGGGGTTCGATGTGTCGGGAGGGGGGGGGTAACGGGGTCACCGGGTGTCATCACACTGATGAACCCCGGACCGTATAGGCACGGTTACACTTGTGGGGGTTCCTCGTAGGGAGGTTGCAAACGATCCGCCCGCGTTGCTCTGCCAAGGGGGGGTTCGCTAGCCGCCCGATGGTTACCCGCCTCGTTAGGTACGGTCCGGTGAGACAAAACAAACTTTTCTAGAACTGGCAAGGGAGGCTCCGGTGGCGATTGAGAGTGCCCGAAACTAGCCAGGACCAGTTCCTGTACCTTGGTGTGGTGTCGCCCATGGGTGCCTCCCCCTCTCAAGCCGCATGCCCCCTCTTCCCCACCTCGCCTCTCAACCATGCGCGCGGTCGCTCACGCGAGGCATTCCGGAAACGCCGCGCATGCTGAACGCGGCCCCACATGTATGTGCGTGCGGCGGGCGCCCTCTCGTGCGAGGCCGTGTGTGGCGCCACCGGGGAGCGCGTGCTCGCGACGCCTGTGTCCCGCTGTCACTTGGAGAGACCGAGCCCACGCCGCCGCGCGGGGCAACCCTGATGAGTCGGTCGCGGCTGACGCCTCCGGGGCATCGCACGGCGCGCGGCGGGCACACGCCAGAGAGAGATGTGGGGCCTGCTGGTCTTCCGCGCAGCGCGCTCCAGAGCCGGCCTATGCGCGGGTGACTTGAGTGTGCTTGCTGAAGGCCGATGGGCCGACGACGGTCGATGATGGGATCGTGATGGAGGCAAGAGAGGTGCAGCCGTGAAAGGCTTCCTGAACAATCTGCGTCACCGTCGCGGGGATCGTGATCGACGCGAGCGAGGTGCAGTTGTAAAAGGCGCCCTCAGCAATCTGCGTCACCGACGCGGGGAGCGTGATCGACGCGAGCGACTTGCAGTCGTAAAAGGCGCCCTCACCAATCTGCGTCACCGATTCGGGGATCGTGATCGACGCGAGCGAGGTGCACCTCTTAAAGGCGCCATTACCAATCTGCGTCACCGACTCGGGGATCGTGATCGACGCGAGCGAGGTGCAGCCGTAAAAGGCCCACTCACCAATCTGTGTCACCGACGCGGGGAGCGTGATCGACGCGAGCGAGGTACAGCCCTTAAAGGCTTGAAAATCAATATCCGTCACCGACGCGGGGATCGTGATCGACGAGAGCGAGGCGCAGCCGTAAAAGGCTTGCTCACCAATCTGCGTCACCGACGAGGGGAGCGTAATCGACGCGAGCGAGGTGCAGCCGTTAAAGGCGCCCTCACCAATCTTCGTCACCGACTCGGGGATCGTGATCGACGCGAGCGATTTGCAGCCGTCAAAGGCGTGCCCACCAATCTGCGTCACCGACGCGGGGAGCGTGATCGACGCGAGCGAGGTGCAGCCGATAAAGGCGCGATCACCAATCCGCGTCACCGACGCGGGGAGGTCCGCGACCGACTTGAGCGACGTGCAGTTTCGCATCGTGAGCTCTCGCAGCGCCGTCAGCCTCGCCACAGACGCCGGCAGCGCCTCCCCCTTCCACTTCCTGCTCAGATTCAGCCCGCGCACGCGCCCCTCCTCCTTGTCCGCCGAGAGCGCCCTGCCGAGCACTTCCCGGCCGCCCTCCATCCCCGCCGCCCACTCGGGATCCTCCAGGATCCACGCGTCCTCAGACGCCCCGATGAGCTCCAGAGCCATAAAGGTGACTTGAGTGTGCTCGTCGAAGGCCAATGGGTCGACGAGGGTCGCCGAAGGGATCGTGATCGACGCGAGCGAGGCGCAGCCCTTAAAGGCGCACCAACCAATCTCCGTCACCGACTCGGGGATCGTGATCGACGCGAGCGAGGTGCAGCCCTCAAAGGCGCCCCCACCAATCTGCGTCACCGACGCGGGGAGCGTGATCGACGCGAGCGAGGTGCAGCCGTAAAAGGCGTGCCCACCAATCTGCGTCACCGACTCGGGGATCGTGATCGACGCGAGCGAGGTGCAGCCGGAAAAGGCCCACTCACCAATCTGCGTCACCGATGCGGGGAGCGTGATCGACGCGAGCGAGGTGCATCTGTCAAAGACGTTCTTACCAATCTGCGTCACCGACGCGGGGATCGTGATCGACGAGAGCGAGGCGCAGCCGTAAAAGGCTTGCTCACCAATCTGCGTCACCGACGAGGGGAGCGTAATCGACGCGAGCGAGGTGCAGCCGTTAAAGGCGCCCTCACCAATCTTCGTCACCGACTCGGGGATCGTGATCGACGCGAGCGAGGTGCAGCCCCCAAAGGCGCGATCAACAATCTGCGTCACCGACGCGGGGAGGTTCGCGACCGACTTGAGCGCCGTGCAGCCTCCCATCCAGAGCCATCGCAGCGCCGTCAGCCTCGCCACAGACGCCGGCAGCGCCTCCCCCTTCCACTTCTTCCCGCGCAGATTCAGCCCGCGCACGCGCCCCTCCTCCTTGTCCGCCGTGAGCGCCCTGCCGAGCCCGTCCCGGCCGCCCTCCACCCCCGCCGTCCACTCGGGATCCTCCAGGATCCACGCGTCCTCAAACGCCCCGATGAGCTCCACGTCCGTCGCCCCCGCCGCCACCATGCTCCGCACCGCCTCCCGGCGCAGCTCGCGCTCGCGCCCGCACGATTCGATGAGCTCCATCGCGCTGCGCACGATGCCGTAGATGGCGTGGCCGGGCAGCCCCTTGCGCGCGGTCAGCATCATCTCGTGCACCACCTGCACCTCGCACACGTGCCGCGTCGGGTCGCCGACGATGACAAAGTTGACCATCAGGTCGCGCCAGCCGCCAGCCGACGGCTGGGCGAAGCGGTCCTTGATGCGCACGACCCTGAGCGCCCCGGCCTCGTGCAGCGCCAACAGCCCCCTCACAATCGACCCGACCGCCGACATGCTGGTCGCCACGAGCATCGCGCGCACCACGTCGCACACCCACTTGCTCCGGCCGCGCCCCTCGCCCGGCCGGAGCGCGCTCTTCTCGACCACGCGGCTCGTCTTCTTGAGGCCCGTCTTCTTGGCGCCGAGCACCGCGAGCTCGAGCCCCGCCCCCGTCGCGGCCTTCAGCTCGCGCACGACCACGTCGAACGACGGCTTCACGCGCGCCGCGTCGGCAAAGAGCACGGCCGCGACGCCCGCCTCGTCGCGCTGCTCGGCAACAGCGGGCTTCTCGATCGCGGCGTCGAGCGCGCCGACCGCCGCCTCGTACTTGGCCGTGCCGTCCGCGTCGCCACTCTTGATCACATTGAATACATTGTCGTACACCCGCTGGAAGTCCTTGTTTCCCGCGGTGATCGCCTTCTCGCACTTCTCGACCAGCTCCTTCGCCACCTCGTCGCTCACGCCCTCGGTGCGCTTTTTAATCTCGGTGGCCATCACCTGATCCACCACGACGAGCTGCGCACCCAGCGCGTCGACGGCCTCCTTGGAGTCAGGGGCGCGCGCCACGTTCAGCTCGAGGCAGTGCAGCAGGGCGCACGCTGCCTCGATGGCTTCGGTCTTGGCCAGTGTCTTGAAGGTACTGAGCGCCTCGGGCAGCTTGGCCGCGTGCTCGTCGCCGCCTCCCGTGGCCGCCACCGACTTGATGGGGCCCAGCGCCTCGGCCGCCCTCTCTCGAAGCGGCCGGAGCGCTTCGGGCACCTCGGACTGGGCCTCGACCTCGCCAACCGGTGGCGTCTCGCCCTGCTTGGCCCCCTGCTCGAGCAGCCAGCGCCCCAGATAGGTGAGCGGCCCTTCCGGCCGCGCGTCGGCCAGCGCATTCATGGCGGCGCCGAGAGCCGCATCGATCCGGTCGCGGTGCAGGTCGACGTATGCCTTCCGGGCCTGAACGTCCTTGCGCGTGCGTGCGGCGTCAGGCGCCTCAGCCAGAGCGACCCCGGCGGAGCGCATGGTTCCGGTGATCAAGGCGATGATTGACCTATGGGAGGTGTCGGCCACATCGGCGGGCGCACTGGCGGCGGACGGCCGCTCGCGCTCCGCCGTCTCCGCCGCGTGCTTCTGCATGCACTTCACATCATTCATGGACATGAAGGTCTTGATCGGGCCGATCTCGTTGAGCAGCGTCTCGAGCTCCACGTCAAACTCATCCGCTACGGACACAAGCGCGAACTTGGTGGCGCACCCAAAGAGCTTCTGCTTGAGCTCCACTGACGGCAAGCCACGGCTCACGCACGTGGCCTCAATGTACTTCTGGATGCTGGCAAAGGTGAGTTTGGACAGGCGCGGGTCGGTCAGGTAGTCAATCTTGCCGTTGACACGGAGGCGCCGGCCCATATCGGGTAAACTCGGCGACCATGGCAGGTTGAACTTCGCTGGTGTGGCAGGCGGCTCCGCCATCTTTGGCACCCCGCCACGGTTTGGCCTCGCGAGCGCCTCCCAAAAGGAGCGCCGAAGGTCCGCCGAAGGCTGCGCGAGTCTAGTCTGATGTGCTTCGTCATTTCGGGCGAGAAGTCGAGGAAAACTTGTATGCGTTGCGTGAGATCAACTTGGGTTTCGTTAAGTCCCGGACTCTCGTTCGTATTCCGAGAGCCGCGCTTGTGGGCTGATGATGGCTTTGCTCTGGGGCTTGTTGCTCCGCGTCGGAACCCTGCAGGCGCTCACGCTGCGAGGGCCACCCACGCTGCGAGGTGGGCCGAGCTTCGCGACAAGTGCCGCCGCTCGGTCGCGCTTGAGCCCACCGCAGGCCGTGGCCGAGAGCAGCGTTGTCGTTGAGCTGGAGGCTCGTCTGAATCGGCGGCTCTCAGCTTCCGAGATCATCTTCGCCCATGAGACTGTGTCAGTCGTCCGAGATCTCGAGCTTCGATTGCGCCAGCAGGACACCCTTGTGAGCGATACAGGCACCGTGGGTGTCGAGGAGGCGGGCGGCGCCGCTGTCGCCTCGGGCGGCGGTGCTGTCGCCTCGGGCGGCGGCGCTGCTGTCGCCGCAGCCTCGTGGGGCTCGTGGCGCATCCGAGCCCCGACGGACGCTCGCGCCCGGGCCCACCACATCCTCGTCGAGAGCGAGGCAAAGGCCCTGGAGCTCATGAAGGAGCTCATCTTCGGCGCGGACATCGGTGAGCTCGCTCGACTCCACAGCTTGTGCCCGTCGAGGGACCAGGGCGGCGACCTTGGCAGCTTCGTGCCAGCCGAGATGGCTCAGGAGTTCTCCGCGTTCGTCTTTGACGAGCGTACACCGACCGACGCTCCGGTTGGGCCCATCAAGACGCCGTTTGGCTATCACGTTATCGTCATCGACGAGCGCACCCTTTGAGTCGGTCTGGCTATCTCTGTCCAAGAGGCGTCTCGGCAACGTAAGTTCTAGATCAGCTTATTTACACTTGCGAAAACGACATTCCAGTACTACTCCTACTAGCGCCGCGCTTCCTACTAAGTAGCATTGTAGCTTCCTATGGGTCCTAACATGGTTTGATCGTCCGCGGTTCGTCACGCGCCGGATCGCTACACTCTGACGCGCACAGTGCCGTCAGCCGGCGGCAACGGCGGCAACGGCAGCGGAGGCGGCAGCGGCGGCGGCGGCGGCGGCTTCCGGGTATGAGGACAGGCGAGGACAGTCTGCGCTTATGGCACCGGCCTCCTTCGTCCGATGCGACTTGGGCTCCTCTGCATGCCCCTCTGGCTCTACCGGGGCCACTGGCGCCGCTGCCTCGGGTTGGGCCGGGCTGGCTGCATGCAGACGCGGCGCTGCCATGCAAGGCGGTGATACGCGATGCGCCGGCGAGTAGGCTGGCCTAGGCAGGCGCGACGGTCCTGTGGGGAATAAGGTGGAGGGGCCTCTGAAGCGGTGCTGCAGTGTGGCTGCCTCTCCGAGCACCAGATGAGGTCGCGGCACCGCCTGGAAGATGGCGAGGTCTCGTTGGGTCGTGGCATCATCGACGAGCCCCCGCGAGCCTTGCAGCGGGTCGAACTTGCTGCTCGCCCAAGCGCTCTGCACCCGCTTGACACTGTGCTCGAACCACGTCGGGTCGAGGCTGCCGAGAATGGCCTCGAGGGTGGCCCCCTTTGAGAGCTGAGCCTCAGCGGTGCGTTGGGCCTTCGGCTCTACGAATGGGCTCATTGAGGCACTAGTGCGGCACGAGGGAGAGGCAGGCGCCTGGCGCCGTGGCTTGAGCGTCACGATAGATGACGACCTTGCAGGACGGTCGGTTGATTCCAAGTCATGGGGAAGCAGCGCTGCTGATCGTGCGAGGTGAGCTCCTGGCCGCATCGGAGCGCTAGCTGGCCGCGCTCTTGCGACGCCAATTCCAGCATGCTGCTCGGCCCGTGCCTTGTTCAGCTTGTCGTCGATGATGGCGAGCTGGCGGCGGGCACATGGAGTGATCGCGGGAACGAGCCGATTGCGCAGCAGCTCCAAGTTTTTGACGCTTCCGAAGGCGTGGATGGACTGTGAGAGCGCGATGGGCGAGCGAGACGGAGGTGCACACGGCCGTGCAGGCGCCGCTCGGTGCATCGCGGACGAGCTCGGAGAGCTCGCCATTTTGGCAAGTGAAACGGTCCGCGATTCGCACCAAAAAAGGACACGCAAAAGACCCTATTCTCCAGTCCGGTTCTTGTGTCGGTCCTGCATCCCCCCAGGCTCATTCCAACGATCTTAACTCGATCTTAGGAGTTGTGCGGGGGATTTTGTGTGTTTGGTTCGGTGCCCCGATGGCAGAATGCGGCGTCGTGCGACCCTCTTTTCGCCATGCGTCTCGACTCTGTTCACTTGGACGATACACGAGGGTGCCTCACCGCCCAGGCACGCGATTCTGACAGCCCACTACTCTCGCCCAAGGCCATCGAGGTGCTCGCCCAGGTGGGCCTCTCGTCAGCCAGTGCGGCGTTGCCGGTGGGAGGGCTAGACGCGGCACGGAGTGAGCACGCGGAGCTGCCGGCGGATGACCTGACGAGCACATTCGTGCCAGCTGACAGCGATGGCGTCGCTGATGAAGAGCTTCAGGACGGCCTGGAGGACGATGTCGTCAAGGAGGAGTGCAGCGAGGATGCCAAGCTGTTGCTTGCACGCATTTGCGCTGCAGCGGAGGCACGTTCCCCTTTGTACAGCGACGTGTATCCCTTGCAGCCAGACTCGCGCCTGATGCTCCAGATGGTCTTCCAGATGCGATGCGAGCTGCGCGCGCGCCGGCCCGCGCTGGCCATCGAGGTAGGCTGCGGCGCTGCGGCGTGTGCATCATTCCTCCGCCGTCTGTTGCCATCGACTGCGGTGCTCGCAACGGACATCTCGGCGTCGGCGATGCATGCCGCGCTCGCGCTCGAAGATGCGCTCGGTCCGCGGCCGGTCCGGCCGGCGGCGCCGTCGCGTTCCGCTCCGCCAGAGTTACCTATGGTATGGACGGACGTACCAAATATGGTAAGGATGGACCTTGCCTCAGCGGTGCGGCCCGGCACCGCTGACCTTATCTGCCTCCTTCCGCCGTACGTGCCCACGTCAGCGGAGGCTCTCGCGCACGCGCACGCGAGCGCGAGCTCGAGCGCCGTCGCGGGCACGGACGCGGGCGGCGCGCATGATCGACTGCGGCAATTCGAGGCTTCGAGCTGGACCTGGGCGGGTGGACCGCTCGGTACGGCGCTGCTCGAGCGGTTCATTGGAGGGGACCTCCTTCGGGTCCTGGCCCCGCGCGGGCTGGCGCTGCTGACTGTGGGATTACTCGCCTCGCCGGACGAGATTGTCGAGCTCGTGAGGCGAGCCTCGCGCGGGGCACTCGTCGCGCGTGTCGCCGGCGGCGGCGACGATCATGGGCATAAGATCTTCTGCTTCCGCGTGGAGCGAGTTTCCTAATAAGGGCTATACCGGGCTTACGGATCGAAGCGGCAAGCGCCTTTGAACGATCGGTTTTTCACTTCTGCCCTCTTGCGCTCTTCTGCACCGACCCCGGCGATGCACCGAGACGGCCGAGATCGCGGGTGAATCGGCCCCGCGAGAAGCCGAGAGGTCCCTCCCCCGGGATGTGTTTGGAGGGCACTCAGCAGTCACGTGTCCGAGGGACGGGGCAAGTTGGCACCGTACAAGAGTTTACAAGACGGTATACAGTTGTTCGCACACTAGACCCCACACTCCACACGAGACGCAGGTGGACGAGAAAATGTATGAGCACGAAGAGCACACATGTGCGCGTTTTCTGTTGTCAAGGCCGCACGTTTGAAGGGAGCGCTCACTGGGCCCCGCGCCTGCGTGGAGGGCTCAGACGTGGCCAGCCTTCGGCTCAGACGTGGCCAGCCTTCTTCTTGATCTCCTTCTCGTCGAGGTCGCCACGGTCGGTCGCCTGGTACTCCTCGTTGATGCCGGTGAGGGTCTTCTTAAGGGCATCCTTCGACGAGGCGTAGAGCATCTTCGGCTTGACCGAAGCGTTGTCGTCGGACCACGCGACGAAGATGAGCTTGTTCGCAGTGGCGCCCGACTTGGTCGCGATCTCGACGTCGAGGACGGCGTACCGGCAGTCGCCATCAGGAAGCTTGCTTTTGAATTCATCGAACGTCGCGTTCTTATCGCCCTTGGATTCGATCACGATCGACTTCTTGTCGTCGGTGATCTTGAAAATGATGTACCTATACGCGCTGCGGATCTTCATCTCGTTGAACTCGGTCATGCACTCATCAGTGCACGTGACGCCGGACGACTGCGAGGGGGAGGGAGGGGGCGCGAGGCGTGAGTTGGGTGGGCGCGCGCGCGCGAACGTACGAGGCTGAGTGGCGCCGCGCCCCGTTCGGGCGTCCCCCCCGCGATAGGTGTGCGCGCGCCGCGGCGATGGGCAACATTCGGCAGCAGCGCACCATCGGAAGAAACTCGACGCTGCGAAGCACCCCGCGGCCGCCGATTCACAAATCTGTGTTCAACGCATATTCACAAGCCCGGTGAGGGTTTCGAAACCTACTCTGCGAACGACAGAAGGCGAAGAGCTGCGTGAGTGCTTCGTGCAATGTCCGTTAGAAAGCGCGCGAAGTGGAGCCACGACAAGAATCGTCGCGAAATTTCGCAAAGGACCAGGTGCTCAACGCATCCTCTCGGGCGCGCGCGAAAACCATGTCGTTCCTTATGGAGGACTCGTACTACCAGGTGAAGGCGAACGGCTTGTCGCCGTTCCAGAACATGTGCGCGTACCTGGGCGGCTCGGCCATCCAGACCGTCGGCGACAATCCGGTCACCGCCTATCGCCAGATGGTGCAGCAGTTCGCCAAGGACGTCAATGGCAACCTCGTGACGCCCGCTGAGGCGGGCAGGGCGGCCAATCAGGTCTTCAGGGATGCACCCATCACCGCCTCGCTCTCCGGCCTCTGGCCGCGCCTGATCGGCGTGCTCTTCAAGCGGGTGCCCAAGTTTGGCCTGCTCCTCGGCTACACGTACGTGACCGGCGACAACGAGCCCGGCTACTGGGCGGCGCTGGTGGCGTCGATCGGCTCGGCGCCGTTCATCAACCCGGTCCGCATGATCGAGAAGCAGCAGCGCGCCTTCTTCAAGCAGACCGGCAAGGAGAAGCCACTGATGGAGATCTTTAGCGAGGCGTCCTCCAAGTACTTTCTGCCCCTCTTCCGCGGCACCATCCCGCTGATGGGCCACTCACTCGCGAGCGCCGTGCTGGGCCTGGTGGGCCAGCCGAGGCTGCAGAAGTATGTGCAAAAGGAGATGAAGGCGAAGACCGCCCTCGGCTCGTCGGCCGCCAACCTCGTCGCCTCGGCTGTGGTATCGCCAATCTACGTCATCGTGACCAACCCCCTCTCGCGGCTGGAGGTCATCATGCAGACCAACTCGATCAAGGGCAAGTCGATCACCGTCCTCGAGGCATGCGGCGAGATCGCGCAGGACATGACCAAGAACGGCCTCTCCGGCGTCTTCCGCGGACAGACCACCGGCATTGCGAAGGCGATCGTCTCGTTGACGCTCTTCCATGAGGGACGCCTCTTCCTTGCGCGCCAGTTCAAGGAGCGCAATAAGCGAAACAACTGGATGCCCGCGGACTACAAGGGGCAATGAGCGGCGCCGTAGTGAGCGGCGCCGTAGTGAGCGGCGCCGTAGTGAGCGGTGGGCGAGCGGGGGCGGAGCGCTGTCGTGAGCGCGTGGGCGCCGGTCCGCGTAGGAGGGACGGGCGCTGTCGTGAGCGCGTAGGAGGGTGGGCGTGGGGGAGCCAAGGGGGCTGGGGGGGCGGGCGGGGGGGGGGAGCTCTGGGGGAGCTGATCCCCGCGGGGGGGGAGAGAGCTCTGGGGGAGCTGATCAAACTGATCGTCGATCGAACTGATCTGTAGCACAGTGAGCGCGCGCCGACCGAACCCCGGCCGCCATCTAGGGGCTAAGTTTCGTCCCTGGGGCACGTCTCAGGGGAAGGGCTTGTCATGTGTGTGTGTAGTCGTCAGAGGTATGTGGTGGTGGTGGTGGTGCTGCTGCTGCTGGTCACGGTGCGCTGTCGGCTGGCTCGTCGGGTGTGAACGCTGTCTCGGGCGCCGTTCGTCGAGTGTGCGTAGAGCGCCGTGGTGGTGCGCTGTCGACGGTCTCGACGTCGGGCGGAGGGCGCCGTATCGGGCGCGGCGCGCCGCCTAGCGGTACTGTCTCGTCGTCGGGTGCGTCGCGCAGCGCGGCCGTCCTCTTCGGACTCCCTGACCCTGTAGACTCCCTGCATGCGGCCGCGGCCGGGACCCGACCCCCGCCGACGGTGCACGGATGCCGCATGGGCCCAGCGACCACGGTTTGTCGGCGTTTCACGCGGTCGCGCGGCCTCCGGGGGTGGCGGTGCAGCCTGCACACCCGGGTGCACCCCTCAACAGCCTGGGCCTCGTGCCGGCACGAAAGCTTCTGCGAGACGTGCTCGGGACGATCGTGAATTCGTGGTAATTGAAAACACGAAAAGTTTTAATGGCTCCGCGTTAATATGCGGCCCCGCCGATATGATATTATATGCATGATTATATGGCGCGTTATGCGGAGAGAAACAGCGGATGCCGCTTGCCGGTGCGCGCACCCCACCGCGCCACAAGCGAAGACGCAACGGAGCTCACTACAGCGCTCACTGCTCAGCGGGCACTCGCCGCGACGGCGCCTGTGTAACAAACACACCTCACACGACACGGACACTCGGACACCCAATGCGATATGCGGCGGTGCCAACAGCGTCCGTCACTCTCCGCCTCTGCTGCCAGGCGAGTGCGCGGAGCCGTGATGTGACTTTCTCTCCTGATGAGGCAGGCAATCAAAGCGGAGCCGTGATGTGACTTTTCCTCCCGCCTCACTCGGCGGTCGCGAGGAGCAGCGCCGTGCCGCGCTTGATCCAAACCTCAGGCTCGACGGCGCCCGACTTGATGTCGATGTAGAGCATGAACGACGGGCGCTCGCGCGAGCCGGTACGCAGCGGGTACAGGTAGAGCGGGCACGCGTACATCCCCTTCGCCTTCGACTTTTTGGACTCGATTGGCTTAAAGTGGAGCATGGGCATGTTATACACGAGCTCCATCGGCTCTGGCTCGCATAGGTTCGACGCGTCGTAGTTCCAGCCAGCGCCCTCGAGAAAGAGTCCACGCACGTAGGCGCCCTCCTTTGGCGGCGCGGTTACGTCCTTCTCCTCGAGGTTGACTATCGGGAAGTCCCACATGAGCGAGTCGATCGACACGTTCACCGCGCGCGCTTCCGTCTGCATGAGAGCGGTGAGGAAGCCGTTGGGGTACGTGAAGCCCGCGAGCCAAAAGACCTTCGGAGGCCCCTTTTCACACCACTCCATGAGCTGGCCCCAGCGAAGCAGCAGGTCGCGCGCCCACGAGGCAAGCGGCTTGAGCGACGGGTAGGTCGCGAGCCAGGCCGGTGGCACTTGGCCGTTGAGCAGCTTGTTGTAGATGACGTCGAGGTCGGGCGACATGACCACGAGGCCCTTGATGCCCTTCTTGACGAGGGCAAGCGACGAGCGGATCTTGCCCAGCAGCAGGTTGTACCGCTGCAGCTCCTGCACGAGGACGACGTGGAGGGCCGTGCCGTCGCCCTCGCCGAGCCGCTGGTAGATGTTGATGGGCTCGGGCATCGCCGAGATCAAATCTCCCGCGAGCCCGTACACCATATCCTGTGGCGACATGCCGCTCGCGTCCACGACCTTGGGCTGGAGGGAAGTGATCACCTCGAGCATCGCATTGCCCGAAGTGATCGCCGACGCGAGGTCGGCGTTCTGGTGCTGCCCAAAGGCCTCCGGTCGGTCGATGGCGGGCAGCCCCGCACAGACCTCCTTGTACATGGGCAGGGGCCCGTCTTCGGGGATGACATACGACGAGAGCGACGAGAGCTTGAAGTTGGCCGTTTGGATGGCGTCGTCGCAGAAGAACTGCGCCATGTACGTGTTCATCAGACGACGATCCATATCGTCCGTGACGCGCCCACCGTAGTTGATCTCGGCGATCAGGTAGCGCAGCGCGTCCCACGGCGTCTGATCGTACTCGTCGAGGTAGAGGCGCAGGCAGAGCTCCGACACCTCAAAGTCGGAGTCGTTGAAGTCGTACGGAATGTTCCAGCCAAGGTGGAGGAACTTGCGCCGATCGACGAGGACCGCGTGGAACCAGCACATCGCGTACAGCAGCTTCTTATACTTGGCAGGCTTGCCGCACGACTCGAACTTCTCGACCGACAGGTTGTTGACGAGACGCGTCATGTTGGCCTTGAGACCCTTCGGCGGCTCCGTCGTCATCTTGATCGCCCGCTGCAGGATGCCGATGGGGAAGGAATCCTTTGGCGCGGATGAGAGCCACAGCCGAAACTCCTTATTGGGCTTCCGAGTGGGCAACGACTCGATGATCTTGTCGAGCTCGCCCAGCCACGACTCCATGAGATGGCAGTTGGCGAGCAGCACCCAGTGGCCCTCGGCGATGCCGGCGTCGATGAGCTTCACCGCAAGGGGCGCCTGCCATAGATGGGGGTGGTGTGGAAGGTGAGGAGATCAATCAGTGGCAGCACTCAACGTGGCACTCAACGACGTGCGCCTGGCCTTGCCGTGAGCGATCCACACGGCACTGAATGGCCATCAGAGTGGCACTCAGCGGCAGATTGCATGCATCCAATCAGAGTGGCACTCAGCGGCACGTGCCTGGCCCTGGCCGAGATGAGGGAGGCAATCCAATCAGAGTGGCACTCAGCGGCACGTGCCTGTCCCTGGCCGAGAGCGATCGATGAGAAGGGGATCCCCTTTGCTTCGCCGAGCTGTGAAAGCTGGTTGGTCGGGTCGACGCCGGGAGAGAGCACGAAGATCAACGGCAGATCGGGCTGCGAGTCCGCCAAGACGGAGTTGAGATCGAGAACGGGAGGCTCGGTGTACTTTTGGCCGAGGTTGTTGATGATGAACGCGGTGGTCGCGAAGATGATCCGGTCAGGGCGCAGGCAGCGCACGATGATGGTACGCTGGAGCTCGGAGCATCGGTTCTCCCACTCGCCGGGCAGCCGCGCAGCCGCCGTTTCGGGCTCCGGGTGGCGGTACCTGATGAGGGTTGCAATCAGCGGTCATCAGAGGCAATCGGTGACCGTCGGCAGCGGCACTCGGAAGCATTCAGATGGCGATGGGAGGCAATCAGAGGACAATCAGAGGACAATCAGAGGACAATCAGAGGACAATCAGAGGTCAATCAGAGGTAATCCGAGGCGCTCACCACTCGCGCCACTCGCGAGCGGACGACTCAAACGAGCCGAGGATGTTGCGGAAGCCGGGCAGCTTGTCGAGCTCGGTGATATGGTCCCAGGCCGTCTCCGAGATCCAATCGGAGCACGGGTTGGTGGGCTGTGACGACTTGTCGAACACCTGGCCGCCGCGCAGGAAGAAGTCGTACTCCTGCATGACCATCTTGCCCGCGCCCTGCAAGATCTTGGCGCAGATCTGGAAGGAGAAGAGCAGCTTGTGCGCCTCGAAGAGGGCACGGCACGTCGAGCGGTACACAAAGTACGTGTGGAACTCGTTGAGGCTCTTGATGCGCTCCTGCAGGTCGTCGGAGCGGGCGGACTTGTCGAGGGACGTGTTGAAGAGCGCCACGTACGCATCGAGCGAGAATTGGTACATCGGGTCGACGCGCGCGAGGTCCGAGAGCAAAAAGTAGAGGATGGAGGCGCGGTACGCGGAGGGGCGGTACCCCTCACGCGCGGCGTCGATCTTTTTCTCGGTCTGCTCTGCGATGTGAAGCTGGTTGGTCACGTCCATCGAGGTCGTCTTCGACGTCTGGAGTGTCAGGATGAGCTCCTCGTTGTCGAGGAGCGAGCCCTCGGCGTGCGCAAGCATGAAGAGGATCTTGTCCTCGAGCTCGACGAGCTTGCGCTTACCCGCGGCCACGGCGACGACGAGGTCGTTCTTCTGCATCTCGAGCTCGGGGCGCTCCTTGCGCACAACCGTGCCGAGCAGCTGGTCCTCGAGGCCCTGCTGCTTGACGCAGAAGTTGACGATCGTCGCCTTGGTCGAGATCTCCGGGGTATAGTGCGGGTTGGCGAGCTTCGTCGTCAGGTAGAACTTGAAGTCGGGGTTGTAATCGACCTCCTTATCGCCGAGCTTGATAATCGAGCGGTTGCCCACCTTGACAACGGCACGCGACATGATGGGCTCGAGGGAGGGATCGAGCTCCTGCAGCACCTCCTGCATGAGCACCGGCTGCCCGAACTGGATCGCGTTCTCGAGGGTGCGAAGGTAGTCGGATTGCTTGAGCGTGATGAGCTTGAGCCCGTTGGCCTTCTCCATGTTGCGCACCCACTTGTTCGCTTGCTCTTGCGGGTCGATCATCAGAGGCCAGCGTGTGCCGCGGGTGACGAGCACGCCGTTCTCGGTCGAGAAGGCGTCCGCGGGGAGGCCCTGGATGTTCCAGTCGCGCACGTCCTCATTGTTGGCCAGGTACCTGTGGAGCGAGGCAGTCCGAGGCCATAAGAGGTCATCAGAGGTCATTAGAGGCCATCCGAGGTCATCAGAGGTCATCAGAGATCATCAGAGATCATTAGAGGCCAGACAGAGGCCAGACAGAGGCCAGACAGAGGCCAATGAGAAGCCGTCCAAGGGCAATCGACGCACTGGCAAAAGTTGAAGTCGGCCGAGCATGGGATGTTGAGGTTCTTGACTCCTTTAAGCCAGTTGCCCTCGAGCAGCCGTTGACGGTACTCGGAATCGAAGGGTCCGCAGTACGAGAGGAACGCCGCGGCGAGCAGGCAGTCGCCGACGGTGTTCTTGAGGTTCTCGTCGAGGCTCAGGATCGAGATCTCCCAGCGAGCTCGCTCGCCGCCGAGCCCTTCGACGAGGTTCGAGGCGCGCGCGAGGAGCACCTCCATCTGCTCGGCTTCGGATTTGAGTGCGTCCTTCTTGGCCACGCCGCCGTCGTACTTGTCCTTGAGCACCTGCGCCTTGTCCATGATCTCCTTCACTTTGGCCTCCATATCCGCGAGCTGCGCCTGCTTCTTGGCGAGGGTCTTCATGGCTGCCTGCAGCTTGGCGCGCTTGGGCGCCACGTCCTTGGCGATCTTGCCATACACCTCCATCGCGCGCACCCACAAGCACATCGACTTGCAAGCCACGGAGATGCCGCCCACAACCACCGGGTCGAAGTCCGCCTCCTTCGTGTACTTGGAGACCTTCTGGAGCACTTGGTCATTTAGCGAGTCCTGATGAGGGAGGCAATCAACGAAGATTAAGGAGGCAATCAACGAAGATGAGGGAGGCAATCAACGAAGTTGTGGATAAAGTCGCCCACCTTATCGAAGTTGATCAGCTGGTTGAGGAAGCCGGGGTCGCCCATTTGCTTCTTCGCCTCCGTCCACGACGGCTCCGAGCGCCGAAGCACCTGATGAGGGGCGCAATCCGACAGGTCATCAGAGGTCATCAAGAGGCCATCAGAAGTCATCCGCGGTCATCCGACGAGGTGATCAGGCGGCAATCAGGCGGCAATCAGGCGGCAATCAGGCGGCACCATGACTGCCTCGAGCGTCTTCTCGACGAGCTTGTGGGGCTTCGCGTACGCCTTGACCTCGCTAATGTCCTTCTTGTTCAGCCCCTCAAGAGCCTTGGTAGCAGCCTCAAGTGCTGGCATGGCCTTATCGAGGTCCGCCTGCGCATCGTCGGCGATCTTGCGCGTCTCCACCTCATCCTTACCAATCTTCTCCTTCTCCGTGTTCACCTTCTTCTGCTCCTCGGCGACCACGTGGTTCTCCTGCACGATGACCACGAGCAGCTCCTCCGTCTCGGTCTGCGCGATGGCGACCACCTTCTTCTTCTTCTCGAGCTCGACGGACATCTCGCCCACCTGGATCGCCGTGTCCGAGAGCTTCTGCAAGCCGTTCTTGAGCTTGAACGCTTGATCGCCGACCGCCTTCCGCTTCTCGCCGAGCACCTGATGAGGGAGGCAATCAGAGATCATCAGAGGTCGTCGTCAGAGGTCATCAGAGGTCATCAGAGGTCATCAGAGGTCATCAGAGGTCATCAGAGGTCATCAGAGCACATCCGAGCTCGATATCAGCGCTCCTCGCCGCGCACCTTGCAGTAGCCCTTGACGAGCTCAAGGTAATTGGTCGGCGTCACGTAATTGGGCCGTCCGAGGCGGGCGAGCATCGAGGCGGACTCGGCGATCACCGACGTCTGCGTCTGCGCGAAGATGGTCGAGACGGGGTCGAGGAGCTCCTTGGAGAGCTCGACGGACTCGAGGAAGCGCGTGGCCACCTCCTTGAGGGCGTCCGGCGGCCACTCGGAGAACCAGTTGATCGTGGTGCACGAGACGAGCGCGGGGAACATGCGTACATAGTTGCGGTAGTTCTCACCGACCGGCGACATGCAGAGCGACAGGTGCATCTTGGAGCGCACCTTTTCGATGAAGAATGAGTACATCGAATCGTTGTTCTCGGGCAGCCCCGCGTTACGCACCTCTTGGCGCACAGACTCGCGGATCGGTGCGAGCTCGTCGGGCGGGTACAGGTTGGAGACCTCGCCGGAGGTGAGGATCCCGTTGATGTCCTCGAGGAAGGAAGATTCGATGACCTGCCGGGCGAGATCATGGGCGGGATTATGAGCGAGATCACGGGGCAATCAAGTGGGCACGGGCGAGACCACGAGTGAGATCAAGGTGGCCATCCGAGGTCATCAGCGGTCATCAACGCACCTGCGTGTCGTTGAAGATGAAGAGAGTGTCCTGTCCCTGGACGCCCGCCCGGTCGTACAGCTTCTTGAGGTCTTCGCGGAAGAGCTCCGACCGGTAGCCCTTGACCACCTCGATTTGGAAGATCTTGAAGCCCGCAATGTACGCGGCCAGGCGGGAGAGCGACTGGCGGCCCGAGCCGCCGACGCCAACCAGCATGGCATGCGATCTCGGCATCGAGAGCACGCGCTTGATGCGACACACGTTGCCGATCGCGTCGCCGAACATGACGAGATCCATCGCCTGCACGCCCGGCTCCATGTTGTAGTCCACGAGCTTCTCTTCGATGAAGGTCTTGAGAGCCTTCGGATTGCCGAGCTCCTCATAGGGCTTCGTCTTCCCAGCTTCCACAGTGCGCATGAAGTCGCCAAAAGGCGCCTCGCCCTTGTCCTTGTAGAGAGCCTTGACGCTCGACTGGAAGACGGAGACGACCTTTTGGGAGAGCAGCTCCTTGAAGAACTCGCGGTCCGGCTTGTTGGTCAGCCGGTCGGCGAAGACGCGATGGCACTCGTGCATCCAGAGCCGAATCACAATGTCCCGCGTGTCAAAGTAGGGCTTCTGCGAGAGCATCACGCCTTGGAAGACGCGCGAGATGTCGCGCAGGTTGAAGATGTAGTGGGGCTTGTCGGGCGTGGGCAAAAGCTCCGCCGAGAGCTTCTGATACACTTCGAGCGTCGCCACGGTCATCATGTCGCCCGTCGGCCGAATGTCGTCGTCAAAGGCGGCCAGGTGCGAGTTGATCAGCGTGCCGAAGATGCGGATGAGCTGCGAGCGATCGGGGAAGGTCATGTTGAGCACGTGGAACTTGTGGAGCGTGCGCTTCGAGATCATCGTGCGGCCGCCGCCGGGGTGGCCCATGCCGGCGAGCAGCTTGACATCCTTGATGAACCGCTGCGTCTGCTTCTTGAGGTCGTACCAGAACTCGTACTGCATCCACTGGCGCAAGATCTCGAGCGGCGGCTGAGCTCCGAAAATCTCCTTCTCAGGCATATTGAAGTCGTCGATGAAGACGATGAGCTTCTTGCCACCGGGGGGCGCGAAGGTGTCCTTGGTCCGCTTCTCGACCCGAGATTCGATGCCCTCCGAGACGCGCACGGACGACGTCTGCGCCGAGAAGTTGAGGTTCGAGAAGACAAAGGATTCGTCGAGCGAGTACAGCGCGTTGAAGACGACCGAGGTCTTGCCCACGCCCACGTCGCCCGTGATCAGAGTGTGGCGCTCCGCGCGCATGAACGCGGTCAGCAGGTAGGTGTAGCGCGTCGTGTCGACGGTCGGCACGAGGATCTTGTAAAAGGGCGCGTCGGGCGGCGGCTTCCAAGCGCTCGACAGCTTCTCTTCCCAGTGCGCCCACCTGCCAAATGAGGGAGGCATACATGCCGAATCAGGGAGGCACGGAGTGCATGCACTCGATGGCTGTCACAGGCACTCTCAGTGGGCCTCGACGGCGCCCTTCTTGACCTTGAGGTCATCAAGCCCAATCAGAGGTCGTCAGACGCAAGCAGAGCTCATCAGAGGTCATAAGTACGCACTTCTTGGCCTTGAAGTCCACAAAGTAGTCGAAGACCGAATCCTTGAGAGGAATCTGAGCATCGAGCTCGCGCATGGCCGCGTCGATGAGCTTGCGCGAGTCGTCATCGACAGTGCCGCCCATGGACCACATGAGGGAGAATAGGAACCAGAGCTCGATCAGGCGCGTGTACCTGTGGGGAAGCGGGGGCGCCATGGTGAGCGTGTGCATGCAGCGAGGGCGCCGTGGTGAGCACATGCATGCAGCGAGGGTGCCGTGGTGAGCGCGGCGTACCCCTCGGGGTCGGCGGAGTTGACGCCGTTCTCTGCCGTCGCGAACGCGTCGTACATGATGCACGTGTTGCGCGCGACCGCCACGGACGCAGTCGGCACGGGCTCCTTGCAACGGTTCTCGCGGATCGTGATCATCTTTGGGAAGCACTTGTCCACCTGTGGGGAAGGGAGGGCGCCGTGGTGAGCACATGCATGCAAGGTCCATCTTAGGTCCATCTTAGGTTCGAGGAAGCATTTGTCCACCAAGCCCTTGAGGGTCTCCCGAGATTTGTCCTCGACGCGCATCAGCCATGACTCAACGTACCTGATGAGGGAGGCAATTAGGTACACTCAGAGGCAATCAGAGGCCATCAGCATGCAATCATCAGGCCATCAGCATGCAATCGACGTACGGCTTCCAGCCCATGTCGGAGTCGTCGACGTACACCATGCCCGCGCGTGAGACAGTGGCCGGCGACGCGACGGAGAGGTCCTCCACCTCGAAGAGCAGCGACACCTGGGGCGGCATGGCAATGCGCTCGCCGTTGATGAGCGTGAGCAGCTTGTTGTCGTCGAGCACCGTGTTCATCGACTCAATCCACAGCGTGTCCACGGGGCCGTCGAGGAGGAGCCACTTCTCCGTGAGGGACTCGTCGCTGCACACCTCGCGCATCACCTTGGCCAGCACACCTGCCAAGGGTGGGTTCGGGTAGGGTGAGGGATGGAGATGCATGCACGGGGAGGGGTGCACACCGTCCGTCTACTCGAAGGTTGGGGTGGACGGACTAGGGGTGAGGGGTGGACGGAATAGGGTTAGAGGAGTGCGCACCGTCCGTCCACTCGAAGGTCTGCAGATCGTACTCGCCGTACAAGTTGGAGGAGGGCACCGCCTTAGGGTTGATGATGAGCGGCCGTACCGGCTGGAAGAGCGATCCATCGTTGGCGAGCACGCCGTCCTTGTGGAGACGCGCCATCGCCTTGGTCAGGATCCGCCACGCCGTCGTCTTGCCACCCAGCGACTGTCCGACGAGCATGTTGCCGTGACGCGTCAGCTTCGACTCGTAGCACTGGATGCACTTTTTGATGATCGACGGGACGAGCTGCAAGCCCGCAAGCTGGAGCTCGGTCTCAAGAGCAATCTGGAGCGAGCCGTAATCGACAATGGGCGGCTCGGCGCCTGGGAAGAGGTCGCTCATCAGAGCGTTGAAGAGGGGCATGTCCTGCACGATGAACTTGGGCGCGTTCATGTCGCGGATGGAGCGGAGTAGCAGCACGTCTTCGGGGTCGTGGATGTTCGGGTCGCGCTTGAGAGCACCTGTGGGGAGGAGGGGGGGCGGCGCCGTGGTGAGCGCTTGCATGCGAGGCACATGGATCTTCGGGTCGCGCTTGAGAGCGCACCGGCCGAGTTGAGCACCGACTTAATCAGTGGCAATCAGTGGCAATCAGTGGCAATCAGCTTGAGAGCGCACCGGCCGAGTTGAGCACCGACTTAATCGAGCGAAGGCCGAAGTCGTAGTGGTCCTGCTTCGAGAGCTGCTGGACCATCAGGTAGTAGAGCGTCGTCATCTTCTTGGAGAGGCCCTTGGCCGTGACGAACCCCTCAGCGAAGAGCATGATCTCGATGATGAGATCGATGTTGGGCGTCATCATCGACATCGGGCGCAGCAGAGCTTTGAGATTCTCGGGCAGCTCGGAACGGCCGGCGTAGCCCGGGTTCATCGTGACAAAGATGCCGCAGGTCGGGTCGAGGGAGATCTCGCGCCCCTCGAACATGAAGCGCGACACGCCCTGCGTGACCGCATTCAGGATGGTCAAGATCTGCTGCGCCACGACCGAGAGCACTTCCACCTCGATACGGTTGAACTCGTCGAAGCACGACCAGGCGCCCGTCTGCGCCAGGCCAGAGAACATGCGGCCGAGCGACTTGTAATCCAGGCCATCCGAGCAGTTGAAGACGATGCACTGCTTCGCGAGGTTCTTGGACAGATCCTTGACGGTCTCAGTCTTACCGGTACCGGCTGGGCCCTGTGGCAAGCCGCCGCGGTGCAGGTGCAGCGCCGTCGTGAGCGTGGTGTAGCAGCGGTCGGTCAGTGGCGTGACGACGAGGCGCGCGGGGTTGCCGAGGTACTCGTAGCCGTAGAGGGTGCTCGTGTTCGTCTGCTTGACGACGCAGCGCTGGGAGCCTGATGATGAGCGCAATCAGAGGTCATCCGAGGTCAGCAGAGGCCATCCGAGGTCATCCGAGGCCATCAGAGGCCAGCAAAGGTCATCAGAGGCCATCCGAGGTCATCAGAGGCCAGCCGAGGCCAGCACAGGCCAGCAGACGTACCCTCCTCCCAATAGAAGCGCAGCTGGAGCAGCCACTCAAAGTCGTTGACCGAGCTGCAGCCAGATTTGACCATCCGATCGATCACATCGCGCGAGTGCACCTCGACCGTGATGATGTTGACCACCTTCTTCCGATCCAGCTTGCCAAGGTTGCCGCGCACCATGTCGCACAGCTTGTTGAGCGCCGACACCTGCTTCTTCTTGACCGACTTCATCGGCGCCTTGCCGCCGCCCTCGCTCATCGTCATCAGGGCCTTGGTGCACTCGGTGGTCCACACGATCTGGCCGGTGCAGATTGAGAGCTGGCCAGCCCAGGTCGAGATCCACTTCTCCCGCTTCGACTTCTTAATGTCCACCCACGACTTGTACAGGTCCTTGGCGAGCTGGGTGCACATGGACGTCTCGATCTGCAGCAGCCAAGCCTCGACGGGGCCACCGCACGTGACGCGCAGGTTGTCCTCGAGCTTGACGTACTCGGACTCTGGCGACTTGAAGCCTTGAGCCTCGAAGATCTGGCGGCCGCCCTTGCCAACGTCCTTCATGTCGAGGATCTTGATCGCCTCGAAGCACTTGCGCACGTGCGGCTGGACTGCCTGCGGGTCGCGCGCCTGGCCGAGGATCTCGAGCAGGTCGTCGTTTGAAAGGAAGTAGAAGCGCGGGAAGGCCTGCCGTTTCGTCTCGAGGTACTCATCAAGCGACTTTTGGATCCGGTCCAGAGTTTCGTCCATCTTGGTGAGCAGCTCGAGGACACCGTCCAGGTGCGTCGCCTTGTACGCGATCTTGACCGCCTCCATCCGAGCCGTAGTCGAGATCCAATCGGCGTTCACTTGGTCGAAGAGCGACGACTCGGTCGGCAGCTGCCGACGGATGTCTTCGGAGCCGACGAAGATCGACTCGAGATACATCCTGATGGAGGAGGCCATAAGAGGGGGTGCTCAGAGGGGGGTGCTCAGAGGGGGGGCTCAGAGAGGGGCATCAAAGGGGAGGGGGTCGGAGGGGGGACTCAGCTGGTCCTCATCAGTGGTCATCTGCGGCCATCCTCATCAGAGGCTATCTTCATCAGTGGTCCTCATCAGTGGTCCTCACGCACCACTTGCGCTGCACGTTCATCATCATCTCGATCGTCTCGGACACGTGCGACAGAGCCTTCTCCCACTTGTCGAGGGCCTCGAGGAACGCGATCGCAAAGCGCGACGCCTTCATCGTGGAGAGTAGGACGGCGTTGTCCTCAAGGGCAGCGTAGACGTCATCGACCGAGCGCAGCTTAATGTATTCCTTGTACGGCGCGAGATCGAGGGTGAGCTCTCCCCACAGCTTCTCGATCTTGACGAGCGCCTCCTCGATCGCGAGCTCCTTCGCAGCTCCACCAGATAGCGTTGAGATCGTATCTGCGTAGTGCTCGAGCCCGAGCTCGAGGATGAGATTCAGTGTGAACGTGTCCGCGTACGGGTCGAACTCTTTGCCCACATCCTCCATGAGCTGGTTCCAGTGGCGGGGGCGCATCGCCTCGTTGCGAAGGTCCATGATGAGCGGCATGAGCTTCTTGATGTTCTCGACCCGATCCTTGAGTGAGCCGAGCACCTGATGAGGGAGGCAATCAGACGCAATCAGACGCAATCGGACGCAATCAGACGTCCATCACGATCCTTGAGCGAGCCGAGCACCTGATGATGGAGGCAATCGAGAGGTCATCAAGGGTCATCAAGGGTCATCAAGGGTCATCATGGGTCATCAAGGGTCATCAAGGGTCCTCGCCCACCTTCCAGTTGCCGCCCGTGCCGCCCTTGAACTCCTTGGCGAGCTTCGTGATCTGCTTCCCAAAGTCCGCAGCGACGGTCTCGATCTCGGGCACGTTCATCGAGGCGAACTTGCCCGTCTTCCACTGGTCCATGTTCTTCGTCCAGTTGGCCATCATCGACCAGACCTGGTCGAGCAGATCGAGCTCCACTTCGGTCGAGGCCGTCTCCGCGTTCACGGGCGGATCGATCGCAAAGATGCCCAATCCTGCCTTCATGTCGTTCTCCTTGGCTCGGATCATCTTGACCGACTCGCGGTACTGCGCGATCAACGCCAGCGCCTCCTCCACGGACACCTCTGCCGTGAAGGGCGCGTTGCGCAGGAATTCGTTGCGCTGGTCGATGATCTGTGAATGATACACGAGAGTGTGAACGATACACGAGAGCGCCCGGTGAGCTGATGAGGGGGGTGGGGGCCATCCGTTCGCCAGCAATTCGCCATCATCAGCGGAGATCGCACCTGGTTGTTGAACGAGGCGAGCGTCGCAGTCAGCTCGTCCTTGAAGTCGTTCTTCGACTTTTGGAGCTTGAAGCCCGCCTCCTGCAGCATCGTCTTATACGTGGCCCATTCGGTGCGCAGGCCAGCGAGCTTGGCGAGCTCGCTCTCCTTGATGGTCACCTCGAACTTCTCGAGCAGCCGGTACCTGATGAGGGTCGCAATCGACGTGATGAGACGCAATCAGACGCGATCAGACGCAATCAGACGCGATCAGGCGTACTGTGTCTCCAGCGGCTCGAAGCGGTCCTCGGTCGCCTTCTGCGAAAGGACTTCGGTCTCGTGCAGCTTGATCATGTCCGCGAGCATGTCGAGGTTCTTGGGCTTCTGAGCGAGCTTGGTACGGCAGCTCTCCATGTGGTCGAGCAGCTCCTGCAGCTCGGTAGCCGCCTGCGAGTTGAGCAGCTGTGTGAACTTGAGCTGCCACATGCCGCAGTGCTGGCGGAGGGCTTCCTTGAGAGGCTGGGAGTCGATGCGGATGAAGCCGATGTTGGAGATGCCCTCTTCGGCGCCGATCTCTTGCTGAAGCTCCTTGTACCGCGTGATGTCCGTCTCGAAGGCGGTGAGCGCGCGGTTCGCCTTCGCGTACCGACGCATGAACGCATCCTTATCGACATCCCAAATGTGCTTGTACCGGTCCCAGGTGTTCAGGTACTTTTGGAGCTTGGGCAGAATGTCGCGCATGCCCGTCATCACCTGGACAAGCACGTCATCAAGGGTCATCAAGGGTCCTCAAGGGTTACTTAGGGTCATCAAGGGTCCTCAAGAGTCATTTAGGGTAATCAAGAGTCCTCACCTGGACGAGCACGCGCAGCACATCCTCGTCGTTCACGTCATCAAGGGTCATCAAGAGTCATTTAGGGTAATCAAGGGTCCTCACCTGGACGAGCACGCGCAGCACATCCTCGTCGTTCGAGATGTTGGCGTAGAAGGAGGGGTGCTTGGACTCGGCGTCGGGGTCATCACGCAGGGCGTCGACAAGCCGCGGCATGGCGCTGGTCGTCGCGATCGCGTCGCGAGAGACGGTGTTCACAGTCTGCGTGAGCTCCGCAATCGACGGCTTGAACTCGACCTGTGAATGCGAAGGGCGAGAGCGCCGTGGTGAGCACTTGCACGCAAGGCAGGTCATCCGCGGCAATCGAAGGCAATCAACGTACCTTGGAAGTCTGGAGCACGACCGAAATCCGGAAGAGCGCCTGCACCTCCGTCTTCGCGTCGCCGTTGATGGATCGAGAGAGCTCGAGCAACGAGCGCTTGGCCGTTTGACGAAGCGCCTCTTCGACGCCGCGGTCGATCGACTCGACGAAGTTGTTCCACTCGCGTGACACCTGTGGCGGGAGGCCGATGAGGGCGGTCGTCAGTTGCAATCGTGTGAGGAGATGCCGATGAGGGCGGTCGTCAGTTGCGATCATTCGGTCCATCGGCGCCCATCCTTTGGCTCCTCTGAGTGCATGCTGATTGCCTTTAATTGCATGCTGATTGCCTCCCTCCTCAGCGCCCATCCTTTGGCTCAACAGCGGCCATCAGCGGCCATCAGACGCAATCAGACGCCATCAGACGCCATCAGACGCTATCGAGTCGCAATCCTAGGCAAATAAAGTCCGCGCGAGATCGCACCTCGTCCGAATCCGATTTAAAGATCTCGTGCGTCGAGCGCATCAGAGCCTTCATCTGCTTGTGCACGTCCTGCAGCTTGCCCTTGACGGAACCCTGGTGCGCAGATTGCTCCGAGATGAAGAGCTCCTGTGGGTACACGTGCTTCTTACGCAGCGAGACGAGGGGCGAGCTCGCGATCTGGCGGCAGGAGCGGAGGCGCCGCGGTGAGCACTTGCATGCGCGGCGGGTGAGACGAGGGGCGAGCTCGCGATCTGGCGGCAGGAGCGGAGGCGCCGCGGTGAGCACTTGCATGCGCGGCGGGTGAGACGAGGGGCGAGCTTGCGATCTGGCGGCATGAGCGGAGGCGCCGCGGTGAGCACTTGCATGCGCGGCGGGTGAGGAGCAATCCTGGCGAGACGAGACGTGTACCTGTCGGCAGCTCTTCGCGAGCAGCGCCTTGTTGCCATGGAAGGCGCTCACGAGCTTCGAGGCGTCCGCGCAATGGCGCTTCGTCTCTTTGAGGTACACGTCGAGCTGCGCCTTCGCATTCCACGTGAGCTTCGAGAGGCCGGGACCAATCTTGCGATCAAGGAACACGAGACGCTCCGAGAAGAGCCGGCGCTCTTGGGGCGTGAGCTGCGAGAGGATCTCATTGTATCCGCGCACGAGGGCGAGCACCTTCTCGCGCAGGCAGCGGTAACGCTCGCGAGGCGGCCCCGAAGCGACCTCCATGGCCGAATACGGCACCTGATGAGGGAGGCCATCAGCATGCACTCAGAGGCCATCAGCATGCAATTAGAGGCCATCAGCATGCACTCAGAGGCCATCAGCATGCAATTAATGACGCACCTCGAAGCGGAGCTTCTCCCAATGATGAGGGAGGCAATCAGAGGCAATCAGCATGCAATTAATGACGCACCTCGAAGCGGAGCTTCTCCCAATGATGAACCTCAGAGCTCAGATGCAGCAACGACTTGTCGAAGGCCTGTTCGACGTACCCGTACCGCTCACGCCCCGTCTTGCCCACGAGCTCCATCGTGGTCGAGCGCTGCATCAGGAAGGTTGCGAGGGAGTCATCGGTGAGTCATCAATGGGTCATCAGTGCGTCATCAGTGGGTCATCAGTACGCAATCACCTGCATAAGGAAGGTCTCGAGGAAGCGCGAGATGCCGGCGTCAATGGACGTGATCCATTCCGAGAACATGCGACGAATGAACTCGTCGAGGGAGTTTTCGAGCGCCGCATACGCCTCCATCGCCTGGTTGGCCTCGGGCGTCTTCTTCGCCATGTCCTCCTTGGTCTTCGCCGAGTTCTCGAGCATCGCCCATTGCCGCTGGATGCGCAGCAGCAGCGAGCGAGCCCAGACAGCGGCGCCTGCGTACTTGGGGTGGTCGCGGTGGAGCATCGGGGGGGCACCGCGATGACGATCGAAGCCCTTCTTGACGAGAGAAAGCTCGGCAGTCACCGACTGGAACACCTCCGCACTCTTCTTCTCGACGCACCTGATGAGGGAGGCACTCAGAGGCCATCGTCAGCATGCACACAGAGGCCTTCATCAGCATGCACTTTGAGTGCCTTAATCAGCATGTAGTCCTTCGTCTGGACGCACCGCTTGATGGCGTCGCGATACGAGAGCGTGGTGAACGCATCGAGCAGCTCCACGCCCGCCTGCGTGGTGGGGGCCCCCTCGAACGCCGTGTTGATCACATTCTGGAACATGACCTCAAGGTCCTTGACGGAGTTCTTGTACGCCGAGAAGTCGTCGTGCCAGTGGGTCGACTTGACGTCGAGGATGTCGTAGTCGAGCGATCTGGGGCGCGAGATCGCGAGCGCGCTGTGGTGAGCACTTGATCTCGAGAGCGCTGTGGTGAGCACTTGCATGCATGCAAGGCCGGTAGGTCCTCAGTGGCCATCAACGCACCTGAGGCGCGAGATCTCCTTCTCGTGCAATCAACGCAATCAACGCAATCAACGCAATCAACGCACCTGAGGCGCGAGATCTCCTTCTCGTACGTGGATTGGATCATAAGGATCTGGGTCGCAACCTCGCTGCCGTGCGCGCCGCCGAAGACGGGCAGGTCGGCGGTGACGCCGCCCGGCCCACGGCGCGCGAACTGCTTCTGACCCTCGCACACCTCCTGCAGGTCGTGGCAGCGCTGCACGAAAGCGTCGATCTGGGCGACGCGTGTCGAGCGCCGTGGTGAGCGCTTGCATGCACGGCAGGTGGCCATCAGCGGCCATCAACGTACCTGGGCGAAGATGGACGAGCGATCGAGGGCCCACTTGCGACCCGTGTGCTCCTTCTCGCCGCGCGCACGCACCGCGGCCTCGGTGGAGTCGTACCTGATAAGGGAGGCCATCAGACGTCATCAGAGGCTCATCAGAAGCTCATCAGTGCCAATCATCTTAAGTGGAGTCGTACCTGAGGAGGGAGGCCATCAGAGTCTATCAGCACGCACTCAGAGGCCGTCAGCGCAGCATCAGAAGCAATCAACACTCATCAGCACTCATCAGAGGTCCATCCGCATGCACTCACATCTTGAACCACGCCTGGACCGCCGAGATGGACTGCGACAGCGCCGCCATTGAGAGGCTCACGTCGCCATCCAAGATCTCGCTGATCGAGATGGAGGCGCGGCAACGGCTGATGATCTCGTTCGACACCTTGCGCAGCAGCCCAGCGAGGCGGTCCGGCGTGTTGTAGAACCTCGAGTAGCGCCAGATCAGGCGCACCACGTTCAGGATCGGCGGGAGCATCGCCGGGATCTCATTAGGCTCGGCTTCGGCAAGCTTCCCGCAGGGCTCATTGAGGTTCTCAAGGAACTTGAGATTGTCGACGGCCTCGATGGTGCCTTCGAGGATGGAGACGGCGAGCTTCTCGAATGGCGCGAGGTACCTGATGAGATAGGCACTCAAGACGTCATCAGAGGTGATCAGAGGCCCAATCAGAGCCTAATCATAGGTCATCAGAGGTCATCATCAGAGGTTATCAGAGGTCATCAGCGGCCCAATCAGAAGCCAATCAGAGGTCATCAGCGGCGCGCCACGCACGAGGACTTGGCGAGCTCGAGCACGGCGACGATGCGCTTGACGCCCTCGCGCTCGAGCTGCTCATGGATCCCACTCAGATCCACTGTGCGACTCGACCAGAACTGCACCTCGGCCAGCGGTCCCGCATCGTCCGCGTCGCCGCCCTCCTCCTGCCGGTTGACCACCTCCTTGATCTGACGTGTCCAATGGATGAGGGTGGACTCGAGGCGCTGGACGAGCTCCTTCTGCTTCGCCGCCACCTCGGGCGTGTCCAGCCCCTCCTCGCTCGGGATGTACAGCCGCGTCGTGCCGCGCTGATCCCACGCGCACTCGGTGAGCGACGCCATGAACCTGTGCATCAGAGGTCATTATGGTCATTAGGGCGACTGCCGTCGGCATGCTCATCAGAGGTCGTCAGTGGTCATCAGTGGTCATCAGAGGTCATTAGAGGTCATAATGAACCTGTGCATCTGGCTCGTGAACTCCTTCTTGATGGTCTCGGGCCAGGAGGTGTCGCCCAGGCAGCGCGGCACGTACACCGACGTCATGAGCCGCAGCAGCGCGTACACGGGCGCGCCCTGCA